>Ga0153915_10001200_pt1 | contig 23931 bp, 23 predicted proteins | sample Opewatmetagenome_2_FD_107003 | JGI IMG/M metagenome (GOLD analysis project Ga0153915, IMG submission 107003) | Freshwater wetland microbial communities from Ohio, USA - Open water 3 Core 3 Depth 3 metaG | ecosystem: Environmental > Aquatic > Freshwater > Wetlands | place: USA: Ohio, Lake Erie...
ACGACCGTCGTCCCCGTGCCCGGCGGCCGGATGCCCGGCGCGCCCGCGACCGGCATACCCGCGGCTGGCGCCCGGGCTCCCGCACCGCTCGCGCCGGCCGCGCTCGCGATCGGCGTGCCTGCAGCCGGCGGCAGCACGCCGACCGGGCTCGCAGCCGGCGATCCCGCGACGGGCCTACCCGCGGCCCGCGGCCGGGCTTCCGCACCGCTCGCGCCCGGAACGCTCCCGTCCTGCTCCAGGAGCGCCAGCCCGCACAGGATGCACGAGAAACCGCCCTCGGCGCCGATCTCCTGGACGGTCCTCGCGTCCGCAAGCCTGCAGCGACCCGCGTTGGTGCAGATCCCCCGCCTCATGGTCATCCCGGATCCTCCTGATGGGAGCACGGCCTCCGGGCCGCGCCTCCCGCGGCGGCGCCCGCGGGCATCCCGGCGCAGTCAGGCATCCGCCCTCACACGCTCGGCCACCAACTCGTCTTCTTCTTCGGCTTCCCGGAACCGGAGGGGGACTCCGGCGCCGCGCCCGCGGCGTCGCCCGCCGCGGCATCCGGCTCGGCCGGCGCCGCGGCATCGGGCTCGGCCGGCGCCGCGACCTCGACCGCCGTCGCGATCCTCTCGAGCCTCTTGCCGGCGACCGCCACCTCGATGAGGAGCCGCTGGAGGTTGACGGACTTCTCGCAGAGCAGGAGCACCAGGCCGTGCGACAGGGGCTTCGCGACGACGCGAGCGGCCCCGTAGCGCAGGTCGACGAGGCCGATCGGCCCCGTCACCGTCTGGAGCCCGACGGATCCGTCGGCGAGCACGGCGGCGGCACCGGCGAGTACCGCGTCATCGAATTCCGCGGGGAACGCGTGCCCGACGACGCGTCCCTCCACGTCGCAGATCATGCTCCCCACGACCCCGGGTACCGCATTGAGGTTCTCGAGCAGGGTCTGCATCGGGTCTCCCAGGGTCCGGACCGGCGCTCCGTCAGCGCGGCGCGGCCACCAGCTTCCGGATCTCGCTCTCGACCAGCCCGGGCTGGCTTTCGCCCTTCACGAGGACGCTGAGGTGGTGCTGCTTCGTCGCGAGCAACAGGAGGTGCTGATCGGTCCCCTGGACCGTCGCCGCGAGGACCTCTCCGGCGCCGAAGGCCTGCCCCAGGCGCTTCGCGAGCATCGCCAGGTAGGCCGTCTTCCCTTCCAGGCTCTCCGCCTCGAAGCTGTCGTCGCCGAGGCGGGCGCCGTCCTTGGTCAAGAGCACGGCATAGGCGGCGCCGGGAATCTGACGGATCCGATCGACGATCGTCATGGCGCGATCGCGTCGCGGCTCCTCCTCCGGCGCGCCCTCCGGAGTCTCCAGACGCCCCGACCGCCGCTCGTCCATGAGGCGGTGCGCCTCCATGAGCAGGTAGCTCACGCTGCGCTTGATGGTGTGTCCCGTCGTGGTGACGTTCGGCTGGAGGCTGAACCGGCCGCCGGGCCACTGCATGATCTCGTAGAAGGCCTGCTCGCCGATCCTGGAGCCCTGCTCGGCGTGGATGATCTCGCCGTCCCGGAAGAAGAGGAGGCCCGTGCTGATGTCGAAGTGGACCGTGATGCAGCCGGAGAACCGGTTCTGCCCGTTCAGCTGGATGACGTCGGAGAGCCCGAGGCCGACGATGGCGCCCTCGAATCCCTCCGAGGCATCCTTCGGCGATCGGATCGGCGGACCCATGACCACTCCTCTGAACCGGCGCGCGACCGGCCATCCCGTATCCATGGGACGGGATGCGTGCGGCGCTTCCCCGTCCTCGTGCCGGTCGACCCCGTCAGTCTCGCACCAAGCGAGACCTCTCACAAGCCTGCGTTCCGCCTAGGTCCCCAGGACGGGTGGGATCACATTGGCCTCCATTGACGGTCGGACAAGAGATCACATCTTCGCACCGCCGGAGATTCGTTTGCGCCTGGGCAATCGTGTATCGTCCTTGATCGCGCCGTCGCGCGCCGCCGACCGCCTCGGGAGAAGGCCCCATGAACGCCCTGACCCTCGTCTTCGTCGCCGCATGCGTCTTTGCCATCGGCTACCGGTTCTATGGCCTCTTCATCGCCAACCGGGTGCTCGGGCTCAACGCGAAGAGGGTGACGCCCGCGAAGGCGCTCGCGGACGATCACGACTACCAGCCGACCAACCGCTACGTGCTGTTCGGCCAGCACTTCGCCGCGATCGCGGCGGCGGGCCCGCTCATCGGACCGGTGCTCGCGGCGCAGTTCGGCTACCTGCCCGGGGCCCTGTGGATCATCATCGGCGCCGTCCTCGCCGGCGCGGTGCACGACATGGTCGTGCTCTTCGCGTCCGTGCGCCACCGCGGCCGGAGCATCTCGGTCATCGCCGAGCACGAGGTCGGGAAGACGGCGGGATTCGTCGCCTCGTTCGCGGTGCTCTTCATCCTCGCGCTCACGCTGGCCGGGCTGTCGATCGCCGTCGTGAACGCGATGTTCGCGAGCGCCTGGGGCACCTTCACCATCGCCTGCACCATTCCCATCGCCGTGCTGATGGGCTTCTACCTTCGCGCCAGGCCCGAGGGCGTCGTCGGAGCGTCCATCCTGGGCATCGTGCTCCTCGCCGTGGCGGTCATCGCCGGCCCCTACGTCGCGGCCGATCCCGACCTCGCCATCTTCTTCACCTTCAAGAAGTCGACCATCGCGCTGCTCATTCCCGTCTTCGGGTTCTTCGCGTCGGTGCTGCCCATCTGGCTGCTCCTCGTGCCGCGCGACTACCTCTCGACCTATCTGAAGCTGGGCACCGTCGCCCTGCTGGCCATCGGCGTCGTCGTCGTCCACCCCGACCTCAAGATGGCGGCCGTCACGAGCTACGTCTCGGGCGGCGGGCCGATCATCCCGGGCAAGGTGTTCCCCTTCGTCTTCATCACCATCGCCTGCGGCGCGCTCTCGGGCTTCCACGCCGTCATCGGGTCGGGCACGACGCCCAAGCTCATCGCCAACGAGCGCGACGTCCTGTTCGTCGGCTACGGCGCCATGCTCGTGGAAGGCTTCGTGGCGATCCTGTCGCTCATCACCGCCTGCGTCCTCGTTCCCGCGGACTACTTCGCCATCAACACTCCGGCCGCCGTGTACTCCGGTCTGGGCATGACTCCGGTCGAGCTTCCCGGCCTCTCCGCCGCCATCGGCGAGCAGCTCGCGGGCCGCCCCGGCGGCGCCGTGTCGCTGGCCGTGGGCATGGCGAACATCCTCGCGTCGGTTCCCGGCATGAGGGGGCTCCTCTCCTACTGGTACCACTTCGCCATCATGTTCCAGGCGGTCTTCATCCTCACCGCCGTCGACACCGGTACCCGCGTCGGCCGTTACCTCCTGCAGGAGATGATCGGGAAGGTCGTCCCGAAGTTCGACGAGAAGCTGTGGATCCCCGGCGTGGTGCTCACGAGCTTCATCTTCACGGGCTCGTGGGGCTACCTCGTGTACACCGGCGACATCAGCACCATCTGGCCGCTCTTCGGCATGGCCAACCAGCTCCTCGCGACCTGCGCGCTCGTCGTGGGCACCACGATGCTCATCCGGCTCGGAAAGGCGCGGTACGCCTGGGTCACGGCCGTCCCCGGCCTGTTCATGGTCCCAGTGACGCTGACCGCCGGTTTCTCCAACATCATGCACAACTACCTCCCCAAGCACCTCTATCTGCTGATCGCGCTCTCGGTGACGCTCATGGTGCTCTCCGGCGTCATCTTCGCCGAGGCGTTCGGCCGGTGGTACGAGATGCTCGGGATCCGGCAGAAGATCCGGGACCGCTGGGGCGAGGCGGTCCTGCGCGAGGTCGAGGACTGAGTCAAGCGAGCGAGAAGCGCAGCTCGCCGAGCTTGTCGATCCGGGTGGCGACGACGTCGCCGGCCTTGAGCCACACCCGCTCCGCCTCGGGCTTGCCCACGACGACGCCCTCTGGCGTCCCGGTGAAGATGACGTCTCCGGGCCTGAGCGTCATGTGGCGCGAGGCGTAGCTGACGAGCTCGGCGCAGGAGAAGACCATGTCGCTCGTCCGGGACGACTGGCGCACCTCGCCGTTCACCCGGCACTCGATGGCGAGGTCCTGGGGATCTCCCACCTGGTCCGAGCCGACGAGCCACGGTCCGATGGGGGCGAACCCGTCGCAGGTCTTCCCGAGCATGAACTGGGAGGTCTTGAACTGGAGGTCGCGCGCGCTGAAGTCGTTGCCGACGCAGTAGCCGAAGACGAACGCCGGGGCCTCGGCGGGGCTCACGTCGCGGGCCGTCCGGCCGATGACCACCACCAGCTCCGCCTCGTGGTCGAACTGGGTCGCCACCTTCACCGGCAGCCTGATCGTCCCCCCGTGGCCCAGCAGGGCATTGGCGTACTTGTTGAAGAAGACCGGTGAGGTGGGGATGGGGGCCTTGGTCTCGGCGCAGTGCCTGCGGTAGTTGAACCCCATCATGATGATCTTCTCGGGCCGGGTGACGCACGGCCCGAAGGCGACCTCGTCCTCGTCGAGGAGCACCACCCTCTTCCCGGCTTCGGCCGCGGCGACGAGCCGGCGCAGGCCGTCCGCGTGCCTGCCCTCGATGGCCTCGTGCACGTCGGCCGGCGCCCGTACGTGGAGGGCCGCGGCGCTCCGCTTCACGTCGAGGACGCCGCGGCGTGTCCTCACGCCGAGCGAGTGCGCGCCGTCCCGCTGGAGGGTGCACAGGGTGAGGCCCGGGAAGGCCTCCGATGCCGGCGTCCGGTCGCGCCGCTGGCTCTTCCGCATGGGTGTCTCCTCCTTCCGCGTCGTGGGGCTCATGGCCTGCGGAGGTCCTTCAGGACGACGAGATCGTCGACGGTCATCGCGAAGGAGAAGCGGTAGCCCGCGAGGACCGCCGCGGGACGCAGGGCCGGCAGCTCGTGGAAGGGATGATCGTGCAGCACGAGCCGCGCGTCGCCCTTCCAGATGGTGGAGAAGGTCGCGTCGCGGGAGCGAAGCTGCACGAGCTCGTGGAGCGCCGGCTCGGCGTGCCTTCCGGCCGTCAGGTTCGGGAAGTGCCGAACGTTCACCGCGCGCGCGAAGCCCGGCTCGGGGAGTGAAGCCGAGGTCTCGCGCAGCGTGACCGCGGCGTCCGCCAGCCGGCGGTCCTGGTGCGCGAGCGACGCGCCGAACCGGCCTCCCGGCCCCAGCGCCGGCACCGCGCGCGAGCGCACCGGGTAGGAGCGTGTGACGAAGGTGCTCCCGATGACCTTCGGCCAGCCCTGGATCCAGCCGCGCAGGAGGGCCACGTCCTGGTCCACGAAGATGAATGGGCAGAAGGCGACGGGCGCGCCGCCGTGGCGGGCCGAGGCGAGGAAGATGGTCTCCCGGTACTGGCTGCGCACCGGATCGAGGAACTCCTCGCCCTCGTCGGTCGCGAACTGCCACTCCACGAAGTAGGCGCAGCAGCGCCCCGCATCCGCGCCCTCCGCGGCCTCGAGCCCCTCGGGAAGGAAGGCGCGCACCTGCGCAGGGTCGGCGCGGTACTCGACCGCGAGGCAATCGCCGGCATAGTGCCACGGCGGCGCCGGGGCGAGGCTGGACCGCCCGAGTGGCGTGCGCGGGAGCGAGTAGCCCTTCAGCATGGAACCCTCCTGGGTCGTGCCCGGCGGTGATCCTGCGCTATGCAGACGACAAGAGTCGAGACAATGCCCGCGCCGGTCAAGCTCGAGATCCTGGCTTATGCCCCCACCCTGTTCCTCAACTGCCGGGGGTGCGAGGCGGCGCTCGGCGAGGCAGGGCTCGCGAAGGGCGTCCGCCAGGAGCAGCTCGCCGCGGGTCTCCCGCCCGACGTGGAGCGCGAGTACGCCGAGGTGTCCGGCTGGGTGAGGCAACTCGCCCTGAGGCACGGTGCTCTCGTCTCGATCGACCTCGTGGACGTCGCCTCCGTTCGCGGCTTCTGGAAGTCGCTGCGCCACCGCGTCCACCGGTACCCGGCCGTCATCGTGGACGGGCGAGAGCGCTTCTCGGGATCGGAGCTCGCCGCGGCAGAGGGCGCCGTCGAGCGGCGGCTGTCCCACGCGGGCCGTCGCGCCTGACTGGTCCGAAGGGCCATACCCGATTGGGTATGGCGCCCCGACGGCGCGGTTGCCGAGCCGCCTTCCGCGCGAGTACGCTCGCGAGTCGCGGGCTGCTCGCGGTCTGCGGCTCCCCGTCCTGTTCCGAGGGCCTGGCACAAGGAGCCATCCAATGACCACGCTGTGGATCGTCGTCATCGCGGTGATCAGCATCTACCTGGCCTACACGCAGTACGCGCGGAGGGTCGACCGCCACGTCATCCAGTCCGACGCGAAGAGGGCGACGCCGGCCAGGATGTACATGGACGGCGTGGACTTCATGCCCACGAGCAAGAACATCCTCTACGGGTATCACTTCAAGTCGATCGCCGCGGCCGGCCCCATCGTCGGCCCCATCACCGCCGCCAACCTGTGGGGCTGGTTTCCGTCGCTGGCGTGGCTCGTGCTCGGCGTCAGCTTCATCGGCTGGGCGAGCGACTACTCGGCGATCATGGTCTCGGTGCGGAACGACGGCAACAGCCTCTCCGCCATCTCGCACAAGCTCATCGCCCCGCGCACGCGGACCATCCTCTTCGTCTTCATCTTCTTCTACCTGATGCTGCTCGCCGGTGCGTTCATCGGCATCCTGGCGGCCATCCTCTCGGCCCGCCCCGACGTGCCCTTCGGCATCATCGTGCTGGCGCTGATGGGCCTCCTCGCCGGCCAGATGATGTACCGCTGGAAGATGGACATCGTCCTCGTGACGGCCATCGTGGTCGTCGTCACCCTCGCCGGCATGGCGTTCGGCCCGATGGGCCAGACCAAGAACGAGAAGGGGGCGCTGGTGCAGGGCCCGGTGGGCGCCGCGGTCGTCGCGCTGAACGGCGCGGTGGACGGCATCACCGGCAAGGAGGCGCTCTTCTCGGTCGCGGACCCGACCGCGGCCGACCCGCGCATCCCGGCCCCGGGCAAGGACGGCAAGCGCCCGACCACGGCCGCCTACGACGCCGAGACCGGCCAGGTCCGGACGCTCCCGAACTACCTCCTGTGGATGGTGTTCCTCTTCGTCTTCTCATACCTGGGGGCGAACCTGCCCATCTGGCGCTTCGCCCAGCCGGTGAACTACATCGGCTTCTGGATCACGCTCATCACCATCGTCCTCTCCGCGGTGGGGATGGTGGTGGCGCCGCTCACCGGGATGAAGGACGTGGGCGGGAACCTCATCGGCGTCTTCGCGCTCCCGGCGGTGAAGGGCATGGGTTTCGCCGTCGAGACGGGCAAGGCGTGGCAGCCGATCTGGCCGATGCTCTTCGTCACCATCGCCTGCGGCGCCATCTCGGGATGGCACGCGCTCGTCGGATCGGTGGGCACGGCGCGGCAGCTCGAGTACGACACCGACGGCCTGCCGGTCGGGGCGGGCTCCATGTTCGGCGAGAACGCGCTCGCCCTCCTGTCCCTCACCGCGGTCTCGATCGCCGGCGTCGGCGGCGGCGGCGGCCGCTTCGCCCAGGGCGTCGGCAAGCTCGTGTACGCCGGCACCTTCGGCCTCGTGCCCGAGATCTTCGGCACCGCCCTCGGGTTCGGCGCCTTCGTCATGATCGTGCTCACGGTGACGCAGCTCGTCTTCCGCGTCATGCGCGTGACCCTGACCGAATGGGCAGGGGACACCATCCCGCCGGTGCGGAACATGCACGTGTCGAGCATCATCTCGATGCTGCTCACGCTCGCGCTCGTGCTCACCGGCACCTGGGTGTACCTGTGGCAGATGTTCGGCGCCTCGAACCAGCTCATGGCGGCGCTGAGCCTCCTCGTCGCGACGGTGTGGCTCAAGTCGATGAACCGCAACCCGAGCTACGCCCTCTACCCGATGCTCTTCATGTACGTCACCACCCTCTTCGCGACGGCCGTCACGGCGCGCAACCTCTACGTGACCATCGCAGCGAACCCGAGCATGAGCGGCCTGCCGGTCGCCGGGGCCTGGGCGATGATCGTGGTCGCCATCCTGCTGCTGGTGGCGGCCCTGATCATCGGCTGGGACGGCCTCAAGGCGTACCAGCGCTACGCGGCGAAGCCCGGGGCGCCCGCCCCGAGCCCGGCGCCGACATCGTAGGGCGTCAGGCGGGGGCGCGCTCCCCGAGGGCGCGCACCGCCTCGAAGAAAGCGCTCGCCGAGGCGCCGGCGCCCGGGGGCGCGACGTGGAGCTGGAAGTGGGGTTCGGTGCGGCGGACCGACAGCCGCCGCACCACGAGTCCCGACCGGCCGGCCAGCGAGAGCAGGTCGTCGGCCCGCGCGAGGGAGGCCGGCGTGCTGTACCAGGTGGGCAGGCCACCGGGCGAGGTGGGCTCGCGCACGGACCACCCGGCGGAGGCGACGCCCCGGAGCGCGTCCCGGCCCGACCAGCTCGCGGGGTCCAGCGCCTCGACCTCCGCGTGGGGCGGCTTTCGCAGCCGCCCGCGGATGATGAGCGTGTCGCGCCGGCCCCGCCCGCGGCTCATGGCCCACATCCACGGAACGTCGCGAGGCTCTAGGAAGATCACCAGCGCCACCTGCTCGAAGGGAGGCCTCGCCTTCTGGATGACCATCTCGACCGCGGTCGAGCCGAGCCATCGCACCGTCGTCCGCTCGCCGAGGATCGGCAGCCCTCCCTGCATCCAGCGCATGAGGGCGCTGCCCTTCCGGACGTTCCACACCGTCCCGGCGGCGAACCAGCCCACCACCAGGATGGCGAGCACCATGATGGCCAGCGTCAAGAGCGCTCCTCGGCCGGCGCTGGACGGACCAGATGGAGGGTGCCGCTCTCGTCGCGACACCACGGCCGGCACATGATGATAGCATGCGAAGCCGGATCGACGTCCCGTGTACGGCGCTTCCGGCGGAGGAGATCTGTGTTGGGCGAGCGAGGCACGTGGGCCAGGGCGGTACGCGAGTTCCTGTTCGGGATGACCGGGTACGAGGTGGCGCAGCACGCCCTCGAGATCCGCGCCCAGCTCGAGACGATGTTCATGCTGGTCGTCTTCGGCGACCTCGTCGGCGTCCCCATCATGCCCCCCTATTACGGGATGCGGCTGCTCCCCTTCGTCGTCCCGCGGATCGCGACGTGGAAGCGGCGCGTCCTGCGGGAGCGGGAGCTGGGCGACGACCACGAGCACCACCTGCACGGAATCTGACCGACGGAGCGCGTTCCGGAATCGAGGAGGCAGCGATGGCGGAGCAAGGGAAGAAGGAAGGGACGGAGAAGAAGGTGGCGCGCAAGGGCTTCTGGCGCGGCATCCGGGAGACCATCTACGGCATGGCCGCCCACGACATGAGCCGGGCGGCCCTGCGCACGCGGGCCTCGATGGAGCACCTCTTCATCCTCATCACCATGGGAGACATGCTCGGCATCCCCATCCTGCCGCCCTACTACAGCCTGCGGCTCCTGCCGTACGTGGTGCCGCAGATCGCCACCTGGAAGCGCCGGATGCTGCGCGAGAAGGACGTCTCGGACGCCATGTTCTAGCCGGCGCGGGAGCGCCGGCCGCCGCGATCGGAGCCACCATGGGAATGAAAGAGGTCTTCCAGAAGAATCCCGACCGCCGCTACATCATGTTCGGAGGCAAGGGCGGGCTCGGCAAGACGACCTTCTCGGCCGCGACCGCGTACTGGCTCGCGAAGCAGGGCAAGAAGGTGCTGGTGTTCTCGGTCGACCCCCAGGCCTCGCTCACCGACATCTTCCAGCGGGACATCTTCGGCAAGGGGCCGGTCAAGATCATGGACAACCTGTGGGCGCAGGAGATCGACGCCGACAGCCACATCAAGGAGTACCAGCAGGAGATCCGGCAGAAGATCCTCGACATGTACGGGCTCCCGGCCGTGCCCGAGGAGATCGAGCACTACATCCAGGCCGCCAGCGCCGAGCCCGCCATGGAGGAGAGCGCCATCTTCGACGCGGTGGTGGACGTCGTCGTCAAGAAGGACTTCGACTACTACATCTACGACCTCGTCCCGCTCGGCCACGCGCTCTACTACCTGTCCATGGCCAAGGTCTACGACGAGTGGATCAACAAGATCACGAAGCTCCGCGAGGACATGCGCGAGTACGAGGAGATGGTCAGCCGGCTCAAGCGCGAGAAGGAGACCGAGCAGGACGAGATCCTCAAGGAGCTCATGTACATCAAGGGGCGCATCAACGCCTCGTCCTCCATCCTCACGGACAGGGCCAAGACCGCCTTCTTCTTCGTGGTGACCCCGGAGGACATGATCATCCGGGACACGCAGAAGGCCGCCGTGCTCTTCGCGCAGTTCGACGTGCCCATCGTCGGCTACGTCGTGAACCGGGTCATCCCGCACCAGCTCCTCGAGCAGAAGATCCCCGACTACCTCCGCAACCGGATCAAGATGCAGGACACGTACCTCGAGAGCATCCGGAAGGCGTTCGGCGAGCAGGTCGTCGCGCAGGTCCCGGAGCTGGAGCGCGACGTGACCGGGTTGCCGATGATCGAGAAGCTCGCCGGCATCATGTACGGGTAGCTCGAGGATCTCGCCCGACCACCAAAGGGGACGGCCATGCCAGGGATCGAGAAGTCCATGCGGCAGTACCTCAAGGAGCACGCCGGCCTGAAGTACGTCTTCTTCGGGGGCAAGGGCGGCGTCGGCAAGACGGTCTTCGCCGCGTCCACGGCGCTGTGGCACGCCAGGCAGGGGCGGCGCACCATGCTCGCCTCCACGAACCCCGTCCACAGCCTGACGAGCCTGCTCGGGCAGAACGTGCTCGGCAAGCAAACGCCCGTCGAGGGCGCGAAGAACCTGTGGGCCTACGAGATCGACACCAAGGACACCATCGAGCGCAGCAAGCTCGAGATCCGCGAGAAGATCCAGTGGTTCCTCAAGTTCGCGGACATCTCCACCAAGGCCGAGGATTTCGTCGAGTCGGCCACCATGAACCCGGCCTTCGAGGAGTCGGCCATGTTCGAGAACATGATCGACCTCATGTTCAAGAACGAGTACGACGTCTACGTCTTCGACACCGCGCCCACCGCCAACGCCCGGCGGTTGCTGGGCATGTCGAAGGTGTACGGCCTCTGGGTCAACAAGATGCTGAAGAGCCGCGAGGAGGCGAAGACCCTGCGCGAGATGCTCTCCTTCACGAAGAAGAAGGAGCAGGACCCGCTCATGGAGTACCTCGTCTCCTTCCGCGAGCGGATGGAGCACGCGCGCGTTCTGCTCACGAACCCGGAGATGACCTCCTTCTTCTTCGTGACGCTGCCCGAGGCCCTGCCCATCGCCGTCATCACCCGCTTCATCCAGTGGTTCCACGACTTCGGCATCCCGGTGGGCGGGGTCCTCGTGAACATGCTCATCGACCAGGCGCTGGTCGGGGCGGACGCGGCGGACTTCGTGAAGAACCGCATGGCGATGCAGCAGGACCACATGAAGACCGTGTGGGAGAAGTTCGACGGCAGCGTTCGCGCCATCGTGCCGCTCTTCGAGGCGGAGATCCGCGGCCTGCCCATGCTCGAGCGCCTGGGCGACGCCGTCTTCGCCTGACCGGCCCGGTCCGGGTACCGCGCCATCACCACGGGGCCCGCCGCGCCCCTCGCCCCGTCCGAGCGCTTGTGGCCCCGCCCGCCCGGGCCGTACGCTCGAGTGATGGCGAACGTCCTCGAGGTCGAGCACCTCCGGGTGAGCTTCGGCGAGAACGAGGTCCTGGGGGATCTCTCCTTCGCGGTCCCCGAGGGCAGCGTGCTCGCGGTCATCGGTCCCAACGGGTCGGGCAAGACCGTCCTCTTCCAGGCGCTCATCGGCTCGGTGCCGCACCAGGGGACGATCCGCTGGAGCGAGGGGGTGCGGCTGGGGTACGTGCCGCAGAAGCTGGACATCGAGCGCGACCTGCCGGTCACCGGCGCGGACTTCCTGCGCGCGAAGGCCGCCATCTCGGGTGCCTCCCACGGCGAGATCGGGCGCGCCCTTTCCCTGGTGGGCCTGGAGCCCGGCGCCGCGAGGAAGCCCATCGGGACCCTTTCCGGCGGCCAGTTCCAGCGGCTCCTCCTCGCGTTCGCGCTGCTGGCCCATCCCAACGTCCTCCTCTTCGACGAGCCGACGGCCGGCGTGGACGAGCGAGGAGGGGAGCGGATCTACGAGACCATCCGGCGCCTCCAGATGGAGGAGCGGATGACGCTCCTGCTCATCTCGCACGAGCTGAGCGTCGTCTACCGCTACGCGACGAGCGTGCTGTGCATCGGCCGCGACCATCCCTGCTTCGGGGCGCCGAAGGAGATCCTGACGCCGGAGATGATCGCCAGCGTCTACGGGGCCCCCGTGAAGTACCACCACCACGATGCGTGAGATCGGCACCCTCGCGCTCTCCGCCGGCATGGCGGCCGCCGCCGGCCTCGTCGGCTGCTTCGCCGTCATGCGGCGGATGACGCTCGCCTCCGACGCCATCTCGCACGTGGCCCTTCCCGGCATCGGGATCGCGATCGCCTTCCACGTGCATCCGCTGCTCGGGGGAGCCGCGGCGCTGCTGCTCGGCACCCTCCTCGTCTGGGCGCTCGAGCACCGGACGCGCATCTCCACCGAGACCGTCATCGGGGTGGTCTTCTCCACGGCGCTCGCGGTGGGCAGCCTGCTCGCGAGCGGGGAGGACCTCATCGACGCGCTCCTCGGCGCCCCCGGCGAGATCGGCGGGTGGGAGATCGCGCTGGGGCTCGCCGGGGCGCTCGCCGTCATCGCCTTCGTGCTCGCGCAGAGAAACAGGCTCGTGGTCGCCCTGGTCTCGCCGGACATGGCCCGCACCGCCGGCGTCGACGTGTCGAAGCTCGACCTCGCCTTCCTGCTCGCCTTCGCGCTCGCGGTCGCGCTCGGGCTCCGCTACCTGGGCGTGCTGCTCATGGGGTCGCTCGTCATCATCCCCGCCGCGACGGCCCGCTATCTCGCCCGCAGCCTCGGCGGCATGCTGGGGATGGCGGTCGCCTTCGCCGTGGCGTCGACCCTCGCGGGCGGCCTGCTCGCCGCCCGCATCCACCGCCCCACCGGGCCGGTCATCATCGCGGTCGCGGCCGCCTTCTTCTTCGCGAGCCTGCTCGCGCGCGCCCGGCGCTGAGCGCGCCCCCGGACTAGCCGCGCTTCGCCGCGGTCGTGTGCAGGAACGACTCCACGTCGACGTGGTCGCGCGCGCCGAGGGGAGCGAGCTTCGCGAGCAGCAGCTCGGTGAAGGAGAGCAGGGCCGAGTAGGTGGCCCAGTTCGGGACGGCGCCGTAGCCGATGTCGAACCCCAGCCGCATCGCGGCGTCGCTCGTGGCCTTGGGGCGCATCAGCATGTGCCGATCCGGCCGGGCGATGAAGGCGAAGCCGGTGGCGAGCGGCCAGGCGAGGGCCGGCGACGCGCCCTGCGGGAGGGCGACGACGGCCGAGGCCAGCTTCTCGAAGCGGGACCGGTCCGGCGCCGCGACCGCGAGCAGCTCGAACAGGGCCTCGAAGAGGGCCCGGGCCGCGCCCTTGTCCTTGAGGGCGTCCTTGAGGCTCGCCTTCTCCGGGTTGGGGTGCACGAGGCCGACGTTGCGCTCGACCCGCACGGCGCGGCGCACGAGCTCGCCGACGTCGTCGGCGGCCAGGAGCCGCTCCCCGTCGCCGCCGCCGAGCTGCTCGGCGAACGCGGCTTGCGCGGCGCGCCACTTGAACTCCGAGTCGCCCTTACGCTTGCTCTCCGCGCGGTACTTCGGGTCGGCGAAGCCCTTGGGGAACGCCTCCAGGAAGCGGGCCACGGCTTCGTCGTGGGTGAGCCAGGTCGCGGCGAGGCCGTACCGGTTGGTCTTCGCGTCGAGGGACAGGGGGCCCATGCCCTTCAGCCAGGCGTTCTTGCCCACCGCCGGGCTCAGGAAGGGCGCCGCCGCAGCGAGCCGCAGCTTCGTCGCGAACCGCTTCTCGCTCGCCTCGAAGAACACGTGCACGGCGTCGGTCTCGAGGGCGACGATCTTGCCGAGCCCCAGCGAGGTGTGCTGCACCAGCATTCCCATCTTGAGGTCGGTCATGGTCATTGATCATTAACGCCTCGCGTCGAGAAATGCTTCGTTTACTCGGGCAACGGCAGGAAATTGGGTCCGATCCTCGACTTTCGTGCCCGATGCGGGTAAAGACCCTTCTCCCATCCCGCTCCGGGCTGGGTCCGGCCGGCACTTCCTGCCGATCGACAACAGAGAGAAGAAACGAGTTCAAGAGTAAATGGCTACAGGTACCGTGAAGTGGTTCAACGATGCGAAGGGCTTCGGCTTCATCACGCAGGATGGCGGCGGCGAAGACGTCTTCTGCCACCACAGCGCCATCCAGGCAGAGGGCTTCCGCAGCCTCGCCGAGGGCCAGAAGGTGGAGTTCGAGGTGAACAAGGGCCCCAAGGGCCTCCAGGCGGCGAACGTCCGCCCCATCTGACCGCTTCGCGTTGAAGTGGATGGAAGCCCGGTCCCCCAGGGGATCGGGCTTTCGTGCTTCAGGGCTCACGTCTCGCGGGGCGGCACCTCGTCGAGCACCTCGCCGCCGGGGCCGCGGAGCCGCAGGGCGACGCATCCCCCGCCCACGGCGTGGGGCGCGAGCAGGAGAGGCAGGGGGCGAAGGCGCAGGCGCCCGCGTGGACGCGGTTGAGGAGCCCGTCGGCGATGCGTACACTCGCGACAGGGGGGGCCATGGAAGTCGAGCTTCTGGAGATCCGGGACTTCCTCGCCGGCCTGCCCCCGTTCGACGAGCTGCCTGCCGCGGTCCTCGACCGGCTCCCGAAGTCCCTGTCGATCCGTTATCTGAGACGCGGCTCGCCCTTCCCGCCCGCCGGCGTGGAAGGCGCCTGCCTGTACGCCGTGCGCCAGGGCGCGCTCGAGCTGCGGAGCGATCGGGACGAGGTGGTCGCCAAGTACGGGGAGGGCGACCTCCACGCGGCCGCCTGCGTCGAGGAGCCGGAGGCGCGCGGGCTCTCCGGCTGGGCGGTGGAGGACACGCTCCTCTACCTCCTCCCGTGCAGCGCGGTGGCGGAGCTCCGCGCCGACCACCCCGCCTTCGACCGGTACTTTTCCGGCTCGCTCCGCGACAAGCTGCGCCGGTCCCTCGATGCCCTGCAGTCGTCGCCGGCGCTGGGCGGAGGCCTCCTCGCCGTGGACGTGGGCAGCCTCGTCTCCCGCGCGCCGATCCACGTCGAGCCGGAGACCTCCATCCGCGACGCCGCGCGCGCGATGAGCCGGGAGCGGGTCTCGTCGCTGCTCGTGATGCGGGGCGGCCGGATCGAGGGGATCCTCACCGACCGCGACCTGCGCCGGCGATGCCTCGCCGAGGGGGTCCCCGCCGAGCGGCCCGTGAGCGAGATCATGACGACCGGCGTGCACGTCGTCGCCCCGGACGCCCCCGGCTTCGAGGCGCTGCTCGCCATGACGCGTCTCGGCGTCCACCACCTGCCGGTCGTGGACCGCGATCGGGTCCTCGGCATGATCACCACCACCGACCTGGTGCGCCACCAGGGGGCGAACACCGTCTACCTGGTGGGCGCGGTGCGCCGGGCCGGGTCGGTGGCGGAGCTGGTTCAGGCGAGCGCGCGCCTCCCGGAGCTTCAGGTCCAGATGGTCGCCGCCGGCGCGACGCCGCGCCACCTGGGACAGGCGGTCGGGGCGGCCACGGACGCCCTCACCCGCCGGCTCGTGCAGCTCGCCGAGGCGGAGCTGGGGGCGGCGCCCTGCCCGTACGCGTGGCTCGCCTTCGGGTCCCAGGCTCGGCACGAGCAGAGCGTGCTCTCCGACCAGGACAACGGCCTGCTCCTCTCCGACGAGGGGGCCGGGCACGACGCCTGGTTCGAGCGGCTCGCCCGCTTCGTGAACGACGGCCTCGCCGCCTGCGGCTTCGCCCGTTGCCCAGGGCAGGTGATGGCGAGCAACCCCATGTGGCGCCAGCCGCTGCGGGGCTGGCGAGGCCACTTCGACGGCTGGATCGAGCGGCCCGAGCCCAAGCCGCTCATGCACGCCAGCATCTTCTTCGACCTGCGCGCGGCCGCCGGCGACGAGGGCCTGGTGCGAGAGCTCCAGACGTACGTCCTCGCCAAGCTCCGCGGCAACGAGGTCTTCCTCGCCCACCTCACCGCCAATGCCCTCCAGCACGTGCCTCCGCTGGGCTTCTTCCGAGGCTTCGTCCTGGTCCGGGGCGACGAGCACGCCGACACGCTCGACCTGAAGCGCGGGGGGATGATGCCCATCGTGGAGCTGGCGCGCATCCACGCCCTCGCGGCGGGCTCGACGGCGCTGGGAACGGTGGAGCGCCTGCGCGAGGCGGCCGAGCGCCAGACCCTGAGCCGCGGCGGGGCCGAGGACCTGGAGGACGCGCTGGCCTTCGTCTCGACGCTGCGCGCCCGCCACCAGGCCGAGCAGATCAAGCGCGGGCTGCCGCCGGACAACCACATGCGCCCCGACGAGCTGTCACCCCTCGAGCGCATCCAGCTGAAGGACGCTTTCGCCGTCATCCGGCGCCAGCAGGAGGCGCTCGCCCAGGTCTACCGGGCGAGGTCGTTCGTGTGAGCCTGCTCGACCTCCTGCCCGGCCTCGATCGGCGCCGCCGCCGCCTGCTCCGCCGGACGCCGCCCGGGCCGCTGCGCTCGTTCCTGGAGGTCCCCTTCCCGCCCCGTGCGAGCGACTGCCGCCGCGTCTCCTTCGTGGCCCTGGACCTCGAGACCACCGGCCTCGATCCAGCGACCGACGAGATCATGAGCGTGGGCTGGGTGTGCCTCACCGGGGAGCGGATCGACCTCTCGACGGCGGCACACCGGCTCGTCCTGCCCGGCCGGGCCGTCCCGGAGGAGACCGCGATCCTCCACCGGATCACCGACGACGTGGCGGCGCGGGGTGCGCCGCCGCGCGACGTGCTCGCCGAGGTGCTGTCCGTCCTGGCGGGCAGGGTCCTCGTCGCCCACAACGCCCCCTTCGAGCTCGGGTTCCTCGGGGCCGCCTGCGCTCGTCTGCTCGGCGGCCGCCTCGTCGCGCCGGCCGTGGACACGCTGGCGCTCGCCGGCCGCTGGCTCCAGCTCCGCAACATCGCGTTCGGGCCGCGGGAGCTGCGGCTCGACGCCCTGCGGCGCCGCCACAACCTGCCGCGCTACCGGGCCCACAACGCCCTCAGCGACGCGCTGGCGGCCGCGGAGCTGTTCCTCGCCCAGCTGGCGCAGCGCGACCCGGGACGTGCCGTGCGGCTCGGGAGCGTCCTGCGCGCCGGGTGAGGGTGGCGGCTCGACACGCCCACACCCCTGACTGGGCGCGTCGGCCGGCGTCTCTGGAACGGCCGGAGGACCCGCAAGGGTCCTGCGGGCCGGGTATGCTTACGCCCGCACGCGAAGCGGCGCATCCTTGGACGCGCCGACTTCCTGCCGACGCCGGAGGGGGCGGAGGAGCTGATGGATGAGACACGCAAGGCGCGCATCCTCATCTGCGAGGAGCGGACGAAGAGGCTTCTCGGCGTGCTCACGCTCGCCGACATCTTCCGCGCCGAGGAGGAGCACCGCGCCGCCGAGACGGCAAGACACATCGTGGAGCGCGAGGTCCTGGCCTAGCGCCGTTTCCTGGCGCGGGCGCGCGGTATACTTGATGTGCGTCGGCCCCGCGGACCTCACATGAAACGCTCGGGCATGACTGGTCAGCGCCTGGCGGCCATCTTCCTGATGGGCTGGCTCCTGCTCGACTACCCGATCCTGTCGCTCTTCACGCGTTCCGGCGAAATCGCCGGGATCCCGCTCCTCTACGCCTACCTGTTCGGCGTCTGGGTGCTGCTCATCGCGCTCATGGCCCTGGTCATCGAGCGAATGCGGAACTGAGGGAGCCGGCGCGCATGCTCCAGGGATCGGTGATCGTCCTCGTCTCCTTCGCCTACCTCGGGGTGCTCTTCGCCATCGCCTACTACGGCGACAAGCGGTCCGAGGCCGGGCGCTCGATCATCGCGAACCCGTACATCTACGCCTTCTCGCTCGCGGTCTACTGCACCACCTGGACGTTCTACGGCAGCGTGGGCCGCGCCGCCTCGAGCGGCATCGGCTTCCTGCCCGTCTATCTGGGGCCGACGCTGGCGGTGGCCCTCTGGTGGTACGTGATGCGGAAGATCATCCGCATCAGCAAGACCTACCGCATCACGTCCATCGCCGACTTCATCGCCTCGCGCTACGGCAAGAGCCAGGCGCTGGGAGGTCTGGTGACGGTGATCGCCGTCATCGGCGTCGTCCCGTACATCTCGCTGCAGCTGAAGGCGATCTCCGGCAGCTTCGCGATCCTCCTGCACTACCCGGACATCGTCATGCCGGCCAAGGTGGTGGCCCGGCCGTTCTTCCAGGACACCGCGCTCTACATCGCCATGACGCTCGCGGCCTTCACCATCCTCTTCGGCACGCGCCACCTCGACGCGACCGAGCGGCACGAGGGCCTGGTCGCGGCCATCGCCTTCGAGTCGGTCGTCAAGCTGCTGGCGTTCCTGGCCGTCGGCGCCTTCGTCACCTTCGGCATCTATGGCGGCTTCGCCGACATCTTCCAGCGCGCCGAGGAGTCACCGAGGCTCCAGGCGCTGACGACGCTCTCGAACGCCGGCGGCAGCTACGCGACCTGGTCCTTCCTCACCTTCGTATCGATGCTGTCGATCATGATGTTGCCCCGGCAATTCCAGATCTCCGTCGTGGAGAACGTCGACGAGAACCACCTCGGCAAGGCGATCTGGCTGTTCCCGCTCTACCTGCTCCTCATCAACATCTTCGTCCTGCCGGTCGCGCTGGGCGGGCTCATGCTGTTCGACGCGCGGGGGGTGGACGCCGACACGTTCGTCCTCACCTTGCCGATGGCGCAGCGGAAGGAGGCGCTGGCGCTGTTCGCCTACGTCGGCGGGCTGTCCGCCGGGACGGGCATGGTGATCGTGGAGACGATCGCCCTGTCCACGATGGTCTGCAACGACCTCGTCATGCCGGTGCTGCTCAGGCAGAGGTGGTTTCGCCTCAACGAGCGGCGCGACGCCTCGGCCCTGCTCCTCTCCATCCGCCGAGGGGCGATCACCGGCATCCTGCTGCTCGGCTACGTCCACTTCCGTGCCGCCGGCGAAGCCTACGCGCTGGTGGCGACCGGCCTCATCTCCTTCGCGGCCGTGGCCCAGTTCGCGCCCGCGATCTTCGGCGGCATCTACTGGAAGGGCGGCACGCGCGCCGGAGCGATCGCCGGGCTCTCGGCCGGCTTCGCGGTCTGGGCCTACACGCTCCTGCTGCCCTCCTTCGCCAAGTCGGGATGGCTTCCCGCGGAATTCCTCACCGGGGGCCCGCTCGGCTCCGCGCTGCTCAAGCCCCAGGAGCTCTTCGGGCTGGCGGGGCTCGACGAGATCTCACACTGCCTGTTCTGGAGCATGCTCGCCAACATCGGCACCTACGTCGGCGTCTCGCTCTCCGGCCGGGCGGGCGTCGCGGAGGCCAGCCAGGCGAGCCTGTTCGTCGACGTCTTCCGCCACACCCAGGGGTTCGAGCGCGCGCGCATCTGGCGCGGCAGCGCCTCCGTGCAGGACTTGCTCCGCCTCATCGGGCGCTTCCTCGGCCCGGACCGGGCGCACGAGGCTTTCGTCGCCTACGCGCGGCGGCGGGGCCTCGGATCGCTCGACGACGTGCCCGCCGACGCGGACCTCGTCCAGTTCGCCGAGACGCAGCTCGCCGGCGCCATCGGGGGCGCCTCGGCGCGCGTCCTCGTCGCCTCCGCGGTGCACGAGGAGCCGCCCGGCCTGGACGAGGTCATGGACATCCTCGACGAGGCCTCGCAGGTGCGCGCCTACAGCCGCGAGCTGGAGCAGAAGTCGCGCGAGCTGGAGGCCGCGACCGCCGAGCTGCGTGCCGCCAACACGCTCCTCGAGGAGCTGGACCGGATGAAGGACGACTTCATATCCACGGTGACTCACGAGCTGCGGACGCCGCTGACCTCGATCCGGGCGTTCACGGAGATCCTCCTCGACGATCCGCACATGCACCCGGCCGAGCGCAAGCGATTCCTGGGCATCACCGTCAAGGAGACGGAGCGGCTGACGCGGCTCATCAACCAGATGCTCGACCTCGCGAAGATCGAGTCGCGCAGCGCGGAGTGGCACACGACGGAGCTGGACCTGAACGAGGTGATCCGGGAGTCGGCGGAGGCGACCAGTCAGCTGTTCCGCGACCGGAACGTGGCTCTGGCGCTCGCCCTGCCCCAGTCCGGCCCCCGCATCATGGCCGATCGGGACCGCCTCATGCAGGTGCTCATCAACCTGCTGTCGAACGCGGTGAAGTTCTGCCCACCTCGCGAGGGCCGGGTGGAGATCCGGTGCTCCGCCGTGGAAGGCGCTCTCCGGGTCGACGTGCAGGACAACGGGCCGGGAATCAGCCCGAGTGATCACCAGACCATCTTCGAGAAGTTCAGGCAGGTCGGGGACACCTTGACCGGAAAGCCGCAGGGCACCGGCCTCGGGCTCCCGATCAGCCGGCGCATCGTCGAGCACTTCGGCGGACGCCTGTGGGTCGAGAGCGACGTCGGCAGGGGCGCGACGTTCTCCTTCGTCCTGCCGCTCGAAGCGCCCGCTGCGGCCGGCGGGGAGCCGGCCCGGAAGGCGGCGGGCACGGTCGAATAGAGGAGAGGCGATGGGGAAGCGGATCCTGATCGTGGACGACGAGCCCAACATCGTGATCTCCCTCGAATTCCTCATGAAGCGCGAGGGGTACGAGGTCGACATCGCCCCCGACGGCGAAGCGGCGCTGAAGGCGCTCGCCGAGGGCAGGCCGGACCTCGTGCTTCTCGACGTGATGTTGCCCAGGATGAACGGATTCGAGATCTGCAGCCGGATTCGCGCCAACCCGGCCTGGCGGGAGATCAAGATCCTCGTGCTCACCGCGAAGGGCCGGGACTCCGAGATCGCGAGGGGCCTCGGGCTCGGCGCCGACTTGTACGTGACGAAGCCGTTCTCGACCCGGGATCTCGTCGCGCAGGTGAGGCGGTTGCTCGGCGGCGCGACGTGAGCGGTCGCGCGGACGGATGGACCCATGGGTGCCAGTGAATCGGGACGGCCGGAGCGGACGGAGGGGCGGCGGGCCGCTCTCACCATGTACAGTCCGCTGTCGGCCATCGTCCGCCGCGACCCGATCGCGGTGCCGCTCCACGCGACGGTGCGCGAGGCCCTGGAGACGATGGAACGGACGCGCATCGGCTCCATCGTCATCACCGACCCGCAGCGGCGCGTTCCGCTCGGCATCTTCACCCTGCGGGACCTGCTGCGGCGTGTGACCCTGCCGGGCGGCGACATCCAGCAGCCCGTCGCCTGCGTCATGACGAGCGGCCTCATCACCCTGAGGCCGGAGGCCACGGCCTACCAGGCGGCGCTCGCCATGGCGCGCCATGGCGTACGGCGGGTGGTGGTCGTGGACGGCGACGGGGGGCTGGTCGGCGTCCTGTCGCAGGGCGATCTCTTCGCGCTGCAGCGCGTCGGCGTGAAGGAGATCAGCAACGAGATCCGCCAGGCCGGCGACACGGCGGGGCTCCGGCATGCCTCGCTGGAGATCCGCCGTCTGGCGGACGACCTCATGGCGCAGGGCGTGAGCACCGAGACGCTCTCCCAGTACCTCTCGACCCTGAATGATCTGCTGACGGTGCGCATCATCGAGCTGACGGTGGACGAATTCGAGCTGCCGACGGTGCCCATGTGCTGGATTGCGCTCGGCTCGGAGGGTCGGCTGGAGCAGACCTTCAGCACCGATCAGGACAACGGCGTCATCTTCGAGGCCGATGATGCCGATGCCGGCCGCGTGCGCGAGGCGCTCCTGCCGTTCGCCCGGGCGGTCAACCAGAAGCTCGACGCCTGTGGCTTCCCGCTGTGCAAGGGCGACGTCATGGCGGGCAACCCGCGATGGTGCCTCACCCTGGACGAATGGCGGCGCACGTTTCGCGGGTGGATCGACGAGGCGCAGCCCCAGGCGCTGCTCAACGCCTGCATCTTCTTCGACTTGCGGCCGATCTACGGCGACGAGAGCCTGGCGGAGCGGCTTCGCGCGTGGCTGCTGGCCGCGGCGGCCGACCGTCCGCTGTTCCAGCGCCTCATGGCCGAGAACGCGCTGCAGTGCGAGCCGCCCCTGGGTGTCATCCGCGACTTCGTCTGCGACGGCTCCAGGGAGTTCCCCCATACCATCGACCTCAAGAAGCGCGGCTCGCTCCCCTTCGTCGACGCCGCCCGGGTGCTCGGCCTGGCCAACCGGGTCCCGTACACGAGCACCGCCCAGCGCCTGCGCGCCGTCGCCGAGGTCCTTCCGATCGACGCGGATGGCCCCGAGGCGATCATCGACGGCTTCTACTTCATCCATCTTCTGCGCCTGCGAAACCAGGTCAGGCTCCACGGAGCTCGCGCCGAGGCGAACCGCATCGACCCGAACGACCTCAGCAGGGTGGACCGCCACGTGTTGAAGGAAGCTTTCCGGCAGGCGCGCAAGCTGCAGGACCGCCTGGTCGTCCGATACGCGCTGTGACCGCTCGCTCGACGCGGTCACACCTCCGCGGAAGCGGCAGCCCCCGTCTCCGCGCCGGCGGGGCCCGCGCTTCCCGGGCTGGTTGTCCGAGGGGCGCCCTATGCTGCCCTGCGCATGGCTCCAGGCCCCACTCCGGACGACCTCCTCCGCTCCGTCTTCGGATACGACCGCTTCCGCCCCGGCCAGCGTGAGCTCGTCGACGCGGTCCTCTCGGGCCGGGACGCCATCGGCGTCATGCCGACCGGGTCCGGGAAGTCCCTCACCTACCAGCTCCCGGCCCGGCTCCTCGGCGGCACCACGCTCGTCGTCTCGCCGCTCATCGCGCTCATGAAGGACCAGGTGGACGCGCTCCTGCGCCGCGGCTACCGCGCCACCTTCCTCAACTCCAGCGTGGGACCAGAGGAGCGGCGGGCGCGGACGCTGGCGATCCGCCGGGGCGAGGTCGAGCTCGTGTACGCCGCGCCGGAGGGGCTCGAGGCCTCGGCCGGCGGCGCGATCGCCGGCGCGCGCCTCTCGCTCATCGCGGTGGACGAGGCCCACTGCATCAGCCACTGGGGCCACGACTTCCGCCCCGCCTACCGCAACCTCGCCGGCCTGAAGGAGCGCTTCCGCGGCGTGCCGGTGCTGGCCCTCACGGCCACCGCCACGCGTCGCGTCTCCGCCGACGTGACGCAGCAGCTCGCCATGCGCGCGCCGTTCGAGTACCGCGGCTCCTTCTACCGCTCGAACCTCCGCCTCCAGGCGGTGAAGAAGGGAGGCGAGGCCGGGGTGCGCTCGCGCGAGGCCATCCTCCGCCACGTCCGCGCCCGGCCCGGCGAGCGGGGCATCGTCTACTGCGCGACGCGCAAGGCGGTCGAGGGCTTGGCGGCGGACCTGCGCGGCCACGGCGTGCGCGCCCTCGCCTACCACGCCGGCCTCGACGCCGAAGTGCGCGGGCGCGCCCAGGACGCCTTCCAGAACGACGCGGTGGAGGTGATCGTCGCCACCATCGCGTTCGGCATGGGCATCGACAAGCCGGACATCCGCTACGTCGTCCACCGCGACATGCCCGGCTCCATCGAGGGGTACTGCCAGGAGATCGGGCGTGCCGGGCGCGACGGCGGGCAGAGCGACTGCATCCTCTTCTACTCCTGGGCGGACGTGATGACCCACGACCGGTTCGCGGAGCAGGTGGGGGACCCGGACGTGGCCGCGCGGCAGCGGGAGCAGTCGCGGGCGATGTTCCGATGGGCCGAGAGCGACGGGTGCCGCCATGCCCTCCTGGTGCGCCACTTCGACGAGCGCATCGACCCGTGCGGGGGAAGCTGCGACCGCTGCGCGCCCCGGCCGCTCGCCCTGGCGCTCGCGGGCGCGGTGCGGGTCGCGCGGCCCGTGCGCCGCGCGGCCCCGCCCGGGCCGGGCGCGCCCCGTCGGGCCCACCCGGAGCGCGGGACCGATCCGGCCGCCGGTCCCGAGGACGCGGGCCTCT
>Ga0153915_10001201_pt1 | contig 23919 bp, 25 predicted proteins | sample Opewatmetagenome_2_FD_107003 | JGI IMG/M metagenome (GOLD analysis project Ga0153915, IMG submission 107003) | Freshwater wetland microbial communities from Ohio, USA - Open water 3 Core 3 Depth 3 metaG | ecosystem: Environmental > Aquatic > Freshwater > Wetlands | place: USA: Ohio, Lake Erie...
CGCGGCCGCGGTGGTGGAATACTCCCTCGTCGTGGCCATCGCCGCGTGGGGCGGGGCGCTGGGCTCCCCGTCCACGGCGGTGAGCACCTACGGCGCGTTCAGCTGGAGCGACCAGGTCTCGCGGCTCCTCCTCCTCGTCATCGCGGGAGTCCTGAGCACCACGCTCGTGCTCCGTACCCGCGAGCTGCAATGGCTGTCGGCACGTGACAAGCTCACCGGATTCCTGAACCGCGGCATCTTCGACGATCTGCTCACCGACGCCTCATTGCGGGCCCGTCGGTACGGCCGGCCGCTGTCGATCCTCATGCTCGACGTGGACGAATTCAAGCAATTCAACGACACGTGGGGGCACGCCGCGGGGGACGAGGCGTTGAAGGCGGTCTCCACCGCGATCAAGCAGTCGGTGCGCCAGGGCGAGATCGTGGCTCGCTACGGGGGCGACGAATTCGTGGTGCTCTTTCCGGAAACACGCGCCGAGACGGCCGTGCAGCGGGGAGAGAAGATCCGGCTGCGGATCCCCCCAATCGTGGCCGGCGGCCGGGGCCGGCAGCAGGCGATCCCGGTGACGATCAGCGTGGGCGTCGCGAGCCTCCCGGCCGACGGGATGGACGGCTATGAAGTGCTCAACCAGGCCGACATGCGGCTGTACGAAGCCAAGCACGCCGGCCGCAACGCCGTCGTGGGTCCGTCGCCGCTGGAGGAGCCCCCGGCCGCGCAGGCCGACGCCCGCTGACCGCCGCTCAACTCGCGTTCGTGCGGTAGAACCATCCGTAGGACACGAGCGCGCGCTGCACGCCTTTGTCGATCTGCTCCAGCATGTACGCCGCCATCTGGCCGACCTTGCCCCGATAGCGCTCGGCGCCCCCCGGCAAGAGTGAGGTTCTCGCCACGGCCTGAAGGTCCGCTCCGGTGCCGCCTTTCAGTCCGGCGTAGCCGTCCAGTACGCCCGAGCGGACCGCTTCCAGGACCCATGCTTTGGTTTCGACCGTGGCCTTGGTGACTTCGACCCGCGCCACGGCACCCTCGGCGTCGAATCCGACCGCCACTTCGAGCGGCCCATGTGGGGTGTCGACGCGTACGAAGGTCAGCGATCCGACGGCCGCCGTCCCGCTACGGCCTGTATAGAACGTCAGGCGACCGTCGTCCGGCCCCCAGTCGAGCGCCTCGTGCAGGCGGTGGGCGTCCGGTCCGCTGAGGTGGATCTCGCGCGCGGTGAAGGCGGTGGCCGTCGGCAGGATGGTCTTTACCGCGTCCTCCCGCTTGATGAGCACGACCACGGGCGTGATGTGCAGCAGTGTGAGGACGGCCGCCAGTATGAGTTTGTTCATTGGTTGGTCCTTTCCGGAGCGGGCAGCAGCCACATGCGCCGCATGGCCAGCAGCGCCACGATCGTGTACCCAAGGCCCATCGCGAATCCGCCGGCTACGGTGAGCACGGCGAAGCGCGGCGAGGCGAACTTGGTGAGCCACATCCCGGCGAAATCGAGCCAGGGGGCGGAGAAGAGCAGCGTGATGAGGCCGAACCCCCAGCCGGGCGAGAGTCCCAGTCCCAGGATGACGACCGACAGGAGTGCCGCGATCACCCCGTACATCGGGACATGCACGTGCGTGTCCTGCACGAGGAGTTTCGTGTCGACGAGATGGACTTCCGCCGTATCGGCGGCGTCGAACGCGCTCATCGGCATGGCGTGCTCCATCACCATCGTCGTCTCCGGGGCGGCCGTCAGCGTGGGCTCCGCGTAGGTGCGGGCCACGCGCGCGGGCGTGAAGCCGGCATAGAGGGCCACCATCCAGCCGCCGAACAGATAGGCGAGGCCGAACGTGCCGAGCAGGCAGGTGACGAGCCATTTCACGCGACGGTCGAGCCGGGCGAGGTCGTAGGGCATGGGTGGTCCGATCTAAAAGAGGTACACGAGCTCGAGAATCCCTCGGACGTTGGTGTTCCGGAAGGAGCCGTCCGAGGTTTCGAACACCGGCTGGTCGGAGTGATCGAGGCGCAGCGCGGGGCGCAGCGAGAATGCGGGCAGGCGAAACGTCGTGCGCTCGATGCTCGAGAAGATCCCTTCCTGCGCTTCCCGGTAGAAGTACCAGGGGGAGATCGTGAGCGACTGGAGGGTCTGCGCGGTGCCGGACGCGAGGCCGTCCTTGTCCCGCAGGGTTTCGCCGCGCAGTGTGATCCCGGTGGATCGTCCCAGGCGCCAGAACACGGTGCCGGAGACACCGGTCCACGTCCCCGTTGCGCCGCCGCCCACCAGCTGGCGGCCGTAGTTCGCCTCGAGGCCGACGATCAGCCGGGACACGGGCTGCAGCGTCGCATCGGCGGCGAGCAGCGTGCGTTGCTGGGCATCGGTGCCGGCGACTTCGGGCCCATACACCGCGTTCACACCCAGCCCGATGCCATCCACCGGGAGCAGGTCGAGGCGCGCGCCCACGGTCTTGCCGCGGTTGTTGTCGAGCGCCACCTCCCATCCGTTCGCGACGTAGCCGGCGACGGTGATGACGGGTGAGGCGACATAACGCACGATCCCGCCGGTCAGCTTGGCGGGACGCGCCAGCTCGAAATTGAACGAGTTGGTCGGCAGGAGATTGAGCGGCTCGTCGTCGCGCTCGAATCCCACGGGCGCATCGAAGCGGCCGAACGTGAGATTCAGCGAGGTCGCGCCGGGAGGTGTCCAGCTCACGATGAGGTTGTCGATCTCGGTCTGGGTGACTTCCGCGCCGGTCGTCGCGTCCAGCCCGAGGCTGGTGGTGAGCTGCCCGAACAGGTACAGGTTGTCCGACCAGGGGCGGAACACGCTCACGGCGATTTTCGATCCGGCGAACGTGTTGGTCCGCGCGTTCCGATCCCAGCTGTAGCTGCCCACCGCGAAGCCGTTGATCGTGACCGCGTGGGATTCCTCGAACGTCACGGTGCTGTCCTGCGCGGCGGCGACCTGCGCCAGGCCGCACACCAGGACGCACCCGAGCGTCAGCCGCATGGTGCTTCCTCCGAAGAACTCGTCAATTGTGGGTGAACGACGGGTGCTACGCGGCGCGTCCGTTCGGAGGAGGCGGGGTGGGGGCGTAGCTGGGAGAGATGGGCGGAGCGTCGGACGGCAGCGGGATCACGGTCGCGAGGGGCGCGGCGGCGGTCGGCAGGGCCGTCCAGTTCGACGGGAGGGCGGGAGCGTCCGAGGCGAGCAGCGCCGTGTCGCCGGTCATGTCGCCGCACCAACAGGGCGCGTGGCTCGGTGTGCCGTGACGCATCCCTTGGTGCATCGCCTGATGGCGGCACGCCGCCGCATTCTGGGCGAACGCCGCGACCGGCCCCGCCACCATCCAGCACGGCAGCGCGAGGGCAATGCAGCGACGCATGAGACGCGGTCCGAGTCGCATCGGGCTTACAGTCTACGATGTGGGTGGCGGCTGGCGCAACCTGGGGCGGCGTGTGTAAACTGCACCGTTTCCAGAGTTTACCTCCAACCAGGGACGGGTGTTCCAGCGCATGCCCACCGCCGCCGAGCAGACCGCGCCCCGCGGGTTGGAAGGTGTCGTCGCCAATGAATCGTCGATTTGCTACGTGTTTGGCGAAGAAGGCCGGCTCATCTACCGCGGCTACGACATCAACGACCTGGCCGACCATGCGACGTTCGAAGAGACCGCCTACCTCCTGCTGAACGGCGATCTACCGACCCGCGAGCAGCTCAAGGATTTCAATTCCAGCATCAAAGCCTCACAGAAGCTGGACCGGGTGGTTCAGCGCGTGATCCGCGACGCGCCCGCCACTGCCAACCCGATGGACGTGTTGCGCACGGCGGTGAGCGCCTCGGCGTTCGTGGACCCGGATCGCGGCAACAACGGGCGCGAGGCCGAATACCGCAAGGCGGTCCGCCTGATCGCGCAGCTGCCGACGATGGTGGCGATGTTCCACCGGCTCCGCAACGGCGAGAAGCCGCTCGCGCCACGGCGCGGGCTGTCGCTGGCCGCGAACTTCCTGTACCTGATTTCGGGGAGGACGCCCGACGACGAGGTCGAGCACGCGTTCGACGTCGCGTTGATCCTCCATGCCGACCACGAGCTCAACGCCTCGACGTTCGCGGCGCGGGTGATCGCGGCGACGCTGGCGGACGTGCACGGCGCGGTGACTGGCGCGATCGCGGCGCTGGCCGGGCCGCTGCACGGCGGAGCCAACACTGAAGTCATGAAGATGCTGTTGGAGATTCAAAGCCCCGAGCGGGCTGAAGCGTGGATCCACGGCGCCCTGGCGGCGAAGCGCAAGATCATGGGATTCGGGCATCGCGTGTACCGCACCGAAGATCCACGAGCCGCACACCTGCGTCGCATGTCCGAGGCCCTGGGGGGCCGGGCCGGTCAGCCGCAGTGGTTCGCGATCCAGCGGACCGTCGAAGCGGTGATGCGGCGGGAGAAGGGGCTGTACTGCAACGTCGATTTCTACTCCGGCTCGATGTACTACGTCATGGGGATTCCGCTCGATCTCTACACGCCGATTTTCGCCGTGAGCCGGGTGAGTGGCTGGTGCGCACACGTGCTCGAGCAGCACGCCGACAACCGCCTCATTCGGCCTCGGGCCGAGTATGTGGGGCACATGAATCGCCGCTGGGTTCCCGTCCGCAAGCGAGGCTAGCTGATGAGCGGTACTCCCATTCAATACCGTGACGGGCGCTGGGTCGTGCCCGACACCCCCATCATCCCCTTTATCGAGGGCGATGGCACGGGGCCGGACATCTGGCGCGCGTCGCGCCGCGTGTTCGATGCTGCCGTGCGCAAGACCTCGGGTGGCAAACGTGCAGTAGAGTGGCGCGAGGTCGTCGCGGGGGAGAAGGCCTTCAAGGCCACCGGGAACTGGCTGCCCGAAGAGACGCTCGATGTGATCCGGGCGCATCGGGTCGCGATCAAGGGCCCGCTCACCACGCCGGTGGGTGGGGGGATTCGGTCGCTGAACGTCGCGCTGCGGCAACTGCTCGACCTGTATGCCTGCGTGCGCCCGGTGCGTTGGTTCAAAGGTGTTCCGGCGCCCGTGAAGGAGCCGGGCAAGCTGAACGTGATGATCTATCGTGAGAACATCGAAGACGTCTACGCGGGGATCGAATTTCAGGCGGAGAGCAAGGAGGCGAACGACCTGATCGCCCGGCTCGAGGCCCTGGGAAAGAAGGTCCGGGCCGGCAGCGCCATCGGGATCAAGCCGATGTCGCGCTTCGGCTCGCAACGGCTCGTCGTCAAGGCGATCCGCTATGCGATCGACGCCGGCCGTCCGTCGGTGACCCTGGTCCACAAGGGCAACATCATGAAGTTCACCGAGGGGGCGTTCCGCGACTGGGGCTACGAGGTCGCCAAGACGCAGTTTGGGGACCGCACGATCACCGAGGCGGATGCGGCAGGAGGGACGGGGGGCGGGGGACGAGTGATCATCAAAGACCGCATCGCCGATTCGATGTTCCAGCAGCTGCTGCTCCGGCCCGCCGAGTACTCCGTACTGGCCACCCCCAACCTGAACGGGGACTACCTCTCCGATGCCTGCGCCGCCCAGGTCGGCGGACTGGGACTCGCACCGGGTGGCAACGTCGGGGACGGCTACGCGGTGTACGAAGCCACGCACGGCACCGCGCCCAAGTACGCGGGGCTGGATAAGATCAATCCCGGCAGCGTGATCCTCTCGGGCGCCATGATGTTCGAGGAGCTCGGGTGGTCCGAGGTGAGCCGCGCCATCGTCGCCGGCATCGAGGGGGCGATCGCCGCCGGCCGGGTCACTTACGATCTGGCCCGGCAGATGCCGGGGGCCACGGAAGTCTCCACCTCCACCTTCGCCGACGCGATCATCGAGCATCTCGCATGAACAGCACGCTGACGACGCAGCCATTCGCCGACATCGAGACACCGCTCCTGGCGGTGGCAGTGAGTACCGGAACGGCCTTCCCACCCGCCCTCGCGACCCTCGATCAGGCGAGTGGAGGAGCGTTGGGGCGCGCATTTGCCAGCGGAGATTTCAAGGGCAAGCGCGACGAGGTGCTGCTGGCCTACGGCAGCGGCAAGGCGCGGCGCATCCTGCTGGTCGGCATGGGGAAGCCGGGTGACGTGACCGCCAACGCCGTCCGCCGGGCCGCCGCCGTGGCGGCCAAGCGCGCGCGGGGCCTGGGGACCGGGCGGTTCGCGTTCGGTGTGGCGGCTGACGCGCGCAACGGGCTGGGGGCTCCGGTCATCGCCCAGGCGGCTGTCGAAGGCGCCGCGCACGGCGGCTGGGCGTTCGTCGAGCTCAAGCGGCCCAGCGACGAACTGCGGGGAGCTATCGCCGGCGTGGACGTCGTCGTGGACGCGGCGGAGGCGAAGACCGCGGAGGCGGGACGCGTCCGCGGCGAGGCCATCGCCTCCGGCCACCTGCTCGCGCGCGGCCTGCAGATGCAGCCGGGCAACGTCTGCACGCCGACCTATCTGGCGGACCAGGCGCAGTCCCTGGCCCGCACGTATGGGTTCGCCATCACGGTGCTTGGGACCGCCGAGCTGCGCGCCGAAGGTATGGGGGCGCTGCTGGCGGTGGCCCAGGGCAGCGTGCAGGAGCCGCGGTTCATCGCGCTCGAGTACCGCAACGGCGGGGACGCGGCGCCGATCGTGCTGGTCGGCAAAGGGGTCACCTTCGATTCCGGGGGTATCTCGATCAAGCCGGCCGCCAGCATGGAAGAGATGAAGTACGACATGTCCGGGGCGGCGGCGGTGCTGGGGACCTTCGACGTCCTGGGCCGGCTGCGTCCGCGGCTCAACGTGGTGGGCCTCATCCCCACCACGGAGAACCTCCCCTCCGGCACGGCGGTCAAACCCGGGGACGTCATCAAGAGCCATTTCGGCAAGACGATCGAGATCGTGAACACCGACGCGGAAGGCCGCCTCATCCTTTGCGATGCGCTGTCGTACGCGCGCCGTTACAAGCCGTCGGCGGTCATCGATGCGGCGACGCTGACGGGTGCCGTCGTGATCGCGCTGGGTAACCAGACGAGCGCGGTGATGGGGAACGACGACCCCCTGGCGGCCGAGGTGCGCGACGCCGGCGAGCGCGCGGGCGAGCGCTGCTGGCCGTTGCCGCTGTGGGACGAGTATCGCGACCTGGTGAAGTCCGACATCGCGGACGTCAAGAACTCGGGCGGCCGCGGCGCGGGCTCCATCGCCGGGGGCTGGTTCCTGCGGGAGTTCGTCGAGGGCTATCCCTGGGTGCACCTGGACATCGCGGGGACCGCCTACACCGACAGCGAGTCTGCGCATCAGGCCAAGGGGCCGACCGCGTTCGGGGTGCGGCTGTTCAGCGAATTCCTGCTGCGGCGCGCCGGGACCTGATGTCGCGGAGCCTCCTCTTGGTGGGGGCTCTCCTCGTCGCGGGCGGCCGCGCGGCGGCACAGGTGGACACCGGACCTCCGCGGCCGCGTCCTCCCCGGCCGCGCCAGATGCCCGTGACCCGCGCCGATTCGGTCCGCGCCGATTCCGCCCGGGCCGATTCCGTGCGGGCGGCGGCCGACAGTGCCGCGCGTGACACCCTGGAGCGGTACCTCCCCACGTTCGGCCGCGCGATCCCCCTCGGGCCCTTGCCGCGAGGCACACGCTGGCGCTTCGACGCCGACTCGCTCGTGTTGTCCGACATCACCACGCTGGCCGACCTGCTGGCCCACGTTCCCGGCGTGTACGTCGCCCGAGGCGGCTGGTTCGGAGCCGCCGAAATCCCGGTGTACGGTGGTCAGGGGCCGCTGGCCCTCGAGGTCTACTGGGACGGCGTGCCGTACCTGCCGCTGGGGCGCGATTCGGTATGGCTGGACCCGGCGCGAATCCCCCTGGCTCCGGTGGAGCGGATCGACGTCCAGGTGCTGCCCTCCACGCTGCGCGTGTATCTCGTGTCGGCGCGACCGCGCTCCACGGTGCCGCGGACCGAGGTCCGGATCAGTACGGGCGCCAACTCGATCGCGCAGTATCGCGGGGGCTTTGGCAAGCGCTGGCCATCCGGAATGGGGATCGCGCTGTCCGCCGACTACCGCAACATCGACGGCGGCGAGAACAACTCCACCACGGCGTTCAACTCCGTGGACCTGTGGCTCAAGGCGGAGTATGTGCGCTCACCCCACTTCGGGGCTGCCTACCAGGTGCTGAGCGCTTCCTGGAGCCGGGCGGGTGATGGCACGGTGGTGGATGCCTGGCGGCAACGGCGGGTGGACGGGTTGCTGCGTGTCTTCTACGCCACGCGGGTGGACGGTCTCGGTGAGCGCGTCGGGTTGAATCTGGTGCGAACGCAGATCACGAAGGATTCGCTCGCGGCCGATTCCGGCCGCGCCCACTATCAGGCAATCCTCGAGCTGACCGAAACGCGTTCGCGGGCGTCGGCGGGCTTCACGGCGCGGGCGCAGGGACCGGGGCGGCCGTTGCAGCTCGAGGGGCGCATCGCGTGGCAGCCGCTGCCATTCCTCACGCTCTCGGCCGACGGACGCCGGTCCTACTATGGAAGCCGGGGGCATGGCAACCGCGTCCACGTGGCCGCGGGCCTGGCCTTGCCGTTGGGCGTCTCCGTGCGAGCCGAGGCGTCACGGGTGGAGGACTACCGCGCGCCGCTGGTGGCCGACTCGTTCCAGTGGGCTACCGACTTCGGTGCGTACGTGCGGTGGGACCGGCGCCGGATCACGCTCGAAGCCGGCCAGCTGCGGCGCGACCCGTTCACACCGCTCGGCTTTGCGGCGGGGATCGCGCCGGTGGCGAGCCTCGGACCGTTACCACGCAGCACGTACGTGTCGGCGTACGTCGCGGTGCGGCCGCTCGCGGGGGTGGAGCTCTCCGGGTGGTACGTCGACCCGATCCGGGGCGGCGGCGATTACGAGCCGCCCACGCACGCCCGCGTCTCGGCGACCTTCTTTTCCAAGTTCTGGCGCGTATACAAGAGCGGCGTGTTCTCGCTCCGGGGAGAGGTCGCCGCGGAGAGCTGGAGCCGCAGTAACCTGGGCGGGCGCGACTCGCTCGGTGCTCAGATCACGCTGCGGCCCGCGACGTTCGTGGAAACGAACATCGAGCTGCGCATCGCCGATTTCACCGCCTACTGGATGACGCGCAACTACAACGCGATGCGCAGCAGCTACGTGACGGGGCTCGACTACCCCAAGCGGGCGCAGTACTACGGCGTCGCGTGGTTCTTCCGGAACTAGTCGAGGTGTGCGCCGATTGACCTAAGTGCTTTAGCCGACTAAGCTTAAAGTCTGTGCCGCGGAGCATGACCGGGTTCGGAGCCGCTGAGGGAACAGTGGCGGAAGGGCGGCTGCGGGTGGAAATCCGCACCGTCAATCACCGTTACTTCAATCCGCAGTTCAAGCTCCCCTACGACCTCGGCGGGCTCGAAGCCGAGCTGCGAGAGCGGCTGCGGCGGTTGCTCGAGCGCGGTCACGTCGCGCTGAGCGCGCGGTGGATCGAGCCCCCGGCGGCGGCCGCCGGCGTGAGCGTCGATCTCGAGCGCGCCCGCCAGGTGGTGCGGGCGCTGCGCCAGCTGAAGAAGACGTTGCGGTTGAAGGGCGAGCCCGATCTCGCGTTCGTGGCGCGGCATCCCGATGTGCTGGCGATCTCTGGCGACGGGGCGGTGGCGCAGTGGGCGGAGGTGCAGCCGATCGTCGAACGCGCGGCGGCGGACGTATTGGTCATGCGCGAGCGCGAAGGGCGGGCGCTGGCCGCGGACCTGTTGAGCCGCGTGGACGCGCTCGAGTCGGGCGCGCGCGCGATCGAGCAGCGGGCTCCGGAGCGGCTCGCGGCGGAGCTCGCCCGACTCCGCCAGAACGTGGCGGAGCTGGCCCAGGGCGTCCACGTCGACGAGCAGCGGCTCGCCGTGGAGGTCGCGTTGCTCGCCGACCGCGTGGATATCAGCGAGGAGCTGGTGCGGTTTCGCACGCACCTCGCGGCGGTGCGGTCGGCCCTGGCCGGGAGCGGGGCAGTCGGCAAGCAGCTCGGCTTCCTGGCGCAGGAGCTGCTGCGCGAGGTCAACACGATGGGCTCGAAAGCGAATGACGCCGCGATCGCGCAGACCGTCATCGCGATGAAGGGTGAGCTGGAGCGGTTCCGGGAGCAGCTGGAGAACCTGGAGTGACGCCGCGGGTCGTCATCCTGTCCGCCCCGTCGGGCGGCGGCAAGACGACGATTACCCAGGCGCTGCTCGACCGGCGCGGCGACGTCGGATACTCGGTGTCGGCGACGACGCGGGCAGCGCGGCCGGGAGAGCGGGACGGGCAGGCGTATCATTTCGTGTCGCGACCGGAGTTCGAACGGCTGATCGCGGCCCGCGAGTTCGTCGAGTGGGCGGAATACGCCGGGAACCTGTACGGCACGCTGTGGGGCGAGGTGCGGCGCGTACAGTCGATGGGGAAGCACGTGCTGCTCGACATCGAGGTGCAGGGCGCCCGGCAGGTGCAACGCGAGTGTCCGCCGCCAGAGTCGATCAGCGTGTTCGTGCTGCCGCCCGCCCCAGGCACGTGGATCGACCGTCTGGTGGGGCGGGAGACGGAAGCGCCGGCGGTGCTGGCGCAACGGCTGCACCGGGCGATCACGGAGATCCGCGAGTCGCTCGATTGGGAACACATCGTGATCAACGACGACCTCGACGCCGTGGTCGCCGAGGTCGGGACGATCATCGATGAGGACGGCGCCGTGCCGCACCGCCCGCCGATCCCGCGGCTGGTGCGGCTGGTCGAAGAGCTGGTGAGCGCCGCCGAACGGCACCGGCCGCAAGCGTAGAGTGGACGAGCAACCTGAAGACACGAGGACCCATGCGTATTGTGACCCCGCAGGAAGTCGCGAACCAGACCCAGAACAAGTACCTGGGCGTGCTGGTAGCCGCACGGTTCGCGCGATTCGTCAACGAGTTCCCGCGCGATCGCAGCGTGGAATTCGAGCAGAAGCTCACGACCCGGGCGCTGGGTGAGCTGATCCAGGGCAACCTGAAGTACAAGCTGGTCCGGCGGCGGCGGCAGGAGGCCTGATGAGCGTGGCCGGCCGTCACGTCGTGCTCGGCGTGTCGGGCGGCATCGCCTGCTACAAGAGCTGCACCCTCGCCCGGCGCCTGAGCGAGCACGGCATTGCGGTCGATGTCGTGATGACCGCCGGCGCGACGGAATTCGTCCGGCCGCTCACGTTCGCGGCGCTCACGGGACGGCCGGTCCTCACCTCGTTGTGGGAGCGGGATCGCGCGCTCGCGCATATCGGTCTCGCCAAGCATCCCGATCTGGTGGTCGTGGCTCCGGCGACCGCCCAGCTGCTTGCCCGGGCCGCGCTGGGCATGGCCGACGACCTGCTCACGGCGATTCTCCTGGCGCGCAACGGCGCCGTGCTGGCGGCGCCGGCCATGAACGACGCCATGTATGCCCATCCGGCCACGCAGGCGAATCTCGCGACCCTGACGCGTCGGGGCTGGCAGTTCCTCGGGCCCGACGCGGGGGGTCTGGCCGAGGGTCCGAGCGAGCGGCCGGGCCGGATGAGTGAGCCCGAGGCCATCCTGGCCGCCGTGCTGCGCACCCTCGGCGCCGACTCGCGCTGGGCCGGGCGCAAGGTCGTCGTGAGCGCCGGTCCCACCCGCGAGCATCTCGATCCCGTCCGCGTGATCACCAACCCGTCCAGCGGCCGCATGGGGTGGGCCCTCGCCGAAGCCGCCCGCGACCGCGGCGCGCACGTCGTGCTGGTGGCGGGTCCGACAACGCTCGTCCCACCCGGCGGCGTGGACCTGGTGCGGGTCGAGACGACCGAGCAGATGCAGCGCGCGCTGCAGCGGGTCCTCACCGGCGCGTCGGCGCTGTTCATGGCGGCGGCCCCCGCCGACTATCGGGCGACGAAGGTCGCGAGCCGCAAGCGCCCTCGCGTGGGCGGGCGGTTCACGTTAGCGTTGGAGCCGACCCCGGACATCCTGGCGACGCTGAAGCGTCCGGCGGGATGTCTGATGGTCGGCTTCGCGCTCGAGACCGGCGACGGCCTCGCGCGGGCCCGGGAGAAACTGAAATCGAAGCGGCTGGACTACGTGGTTCTGAACGACGCGCTGGAGCCCGGTGCGGGGTTCGAAGTGACCACGAACAAAGTCACGCTGCTCGGGCGATCGGGAACGCCCCTGGAGCTTCCCGTGCTCGACAAGCGCGACGTGGCGCAACGAATCCTCGACACGGTGGAGCACGAGTTGACGTGAGCGACGGGCGGGCTCTGGCGCGCGCCTATCTGGAACAGCAGCGGCTGCTCGGAACGGACGCGGTGCCGCTGCCGCCGTCCGGGGAAACCGCTGCTGATCCCGTTGCCACTCCGGCTCTGCGCCCGGGGCCAGGTCCCACGGAGCCGGCGCCCGCCTCCCGGAGCCCGGTCCAGCCGAAGCCCGACTCGCCCCCCGCCGGTCTCAGCTACGATCCCCCGGCGCGCGATCTCTTCGCCGCGGACCCCCTGCAACAGGTCACGACGCTCGGGGCCGTCGCCGATCTCGTGGCGGCCTGCACGCGCTGTCGGTTGTGCGAAGCGCGCAACCACACGGTGCCAGGGGAAGGCCCCGATGGCGCCCGGCTGGTCTGCATCGGCGAAGGCCCGGGGCGAACCGAAGACGAGACAGGGCGACCCTTCGTCGGGCAGGCGGGGGAGCTGCTCACGAAAATCCTGGCGGCGATCGGCCTGGCCCGCGAGCAGGTCTACATTTGTAACATCGTGAAGTGCCGGCCGCCGCAGAACCGCACACCGCAATACGACGAGATCGCCGCCTGCGTACCGTATCTGTACCGGCAGCTGGAGATCCTGCAGCCGAAGGTGATCCTCGCCATGGGGAACACGGCGGCGCAGACGCTGTTGAACACGAAGCAGTCGCTCGGGGCGCTGCGAGTCAAAGTGCACCGGTTCCGGGGAATTCCCGTGATCGTCACCTACCACCCCGCCGCATTGCTCCGCAACCCGAACTGGAAGAAACCGACCTGGGATGACGTCCGCATCGCCCACCGTCTCCTCGACGGCTGATCTCGAGTTCGCCGGGCGCCGCGCGCCCTGGAGCAACGACGCCGAGCAAGCCGTGCTTGGCGCCATGCTGCTGGACCAAGATGCGGCCCTCAAAGGGGCCGAGTTCCTCGACGACACGATGTTCTACAAGGAGGGGCACCGGATCCTGTTCCGGGCGATGGTGAGCCTCACCGAGCGCGGCGACGTGATCGACCCGGTCACGCTGCGCGACGAGCTGAGCAAGCGGGGCGATCTGGAGCGCTCGGGCGGGATGGAGTACATCGCCTCGCTGATCGACGTCGTCCCGACCGCCGCCAACGTCGAGTACCACACCCGCATCGTGCGCGACAAGGCGGTGCTGCGCCGCCTGGTCGAGGCGGCGACCGAGATCATCCAAGACGTCTACGAGGGAAAGGCCGATTCGGGCGAGGTGCTCGACAACGCCGAGCACCGTGTGTTCCAGGTCGCGCAATTCCGCCGCTCCGAGGATTTCTCGCGGCTGAAGGAGCTGATCTGGCCCACCATGGAGCGCATCGAGCAGCTCCAGGGCAGCCAGGGCGTCGTCACGGGGGTAGCGAGCGGCTTCATCGACCTCGACCGCCTGACGGCCGGATTCCAGCGCGGCGACCTGGTGATCATCGCGGCACGTCCCTCCATGGGCAAGACGTCCTTCGTGCTGAATTGCGTCCAGCACGCGGCGATCGAGCACCAGATCGGCGTGGCGGTGTTCTCGCTGGAAATGTCGAAGGAGGCGCTGGTCCAGCGGCTGCTCTGCTCGGAGGGCCTGGTGGATGCCCAGCGGCTGCGGCGCGGCGCGCTGCGGGACGACGACTACCCCAAGCTGGCGCGGGCCGCGGGACTCCTCGGCACCGCCCCGATCTGGATCGATGACTCGGCCGCGCTCACGCCGCTCGCGATGCGCTCCAAGGCGCGCCGGCTCAAGGCCGAGCACGACATCGGCATCGTGGTCGTGGACTACCTCCAGCTCATGCAGGGCCCGTCGAATACCGAGAACCGGCAACAGGAGATTTCCTACATCTCCCGCTCGCTCAAAGCCCTGGCGAAGGAGCTAGACGTTCCGGTCGTCGCGCTGTCGCAGCTGTCCCGCGCACCGGAGCAGCGCACCGGAGAGGGGCGCCGCCCCCAGCTCTCGGACCTGCGGGAATCCGGTGCCATCGAGCAGGACGCCGATCTCGTCTGCTTCATCTATCGTCCCGAGATGTACGAGGGCCCGACCGACAAGGACGGCAACAACATCGAAGGGCAGGCCGAGCTGATCGTCGGCAAGCAGCGCAACGGCCCCACGGGAACGGTGGAGCTGTACTTCAAGAAGGAATACACCCGCTTCGACAACCGGTCGCAGCGTACGGCACCGGCGGGGGCCAGCGGTGCCTAAGCCGGTCTCGGTGTTCCGCTGCACCGAGTGCGGCGCCGAGCAGCCCAAGTGGGCGGGCCGCTGCGACGCGTGCGGTGCCTGGAATACACTGGCGGAAGAGCCGGTTGCCAAGAGGCGGTCGGGCGGTCGGGCGGTCGGTGGGGCAGGCACCTTCGACCGACCGCCCGTCCGCCTGTCCGCCGTCGGCAGTGTGGAGGCGGTGCGGTGGCGCACCGGCATCGCGGAGTTCGACTTCGTCCTCGGCGGGGGCATCGTCCCCGGCTCCCTCATCCTGGTGGGCGGCGAGCCGGGAATCGGCAAGTCCACCTTGCTGCTGCAGGCGGCGGCGCGGCTCGAGCGGGCGGGAGTGCGCACGTTGTACGTGTCGGGGGAGGAGTCGCCCGAACAGCTGCGGATGCGCGCCGACCGACTCGAGGCCGACGCGGGGCCGGTGCACGTGTTGGGGGAGACCAATCTCGAGGCGATCCTGCATCACGCCGGCACCGTGCAGGCCCAGGCCGTCTTTCTCGACTCGATCCAGACGACCTACACCGAGGCGCTCGAGGGTGCGCCGGGGAACGTGGGCCAGGTGCGCGAATGCGCGGCAAGACTGATGCGCTTCGCCAAGGAGGCGGGGCCCGCGGTGTTCCTGGTTGGACACGTCACCAAGGGGGGCGGCATCGCGGGGCCCCGTACCCTGGAGCACATCGTCGACACGGTGCTCTACTTCGAGGGCGAAGCGACGCTCGATCACCGCGTGTTGCGAGCCGTGAAGAACCGCTTCGGGTCGGTGGACGAGATCGGCGTGTTCCGGATGACGGCGGCGGGACTCGAGCCGGTGGCGGATCCGGCCGCGGCCTTCCTCGCGGGGCGCCACGCCGGGGTGTCCGGCTCGGCGGTGACCGCGTTGATGGAGGGGACACGCCCGGTGCTCGTCGAGGTGCAGGCCCTCGCCTCCAAGGCCGGATTCGGCACCCCCCAGCGGGTGGCGACGGGACTCGATCAGCGACGCCTGGCCGTGCTGCTCGCCGTGCTCGAGCGGCGCGCCGGCCTCCCGGTGGGGGCACTCGACGTCTTCGTCAACGTCACGGGCGGAGTCCGCTTGGTCGAGCCGTCCACCGACCTCGCGGTGCTGGCGGCGCTGGCGTCCAGCGTGCACGACCGTCCCGTCCCGGCGGACGCGCTGTTTCTGGGCGAAGTGGGTCTCGGTGGGGAAGTGCGGCCGGTATCCGGTCTGGAGCGCCGGTTGACGGAGGCGCAGCGGCAGGGATTCCGCCGCGTGTTTCTTTCGGCACGGTCCCGCGTGCCCGGCGGGCTGGACGTCGTGGCGATCGAGCACATCGGTGAGCTCGCGCGCCGGCTCGCCGCCTGACGTCGGCGTCGTCATCGTGGCGGCCGGGTCCGGCGTGCGGGCCGGTCCCGGTGGACCGAAACAGTTTCGGCCGATCGCCGGCGTGCCGGTGCTGTTGCGTGCGTTGCGACCGTTCCTCGCCCGCGCCGATGTCGTGCGGGTGGTGGTGACCCTGCCGCGGGAGGTCCTACAGCGCCCACCCGCGTGGCTCCAGGAGCTGCTGGGCGAGCGCGTGACGGGCGTGGCCGGGGGTGCCACGCGAGCGGACTCGGTGCGGGCGGGTCTCGACGCGCTGGGAGATTTACCTCCCGTGGTCCTGGTGCACGACGGCGCCCGGCCGTTCGTGGAGGCGGCCACGATCGCGGCCGTGATCGAGCGGGCGCGCAGCGGCGTCGGGGCCGTGGCCGCCATCCCGATCGGCGATACGGTGAAAGACGTGGACGACGACGGGCAGGTGGCGCGGACCGTGGCGCGTGGTCGTTTGTGGCGGGCGCAGACCCCGCAGGGGTTCCCGGGTGCGATGCTCGCCGCCGGATACGCGCGCTGGCCAGCCGACGCACCGCCGCCCACCGACGATGCCGAGGCGGTGCAGCGGGCCGGGTATCCGGTGCAGGTGGTGACCGGCTCGGCCTTCAATCTCAAGGTGACGACGGAGGAGGATTGGCGACTGGCGGAGGCGCTGGCGCGGGAGCTGGGATGAGCGCGCTGCCGTTCGCCACGGAATCGGACGCGCGGGCCGTCGTCCCTGTGGTGGGGGAGCACCTGCGCCGCGGAGGACTGCTCGCGTATCCTACGGAGACGGTGTACGGTTTGGGGTCGCGGCCGGTGGAGGCGGATGTGCTCGCGCTGGCCACGCTCAAGGGTCGGGCGCGGGACAAGCCGTTCCTGCTCCTCGTGGCGAGCCGGGAGATGGCCGAGGCTCAGGGCCTCGCCTTCAACGAATCCGCCCGGGCCTTGGCCCGGGCGTTCTGGCCCGGTCCGTTGACCCTGGTGCTGCCGGGCGGGAGCGGCCGGCTGCCGGATCTCTTACGCGGACCGGAAGGGGGCATCGCGGTGCGCTGGACCTCCCACACGCGGATGGCGCTGCTCATCGCGGCGCTGGGCGAGCCCCTGACGTCCACCTCGGCGAATCTGCCAGGCAGTGCGCCGGCACCCGGGGTCGACGCCATTCTCCGCGATTTTGCCGCCGCGGTGAGGATCGGCCGATTGCTCGTGCTGGATGGGGGCGTCCTCGGGAATCGTCCACCCTCCACGGTGGTGGATTGCACGGGTGCCGCGCCGCGAGTGGTGCGCTCGGGAGCGATTTCCCTGACCGAGCTCCGGGCCGGGGCGGGGATGCTCGCTCCGTGAAGCGAATCCTCTTCGTCTGCACCGGGAACATCTGCCGCAGCCCGCTGGCCGAAGCGCTGCTGCGCCGCGCCCTGGTCGAGCGGGGGTTGGGCGACATGACCGTCGAGTCGGCCGGCACCGGGGCGTGGGATGGAGCGCCCGCGTCCGAAGGCGCCTACCTGGTGGCGCTGGAACGGGGTCTCGATCTTTCGAGCCATCGCGCGCGCCTGCTCACACGCGAGATCGTGGAAGATACGGACATGATCTTCACGATGGCACGCCACCACCGGGCGCGGGTGCACGAGCTGGGCGGCGAGGGCCGGGTGTACGTGCTGGGGGAATACGCGGGGCGCGAGGGGGAGGAAGCGGAGGTGGGCGATCCGTTCGGCGGCGACCTCGAGGTGTATCGCGACACCCTGGCCGAGCTTGAGACGCTGATTGCGGCGGTGGCCGACCGGCTCGCGGGCGGAGCCCGGCGTGAGGATCGGCAGTAGCACGCGGCTGCTGGCCGTGCTGGGCGATCCCATCGCCCATTCACTGTCTCCCATCATGCACAACGCGGCGCTCACCGCTCTGGGCGTGGACGGCGTGTACGTGGCGCTGCGCGTTGCCGCGGCGGCGTTCGCCGACACGTTCGACGCGCTCGCCCGGGTGGGCGTGGCCGGCAACGTCACCATTCCGCACAAGGAAGCGGCGGAACGATCCGTCGCGCGTAAAACCGAGTTGTGCGCGCAGGCGGGGGCCTGCAATACGTTTTGGATGGAGCAGGGGGTCCTGGTCGGCGACAACACCGACGTGGCGGCCATCGCGGCGGAGCTCGGGGAGCTGGGGTTCCCGGAGGGGCGCTGGCTCGTGCTGGGGACGGGAGGCTCCGCCCGGGCGGTGGCGCTGGCCGCGTCGCAGGCCCGGGTGGACCTGTTGGTGCACTCCCGCGATCCCGCCAAGGCCCGGGAGTTCGTGCGCTGGGCCCGCGGCCTGGGCGTGCGCGCCCGCGTGGCGGAGCCGCCGCTCACCGCTGACGTCGTGGTCAACGCCACGCCGCTTGGGCTCGCTCCCCGTGACCCGCTCCCGATCGATCCAGCCGTGTTGCACGACGCGCGGGGCGGCCTCGATCTCGTCTACGGCGCCGGCGAGACGCCGTGGGTCCGCTCGCTGCGGCACCGGGGCGTGTCGGCCCGGGACGGTCGCGGGGTGCTGGTGCGCCAGGGCGCGCTGGCCTGGGGACGTTTCTTCCCCGACCAGCCGGCGCCGGTCGAGATCATGCGGGCGGCGGTGGATCGTGCGCTCCGCCGTTGAGGCATTCGAGCAGCTCCTGCTGCCGACCGAGTGTCTCGTATGCCACGGACTGCTCGGTCCCGGGCGCGCCGACGACCTCGTCTGCCCGGTGTGCCGCCTGCGATGGCGTCCGGTGCGTCCCCCCTGGTGCGAACGCTGCGGCCAGCCCGAGCCGCACTTCGGCCCCTGCCGCCTGTGCCGCGAGTGGCCGGAGGCGTTGCGCAGCGTCCGCTCCGGCGTCTGGCTGGATGGCGGTGCCCGCTCGGCGGTGCACGCATTGAAGTACGGCGGCCTGCCGCGCATCGCCCGGGACATGGCGAGCGCGCTGAGCCGCATCCTCGCCCGGCCGCCTTCGGGGGCGCGTCTCGTCCCGATCCCGCTCGGGTCAGCGCGCCTGAAGCGCCGAGGCTACAATCAGAGCGAGATGTTGGCGCGCGCCCTGGGACGTTGCTGGGGACTAGCCGTGTTATCGCAACTCCTTGTCAGGACGCGCGATACACCAACACAGACGGCGTTGACACCGACGGCGCGCCTAGCGAACGTGGCGGGGGCGTTTGCGTTGCGTATTGAGGATTGTGGATTGCGGATTGGACGCCACTCGAGGGATCAATCCGCAATCCGAAATCCGCATTCGCCAATCGTCCTGGTGGACGACGTCTTTACGACGGGCGCGACGGTCGCAGAGGCGGCGCGGGCGCTGGGTGCAGCGGGGTTCACTTCGATCACGGCCGTGACCTTCGGCCGGGCGAGCATTCCGGATTTCACTTAGGGAGCGTGTATGGCGGTGCGGGTCGGCATCAACGGGTTCGGTCGGATCGGCCGCAACGTGGTTCGAGCGGCGTTGCTTTCCAAACAGACGGCGCTGGAGTTCGTGGGCGTCAACGACATCACCGATACCAAGACGCTCGGGCACCTGCTCAAGTACGATTCGGTCCATGGGCGCTTTCCGGGCACGGTGGAGGTACGGGGCGAGGCGCTGGTCGTGAACGGGAAAGAGATCCGGGTCACGGCGATCAAGGAACCGGAGAAACTCCCCTGGAAGGAGCTGGGGGTGGATCTGGTGCTCGAGAGCACGGGGCGGTTCACCGATCGCGACTCGGCCGCCAAGCACCTCAGCGCCGGGGCGAAGAAGGTGGTGATTTCCGCGCCCGCCAAGGGCGAGGACATCACGATCGTCATGGGGGTGAACGAGAAGAAGTACGACCCGGCCGCCCACCACATCATCTCCAACGCGTCGTGCACCACCAACTGCCTGGTCCCCGTGGTGAAGGTCGTGCTCGACAACTGGGGACTGGTGCACGGCTTCATGACGACGGTGCACAGCTACACCAACGACCAGCAGATCCTCGATCTGCCGCACAAGGACCTCCGGCGGGCGCGTGCCGCGGCGCTGTCGATCATCCCGACGACGACTGGCGCGGCCAAGGCGACCAGCCTGGTGATTCCGGAGGTCAAGGGCAAGCTCGACGGTGTCTCGCTGCGCGTGCCGACCCCCGACGTCTCGCTGGTCGACCTGACGGCGGAAGTGAAGAAACCGACGACCATTGACGAGGTGAACGCCGCGTTCAAGAAGGCTGCGCAGGGCGAGCTCAAAGGGATACTCGACGTTTCCGACGAGCCGCTCGTTTCCGTGGACTACATCGGCAACCTGTTCTCGAGCGTGGTGGACGCGAAGTCCACCAACGTGATCGACGGCACGCTGGTGCACGTCTCGTCCTGGTACGACAACGAAATGGGGTATTCGGCGCGCTGCGTGGATCTGCTCGCCTACATCGGTACGCGCCGGTGAGCACACGCAGTCTCGAGAGTCTCCCCGCCGCCGCGCTGGAGGGGCAGCGCGCCCTGGTGCGGGTGGACTTCAACGTGCCGCTGAAGAACGGCGCCGTCACCGACGATGCCCGCATCCGCGCGGCGGTGCCCACGATTCGGTACCTGCGCGAGCGCGGGGCGCGGGTCGTCCTCCTGTCGCATCTGGGACGCCCCAAGGGGGGCCCAGATCCCAAGTACTCCCTCCGGCAGATCCTGCGCGACGTGGAGCGCGTGCTCGGCATCACGCTGGAATTCATCGAGGACCTGGATGCCGGCGTGGCGGCGACGCGGCGGCTACCCCGCGGCGGCATCGCGCTCGTCGAAAACACGCGATTCTGGCCGGGCGAGGAAACGAACGATCCGGCGCTCGCCCGGCAATTCGCCGCGCTGGGCGACTTCTACGTAGATGACGCCTTCGGATCGGCGCACCGCGCCCACGCCTCGACCGAGGCCGTGGCCCATCTGCTCAAGCCCGCGGTCGCGGGGTTTCTGATGGAGCGGGAGCTGCGCTACCTCGGCGCCGCCCTGGAGCAGCCGCGACGGCCGTTCGTCGCCGTGCTGGGAGGGGCCAAGATCAGCGGAAAGATCGAGGTGATCGAGGCCCTGCTCCCGAAGTGCGACGCCATCCTGATCGGCGGTGCGATGGCGTGTACGTTCTTCGCGAGCCTCGGCCTCGAGGTGGGTGCGTCCCTGGTGGAACGGGACCGGACTGCACTCGCCAAGGCGTTGCTCACCAAGGGCGGGATGAAGCTGGTGCTGCCGCGCGGTGCCACCGTCGCGCCGTCGCTCGAGCGGGCCGCCGAGCGACGCCAGGTGACGAGCGACGCAATCCCCGCGGATATGGCCGTGTTCGACATCGACCAGGCGACGGCGGACGATTTTCGCGCCCGCATCATTGCCGCCAAGACGGTGATCTGGAACGGGCCGATGGGCGTGTTCGAGACCCCCCCGTTCGACGCCGGCACCCGCGCCGTGGCCAACGCGCTGGTGGAGGCGACGGCGAGGGGGGCGACCACGGTGGTGGGCGGAGGAGACTCCGCCGCGGCCGTCGCGGGGCTCGAGGACAAGCTCACCCACGTTTCCACCGGCGGCGGCGCCTCGCTGGAGTTCCTCGAAGGGAAGCCGCTCCCGGGCGTGACCGCGCTGGACGCCGCGTGAGACGCCTGCTGTTCGCCGCGAATTGGAAGATGCACCTGGGCCCGGTCGACGCGCAGGCGTACCTGGACGCGTTCCTGCCCGCCTACGCACCGCGGCCCGACCGGGACGTATGGTTCTTCCCACCCGCCGTCTCGCTGGCGACGGTGGCCGGGCGGGTGAGCAGTCGGGACGACCTGCTGGCGGGCGCGCAGGACGTGCATTGGGAGCCCAAGGGCGCGTTTACGGGTGCTATCTCGGCTCCGCTCGCCGCCCAGGCGGGCGCCCGGGCGGCCCTGATCGGCCACTCGGAGCGGCGGCACGTCTTCGGCGAGACCGATGCGGAGACGGGTCGGAAGCTGCGGGCGGTGCAAGATGCCGGCCTCGTGCCGGTGCTGTGCGTGGGCGAAACGCTCGCGCAGCGGGAGGAAGGCGCGACCTGGCCGGTGGTGCAGCGTCAGCTGGGGGCCGCCCTCGAGGGAGCGGACGGCGGACGGCTCGATCGCGTGGTGATCGCCTACGAGCCGGTGTGGGCGATCGGGACCGGTCGCAACGCCACGCCGCAGGACGCGGCGACGGTACACCGGGAGATCCGCCGCTGGCTGGGCGGCCACGGTGCCCGCATCGCGCGGATCCTCTACGGTGGCAGCGTGAACCTCAAGAACATCGCCGACCTCCTCGCCGAGCAGGAATTGGACGGCGTGCTGGTGGGAGGCGCGTCGCTCGATCCCGCGGGCTGGTCGCAGCTTGTGTCGGTCGCCGCGTCCTAGCTATACTCCGCGCGCCATGTACACCGTGCTCCTTGTCATCCTGCTGCTCGATTCCATCGTGATGGCCACCGCGGTTTTGCTGCAAGCGGGGCAGGGTGGCGGTCTGGCGTCGCTGGGCGGCGGGTCGGGCACGGAGATGGTGATGGGCGGCCGGCAGGCGACGACGTTGCTGCACACCATCACCTGGTGGTGCGCGGGCATCTTCCTGTTCCTGGCCCTGCTCCTCGCCGTGATGTCTTCGCGCTCGAGCGCCCCGCGGTCGATCCTGGAGGGCGGGCCTGCGCCGGCGCCGGTGCAGCAGGCGCCGCTGCCGATTCAGTCGTCGCCCACGACTCCGCCGGCGACCACGCCGCAGCCCACTCCGCCCAATCGCTGACCGACTCCCAGCCTACGTGCTCCTGGAGGATGGCGCCTGGTTCGCCGGAACCGCGCCGCTCCCCTTCGAGCCGGCGTGTGCCGAAGTCGTCTTTACCACGAACCTGAGCGGGTACCAAGAGGTCTTCACCGACCCCTCCTACCTCGGGCAGCTGGTGGTGATGACGGCACCGATGATCGGCAACTACGGGATCAATCCGGAAGACGTCGAATCGGACCGGCCGCGGGTGGCCGGCGTGACCGTGCGCGAGCTCTCGGTGCATCCGTCCAACTGGCGATCGACCGGCGGCCTGCTCGATTGGCTCTCCGCGGCGCGCATCCCGATCGTCACGGAGGTGGACACGCGCCAGCTCACGCGGCACATCCGCTCCCAGGGCGCGATGCGGGGGGTGCTGGCCATGGGCGAGGCGCCGAGCGCCGCGGTGCGCGACCAGCTCATGGCGTCACCGCGGATGGATGGGCTGGACCTTGCGAGCGCCGCCACGGTCCCCGCGGAGTACGTCGCCGGACCGGCCGACGCCAAACACCACGTCGTCGCATTCGATTTCGGGATGAAGCGCAACATCCTGCGGCTGTTTGCGCAGAATGGCTGTCGGGTGACGGTGGTGCCGGCGACCACGTCGAGCGCGCGCGTGCGTGAGCTCGAGCCGTCCGGCGTGTTCCTGTCGAATGGGCCGGGGGACCCGGCGGCCGTGGGCTACGCCATCGACACGATCCGCGAGCTCGCCGACGGGTCTCTCCCCATCTTCGGCATCTGCCTCGGGCACCAGCTGCTCGGCCTCGCGTTCGGAGGCGACACGGTCAAGCTTCCCTACGGGCATCGCGGCGGCAATCATCCGGTTCGCGATCTCAAGACGGGCCAAGTGCTTATCACTTCGCAGAACCATGGGTTCGCCGTCCGGGGTGATACGGGCGGTGTCCCGGGCGCGAAATCACTTGAGGTGACGCACCTTAACCTCAATGATGGCACGGTGGAAGGCGTTCGCCACAAGGAGTACCCCATCTTCGCGGTCCAGTACCATCCGGAGGCCTCCCCGGGCCCCCACGACGCCCAGGAGCACTTCCGCGAGTTCCTCCAAGCGCTTGACAGTCAATAGGTAAGCTCCTATGTTGGGCGCCCGGTTACTGGTATTCCCTGCGCCCTTCGGGGGGTACGGATGACGAAGGCCGATCTGGTCGAGAAGGTCACAGCACAAATCGCGCGCACGGCCGGTCCTCTGATCTCCAAGAAGGACTGCGCGCGAGTCGTCGATTCCTTCCTGGACGCCGTGAAGGCCGCGCTAGCCGAGCAGCACAACATCGAGATACGCGGGTTTGGCACGTTCAAGATCCGCCAGCGCAAGACGCGCATGGCGCGCAACCCCCGTACGGGCGATCCGGTCGAGGTCGCCGCGCGTCCGGTGCCGGTGTTCAAGCCCAGCAAGGAGTTGCGGGCGATGGTCGCGGACCACAGCGCAAACGTCTCGCCGTAACTCTCGTTCGCTCCGGATGTTGACGCGGCCCCGACCGGTACTGGTCGGGGCCGCGTCGCGTTCGCAACCCGGACGGCGCCAC
>Ga0153915_10001202_pt1 | contig 23891 bp, 17 predicted proteins | sample Opewatmetagenome_2_FD_107003 | JGI IMG/M metagenome (GOLD analysis project Ga0153915, IMG submission 107003) | Freshwater wetland microbial communities from Ohio, USA - Open water 3 Core 3 Depth 3 metaG | ecosystem: Environmental > Aquatic > Freshwater > Wetlands | place: USA: Ohio, Lake Erie...
CCTTCAGCCGATCACCATGGACCTCCCGACGGAATTGGGGATCCCCTCGGGCACGTTGCTCTACGCGAATTTCCGCAATGAAACCATTCTCGATTACATCGAATTCCCTGTCATGGGGCGCCTGACATTCGGCGAACGGACCCGCTTCTTCGTCAGCGCCGGTCCCTACCTGGGGTTCCTCGTGCTGGCCAAGGCCAAGACCAGGGGCGTCAGCGCCATCTATCTGGACGAGGCGGGGACCCAGCCGGTCATCATCCCGCCCGCCACCGAGCCCCTGGAAGTCGACCTGGGCGCGAGCACCGACGTCAAGGACGGCATCAAGAACACGAACCTCGGCCTGATCGTCGGCGTCGGCGTCAGCCGGCCGTTCGGCCCCGGGGACATCGTCCTCGAGGTTCGCGGCCAGATCGGCATGTCGACCCTGCAGCGGGACACGGCGAACGGCGACGATAAAACGGGCGTGTTCGTCCTTTCCCTGGGATACACGTTCGACCTGGGAAAAAAAGATAAAGCTTTCCAGCCGTGAAGGCGCGCCGCCGCCATGGTTCCTGATGTGCATACATCTGTACATACAATAGGACCTGTTTTCCATCCTCATACAAGGCTCATTCCCGGGATCTCCGACATAAGATGTCATCGCGAGTCCTTTGGCCGCGGCGGCCGGGAACTCCGGGAAAACCGTCGCGGGCCGAATTACGTATAGTATCCATGAGCCGACGGGCGTTGCCCGCGCGACGCATAGTGACGTCCGGCGGCCCGATATGATAAGATACGGCGCACAAGGAGGAGGCATGACCACAGTTCTCAAGGTAGAGCGACTTAAAAAATCCTACGGCTCCAAGGAGGCGCTCAAGGGCGTCGACTTCGAGGTCGAGGAAGGAGAGGTCTTCGCCCTGATCGGCCCGAACGGCGCGGGCAAGACGACGACGCTGAGGATCGTCTCTACGCTCCTCTCCATCTCGGCCGGCCAGGTGACCTTCCTCGGGCACGACGTCAAAAAGGAGCCCGACAAGGTCAGGGAAAAGATCAGCTATCTGCCCGAGGAGGCCGGCGCCTACCGGAACCTCAAGGGGATAGATTACCTGCGCTTCATGGCCAACTTCTACGCGGAGACTTCCGGCCAGGCCGACGACATGGTCAAGCGGGCCTCGCGCATCGCCGACCTGGGGCTGGCCCTCAACGACAAGGTCGGCACCTACAGCAAGGGCATGACCCGCAAGCTCCTCCTGGGCCGGGCCCTGATGACCAGGCCGACCCTGGCCATCCTGGACGAGCCGACGTCGGGCCTGGACGTCATCAACTCGCTCGAGGTGCGGGAGATCATCAAGACCTACGCCAAGGAAGGCATCTCGGTCCTGCTCTCCTCCCACAACATGCTGGAGATCGAGTTCCTGTCGGACCGGGTGGCCCTGATCGACAAGGGGAAAATCCTCGACTCGGGGACGTCGCAGGGGCTGAAGGATAAATACCAGGCGGCCAACCTGGAGGTCGTCTTCAGGAGTGCCCTCAGATGAAAAGATTCACCAACCTCCTCGTCAAGGAAATCCGGGAGCTCGTCAACAAGCAGCTCATCCTGTCGCTGGTCATGATGGTCGTCCTCTTCTCCTTCATCGGACAGATGGCCAAGACCGAGATGAAGAAGGCCTCGGCGACGCAGAAGATCACGGTCATGGACCAGGACGGCTCCGAGCTCTCCAAGGGGCTCGCCGCCGGCCTGAAGTCGGCCAATTTCTCGATCGAGTGGAGCGCCGAGAAAACCCCCGAGGCGGCCGTCCAGGCGGCCAAGAAGGGCGACACCTATCTCCTCCTCGTCATCCCCCGGGGCTTCGGCGAGTCCGTGGCCCGGTTCGAGCGGAAGGACGTCGTCACCTACACCTTCCTCCGCAGCTTCTCCATGGGCGGCATCCGGAAGTCCGAGGTCCTCAAGGCCGTCCTCGCCGCCACCAACAACTACGTCTCCAACAACGTCCTCAAGAATAAAGTCCCCGACGTCCCGCCCGACATCCTCAAGAGCCCGATCAAGACCCGGGACTACGTCATCGTCAGGGACAGGATGGCCGAAGGCTCGGCCTCGGCCATCTCGGGCATCGTCTATTCGCAGGGCATGTTCCTGCCGATCGTCCTGATGATGATCATCATGTACTCGTCCCAGATGGTCATCTCGGCCATCGCCCTGGAGAAGCAGAACAAGACCCTGGAGACGCTGCTGACGGTCCCCATCCCCCGGACGTCCATCGTCACGGCCAAGATGTCGGCGGCCGCCCTGGTCGGCCTGCTCTCGGCGGCCATTTACATGATCGGCATGCGCTCCTTCATGGGCGGCATGATGGGGGACCTCAGGGCCGGCGCCGGCGTCGACTCCGTCATCAAACAGCTGGGTCTGACCCTGACGACCCGCGGCTACCTCCTGCTCGGCCTGTCCCTCTTCCTGGCCCTTCTCTGCGGGCTGGCCATGGCCACGATCCTCGGCGTCCTGGCCGAGGATTTCCGGAGCGCCCAGAGCCTGATGCTGCCGATCATGCTGATGGTCCTGCTCCCCTATTTCATTTCCATGTTCGCCGATGTCAACACCCTGGCCCTGCCGGCCAGGCTCCTGATCCTGGCCATCCCCTTCTCCCATCCCTTCCTGGCCTCGCAGAACATCATGCTCGAGAACTATTCCGGCATCGTCTACGGCATCATCTACATGGCCGTTTTCTTCGGCGTCATGGTCTTCATGGCGGCCAGGATCTTCAGCACGGACCGGGTCCTGACCATGAAGCTCCGCTGGGGGAAGAAGAAAGTCGTCCTGTAAAAAAGAGAGGGAATTCCGACATGCGGGCCCCGGGACTTCGATCGATGCTCCTCGCCGCCGCAGCCTTCGGCGGCGCGCTGATGGCCCGCGCGGCCGCCCCGGCCGCCCAACCCGCCCCGCCCGCGCGCTACAGCCGGGCCGTCGTCCGGACCGGCGGCGAGCCCGGCGTACGATACGTCTCGGGGCTGACCGTCTGCGACGAGGCGCTCCGGGACGGTCATTGGATCAACCGCTATTGGCTGGCGACGGGCATGATCAAGCCGGAGTTCCACCTCGAGGACGAGAAAGACTCGGGCGCGGCGCCTGTCGCCGACACCTTCGAGCTCTCGGTCGACGGCCGGGACCTCGGCGGGACGTGGAAGTGGGTCAAGGCCTGGCAGGAACAGGTGAAGACGCCGGCCGAAGGGCTGCTGGTGACCGTCGAGCTCGAGAGCCCCGCGGCGGGGATCGGCGTCAGGATCCGGACGCTCCTCGGCGGCGGCCCCGTCCTCGTCCGCTGGCTGGAGATCACCAATCACGGCGGCCGCACCGCGGCCGTCACGCGGGTCTCGCCGTGGGCGGGGGCGATCTGGAACACCGCCAAATGGCGGGAAAGGATCGAGACGGACGGGCGGCCGTTCGAAACGTTCTGCACCGGATACGACCTCTGGGGCACCGAGGGGTCCTGGAGGCTCGAGCCGCTCGGCACGGGGACGAGAGTCCTTTCCGGCACCCACGGCAAGTCCGGCTGGGGCCACCCGACGTTCTTCGCCCGCAACCGGGCGACCGGCGAATGGTTCGTCGCCTCGCTCGGCTACAGCGGCAACTGGGCGATGAGCCTCACGGGCGCGGCCGACGAGGCGTCGGATCGGGCGAAGCTCTTCTTCTCGCTGGGCCCGGCGGCGGCCGACCCGGCCCTCCGCGTGCTCGACCCCGGGGAGACGGTCCCGACGCCGGAAACACACGTCCTGATCATGGCCTCGGACCTCGACCGCGTCATCCAGGCCCTGCACGACCACGTGCGGCGGGAAGTCGTCCTGCCGCCGATCCCGGGCCGCGAGTATCAGGTGGAATCGAACCACCGGGGCTATATCGTCGACCACGAGAGCGAGCCGGCGCTGCTGCGGGAGGTCGACTACGCGAGCGACATCGGCGCCGAGGAATTCCTCATCGACGCCGGCTGGTTCGGCCCGGACCCCAACGCCTGGTGGAACAACGCCGGCGACTGGCACGCCGGGTCGTGGCTCCCCAACGACATCTCGCCCGTCCGCGAGTACGCCCGCAGGAAAGGCCTGCTCTTCGGCCTGTGGGTGGAGATCGAGAGCGCCGGAGCGGCCAGCGACCTGCGCCGCAAGCATCCGGATTGGCTCATGACGCGCGACGGCAAGCCGGTGGCCGGCGGCCGCCAGCTCGATTTGACGAAACCCGAGGTCGCGGCCTGGGTCGAGTCCGAGATCGCCCGCCTCATCCGGAGATACGACCTCGACATGTTCCGCCTCGATTACAACCACAGCGTCGACGGCGGCGGCAACCGCGTCAAGGACGGCTTCACCGAGAATCTGATGTGGCGGTACGTCGACGCCCTCTACGGCATCTTCGACCGCATCCACGCCCGCTTCCCGAAGGTCATCCTCCAGAACTGCGCGGGCGGCGGCGGCCGCCTCGACTTCGGCATCCTGCGCCGCTTCCACAACACGGAGCTGTCCGACTGGATGCGCGGACCGCGCGGCCTGAAGATCCTCAACGGTATGACCTGGCTCCTGCCGCCCGAGATCCTGCTGCGGACGTTCGGCACGGAGGTCGGCGACCACGCCACCGACGGCGACCTCGATGAGCAGCTGCGCGTGGCCATGATCAGCCGCCCGATCTTTCGGGGCATCACGCCGAGCGCCGAGGACTTCAACCCGATCTCGCGTCGGACGATCCGCGACGCCGTCCGCCTGTTCAAGGACGAAGTGCGGCCGATCATGGTCGAGAGCAGGGTCTTCCATCACACGCCGGTCCTCGAATTCAAGGCGCCCTCGCCGTGGCTGGTGCTCGAGTACGCGACGCCGGACGCGCGCCGGGCGGTGGCGACTCTCTTCCGGACGGCCGCGGTCGGCGACGATCAGTTCGTCTTTCGGCCGCGGGGGCTCGACTTCGGCCGGACCTACCGGGTCAAGCTCATGAACGGCGGGCAGACGGTCGAGATCGACGGCGCGCGTCTTCTTCAGGAAGGCCTGCCCGTCCGCATCGAAAACCCGATGGGCTCCGAGATGATCATCTTCGAGGCCCGTCCCGCTCATCCCGATCCGTCAGCGCCGGCCGAAGCACAAAAAAAGGGGGCGGTTCAATGAACCGCCCCCGTGAAGAGCGTTTCTGATGGCTCGGACGGATGTCCGCGCCGCGCTCAGTAGCGCCGGCTGGTGAAGCCGCCGCCGCCGCCCATGCCGGTTCTCGGCTTGTCGGTGCGGGGCTTGGCCTCGTTGACCGTGGTGTTGCGGCCCTTCATGTCCTTGCCGTTCAGCATGGAAATGGCCTTCTGGGCCTCCGTGCCGTTCGGCATCTCGACGAACCCGAAACCGCGGGACTCGCCGCTGAACTTGTCCTTGATGATCGACGTCGTGGTCACTTCCCCGAAAGCCTGAAAAGCTTCCCTCAGGTCCGCTTCGACGACGCCCCTTGCCAGATTGCCTACATAGATATTCATTTTCGTCTCCTTTTGACGATGGCAAGACTCCTTCGAGCCTTCCCTCATGTAAAGATGTTGAACGTCATAAAGGAGAGGAGAGTGTGACCGATCAGGGCCTGCTGGCCCCTTCCTTTATTCATTCAGGTGTTAATAGCGAGGAGGGTTCCCAACCTTTAACCGTCATATTATACCACAGGCCGAAAATTATCGCCAGGGCCGCCGTCCGGGGAGGCGCCCGCCCGGGAATACCATCCTTCGAATCACCCCCGGGGGGGATTTACACGAACCCCCCCCCCGCCGGACAATGCTCTCGTGGCAAGACAATAGCCTTTGGAGATCCGCGATGAACATGCGCAAGGAAAAAAGAATCGAGGAACGGAATCCCGTCGTTATCAAGTCCGCCGCCGCGGGCCAGGGCCCGGACGTCAACCTCGGGGTCAACGCTTATACCTACGATCTGTCGCTCGGCGGCACGCGGCTTTACACGGAAAAGCCCTTCGTCGTCGGCACGGTCATCCGCATCGTCATCGATCTGGCCAAGACATGCCAGTCCATCCAGGTCGAGGGCATGGTCAAATGGGTCAGGAAGAACGAAACAGAAGAAGGCTACGACATCGGCGTGGAGTTTCTCCACAACATCTCGCAGACGATCCTGACCCTGATCCGGCACCTCTACAGCGCCCAGCCGGAGATCCCCTCCTGCGTCACATCGGTCGGGGCGGCCGCGTCCCCCCGCTGATCCGCGCCTCCGCCTTCCCTTCCCCCTACTTCAGCCAGCGGTCGAGCCAGCCGAGGACCGTCTCGTGCCAGAGGATGGAGTTGGCCGGCTTGAGGACCCAGTGGCTCTCGTCCGGGAAATAGAGGAATTGGCTCGGGATGCCGCGCCTCTGCAGGGCGGTGAAGGTCGACATCCCCTGGGAGTCGACGATCCGGAAATCCTGCCCGCCGTGGACGACGAGCATGGGCGTCTTCCAGTTCTTGACGAAGTTCGCCGGATTGTGCTTCTCGTAGCTCTGGGGATTGTCCCAGGGCGTCCCCAGGTGGTCCCACTCCGGGAACCACAGCTCCTCGGTGTCGTAGTAGGCGGCCCGCTCGTCGAGGTTGCCGTCGTGGCTGACCAGGCATTTGAAGCGGTCCGGCCAGTTGCCGGCGATCCAGTTGACCATGTACGCGCCGTAGGAGGCGCCCAGGGCCCCGACCCGCGCGCCGTCCATCCAGGGATATTTCTTCAGGGCGGCGGCCAGCCCCTTCTTCAGGTCCTCGAGCGGCTTGCCGCCCCAGTCGCCGCGGATGGCGTCGCAGAAGGCCTGCCCGTAGCCCGTCGAGCCGTGGAAGTCGACCATGACGACGGCGTAGCCGGCCCCGGCGTAGGCCTGGGGATTCCAGCGGTAGTGGAAGTCGTTGCCGAACGACCCCTGCGGCCCGCCGTGGATGAGGAAGGCCACGGGGTATTTCTTCGCGGCGTCGAAGTCCGCGGGCTTGACGATGTAGCCGTGAACGGTCTCGTTGTTCCAGCCGGGGAAGCTGAACTTCTCGGGCTCGCCCAGGCGGACGGCGGCCATTTTCGCGGCGTTGACGGCGGTCAGGGCCCGCTCGTCCGTGCCGTCGCTTTTCACGGAATAGATCTCGGTCGGCGAGACGAGAGTGTTTCGCTCGAAGACGATCCGGTCCCCGGCCGGGCTGAAGGCGGCCAGCGTCCCCTCGGCGACGACCGTCGCGGCCTTGCCGGTGACGGCGTCCAGGGCGAAGAGCGAGTTCTGGCCCTTGTCGGGGGCCTCGGCCAGGATCTTCAGGCCGTCGGGCGACCAGGCCAGGGCCGAGGCCGAGCAGTCCCAGCCTTCGGCCAGGACGCGCGCCTTGCCCTCTTCACCGGGCCAGGGCATGAGCATGACCCGGTTGCGGTCGGCCTCGTAGCCGGCGCGGGCCATGGACAAGTAGGCCAGCGTCTTGCCGTCCGGCGAGAAGGCGGGCACCGAGTCCGCGCCCTTGTTGGCGGCCGTCAGGCAACGCGGCGCCGCCGAGCCGTCGACCGGCACGGCGAAGAGGTTGGTGTCCGTCGACCAGGCTTCGCCGCGCCCGGCGTCGCGGGCCGTGAAGACGATCTCTTTCCCGTCGCGGCTGAAGGCGATCTCCTCGGGCCCGCCGAAGGGCTTGGTCGGCGTATCGGCGTCCATGGCCGGCATCAGGTCCCTGGGCTCGCCGCCGGCGGCGGGAACGACGAAGAGGTGGGAGCGACGGCCGTCCGACCAGGTGTCCCAGTGCCGGATGAAGAGCTTGTCGTAGAGGCGTCCCGTGGCCTTCCGCTTGGCGTCGGCGTCAAGCTTCTTGACGGTGGTCTCGAGGCCCTGGCCGGGGAAGACGTCCATGGTGACGGCCAGCGTTTTTCCGTCGGGCGAGACGATGAGGGCGCCGGCGTCGAGAGGAAGGTTCGTGACCTGCCAGGCCTCCCCTCCGTCGATCCGCATGCGCCAGACCTGGGCCGAGCCGGAGCGCGTCGACAGGAATAAGAGGCACTTGCCGCAGGGCGACCAGCGGGCGTTCCAATCGGCCGCCGGGTGCGACGTCAGGCGGCGCAGGCCCTTTCCGTCCGTGCCGACGAGCCAGATGTCGGTCCGGCCGCGGTTGCCATCGAGATCGGTCGTCCGGAGGTTGAAGAGGATCCATTTTCCGTCGGGCGAGACCTGGGAGTCCGAGATGCGGTCCATGGCCAGCATGTCGTGGATCGAGAAAAGGTGGGTCTGGGCCGCCGGGGCGGCGGGCGCCTGGGGCGCTGCCGCGGCGCGGCCGGCGAGGCCGGGGGCGGCCAGGAGGGTCAGGGCGGCCAGGAAGACGATTGCCGGGGCAAGGATTTTACGACGCATGACGTTACCTCCCGATGGATTCCATTCGCTTCGGCCCGGGGCCGCCGGCGAGCCGGGAGGCTCCCTGGGCGCAGGCCTGATTATTGCCGAAACGACCGTCTTAATCAATAGAGAAGCCGGGCCCGCGTCGCGCTCGATCCCCTTCGCGGGAATCCGCGGAGGGATAGCGAACTCCCCGCTTCGGGGACAGGCGCTCCAGGCCTGCGCGGGCAGATCCCACGGACGTAAGTCCGTGGAGCTTCAGTGTTTTCTCCGGGATTTCCCCCCCTGCGTCCGGCAATGAGATCGCCACGCCCAAAGGGCTCGCGATGACACCTTCTGTCAGCGGTTCGGAATCCCGGGCGTCATGTTGACGTGTGGTCGTGGACGATCCGCCAGCCGTCCTTCGTGCGGCTGAAAATCAGGGTGAAGACGCCTTCCTGCGTTTTGTCCCCGTAGTTGAGCTTGAAGCGGCCAAGGACGAAAGCGGCGTCGCGCGAGAGGACGCGGACGACGAGGTCGGTGAAATCGAGCTTGCCCATCTTGCCCGGCGCGTAATTCTTCCTGTAGCGGGCCAGGACATCGCTCCAGCCGTGGGTCCGGCGCCCCCCCGATTGAAAGGTCAGGTCATCCGAGTTCCAGTAATAGGCCATGAAACCGTCGATGTCGCCCTTGTTCCAGGCGGCCTTCTGCAGGTCGAGGACGGCCAGGATATCTTTTTCCGCGGTCGGCGACGGCCGGCCGGCCGCGCCGGAAGAGGCTCCGGCCAGCATCAGAACGACCATCGCGGGAATAACGGGGATGACGAGTTTTTTCATGCCGCTTCTCCTTTCGTCCGCCCGGCTTATTATATACTTTTTACCGCATTCGCCATGACGCCGTTCCCCGTTTCTCCCGATTCGTCTTGACAAATCACCGGGCCGGGCGATATACCTTCTGGGGAAAAGAAGCGGCCGCGCGGCCGCCCGAAAGGAGACATCATGCGAAAAACCGATCATCAACCCCAATCGATACCGACGGGCTGCGCCGCCCACGGCATGAGCCGGCGCCGCTTCCTCGGCAACTGCGCCGCCTGCGCGGGCGCGGCCGGCCTGGCCACCGCCCCCGCTTGGCTCAAGGGCGCCGAGCCGTCGGCCTCCGCCGGCGGCAAGCTCAAAATCCGCATCCTCTATTCCCTGCATGCCCCCGTCCAGGCCCAGCCGGACTGGCCGAACATGGGTTTCGACTTCAGGCCGGCCATGGAAAAGTTCACGGCCGGTCTTGCCGGGCGCTTCCCGAACATGACCTTCGTGCCGACCATGGCCACGGGATCTGAGCAGGCGCAAAAGGTTCTCGCCGGCGACCAGGCCGCGCCCTTCGACGGCTATATCGTCTTCCAGATGAACTGCTGGAACAAGGTCGTCCAGACCATGGCCGGCTCGGGCAAGCCCGTGCTCTATGTCGATTTCCCCTTCGCCGGCAGCGGCGGCTTTCTCGTCTACACGGCCGCCTTCCTCCGCCAGGGCGCGCGGAACGTCGGCTTCGTCTCGTCGCCGAAGGCCGACGATCTCCACGACGCCGTCAAGTGCTTCGAGGCGGCCCGGGCCGCCGGGCCGGGCTTCGACTTCGCCGCGGCCGTGGCCCGCAGCCGGAAGGGCCGCACGCCCGGAGCCGGCGACCTCTCGGTCAAGGCCGACTCGCTGGTCGCGCTGCCCACGGCCGAGACCATCCGCCGCATCAAGGCCGCGCGGCTGCTGGCCGCCAAGGACGACAAGTCGGGCCCCGAGACGAGCGTCATGGGCGTCCCCGTCCTCCAGATCCCCTTCGCCGAGGTCAATCAGGCCTGGGCCGCCGCGGACAAGGACGCCGCCCGCGAGATCGCCGACCGCTGGCAGAAAACGGCGGCGAAGATCGAGGGCGTCAGCCGCGACGAGCTGGTCAACTCGGCGGCCATGTACCTCGGCATGAAGGCCGTCCTCAAGCAGCACGACGCCCACGGCATCACCCTCAACTGCCTCGGCGGCTTCTACGGCGGGCACATCCACGCCTATCCCTGCCTGGGGTTCCACGAGTTGAACAACGAGGGCCTGGTCGGCGGCTGCGAGTGCGACGTCACGTCGGCCGCGGCCATGACGGCCTTCGGCATCATGGCCAAGGGCCGGCCCGGCTACATCTCCGACCCGGTGCTCGACACCGCGGCGCGCCGCATCATCTACTCCCACTGCGTGGCCTCGAACAAGGTCTTCGGCCCCGACGGGCCGGCCAACCCCTTCGAGATCCTCACCCACTCGGAGGACCGCAAGGGCGCCTCGGTCCGCTCGATCGTGCCGGCGGGTTGGATGACGACAAGCGTCCAGCTGTCCGAGGCGCGCAAGGAAATCCTCTTCCACCGGGCCAAGGCCGTCGGCAACGATCCCGACGACCGCGCCTGCCGGACCAAGCTCGTGGCCGAGCCGATCGGAGACTTCGAGAAGCTGTTCACGATGTGGGACAAGTGGGGCTGGCATCGGGTGACGTTCTACGGCGACCTCAAGGAGCCGGTCTTCGCCTTGGCCGAGGCCGTCGGCTGGAAGGTCGTCGAGGAGGCCTGAGGCAAGAGAAGCGCCGGGGCCGCGGCGATTCAGCCGCGGGCGGCGCGGCAGGAAGAGACGAGCTCCGTCAGCTGCTTCTCTTTGAGCCCGACCATGTGCCTGCCGTCGAGCCGCCGGACCACCTTCCCGGATTTGAAGAACAGGACCGTCGGATAGATGTCGACCGCGTGCTCGTCGAAGAGGGCCTCATGGCCGTCGAGGACGACGCGGACGAAATCCTTCTCCCGGCCGGCGGCCTGCTTCTCGTAGACGGGCAGGAAGGCCATCGAAAACGGGCACCAGGCGGCATAGAAAAGGACGAAGACGCCGTCATCGGACTTGACGGCTTCCCGCAACTCGCGCTCGTCGCACATCCTGCTCATATTTTCTTCCCTCGGCCGGCGTTACTGAGAAAGCCATTATAAGCCCCCCGAGGCGGGCCATCAAGCCGGCGGCGGCGGTTCCCGCAAGTCCTCCTCATTCCGTAAACACGGTTCTCCCTTTGGCCTCGGACGGGATATTGTCGGCGCGGCGGCCGGCGCGGCAAGCCGGATCGGAAGCCTTTCCCGCGACGGCCGCCGCAGTTATAATAAGAGGCCATGGCCAAGCCAGGGCCCGGATCCTCTATCGGGCGATCCGTGGAAAACGAGGAGGCGCGCAATGAATTCACGAAACACGCGGAGACATCGGCCGAACAAAAGATTCCCGCCATTCCTGATCCTGGCGGCGCTGTTCCTCGCCGCCGGCTCCCCCGCCGCGGCCGAGAGCCTCGACCGGTTCAAGTCCGCCGCCGGCGCGCCTCCCGCGGGACCGGTCGTGATGCCCGGGGCGTTCAACGGCTACACGAACTACTGGCACGACGTCTATTGGAAGTGGTCGCAGTACGGCAACCTCTATCTCATCAGCCAGCCCGACGTCGCCAAGGCCATCGCCCAGAACAAGCTCGACACGGCCGAGGAGCTGGGCGTCCCCGGCCTCGTCCTGTCGGAAGGCTTCCTCGCTTCCTGGCTCGAGGCTCCCGTCCGGGAATTCGACGATCCGGATGTCGCCGCCCTCGAAAAAGCCCTGGATGACGGGGACGCCCTCGTCTGGGCCAAAGCCGACGGCCCGCTGGGCCGGAAGCTCCTGGCCATGGCTCCGGCCGCGGCGCCGTGGGGCGAGAAGCTCCACGGCCACCAGAAAAACGCCCGCGACTATCGCGAGGTCCGGGCCTTCGCTCTCACCAGCGGCCGGCGGACGCTCTTCGCCGTCGTCGCCGACTGCCCCGACTGCCGGAGCCGCGTCAAAAAGCTCCTGGCCGGGGTCCGCGACGTCCTGGCCGGCTTCGACCTCCACCGCGGCTGGTTCGGCACGGGCACGCTCCTCCACAGCGTCACCTGCTTCCCCGGCCATCCGCTCGAGGTCATCGGCCGGGGCCTCGGCCAGGGCAACGACTGGTTCACCTTCAGCGGCTATATGGACTATATGATGCGGGACGACCTCCCCGCCTGGCTGGCCGAGGTCGGGCTCGACGTCGCGACCGACGTCGGCACCGGCAGGTCCACGCGCGCCCTCGGCTCCATCGCCTACGGCCTCTCGAGCTGGGACGGGCTCAAGATCCAGGACACGCCGACCGAGGAGGCCTGGATCAAGTTCGTCAAGGACCGCTGCGGCTTCATCTTCCGGCCCATCGATTCGACCGAATGCGACCAGTTCAAATACGACGGGGCCATCGCCATCGACGGCAACCAGAAGCAGGTCAACGGCGAGGAAGTTCCTTTCATCCTCCAGACGGGCATGGTCCGCGAGGAGGCGCCGGCCTGCATGGTCCTGTTCACGCCGAAGGGAACGCGCCTGACGCGCGAAACGATGTGGCAGGCGATCCTCGGGCGGCGGGCCGTCGGCGTCCTGGCCCAGGGCAGGATGATGGGACCAGCGCGCCTCCGGAACGCGCTCCAGATGCTCCTTCTCGACCGCGTCTTCCTCGAGGAGTACTACGGCGACCGGGTCCGGCTCGATGCCGCCGTCGAGGGCCGCGAGCTCGTCGTCCGGGCCTCGAACCTCGGCGGAGCGCCGATCGAGGCCAAGCTCGAGATCCGGCCGGCGCCGGAGCTGCGGATCACGGGCGGCGCCGCCGCCGACGCGGTCCTGCCGGCCCAGTCGGAGCGCGCCTTCCGCTTCGCCGTCGAGCCGACGGCCGGGGCCATGGCCAAGGTCAATCCCATCCTGGTCGAGATGCGCTGGAAGACGGGCCTCAAGAGGGCCCTGGCCGTTCTCGACCTGCCGCCGGCCGTTTCCGTCCACAAGCTCCTCTACGGCCAGGCGCCGGAGATCGTCTATCCGGTCTCCGTCCACAATTTTTCAAACGGGACCGGCTACCCGGTGTCCGTCAAGGTGTACGCCGCGGGCCGGACCGGGCGGCCGGTCTACGAAGCCGCGCAGATGGGAAAGGCCAGGCCGGGCGAGCACGAGACGCTGACCTTCCGCCTGCCGCTCAAGGCCGGCGGCTACACGGTCAAGGCCGCCGCCCTGGGCGCAACGAACGAGACCCAGCTCGGCGTCGGCCAGGCCTCGGGCCAGGCCGCGGTCACGGAAGTCGATCTCAACGGCGACGGCATCAATGAGTACCGGATGGAGAACGCCAAGGTCCGGGTCACGCTCCTCCGCACGGGCGCGCGCATCATCGAGGACTTCGTCAAGGAGAAGAACGACAACGTCCTGTTCAAGCTCTGGCCCGAGCGCGAGGACACGGACAGGCGGCCGTTCCGCGAGCGGGGCTTCTATCCCTACGGCGGCTTCGAGGACTTCCTCGGCCAGGCCTCCATCGAGACCCACAAGGTGTACGACGCCGTGATCGTCAAGCGCGACGGGCCGTTCGTCCAGGTCAGGATGGAGGCCGATTACTACGGCAACCGCTTGGAAAAGATCTTCACCCTGTACGGCGACTCGCCCCTCGTCGAGGTCCGCTTCGCCCTGGAATTCCGCAATCCCGAGCTCCACATGATCGGCCCCCAGCCCATCCTGGAGCTGGGAAAAAAGCACTGGACCGAGGACGTCTTCGTCGTTCCCGCCGTCGGCGGGCGGCGCGAGTTCCGGATGCGGCCCGAGGAGTATTTCGGCGAGGCCATCTTCCTCAGGGAGGGCTGGAACGCCGGCCGCGACACAGTCGAGGACGTTTCCTTCGTCGGCGCCTTCCCGGTCGGCGAGCCCGAGTTCCTCCACATGTGGATGAATCATCCGTCCAACGGCGAGTCGCACCATTACTACGTCGAGTTCCAGCCCTGGGTGCCCATCTTCCAGAAGACGGTCCGCTACTTCTCCTATTACCTGTGGGCGGACGCCGGCGCCTGGGAAAAGGGCCTCGAGGAACTGCGGCGGAGAAACCTCATCACCTCGAGATGACGGCGGGAACATTGTAAGAGCAACATGAGCAGGATAAGAAGAAGAAAGGAAAGAAACCCCATGACACCCAGCCATTCCGCCCATACGAAGCACCGCGAACCCTCCCGGGCATCGAGGATGAGCTTTCTTGCGCCGCGCCTGGCGGCGGCGATCCTGGTTTTGAGCATCCTGCCGTACGGCGTCGCGGGGCAGAAGCCCGGGCCCGCGGCCGCGGCACGGAATGCGAAGCCGGCCGCCGAGACGGCCTGGTCCGACGTCCTGCTCGTCGCGAAGCCGGAGCCGACCATCAGCTACCGCACCGGCTGGGTCGTCTACGAGGAATCCCTGACCAAGGGCCAGTTCGTCGGCCGCGGCTGGAACGGCTCGGGCTTCGTCAGCTACTACGACGGCCGCATCGCCCCCGCCGAGCATGCCGCGCCGGAGGCCTTCGTTCTCGAGATCGACGGCCAGCTCCTGGCCACGGACTGGGAGTGGGGCGGCCTGGAGAAAACGTCGACCGGCCCGGGAATCCTCCACGCCGTGGTCACCTTGAAGCACAGGATCCGCCCGGTCACGGTCAAGGTCCACACCAGGCTCGACGGCAGCGCCGTCCTCGTCCGCTGGCTGGAGATCGCCAACACCGGCTCGCGGCCGGCCGCCCTGGCCGCGGCCGCGCCCTGGAGCGGCGTCCTGCAGAGGACCAACCGCTGGCGCTCGTTCCTCGACGGGACGAAGCCCGCGCTCTATTCGCTCGGCTATTTCGATTCGCTGGGCTGGGGCGAGGAAGGGGCCTTCCGCTGGCATGACCTGCCGCAGACGGCCTACCGGGTCGACGGACGCTACCGCCGCGACCGGTACAGGATGCCGTTCTTCATCCTGCGCAACAACGCCACGGGCGAGCACTTCGTCGGCCAGTTGGCCTGGACGGGCGGCTATAGCTTCGAGTTCGACTTCAACCCGTCCGTCGGCGGCACGGCGGCGGGCCTGGCCTTCAAGGCCGGCCCGGACGCCCCCGCGCCCCTGCGCGTCATCGCCCCCGGCGAGACGGTGTCGACGCCGGAGATGCACCTCGGCCTCGTCTTCGGCGGCCTCGACGCCGCGGTCCAGGCCATGCACGGCCACCTGCGCCGGAGCGTCTTCCCGCCGCAGTCGCGCGGCCGGGGCGGCTGGGTCGAGTCCGGCATCGGGCCGGAGATCGAGATCACGGTCCCCGAGGTCCACCACATGATCGACATGGCCGCCGCGGCCGGCGCCGACGTCTTCTTCATCGACGCCAGCTGGTACGCCAAGCCCAACAGCGACTGGTGGACGACGGTCGGCGACTGGAACGTGGACCGCGAGCGCTTCCCGGAGGGCCTCAAGCCCATCCGCGACAAGGTCCACGCCAAGGGCATGCTCTGGGGCCTGTGGATGGACGCCGAGCGCATCGGCGGGAAGAGCGGCGTCCTCAAGCAGCATCCCGACTGGCTGGCGACGACGTACACGGGGGACAAGAACAACGGCGGCCAGCTCGACCTGACCAACCCCGAGGCGGCCCGCTGGATGGAGAGCCAGATCGCCCGGGTCATCGAGGAGAACGGGCTCGAGTTCTTCCGGCTGGACTACAACACGCACCCCGGCAACGGCATCCGGGTCGAGCGCGACGGCTTCGTCGAGAACGGCTACTGGCGCTACTACGAGGCCCTCTATGGGATCTACGACCGCCTGCGCCTCCGCTTCCCCAACGTCATCTTCGAGAACTGCGCCGGCGGCGGCGGGCGGACGGACATCGGCATGATCCGCCGCTTCGACCACACCGACGTCACCGACTGGCAGATCGCGCCCCGCTCCTTCCTGATCACCAACGGGATGACCATGGCCATCCCGCCCGAGCGCATCGACCGCCTGGTCGGCGGCCAGAGCGGCTTCACGACGGCCGATTACGACTTCCAGTACCGCACCCTCCTCTTCCTGATGCCCAAGGTCGCCTTCCTCTACCCGATGGGCTCGGAGCCGAATCCCCTCCTCATGCAGAGGACCCGGCGCTGGACGGACTTCTACAAGAGCTTCGTCCGCCCCTTCCAGGACACGGCGCGCATCTACCACCACACACCGGAGATGACGGGCCTGGAGCCGCACGGTTGGGGCGTGCTGGAGATGGCCTCGGAGGACCGGACGCGGGCCATCTGCGGCCTGTTCCAGCTGGCAGCCCCGTCGGAACCGGAGTACTTCCTCAGGATGCGCGGCCTGGACGCCTCGAAGCGCTACAAGGTGACCTTCGACAACTCCGGGCAGACGGCCGTCGTCGACGGCTACGCGCTCATGACCCAGGGCTTGACGGTCCGGCTGGAAGGCGCGCTGACGTCGGAGCTCCTCGTCTTCGAGGCCCTGCCGGACGCGAAGTGAGCGGTTCCGGGCCCCGGCGGAGATCGCCGCGTTTCGCCCGCGGGGACACGGGGGCGCGCCGGTTGACCGGCCCCCGTTCCTGTGCTATTGAATAGGCTGAAGCAGGAGCCGGGAGGCCTCGGAACACGTCCATGACTCAGGATTCTTCTACGATGATCGGCCGGACGCTCAAGCACTACCGGATCGAGTCCCTTCTCGGCCAGGGCGGCATGGGCGTCGTCTACAAGGCCCTCGACGTCCGCCTCCAGCGGCCGGTCGCCCTGAAGATGCTCGCTCCCGGCCTCGTCTCCGACCCCGAGCGCCGGACGCGCTTCCTGCGCGAGGCCCAGTCCGCGGCCGTCCTCAACCACCCGGCCATCGCCCAGGTCTACGACATCGACGAGGCCGACGACGGCATCTTCATCGCCATGGAGTACGTGGACGGCAAGACCGTCACGCGCCTGATCGCCGACGGCGAGCTCGACCTGATGGGAGCGATCGAGATCGCCCACCAGATCGCCGGCGGGCTGGCCAAGGCCCACGAGTCGAACATCATCCACCGCGACATCAAGTCCGACAACATCATGGTCACCCGGGACGGCCACGCCAAGCTCCTCGATTTCGGCCTGGCCAAGCTGTTCGAATCGGGCCCGGACAAGGCCGCGGCTTCCGGTCTTCCCGCCGGCGCCGGCCGGACCCTGACCCAGGCCCAGGGCCGGACCTCCCCCGGGGCCGTCATGGGCACGATCAGCTACATGAGCCCCGAGCAGGCCCGCGGCCAGGACCTCGACCCGAGGAGCGACATTTTTTCCTTCGGCATCGTCCTCTACGAGATGGTCACGGGCGAACTGCCGTTCAAGGGCGGCACGCCGCTCGACACCATGCACGCCATCGCCTACGAGGAGGCCCGGCCGGTGACGGTCGTCAGGCGCAGCCTGTCGCCCGCGGTCCATCGCATCGTCGTCCGCTGTCTGAGGAAAAAGCCCGAGGACCGCTACGCCGACGCCAAGGCCCTGGCGGCCGACCTCAAGCGGCTGGAGCATGACCTCGAGAGCGGCACGCGCTCCGGCCTGCCGCGGGCGGAGCGCTTCCGGAGATGGGCCGAGAACATCAAGGCGTCCATCCCCCTTGGCAACAAGGGGATCGTGATCGCGGCCGCGGCCGTCATCGTCACGGCGGCCCTCCTCATCGGACGCGTCAACGGAGGATCGCTCATCGGCCCGGCCATCATCGGCCTGCTCATTTACCGCGGCATCCGGAACAGGAAGAGGCAGATGCTCAACAAGTTCACCCAGAAGATGGCCAAGTTCCCCGAGGTCCGGGCCGTCCTCATCCGGGAGGACAAGGTGACGGTCGTCGTCGACAGGCCCCAGGCCGGCATCTATCTCCGCGTCACGAGCCTCATCGAGAGGATCAACCGGAAGCTCTACTTCGGCAGGCACGTCGAGGCCGAGGTCAAGAGCGAGCTGGCCGAGGCGGAATTCCAGAATCTCCTCAATCAGACGGGCGTCGTTTACGTCAGGGCCGATTCCCTGCCGGCCGGCGCCCCGGCCCCCCAAAAAAGATAAAAAAAGGGGGCCGTCCCGCGGCGGCCCCAAGCCCAGCGTTATCCGCGACTCGCCGCGGACCCGGCCCATGCAACGAGGGCCCGCGCGACGCCGCGAGTTGTCGCGTTACTTCGTGATGGTGATCGAGCCGTTCGTCGTTTCCAGGGAGATCTCCGGCCCGCCCTTGCCGATCGTGGCCTCGATCAGGTGCCGCGACTGGCGGAGGTTCTGCAGGGTCACCGGGAAGTCCACGGAGATATGGCCGTTGGTCGTCTCGGCATGGAGCGTGGCGTCGATCTGGTCCGGGGCTTCGATGGCCAGGGTGATCGAGCCGTTGGTCGTCTCGGCCTTGATGCCGTCCTTGAAGGTCAGGCGCTCGAGCCGGATGCCGCCGTTGGTCGTTTCCGCCCGCAGCCTGCCTTCCTGGCGCGAAACATGGATGCCGCCGTTGGTCGTCTCGATGTCCAGGCTCCCCTTGACGCCGTCGGTCGTGATCGAGCCGTTGGTCGTCTCGAGCTCGGCCGAGCCGAACACGCCCGTCGCCTCGACGTCGCCGTTGACGGTCTCAACCTTCTTCAGCAGGACGCCCTCGGGCAGCTTGACGTCGAAGAGGACCTCGACGCGGAAATTGTGCCGGAACTTGGGCCAGATGGCCTTGACGGACACCTTGCCGGCCGATTCCTCGACCTTGATCTCGACATCCTTGAGGTCCTTCTCGTCGTCCTTGGCGATCTTGACGGCCTTGATCTCGACCTTGTTGTCCTTCCAGGTCGAAACCGTCACCCGGCCGTTGACGTTGTCCAGGGCGAAGACATCGCCGGCCTTGAGCGGCAGGGTCTTCGAGAAATCCTCCCTGTAATCGGCCAGGGCCAGGGTGAACAGCCCGGCGAACAGCAGGGTCAGGATGGTCAGGATAAGCAGGGTTTTCGTTTTCAGCATGAAAGCCTCCTCGGATCGGAAATGTGTCTTTGCTATTAGAGACGAATTTCGACCGCGGAAGGTTGCTTAAGGGGAGGGGATTCTTCAATCCTTCTTCTCGGGCCTGAGGACGCGGCCGGCGAGATTGAAGAGAGATAGTCCGCCCCGGGGGGGGGACTGTCCCCTCTTAAAAGCTCGGGAAGAGGCCCATGAGCTTCTTGGCACCGTCGAGCGTCTCCCGGGCGATCACCCGGGCCTTGCGGGCCCCGTCCCTCAGGGCGTCCTGGACGATCTCGGGCTTGGCCTCGAGCTCCCGGCGCCTTTCCCGGATCGGATCGAGGACCTTCCGCAGGTTGTTGAAGAAGATCTTCTTGCAGTCGATGCAGCCGATGCCGGCCGTTGTGCAGCCCGTGACGATCTCGCGGAGCCCGGCCTCGGGTGTGACCAGCTTGTGGTAGGAAAAGATGTTGCAGCGGTCGGGACTGCCCGGGTCGCTGCGGCGCTTGCGGGCCTCGTCGGTCTTGGCCGGGCGGAGCTTCTCCCAGATGGAGTCCGGCTCCTCGCAGACGCCGATATGATTGCCGAGGGACTTGCTCATCTTGGCCTCGCCGTTGATGCCCATGACCCGGGCGCCGCGGCCGATCAGGGTCGCCGGCTCGGGGAAATACTCGCCGAAACGGCCGTTGAAGCGGCGGACGACCTCCCGGGCCAGCTCGAGGTGCTGGGACTGGTCCTCGCCCACCGGCACGGCTTCGGCCTTGTAAATGAGGATGTCGGCGGCCATCAGGATCGGGTAGTTGAGGAGGCCGGCGGTGACGTTCTCCCGCTCCTGCTCGGATTTCTCCTTGAATTGGGTCATGCGGCCGAGCTCGCCCATGGGCGTCACGCAGTTGAGGAGCCAGCAGAGCTCGGTGTGCTCGGGGACATGGCTCTGGATGAAGATCGTGCAGCGGGCCGGATCGAGGCCGGCGGCGATGTTGTCCAGGGCGGCGTCGAAGATCCGCTTCTGCATCAGGGCCGGGTCATACGTGATCGTGATGGCGTGATAATCGACGAGGCAGAAGAGACAGTCATACGCGTCCATCAGGCGGACCCAGTTCTCGATGGCCCCGAAATAGTTTCCGATGTGGATCGTGCCGCTCGGCTGGATGCCGCTGAAGACGCGCTTTTTGTTGCTCATGGCCGGACCTCTGTTCCTCTCAGGGCCTTATTGTATAGTCCTCCCGGCGGGCAATCAAGCGGATTCGAGGAGCGCCAGGAATTCGGCCAGGACCATGGCCGTGGCGCCCCAGATCTTGTGGCCGTTGAATTCGTAGAAAGGCACATCGACCGTCCGCTCGCCGATCGTCCGGGGTTCGCGGCGGCGGCTGGCCGGATTCGCCAGATGATCGACGGAGACCTCGATTGTCTCGGCGACCTCGTCGGGCTGGGGAGTGAAGAGCGGCGGCGGGCCGGGAAGAAAGGCGACGGTCGGGTAGATGCAGTAGTTGCTCGGCGGGATGTAGAGCGGTGTCAACCGGCCCAGGATCCGGGCGGCGGCGACGGCAATGCCCAGCTCCTCCTCCGCCTCGCGCAGGGCCGTGGCCTCGATGGACTCGCCGGGATGCTGCTCGCCGCCGGGAAACGAAATCTGGCCCCGGTGATGGAGGACAAGCTCCGTCCGCCGCGTCAGGAGCAGGCTGAGCCGCCCGTCCCTTTCATAGAGAAGGATGAGGACGCCCGCCTTGAGCGAGGTCCCCTCGACCTCGAAATAGGCCTTGCGGCCCGGCCGCGGCTCGGGCGCCATCACGAGCTGGGCGGGGATCCCCGGCAGCGGCGCCCTCAGGCCCCTTTCGATCCGTTCGAGAGTCTCGCGATTCGGCATGCCTCTATTTCCGCCCGGACAGGAACTTCTCGATGTCCTCGATCTCCTTGGGCACGTCCTTCGTCAGCACCTCGCACCCGTCCTTGGTGATGAGGACGGTGTCCTCGATGCGGATGCCGATGTTCTTCTCCGGATAGTAGAGGCCCGGCTCGATCGCGAAAACCATGCCCTCCTTGAGCACCGGCCCCAGATTGACGTCGTGGACGGCGAGGCCGACGCCGTGGCCGAAGCCGCCCTGCAGGCCGCGCGGGTCCAGCCCCTTGGCCCTGAGGACGGCGGCCACGTGGTCGCGCACGTCCTGGGGCGTCGCTCCCGGCTTGTAGGCCTCGATGCAGGCCTTCTGGACCTCGAGGACGGTTCTGTAGACGGCCTTCTGCTCGTCGGTGAACTTGCCCGAGGCCGGCCAGGTCCGGGTGATGTCCATGGTCATGTGGTCCAGGTCGGCGCCGAAATCCATCAGCACGAGATCGCCCGCGGCCGTGCGCCGCGTGTTCTCGTCGTAGTGAAGAGTGCATGTGTTCGGGCCCGAACCGACGATCGAGGCATAGGAGGCGCCCCTGGCTCCGCCCTTCAGGACGACGCCCACGGCCGCGGCCTCGAGCTCGTACTCGAAAACGCCGGGCTTCGTCGCCAGCATGGCCTGCCGCACGCCCTCGGCCGAGAGCCGTCCGTTCCGCCGCAGGATTTCGATCTCCTCGGGCGTCTTGATGGCCCGCAGGGCGTCGATGGCCGGTGTGATGTCCTTGAGCTCGGCCTGGGGATAGCGGCTCCTGAGCTTTTCAATGCGGTAGAGGTCGAGAGAGACCTGATCGTTGTAGTGGTTTCGCGCCGTCCGCGCCGCCATGAGCGTCGTTTCGTACCGGGCCTCGTCCATCGCGTCCCGGGGCGAAAGGCGGAGGTGAAGGGCGCCGCCCGGCCGGGCCATGCTCCGGGCCAGGAATTCGTCGAGGCGGCTGGCGGGAAAAATGCCGCTCAGGCCGGTCTTGGCCTTGGCCTCCGGGTCCTTGATCAGGTTCGCCCCGTCGAACCGGATCTCCGCCTCCGTCTGCTCGGGCAGGAAGAGGAACGCGTCCTTCGTCGCGGCGAACATGAGCAGGACCGCGCCCAGGTCCTCGTTCCCGGTGAAATAGAAGAAATCGTTGTCCTGCCGGAAGCGCATCCCCGAAGGGGCGGCGACGTCGCCGAAAAGCAGAATCGCGCCGGTCTTGACCTCGTCCATCAGGGCCGCCCGCCGGCCGACGAATTCGTCGCGGGAGAAGCCCATTCTCTGGGCCATGACGGCCGGGGGGAGGAGAAGGGCGAGGCCGAAGATCGCGGTCAGCCGAAGGGAGATTGTTCGCGTCATGATCCTGGTCCTCCTTCTCCAGAGCGCCTAGAATCCCATAGACGGGGAAGATTTGCAACTTTCCGGAATCCGGCCCGGCCGGGCGACTAATATTCATGCGGGACCGGAAACCCGCGTAAGGATCAGGTCATGATGAATGTCCCACAAACCGTCGTCCAGCCCGAAATCGGGCGCATCCCTCTCGCGCGCGACCCCGAAGCCCTCGAGAGGGAAATCCGCCGTTTCGTCCCCTGCCAGGCCGACATCCTGGATTCGCTGCTCGAGGCCATGATTTTCATGGACTCGGACTGCGCCCCCGTTCTCGATCTGGGTTGCCGGACCGGCCTCCTCAGCTCCCGTCTCATGGAGGAGAAACCGTACCTCAAGCTGACGTCCGTCGACCAGGACCCGGCCATGATCCGGGCGGCCCGGGAGCGGATCGGCCAGGCGTCCGAGTGGGTGGACTTCGAGTGCCGCAGCATCTCCCGCTACGCCAGGGCGGCCGCGTACGACTACGTCCTTTCCAACATGGCCCTGCATTTCCTGAAGTCGCCCGAGGAGATGGACGCCGTCTGCCGGAACGTCTTCTGGTCCCTCCGGCCCGGCGGAATCTTCGCTTTTTCCGTCATGCTCGAAGAGACCACGCCCGAAAGCGGGGTCCTGACCTGGAAGCAGTGGGAACGGCAGGTCATGGGCATGGGCGCCGCGAGGCGGGACGTCCAGGAATGGTTCCTCTTCAGCCGTCCGGCCTACCGCACGGTCCCGCGCGAAAGCTGGCTGACCTGGCTGCGCCGGGCCGGTTTCGCCCATTGCGATCTCGTCTGGAGCGACTCGATTTTCGGCACGTTCTGGGCCAAGAAGCCCGCCGACAAGCTGCCGGCCGGAGCGCCGGGCCTGAGCTGAATCCCTCCAATCAAATAAAGTGGAGGAGGGGTACCCCCGCGGTACCCCTCTCTCCGGAACCAAAAGAAGGAGGGTTATGGAAGGGTTTGGGGGAATAGGCGTTTCTTCCGTCGATGCGCTTCACGTTTCTTTAGAATGCATGTTTTATGCCAGACTCCCCGCTCTGATTCTCAGGAGTGACGGTCCGAGCGGGCGAAAGAATTCTTCCAGCCTGTAAATTTCGTTTACACTGCGGACGGCTCGACGGCGTCCAGGCCGTAATCCTTGATCTTCTTGTCCAGGGTGGGACGGCTGATCTGGAGGATCTGGCTGGCCTTCGTCTTGCTGCCCTTGACGGCGTTGAGGACGTGCCGGATATAGTTCTTTTCGACCTGGTCGAGAGACACGAGCTCATTCGGATAAGGGCTCTTGTCCTCGGGATCGACCGGCAGGTCCTCCCTGAGAACGATGTCCCCCTTGGCCAGGATGACGGCCCTGGTCAGGGCGTTCTCGAGCTCCCGGACGTTGCCCCTCCAGGGAAGGTCCGTGAGGCGCTTCATGACTTCGGGCGGGACCTTGCGGACGTTCCGGCGGAGGTCGCGATTGATCTTCTCGAGAAGGTAGGCCGTCAGATCGGGGATGTCCTCGCGCCTTTCCCTGAGTGACGGAAGCTGGATCTCGACGACCTTGAGGCGGTAGTAGAGGTCCTCCCGGAAGGTGCCGCGCTCGACGCGCTCGGCGAGATCGCGGTGGGTCGCACAAATGACGCGCACATCCACGGTGAACGCGCGCGACTCGC
>Ga0153915_10001203_pt1 | contig 23884 bp, 25 predicted proteins | sample Opewatmetagenome_2_FD_107003 | JGI IMG/M metagenome (GOLD analysis project Ga0153915, IMG submission 107003) | Freshwater wetland microbial communities from Ohio, USA - Open water 3 Core 3 Depth 3 metaG | ecosystem: Environmental > Aquatic > Freshwater > Wetlands | place: USA: Ohio, Lake Erie...
CCCCGGCCATCTGAGCTACGGGCGCTAGAAACTTCGAGTGAGACTCTGCTCTCGACCGGGCCTTTGAACCGGGGGCCGGTCCGGCCCCCGGACCCCCGGCCATCTGAGCTACGGGCGCTGGAATTCGGAAATGGGGTGAGCGAAGGGGCTCGAACCCTTAACCCCCGGATCCACAGTCCAGTGCTCTACCGATTGAGCTACGCTCACCGTAAACCTGCCGCCGCGGCCTGTCGCCGATTCTGGCGCGCCCGGAGGGAGTCGAACCCCCGACCCGCGGCTTAGAAGGCCGCTGCTCTGTCCAACTGAGCTACGGGCGCTGGAAATCGTCATGGCCTCCCGCGGCGCGCCGGGGACCCCACCCGGCCCAGGCCATCCACCGTCATGTCAAAGAGTCGGGGCGGCGGGATTTGGACCCGCGACCTCCTGCGCCCAAGGCAGGCGCGCTACCAGGCTGCGCTACGCCCCGGAAACCCCAGGGCCAATCTCCTCCGTCCCTGGCCCGAGAACGCCTGTAACTAGCCTTGCGCCCTCGATTTGTCAAAGGGTGGCTGCGAGATCGCGCAGGACGGGCACGATCCGGCGGAAGGCATCGCCGCGGTGCGAGATGGCGTCCTTCTCGTCCGGGTCGAGCTCGGCCATGGTCCGCGGCAAATGGCCGGGCCCTGCCCGCTCGAGCTCCGGCTCCGGGAGGAACAGGGGGTCGTAGCCGAACCCGCCCTTGCCTCTCGGCGACTCGGCGATCCGGCCGCGGCAGGTGCCGGTCACGGTCGCGCGGATGCTCCCGTCGGGCGCGGCGAGCGCCAGGACCGCCTTGTACTCGGCCCCGCGGATCCCGGGCTCCACGCCCGAGAGCGCCTGCAGGAGCTTGTCGTTGTTGGCGGCGTCGCGCGCGGCGCGGGCCATCTCCGGCCCCAGCTCACGAGCGCCGAGCTCGCCGAGGGAGCAGGCGGGGCTGGCGGGGCCGGTCGGCTCCTCCTCCGACCAGCGCGCCGACCGGATGCCGGGCATCCCGTAGAGCACGTCCACGCACAACCCCGAGTCGTCGGCGAGCGCGTACAGGCCGGTGGCTCGCGCGTACTCCGCGGCCTTCTTCCGGGCGTTCGCCTCGAAGGTGGCCCCGTCCTCCACCACCTCCGGGAGCGGCCGGCCCAGGTCCTCGGGCGAGACCACCCGCACCGCCAGGCCGGCGACGAGGCGCCGCAGCTCGCGGAGCTTGCCCGCGTTGGTGGTACCGAAGAAGAGCTCCAGCATCAGCGCAGCGCCTCTTGCTGGAGCTGCTTGAGCTCCGCGATCCCGCGGAGCGCGCCGTCGATCATGCGGTCGAGCTGCTCTCGACGGAAGGCCTTGCCCTCGGCGGTGCCCTGCACCTCCACCAGCTCGCCGTCGCCGGTGGCGACGACGTTCATGTCCACCTCCGCCGTCGAGTCCTCCTCGTAGTCGAGGTCGAGCCGGACGACGCCATCGAGGATGCCCACGCTGACCGCCGCCACGTGGCGCTTCACCGGGTCTCCCTTTACCACGCCCTGGGCCTGGAGCGCCCGCACCGCGCGGGCGAGGGCCACGAAGCCGCCGGTGATGGCGGCGGTGCGCGTGCCGCCGTCGGCCTGGATGACGTCGCAGTCCACGGTGAGGGTGCGCGGACCGAGCTGGCGCAGGTCCACCGCCGCGCGGAGCGCGCGGCCGATGAGCCTCTGGATCTCCAGGGTGCGGCCGCCCTGCTTGCCGCGCGCCGCCTCGCGGGCCATGCGCTCGTGGGTCGAGCGCGGCAGCATGCCGTACTCGGCGGTCACCCAGCCCGCGCCGGTGCCGTAGACGTGGGGCGGCACCCGGTCCTCCAGCGAGGCGGTGCACAGCACGTGGGTGTCGCCGAAGCGGGCGAGGCAGGAGCCCTCGGCGTGCTTGGAGACGCCGGTCTCGAGGATGATGGGGCGGAGCTGGTCGTCGCCGCGGCCGTTCGTTCGCATGGGCCGGGCATGATAACGGTTCCGGGCGCCTAGCGCATGGCGTGCCGCCCGTTGGTCCGCCAGGCCGACACCGCCTCGGCGATGGCCTTCGCCACCTTGTCCTGGTACGCGGCGCTCTCCAGCTTGCGCGACTCCTGGGGATGGCTGAGGAAGCCCACCTCCACGAGCACCGCCGGCATGCTCGCGCCCGCCAGCACGTAGAAGGGGGCCTGCCGCACGCCGCGGTCCTCGGCCCCCGTGGCGGCGATCATCCGGTCGTGGATGGCGTAGGCGAGCCGCGAGGAGAGCTCCAGCGCCTCGGTGGATTGTAGATCTTTGAAGATGCCGGCGACCGGATCGTCGGGGTCGGCCTCCGGCTCGCCCGCCAGGCGGTCGGCGTTCTCGCGGGCGGCCACTGCGTTGGCCGAGGCGTCGCTGGCATCGGCCGAGAGGAAGTAGATCTCGACGCCCTGCGCCCGCGTCCGCTGGGCCCGGGTGGGCATGGAGTTGAGGTGGATGGACACGAAGAGGTCCGCGCCCTTCGCGATGGCGAGGGCGGCGCGGTCGTCCAGCTTCACCGAGATGTCGCCGGTCCGAGTGAGGATCGCCTCGCCGCCCTGGCGCTTCAGCCGCGCCGCGAGCTTCCGGGCGATGGCGAGGGCGAGGTCCTTCTCCTTCGCGCCATTGGGGGCGATGGCGCCGTCGTGCTCGCCGCCGTGCCCCGGGTCGATGACCGCCACGAACGCGGGCGCGCCGGGAGCGGCGAGGGCGAGCGCGGCGGCGAGGGCGACGAGCACGCGCGGATTCTACCGGCCGTGGGCCGATCAGGCCACCTCGAGGCGCGGCTCCGCCGATGTGGGAGCGGCCTCCCCGATGTGGGCGGCCGCCACTCCGGCGTCGGCCAGCAGCGCCAGGACCGCGCCGACCCGCTCCGGCCTCACCGCGGCGAGGAGCCCGCCATTCGTCTGCGCGTCGGCGAGGATGAGCTGCGTCGCCACGCTCACCGCCGGGCCGAAGCGCACGTTCGGCCTCACCCAGTCGAGGTTCGCCTTGCTGCCGCCCGGCAGGACGTCCTTCTCGACGAGGTCCCGGACGCCGTCGAGCACCGGCACGCGGCCGGAGTCGATCCGCAGGATCACCCGCGAGCCCTCGGCCATCTCCCAGGCGTGGCCGAGGAGGCCGAAGCCGGTGACGTCGGTGAGTGCCGAGACGGCGCCGCTCGCCGCCAGCACCTCTCCGGCGGCCTTGTTGAGCGTCGCCATGAGCCGGGTGGCCCGCTCGGCGAGCGCCTCCGGGGCGACCGCGCGCTTGATGGCGGTGGCGACGATGCCCGAGCCGAGGGGCTTCGTGAGGAGGATCTGGTCCCCGGGCCTCGCGCCCACGTTGCGGAGGATGCGGCCGGGATGGACGACGCCGGTCACGGCCATGCCGTACTTGGGCTCGGGATCGTCGATGCTGTGGCCGCCGAGCACCGGCGCGCCCGCCTCGGTGGCGGCGTCGGCTCCGCCGCGGAGGATCTCCGAGAGCACCTCCAGGGGGAGCGTCTTCACCGGGAAGCCGACGAGGTTCAGCGCGAAGAGCGGCCGCGCCCCCATGGCCCAGATGTCCGAGAAGGCGTTGGCGGCGGCGATGCGCCCGAACCAGTACGGGTCGTCCACCACTGGCGTGAAGAAGTCCACCGTCTCCACGATGGCCTCGGTGGCCGAGATCGAGTACACGGCGGCGTCGTCGCGCGTCTCGTGTCCGACGAGGGCGCGCGCGTCGCTGCTCTTGGGCAGGTGGCGCAGGACCTGCGCCAGATCCGCGGGGCGGATCTTGCAGGCTCAACCCGAGCCGTGGCTCATGGTGGTGAGCCGGACCTTCTCCTTCGACATGCGGGTTCCTTACCTTCGGCCGCAACGCGTCGCAAGCGGCTCAGGCGAGCGCGAGGTAGCCCCTCGCGACGAGGGTCTTGAGGAGACCGAGGGCCTTCGAATCCGGGAACGCGGCGCGGTCCACCACCTCGGAGACGACGCCGTGCTCGAGCGCCAGCTGGACGAGGTCCAGCTCCTCCGGCCCGAGAGCGCGCAGCGGCGCCTGGAGCGGCGCGGCGAGCGACAGCCGGCCCTCCGGCGGCGGCGCGGCCTCGATCAGGCGCAGCTCGTCGATCTGCTGCATGCCCTCCATGAGCAGCCCCTCGAGCGGCTCGTCGAGCGCCTCCGGGATCGCGTCGGCGGGCGGCAACAGCTCGAAGGTACCGCCCGCCCAGGCGACGGTCCGGAAGAAGGCCTTGCGCGGCGCGACCTGGGGCCGCCCCTCGATCTCGCAGGCCACGACCCGGCCGTCGCGCAGGTGGATGGAGGCCCGGGCCTCGCCGCTCCGGAGCGAGAGCGCGCCGCTCTTCTTCGAGGTGGCGAGGAGCTGGAGCAGGTCCGGGAGCGGGACCTCCTCGAGCCGGCCGCGCATGGCGACCCCCTCCGACGGGACCTTCGCCGCGGCGGCCTCGAGCCCCTGGCGGATCTCGGCGTCGGTCCGCTCCTCCGAGCCGGGCTCGGCCGCGACCAGCTTGAGGATCGACGCGCCGATGAGGATGCGGTCCCCCTCGCGGAGGCGCGCCTTCTTCACCTTCTCGCCGTTCACGAAGATGCCGTTGGTGGAACCGAGGTCCTGGATGGTCACCTCCCCGCCGCGGACGGAGATCCGGGCGTGCTTGCGCGAGACCATGTCGTCGGCGAGCACGAGGTCGAGGTCGCTCGACCGTCCCACGACGACGTCCCGCCCATCGCGGAGCGGGACCGTTCCGCCCTGGTACTTGCCGGAGACGAAGCGGAGGGCGAAGCCCGCCTCCGGCGCCGTCGAGGCCATCTGGTCGCGCCTCGCCATTCCGGCCTGGCCTAGGCGCGGCTCCCGCCCGCGCCGGCCAGCTTGAGGTACATCTCGGCGCTGCGGTTCCCCGGGGAGATCTTCAGCACTTCTTCCCACTGCACGGCGGCGTCCACCTTGCGCCCGGCCGCGAACAGGCACAGGCCGAGGTTCAGGCGCGCCGGCAGGAAGCTCGGGCTCTGGCGCACGATCTCCTCGTACTCGGCGATGGCCTTGTCGCGCGCGCCGGAGTCGCGGTAGGCGCTCGCCATCTGCTCCCGGATGTCCACGAAGCCCGGGCAGAGGGCGAGCGCGCGCTGGTACTCGGCGATGGCCTCGGCGTAGAGCCCGCTCGAGAGGTACACCTCCCCGATCTCGGCGTACATGTTGGCGAGCTTGCCCTTGACGAAGTGGTCGAGCTTGCCCTGCCCGGCGCCGGAGCGCGTGAGCGCCTGCTGGTAGGCGGCCTGGGCCTCCTGGTACTTGCCGGTGTCGTTGTAGGTGACGGCGAGGTTGAGGGAAGCGTCCGTGTAGCCGGGGTTGATGCGGAGCGCCGCCTCGAAGGCGCGCTGGGCTTTCTGGTACTGGCCCTGGTCGTGGAAGATGACGCCGAGCATGTTGTAGACGTCGGCGAACGACTGGTTGTGCTCCACGACCTGCGTCAGGTACTGCTCGGCCCGGGCGAACTCCTTCTTCTCGTAGTAGGTGCGCCCCAGCGTCAGGGCCTGCTTCAGTGCTTCGTCCATGGCGCCTCCCCTGGGGAGGAAGTGTACCACCGGACCGCGAGCCGGGCGGGGAGCGCGACGCCCGCCATCACAGCCCGGCGGCGATGCGCCACTTCGGCCCCTCGCGGGCGAGCGCGTAGCGGGCCCGGAAGGTCCGCGGCGCGCGGCCGGCGATCTCGAGGACGTAGTCCTCCCCGACCTCGGCGGTCTCCCGCTCCACGCGGATCTGCCACGCGAGGATGCGCACCCGCGCCGCCGGCCCCTCCCGGAAGTCCGCCGCGATGCGCCGGAGCAGCGCCGCCTTGTCGAGCCCGCCGTCCCGGTAGCCGTCGGAGACGAGCGAGGCGTAGGCGGCGGCGTCGCGGCCGTCGAAGGCGTCGGCGCGGCGGAAGAGGACGAGCAGCACCCCGCGCAGCCGCTCGAACTGGTCCCCCTCGGCGCACCACAGCGCGATCCGGCAGGGGTGCATGTGGAACTTCTCGCGCCCGACGTAGGAGACCGCGGCCGATCGGTCCCTCCAGATCGCCTTCCCCTCCGCGTCGAGGAGGGCCACCACCGTGGCCCGCTGGTCCTCGACGGAGGTGACGACGTCGGCGAACCGGACCGGGGTGAGCTCGAGGGTGCCGCCCGAATGGAACCCGTACACGTCGTCGAGCCGCGCCCGGGGCTGGTTCGCGAGGGCGCGGCGGATCTGGGTGTCCGGCCCCTCCAGCGAGGCGCCGGCGGACGCGAGCCGGTCGCGCCAGTGCCAGAGCGCCAGCGCGGCCAGCGCCGCCAGGGTGGCGGGGACGAGGTAGGGAGCCCCGGAGCGGAACGAGAAGCGGCGCGGGCTACCGGATGCTCGCAAGGAGCTTCTCCGCCTCGGGCCGCCGCGGATCCTGCGGGTACTTCACGATGAGCTGCTGCAGCGCCTTCTGCGCCCGGAACCGCTCCTTCATCTCGAGGTAGGTCCTGGCGAGCTGGAGGAGGGCCTCGGTCTCGTGGCTCGATCCCGGGTAGTCCTTGAGCAGCCGCTCCAGGCGGCCGGCCACGCCCGGCCAGCGCCCGCGCTTGACGTAGAACTGCGCCACGTACCACTCGCGGTCGGCGAACCGGCCCTGGGCGTCGGCGAGGAGCTTCTTCGCGTCCGGGGCGTACTTCGACTGGGGGTAGGCCTTGATGAAAGACTCGATCGCGGTGACCGCCGCGGCGAGCGAGGTGTTGTCCCGCTCGTAGGCGGGCGGGAAGAGGGCGAACTCGGTCGGCGCGTCCTTGTACCGGCACAGGCCCACGCGGAAGGCGGCGTAGTCCACCTCCTCGTGGTTCGGGTGCAGCTTCACGAACTGCTGGTAGCCGTCGGCCGCCTCGATGAACTTGTCCTGCGCGTACCTGGCGTCGGCGAGCCGCAGCTCCGCCAGGGCCGCGTACTTGGAGAAGGGGTACTTGGTCCGGATCCGCTCGAAGAGCTTCTGCGCCTCGAGCCAGTTCCTGTCCTTCAGCTCGGCCTCGCCCGCGACGTAGTCCTCCTCGGCGCCCTTGGCGGGCTTCCCGCTTCCGGCGGCGCTGTGGGCGGGGCCGCTGCACGAGGCGGCGAGGAGGGCGAGGGCGAGGGCGGCGCGGCGCATGAGGCGGCGAAAGATAACCCAGCCCCTAGCCGCTGTCGACGTACACCCCGAGGGCGCTCGCCACGGCGTGGCCGGAGAAGCCGCGCCCCAGGAGGAAGCGGGCGAGCCGCGCCCGGGCCCGGTCGTCGAGCGACGCCAGGGGCGCGCGGGCCCGCCGCTCGGCGAGGGCCCTCGCCAGCGCCGCCTCGACCGCCTCGGGGGGCGCGCCCTCCCCCGCCTCGGAGATCGCCCGCCCGACGGCCTCGCGGGCGTCGTCCGGTCGGATTCCCTCCGCGACCAGCCGCCGCTCGGCGAGCCGCGGGCCGAGCCGGCCCGGCGCGGTGAGGCTCCGCGCCCGGGCCCGGGCGTAGGCGGCGTCGTCGAGGTAGCCGAGGCGGGCGAGCCAGGCGACGACCTCGTCCGCCGCCTCGCCGAGGCCGTCGCGGGAGAGCCGCTCGCGGACCTGGGCCGCGGTACGGGGGCGCTCCGCGAGCAGGCGGAGCGCCTTCGCCTTGGCCTTCTCCAGGGGCGAGTCGCCCATCCCGGATCAGAACCGCTCGATCTGGAAGTCGTCGTCTCCGCCCGCGGCCGGCGCCTTGGAGGCGGCCGGGCGCGGCGTGCCCTTGGCGGGCGTCATGCGGGCGACGGCCTGGCCCGGGACGGGCGGCGGTCGCGGGGCGCCGGCAGCGGCTGGCGGCTTGGCCTGCCCGGCGGCGGGATCTCCGCCCTTCTCGAAGGCGTCCCACTTGGCGTCGCTCGTCGAGGAGACGCCCGAGACGCGCAGCGCGAAGTCGTCCGGGTTCGACGCCTGGCGGAGGGCCTCCTCGTAGCTGATGAGGCTCGACTTGAGGAGCCACATGAGGCTCTGGTCGAAGGTCTGCATCCCGTAGGCGACGTTTCCCTGGGCGATGGCGTCGGGGATCTCCTTGGTGCGGTCCTTGTCCTCGATGAGCTCGCGCACCCGGCCGGTGGCGAGCAGCACCTCGATGGCGGGGACGCGCCCCTTGCCGTCGGCGCGCGGGACGAGGCGCTGGGAGATGACCGCCTTGAGGACCGAGCCGAGCTGCAGGCGCACCTGCTTCTGCTGGTAGGGCGGGAAGGCCGAGATGATGCGGTTGATGGTCTCGGTCGCGTCCAGGGTGTGGAGGGTCGACATGACGAGGTGGCCGGTCTCGGCGGCGGTGAGCGCGGTCTCGATGGTCTCGAGGTCGCGCATCTCGCCCACCAGGATGACGTCCGGGTCCTGGCGCAGGGCGCTCTTCAGCGCCTGGCCGAAGCTCATGGTGTCGACGCCCACCTCGCGCTGGTTCACGATCGACCGCTTGTCTCGGATGAGGAACTCGATCGGGTCCTCGATCGTCATGATGTGGCAGGTCTCGGTGGCGTTGACGTAGTCGATCATCGCCGCCAGCGTCGTGGACTTGCCGGAGCCGGTGGTGCCGGTCACGAGCACGAGGCCGCGCTGCTCGCCCGCGATCTTCTCGAGCACCTTCGGCAGCATGAGCTGCTCGATCGTCTGGATCTTGAAGGGGATGACGCGCAGGACGGCGCCGAGGGTTCCGCGCTGCTGGAAGACGTTGACGCGGAACCGGCCGAGGCCCGGGACGCCGTAGGCGAGGTCCACCTCGTTGGTCTGCTTGAACTTCTCCTTCTGGTATTCGTTCATGATGCCGAACGCCATCCGCCCGATCTCCTCGGGGGGCAAGCGCCGGGCGTCCTTCAGCGGAACCAGGGCGCCGTCCAGCCGGAACATGGGAGGCAGGCCGGCCTTGAGGTGGATGTCGCTCGCCCCCGATTTCAGCGCGACCTGGAGGATCTCGTTCAGTTCCATGTTCCAGGAAGAGTAGCACCGGGATGGGGGGGGATCCATGCCGCGACCCGGTGACGGGCGTCGATCGGTCCCCTTCCCGCCCATTCTGCGCACATCCGGCCACATCCCCGGTCCCGGGAGCGGAGACGCGCGGCGGCCGGCCGCCACGTCGCGACCGGCCGCCGTGTGGATGCGCGAGATCGGCTAGCGTTTCGAGAACTGGAACCGCTTGCGGGCGCCGGGGCGGCCGTACTTCTTGCGCTCGACCGCGCGCGCGTCGCGGGTGATGAAGCCCGCCTTCTTGAGGATCGGGCGGAACTCGGGATTGAGCTCGCACAGGGCGCGGGTGATGCCGTGGCGGATGGCGCCGGCCTGACCGGAGAGCCCGCCGCCGTGCGCGTTCACGAAGACGTCGAGCTTGCCCATCTGGTCGACGAGCTTCAGTGGCTCGACCAGGATCATCTTCGACGTCTCGCGGCCGAAGTAGGCGTCCATCGCCCGGCCGTTGATGGTGATGTTGCCCGTGCCGGGAGCGAGCCGCACGCGGGCGACGGACTCCTTGCGGCGGCCGGTGGAGAGATTGGGTGTCGCCATGGAGTTCCTCAGGCCGAGGCCTTGAGCGCCTCGGGCTTCTGCGCCGCGTGGGGGTGCTTGTCGGCGGCGTAGACCTTGAGCTTCTTCAGCATCGCGCGGCCGAGGGCGTTGCGCGGCAGCATGCGGCGAACCGCGTTCTGCAGGATGTCCTCGGGGTGCCTGGCGCGCAGCTTCGCGGGCGGCGTCTGCTTCGCGCCGCCCGGGTGCATGGTGTGCGTGAAGTAGAGCTTGTCCGTCTCCTTGTTGCCGGTGAATCGGACCTTGCCCGCGTTCACGACCACGACGAAGTCGCCGGTGTCGAGGGATGGGGTGTACGAGGGCTTGTGCTTGCCCTTCAGGATCGTGGCGATGCGCGTGGCGAGGCGGCCGACCGTCGCGCCGTCCGCGTCGACGATCCACCACTTCCGCGCCCGGAGCGCCTCGGCTCGGGTGCTGCTGTGCGTGACGTTGTTCATGGAAACCTTCGGTTTCGTCCGATCGGAAGGCGCGTTTCTAGAGGAGGGTCGCGCCCTTGTCAAGGGGAGATGCGGGTTTCCAGGCCCGCCAGGCGGGCCTGGACGGCCGCCGCGGCAGGGCATGCAGAGACCGGCGGCGCCTCGCTTTCGCGCCGCCGCCCCGCCGCGGTCCGCTACTTCTTCTTCGCCTTGGCCTTCACCTCGACGCTGGTCGCCGTCATCGTGTACTCGATGGTGACCTTGGCGTCCTTCACCAGATCGCCCGTGACCTTGGTCTCGGGCGTGCGAGCGATCTCCCACCTGTCCTTGCCCTTCATGACCACGATCTTGGCGTCCGTCGCCTCGACCACCGGGCCGGTGACCTGGTAGGTCTTGCCGCCCGCGAAGGCCGCGGTGGCCGCCGCGAGAACGAGAACGGCCGACGCCGCGCGCAGCACCTTCATCGCATTCATTGGATCTTCCTCCGTGTGGTGCGGGGTCCTCCCCCGCCGGGACCGGAGCCTATAGCACACCGTGAACGCCTCGTCCCGCCGCTCGGGTGGGCGAGGGATGTGAGTGCGTCGTCGCAAGCGGCCGAGGCCGAGGCGTGGCTACTTCACGAGCCCGCGGGCGCGGAACCAGTCCGCCGACTGGCGCATCCCCTCGGCGAGCGGGTAGCGGGGCGAGAAGCCCAGCTCCCGGCAGGCGCGGTCGATGGCGCAGGTCCAGGCCGACTGCCGGATCTCGTTCATCTTGTCGAAGGAGAGCATGGCCGGCAGCCCGGTGAGGCCCGACGCCACCGCCGACCCGGCCGCGACGAGCCAGCTCACCGCCTCGGGCACGGCCAGGACCCGCCCTCGCGCGCCCAGGGCGTCGAGCACCGCGCGGCCGATGTCCTCCCAGGCGTGCTCGACGCCGTCGGCGATGAAGTAGATCCCCTCGTGCCCCTCCCGACCGACCGCCTTGCCGCGCTCCGCCGCCGCGAGGATGGCGTCGCACAGGTCCTCGACGTGCACCACGCTGTAGCGCTTGTCGCCGAGGCCGGCCTTGAGGACGACGCCGAGGCGCGCCATGCGGAAGAGGGCCGGGAGCAGCTCCTTGTCGCCCGGCCCGTAGACGATGGGCGGCCGGAGGATCACCGCCTCGACCCGGCCCGCCACCCCCTGGACCTCTCGCTCGGCCGCGAGCTTGCTCTCGCCGTAGAGGCTGACCGGCGCGGGCGGATCCTCCTCGCGCCGCGGCCGGCCCGGCGCCGCCGGCCCCGCCGCCGCCAGCGACGAGACGAGGACGAGCCTGGGCCGGTGGCGCGCGCCGGCGCAGGCGAGCGCGAGCGCGCGCGTCCCGAGGGCGTTCACGCGAAGGTACTCCTCCCGCCCGATCGCCTTGACGAGGCCCGCGAGGTGGACCACCACGTCGCAGCCGTCCACGGCGCCGGGGAGCGCGTCCGGACAGGTGACGTCCCCGCGCGCCAGCTCCACGCCGAGCGCCTCGAGCCCGGCCGTGCGCGAGCTGGCGCGGACGAGCGCGCGCACCCGGTGGCCGCGCGCCACGATCTTCCCAGCCAGGTTCTGGCCGATGAAGCCGGTCCCGCCCGTCAGGAGGTACCGCACGCGCTATTAGACGCCGGTCTCGTAGATCCGGTAGACGTGCGAGCGCTTCGCCCCGCAGGCCTCGATGGCCCGGTTGATGAGCTCGTTGTCCTCGAGCGTCCAGGAGACCTCACCGCCCGAATAGCCGAGCTGCCCGGTGCGCTGGATGGTCTCGACGATGAGCACCGCGTCGAGACCGCGCCGCCGGTAGCCCTCCTTGATGCCGAGGGCCATGAGCCGGACCCGGTCGATCTTCCTCTTGTACCAGAGGAGCTTGGCGAGCCCGATGGGCAGGCCGAAGGTGGTGAGCCGGCCGTCGAGGTGCCTCAGCACCTGGTTCACGTCCGGGACCGTGAGGGAGAAGGCGACGGGATCGCCGTGGTCCTCGGCGATGAGGATGAGGCCGGGCTCGACGATCGGCTTGAGGTCGCGGGCCAGCCTGTCGAACTCCGCGTCGGTCATGGGGACGAAGCCCCAGTTCTTCTCCCAGGCGGCGTTGTACAGGGCCTTGATGCGCGCGACCTCGGCGTCGAAGCTTCCCATGTCGAGCGTGCGCAGGACGATGCCGGCGTGCTGCCGGATCTTCTCCGTCACCCGCATGAACCGCTCCGGCGGCGGGACGCTGGCGGAGCGCTCGAAGGCGTAGAGGTCCTTCGCCTTCACGAGCCCGCACGCGTCGAAGAGGTCGGCGTAGTAGCGCGGGTTGTAGGGCATCATGACGTACGGCGCGCCGTCGAAGCCGTCCACGAGCAGCCCGCACTCGTGGTTGGTGGAGAGGCTGAGGGGGCCGATCATCGATCCGAGGCCGCGCCAGCGCGCCCAGTTCCTCGCCGCGGCGAAGAGGGCGGCGGCGACGCCGGGGTCGTCCACCGACTCGAAGAGGCCGAAGGCGGCGACCTTGCTCTGGTGGAAGGCGTTGTAGGCCCGGTCCTCCACCGCGGCGATGCGCCCCACCGGCTTCCCGTCGCGGGTCGCGAGGAAGAGCACCACCTCGGCGTGCTGGAAGAACGGGTTGGTCCTCGCGTCCAGGAAGTCGTGCCGCTCCATGAGAAGCGGCGGGACCCAGCTCGGGTCGCCGCGGTAGAGGTCCCACGGCATCCGGATGAACCGGTCCTTCTCGAGCCCGGTCGCGACCAGGGACACCTGGACGTCCTTGGCGGGCGTTGCGGTGGGGGTAGCCGCGGCGATCGGCGTGCCGGTGGCGGGCCTGGTCATGGCAGGGTCCTGTGGAAGGGGGTTCTCACGCGTCCTCGGCGCGGCCATTGCCGTTCTGCTGGCGGCGCTGCATGAAGCTCATGCCGGCGGACACGAGGAGGGTCGGCAGCTGCCTCCGCTTTTCCCAGAGGCGGACCGGCAGCTCGCGGAGCTGCTTCCAGTCCTCCGGTCCGGCGTTGAGCGCCTTCCAGGTGACCATCTCGGCGGCGTCGGAGAGCTTGCGCGACCAGGGCACGTCCGGCTGCGCCAGCACGTCCACGATCTCGAGCCGGCCGCCGGCCTCCTGGGCGCCGGGGCTGGTGGAGGCGCCCTCGTGCGAGGAGTAGAAGCCGGTGACGCCCGGCCGGGCCATCTTCACCTCGACGCGGGTGTGGGGCTTCTCGTAGGGGATGATCCCCAGGTCGCGGCCGCACTTCTGGAAGATGTCCAGCGCCCGGTCGATCTGGCCGTCGGTGTGGGTGGCCATGAAGACCGTCCGCACGAGCTCCTTCTCCACGGCGGGCTTCACCACCGGGCTCGCGAAGAGGCCAGCGTCGGTGAGCCGCCGCCAGAAGTTGAAGCACAGCGCCTGGTCGCCGACGACCACCGGTACCACCGGCGAGACCGACGGGGCGGTGTCGTACCCCATCATCCGCAGCTCGCGGTGCACCCGCTCCGAGATGTCCCAGAGCCGCTCCCGGCGCTCGGGCTCCTGCTCGATGATCTCGAGGGCCTTCAGGGCCGCCGCGGCGGCGGGCGGGGTCATGGAGGCCGAGAACACGAGTGCCCGGGCCTTGTGCTTGATCCAGTTGATGACGTCGGCCCGGCCGGCGATGACGCCGCCGATGGAGGCGAGCGACTTGGAGAAGGTCGCCATGATGAGGTCCACGTCGTCGGCGACGCCGAAGTGCTCCCCGGTGCCGCGGCCGCCCTGGCCCATGACGCCGAAGCCGTGGGCCTCGTCCACCATGAGGCGGGCGCCGTGCTTCTTCTTGAGCTCGACGATCCGCGGGAGATTCGCGAGGTCGCCCTCCATGGAGTAGACGCCGTCCACGACGACGAGCTTGCCCGCGTCGGGGTCGGCGGCGGAGAGGAGCCGCTCCAGGTCCTCCATGTTGTTGTGGCGGAAGCGCTTGGTCTCGCCGTAGGCGGCGTACATGCCCTCGACGAGCGAGGCGTGGACCATGCGGTCGGCGAAGATGAGGTCGTGGCGCAGCACCAGCGAGGAGATGGTGCCGACGTTCGTCTGGAAGCCGGTCGAGAAGCAGACCGCGGCCTCCTTCCCGAGGAACTTCGCCAGCCGGTGGTCGAGCTCGTCGTGGAGGGTGAGGGTACCGTTGAGCAGGCGCGAGCCGCAGGTGGAGGCGCCCCACTCCATCGCCGCCTTGGCCGCCGCCTCGCGCACCCGCGCGTCGTTGGCGAGGCCGAGGTAGTTGTTGGAGCACGCCATGATGAGGCGCTTGCCGTCCACCACCACCTCGGTGCCCTCGCTCTCCTGGATCACGCGGTAGTAGGCGTAGTGCCCCGCGATCTTCAGGACCTGGACGTCCTTCCAGGCGGCACACTTGTCGAACAGATCTCCCATGAACCCCACCTTCCAGGAGAGAGACTCCCCCGGATCCTTGTATCGACAGGGGCTTACTATCGGCTCGGGGGTACGGGCGTCAAGATCAATGCCGCGCCGCGTAGGGGTCCGTCCGATCGGCTCGACGGCAGGGGGGCGGAGTGTTACATGGCGCTTCACGCACGGATGATCGCCGCGTCCGGCGACCTCCGGAAAGGACCGCAACCGATGGCCGGGACCTACAAGAAGATCGAGGTGGTGGGGACTTCCCCCGTGAGCTTCGCCGAGGCGGTGAGGTCCGCGGTGGAGGAGGCCTCGAAGTCGCTGCGCCACATGGGATGGTTCGAGGTGGTGGAGCAGCGCGGGGCGATCAAGGAAGGCAAGGTGTCCGAGTTCCAGGTCACCGTCCGGATCGGCTTCAGGCTCGAGCAGTAGCCGGGCGGACCCCGGGCGGCCCGAGACCGCCGGGCCGTCGGGGCCGGCCTACTCGGCGATCGTGAAGGCGAGGGTCTGCAGCACTGCCCCGTCGGGGCCGAGGACCTCCACCTTCCAGTCGCCCTTCCCGTCCGCCGGGATGGTCTTCGCCGACCAGGTCCGCGTGCTCGGGTACTTGATGGCGAGCTTCACCTCGCCCATCTTCTCGTCGCCCTTGTACCAGACGTGGGTGATCTCGCCGCCCTCGGCGCCGGTCACCTTGGTCCAGCAATAGACCTTGCCGACGTCGGGCTTGAACGACGTGGCGACGCCCTGCGGCTCCCGGTCCTGCACGCCGGTCCCGAGCCTGGCGTCGGCGACCTGGGCCCCGCCCTCCTTGGCGGCGGCTTCCGCGGCGGGCTCCGCCGCGGGCTTCGCGGGCTCCTGCCCGAGCGCGAGCGCCGGTACGGCACAGAGAATCGCGAGGGTGAACGTGCGCATGGGACCTCCTCCGGCCAGGGTTCACGGCGGGCGATAGCACGCGGGCGCGCCAGCGGGAAGGCCCCGGGCGGCGGCCGACCCGACCGGGAGCGGGGCGATTGACAGGCGTCCCTTCCGGGAGCACTTCCCATCTCGTGGGCGACGCCGCGCGCATCGCGTTCTGGCTCTTCGCGCTCGTCGCGGGCCTCGGCATGTGCGTGCTCCTCCGGCGCGCCGGCGCGCCGGCGGGACGGGTCCGCGACCTCCTCCACGTGGGAGCCGGCGTCTGGGTCCTGGGCTGGCCGGTCTGGTCCTCGCCCATCCCGCCCGCCGCCCTCGCGGCCGCCGTCGCGGGCGGCACGCTCCTCGTGCCGGCGCTGGCGCGGCGGTGGCGCCTGGCCGGGCGCCTGCTCGCGAGCGTCACCGGCGGCGACGAGGGATGGGCCGGCGTCGCGCTCTACGGCGTCTCCTTCGCGGCCTTCACCTGGCTCGGCCTCGTGCGCGGCCCGCCCTTCCCCGCCGGCGCTGCGCTCCTCGCGCTGGCGGTCGGCGACGGGCTGGGCGGCGCGGTGGGCCGCCGCTTCGGCCGCCACCGCTTCACCGCGCCCTTCGCGAAGACGCGCAGCCTGGAGGGCTCGGCGGCCGTCTCGGTCCTGGCCATGGCCGGGGTCGCCTTCGCGGCCGAGCTGTTCGGCGCGCAACCGGGGGCGCCGGCCGTCGCCATGGCGGGCCTCGCCGCCGGGGCCGCCGAGGCGGTCGCGCCCCGGGCGAGCGACAATGCGCTCGTTCCACTCGCGGTCTATGCCCTCCTCTCGGCCCTGGGATAGCCCGTCGCGTCGTCCCGGCCTGGCGGCACCGGCGGGCGACGCGAGCGGCAGCGCTACGCGCGCGGGTGCTGCGACGCCGCCAGCTCGCGCAGCTGCAGGCCGCGCGCGATGTCCGAACGGGAGAGCGTGCCCACGAGCCGGCCCTCGGCAACCACTGCCGCGTGGCCGGCCCGGCTCCCGGCGAGCCGCCGCAGCGCGTCGGCCACCTTGTCGTCGGGCGCGAGCAGGACCGCCGGCTCCATCGCCGCCCGCACCCGCGTCGCCCGGCGCTCCTCGAACGGCACCCGCTCCACGTCCTCGAGCGAGATCAGGCCCACCACGCGCCCGTCCTCGACCACCGGGAAGGCGAGCCGCTTCTCGGCCAGCATCCGCTCGCCGGCGTCGAAGACGAGGTCGGCAGCCGGGACTGACACCGCCTGCGGCGCCATCAGCTCCGCCACGGTGAGCTCCCCCAGCGCCGCGCGCGCCAGCACCTCGCGCTCCTCGGCCGCGGCGCCCATGTAGACGAAGAAGGCGACGAGGAAGAGGAGGAAGTTACCGGTGAGGAAGCCGGCGATGCCGAAGATCACCGCGAAGACCCGGCCCACGGCTGCGGCGATGCGGGTCGCGGAAACCGGCCCCTTCCGCCTCGCCAGGAGCCCGCGCAGGATGCGCCCCCCGTCCATGGGGAACGCCGGGAGCAGGTTGAAGGCGCCGAGGAGGACGTTCAGCTCGGCGAGGTGGAAGAGAGCGAAGGAGAGGTCGAAGGAGCCGAGGCCCTTGGTGGCGCGCCAGAGGAGCCAGGCGACCACCCCGATGGCGAGGCTCGCCGCCGGCCCGGCGAGCGCCATCACCGCCTCCTGACCCGGCGTTCGCGGCGGCTCGACGAGCTCGGACACGCCGCCGATCATGAGCAGCGTGATCGAGCGCACCTTGCCGCCCTTCGAGAGCGCATAGAGCGAATGGGCGATCTCGTGGACCAGGACGGACAGGAAGAGCGCCAGCGCCACGGCGAGGCCCCAGATCCACGGCGACCCGCTCAGCCGGTCCGGCGGCACCTCGGCGAGCTTGGCCGCCTCGATGAAGCTCCGGCCGAAGCCGTAGGCCAGGAAGGGCAGGACGAGCAGGAAGGTGTAGTGGATGCGGATGGGGATGCCGCGGATCGAGCCGATCCGGAAGCCCTGTCGCGTGTCCATGAAGGCCTCCTCTTCTTGCCATGTAGCCATCGCGAGGCCGATCCCGGAGCGGCCTCACGGGTCGCAACCCGGGGTACCTGTCCGGGGCCCGGCACGACCCCGCCGGGATGCGGCGATCGGGATCGGGACGGCGTCGCTAGAGCGCGAAGCGCCAGATCGCGAGCAGGAGCGCGCCGGCCGAGACCGCCAGCATCGCCGCCTGGAACCAGCGCCAGGGAGGGCTGCGCGCCGGGCGTCGGAGGGCCAGCGCCGCCTGGCTGCCCACCGCGAGCGGCAGCGCGAAGCCGACCACGGCTTGCGCCCAGGGGGCGAGCGGCCGGAGGGAGGCCGTGGACGGGGCCAGGTTCTCGACGATGAGGAAGGCAATCGCCGCGAGCCAGCATGCGAGCGAGAAGCTGCCCAGGATCACCTCGACGGCCGACGCCCGCTTGGTTCCCTCTGGCATGGCCCGATGCTAGCGCAGCCCGTCCTCCGTGAACTGACGACGGACAATCGGGGTCATGGCCCGCGCCGGAGCACGAGGAGGAGGTCGCCGCCGGGCATCGGCACGCGCTCCACCGGCGCGAGGCCGTGGGCCGCCGCGGCGCGTTCCAGCTCGTCCGCATCCCGTACGCCGAGGCTCGGGCTGGTGGCGCGGAGCCGGCGGTCGAGATCGGCGAGGGAGGCCGTCATCGGGCCGCCTCCCGCGTGGAAGGGACCGAGGACCAGGAGCGGCCCCCCGGGGGGCAGGACGCGCTCCGCCCCGGCGAGGAGCCACTCCTGCGCCTCGGGCGGGGCGACGTGGAGCACGTTCGCGCAGAGGAGGGCGTCGGCCCGTTGCCTCCACCACGTGGTCACCTCGAGGTCGAGGTGGAGCGGCGGCCGGAGGTTCGGGAGCCGCGCCTCGGCGGCCCACGCCGCGATGCTGTCGCGCGCTTGCGGGTCGGGATCGGAGGGCTGCCAGACGAGGCGGGGCAGGTGGCGCGCGAGGTGGACGGCGTGCTCGCCGGTTCCGCTCCCCAGCTCGAGCACGGTGCCGCCTGCCGGCAGGACGCGCCGCAGGACCTCGAGGAGGGCGTCCCGGTTCGCGAGCGCGGCCCGGGCCGTGCGCTTCATCAGGCGATCTTCTTCGCCAGGTACTTCCCGAGATCCATGTCGGTGCTGGAGATGTGGCTCCTCAGCCAACCCCCGACCCAGTTGTTCACCCGCATGCCCATGAGCGCGGTCGGACCCTTCTGATCGTACTCGACCTGCATGCGCAGGTAGTCCTGCATGAACCGGTCGTGCTCCGCCTTGTGGGCCTCGTAGTCCGGGTAGCCGCTCTGAACCATCCAGCGCTCCTCGGCGCCGAAGTGCTTCACGACGTACTCCCCGAGGAATTCGAGGAGCCGGCCCACCTCCTCGCGTTCGCCGCTCACGATCCCGTCGAGGAGCTTCCCGATCCGGTAGAAGAGCTCCTGGTGCTGCTGGTCGATCTCCTGGATGCCGATCTCCAGCGCCGGGGTCCAGCCAGGGGCCATGTCGCTCCTCTCCTCCAGGCGGCACCGCGAGTCAATCCGGAACCGACCGCCGCATTCTAGGACAAGTCCAGCTCCGGGGGCACCCGGCACGCTGCACGCAACTTGGGCTCCCCCGATCCACCGAGCGGACGCTGCGCAAGCGCGCGGAATCAGGAAGGCGATCTGTCCCAGGGTCGGGCACGCTGTCCAAATCGCGAGCAGCCAAATAGAATGCGCGGCCCCGCCCGCACCGGGCGGGCAACCTTCAACCGACCTGGACGAGGAGGGGGCCTTGGCGCATCTCGACCCGAAGCTGGAAGCGATCTACCAGGAAGTCCTGAAGAGGAATGCCGGCGAGGCGGAGTTCCACCAGGCCGTGCGCGAGGTGCTCGAGTCCCTCGGACCCGTCCTCGTGAAGTACCCCGAGTTCGCCGACCGCAAGATCATCCAGCGCATCGCGGAGCCGGAGCGGCAGATCATCTTCCGCGTCCCCTGGCAGGACGATCGGGGCGAGGTCCACATCAACCGCGGCTTCCGCGTCCAGTTCAACAGTGCCCTCGGCCCCTACAAGGGCGGCCTCCGCTTCCACCCGTCCGTCTACCTCGGGATCATCAAGTTCCTCGGCTTCGAGCAGATCTTCAAGAACGCCCTCACCGGCATGCCCATCGGCGGCGGCAAGGGCGGCAGCGACTTCGACCCCAAGGGCAAGTCGGACAACGAGGTGATGCGCTTCTGCCAGAGCTTCATGACCGAGCTGTGGCGGTACGTCGGCGAGTACACCGACGTTCCCGCCGGCGACATCGGCGTGGGCGGCCGCGAGATCGGCTACATGTTCGGCCAGTTCAAGCGGCTCACCTCCAAGTACGAGGCCGGCGTGCTCACCGGCAAGGGGCTGGAGTACGGCGGCTCGCTGGTTCGCACCGAGGCCACCGGCTACGGCGTCACCTTCTTCGTGGACGAGATGCTCAAGGTCCGCAAGGACTCGTTCGACGGGAAGAAGTGCGTCGTCTCCGGCTCCGGCAACGTGGCCATCTACACCATCGAGAAGATCCACCAGCTCGGAGGGCGCGTCGTCGCCTGCTCGGACTCGAACGGCGTCGTGATCGACGAGAAGGGCATCGACCTCGACCTGGTGAAGCAGCTCAAGGAGCGGGAGCGCCGCCGCATCAAGGACTACGTCGAGTACCGCAAGCACGCCAAGTACCTGGAGGGCGGCAACATCTGGGAGATCCCCTGCCAGGTGGCCATGCCCTCGGCGACGCAGAACGAGATCAACGGCAAGGACGCGGCGACCCTCGTCAAGAACGGCTGCATCGCGGTCGGCGAGGGCGCGAACATGCCCACCACGCCCGAGGGCATCAAGGTCTTCCTCGACGCGAAGATCGCCTACGGTCCGGGCAAGGCCGCCAACGCCGGCGGCGTCGCCACCTCGGCCCTCGAGATGCAGCAGAATGCCACCCGCGACAGCTGGACCTTCGAGTACACCGAGAAGCGGCTCTCGGAGATCATGCGGGGCATCCACCAGCTCTGCTACGAGACCGCCGAGGAGTTCGGGGCGATTGGCAACTACGTGATCGGGGCCAACGTCGCCGGCTTCATCAAGGTGGCGAAGGCCATGGTCGCGCACGGCCTCATCTGAAGGCCGCGGGGCCCCGAGTCTCGATCCGCGGACGGGCTTCCCGGCGAGCGCGGGCAGACGGCCTCGGCCCGCCCGCGCGCCGCGCGGCCTGGAAGGGACTTCGGCAGGTGACTCGCCGACGCCGGCCCGGGACCCGCCGCGGGTCAGTCGCCGGTGAGATCGCCAACGACGAAGACAGACGTCGTCCGTGCCGGGATGTCGAACGTACCGGTGGCCGAATCGAAGGTCGATCCCTTGACCACGTCATCGGCGCCCCTCCGCTGGACGGGATGGAGTCGCGCCTTCGCCCCCGCGTAGTCCGCATGCCCGCCGGTCTGCGGGGTATACGCGACCGATTGCCTGTCGGCGTTGAAGAACACGATGATTCCGTTGCGAGCGGCATGGCCGTGCCCGGCACCGCCCGATATGGCCATCACGATCAACGCGGGATCCTGGGTAGGCCCGGTGTTGTAGAACCTGACGCGCTGGATCACGTCCGCGGCGGTGAGCAGGTTGAAGAGCGGAGAGCTCGTCCGGATCTCGAGCAGATCCAGGAAGTTCCTTCGAGTCTGGTCGATCTCCGTGAATCCGGGCTTCAAGTTCGCATTCCGGAGGAACGGCGCCATCACGGGCCAGTTGTTCGTGGAGTCATTGCTCCAGGCAGGCGGCAAGCCAACCCCGAAGTTGTTGGACCCGTAAGTGAAGTCGATGCGGTTGAACCAGTCGCCCGAGTTGTAGCTGTTGTTGTCGAACGACTTCGACCGGAGCAGGTCGTCGCCGGCATGGAAGAAGGAGACGCCCTGCGCCAGCGCGATGATGCTGAGGCCCAGCGTCTGGGCGCGGACTCGATCGGCCAGGCTCGTGCCCACAGGCAGCTTGTACTGGCTGATGTCGAACAGCGTCTGGTTGTCGTGGGCCGAGGCGTAGACGATGTTCTCGCGCGGACTGCCCGTGTAGCCGGCGGGCTGGCCAAAGTAGTCGATCTGCGACCCCAGCTTGAGGTTGCCGTCCTTGTCCACGAGCGGGTAGTCCTTCAGGTTGCCGGCAAGCCCCACCATGATGAGGTCCCTGAGGTGGAGCAACGTGTCCTTCTGCGCTGGCGTCTGCGGGCCCGCGACGTCGTTGTTGTCGTACCACAGGCCGTTGATGAACCCCTGATTGCGGACGAAGCTGTCGCCCCCGTCGAACGGGCCACCGCCCCGAACGCCATCGCGCAAGCGATCGCTGAACGTCCCGAGGCCGGTACCGGCGAGGTTGAGCTGCGAGGCCTGGACGAAGCGCGCATCGTTGCCCACGGCGCCGAAGTTCCAGCCTTCGCCGTAGACGTAGACGTCCGGGTCGAAGCGTTGCAGGTTGGCGCGCAGCTTCACCATCGTCGACCTGGGGTGGAAGCTCATCAGGTCGAACCGGTAGCCGTCCACCTGGTACTCGCGGGTCCAGGTCTCGGTCGAGTCGATCATCAGCTTCTCGAACATGGCATGCTCGGCCGCGGTGTCGGAGCAGCAACTGTCGGTGAGCACGTTGCCCACCGCATTCAGCCGGTGGTAGTAGCCGGGCACGATGCGGTCGAGCACCGACTTGGCATCCTGTCCCGAGGCGGTGGTGTGGTTGTAGACCACGTCCATGACGACCTTGAGCCCGGCGTCGTGGAGCCCCTTGACCATCGCCCGGTATTCGCGGATTCGCGCAACGCCGTTGGCGTCGCTCGCGTAGCTGCCCTCCGGCACCGTGTAGTGCCACGGATCGTAGCCCCAGTTGAATCCGTCCAGGTCCCGGACCGGGGCGATCGCGGCCTGCTGAGCGTCCGAGTCCGCCGCCGCATCGGGAATCACCGGAGTCACCTGGTTGCGGGGATCCTCCGGCACCGTCGCGATGTCGAACGATGGGAGCAGGTGAACGTAGGTGAGGCCAGCCTTGGCGAGCTCCCTGAGGTGCGTCATTCCTCTGGAATGGCTGTCGCCGAACGCCAGGAACTTGCCGCGATCCGGCTGCGGGACGCTCGTGTCGCCGATGCTGAAATCCCGGATGTGCAGCTCGTAGATGGAAAGGGGGCCGCCCCCCTGGTGCGTGGATTCGACCCTGGCGCGCTTCCCCTCCTCCCAGCCCCGGGGCATGGTCTCGGGGCTGCGAAGGTCGGTCACCAGGCTGCGCTGGCTGTCGACGGACAGGCCCAGGGAGTACGGATCGGTCACGAGATTCGTCTCGACCTTGCCGGTCAGGCGGACGAACACCTTGACCTCGTACTCGTAGTATTTCCTGTTGGCCCAGGCGGAGTCGCCGCTCGCCGTCCATACGCAGGTACGGGGATCCCAGGACATCGGCACGACCCTCGAGGCGGAGGAAGTGGGCGAGTCGTAGAGGTAGAGGTTGACCGACTTGGCCGTCGGCGCCCAGAGGCGAAACTGGAGCCCGCCGGCCCGCCCCCGATCAGCGTGGCCGTCGCCGCCGTCATCGGACCTGTGCGGCTGCTCGATGACGGCGCCGAGCTTGCCGGAGTAGGTGCACAGGTCATCGAGCACGCCCGGTATCTGGAGCGCGGTCGCGTCCACGAGATTTCCACTGACGTCGAAGCTCGCGACGACGACCTGCCCCTTCAGGATCCCGGGGACTGCGGGTAGATCCTGGGCACGAAGCGTCAGTGCCGTGGCCGAGGCGATGAACGGGTACTTTTCCCTGAGCACTGCGCTCAATCCGCCGGGATCGACGGACAGCGGGATGGAGGTTCCCCCGGACACGCCGCTCGGGCCCGAGGTGATCCCCCCGTCAGACGCGTAGTAGAGCCAGTAGCCGTTGGCGGGGTTCGCTCCAGGCCAGGCGATCGTGTCGGGGGTGAGCCAGTGGGCCTTCGCCTTGTTCACGTCCCCGACCTTGAATGCGGGGACCGAGGTGTAGATGGTGCAGTCGTCCTGGAGCTGCCAGATGTCCGCCCCATTCGCGATGCTCGACGGGAAGGGAAAGAACATGTCGTTCGGGCAGTTCTTGTTGTTGCCCGAGGCGTCGTGCAGGATGAAGTTCAGTCCCGTGTCCGCCGTGTTGACCGCGACGTCGTAGTACACGCCAAAGCCGTCGCTCCCGGTGGGCGGCTGGGCGGGATTCCATTGCGGGCTCGGATTGAGCGCGCCGTACCAGGTGTAGAGCTGCCAGCCCGCGTAGTCGGCGGCATCGCGGTGGTAGTGGATGCGCACGTCCCCGGCCGGCGCGGCCGCGTTCGCGAAACCCGTCAGCGCGGTGGCCGAGAACAGCAGTGCGAGCAGATACCGGCCGGCAAGGCGATCCCACCTCAGAAATCGGGTCATGGCTCCTCCAGCGACGATCACGGTCTGATAGGCCCGCTCATGCTACCGGCGCCGTCCCGGTCCGGCCCGCGGCCTTTCGGGTCGGCGGTCGCCGAGTTCCCATCGCGCCCTTTTCGGGTAAGGATGTGTCATGGCCGGCTCGACCCGGCGCGGCGCCAGGCCGAGGCCGCGCCCAGCCGAAAAGCCCGCGGAGACGCGGTACCTCGACATCGCGCGGCGGGGGTTCGTGGACACGACCCGGCCGCCTCCGCCGCCCGAGCGCCCCGCGGCGCCGCCGCGCCCCTCTCCGCCCGCGCGCCCCGCGCTCGCGCGGCCCGAG
>Ga0153915_10001204_pt1 | contig 23881 bp, 21 predicted proteins | sample Opewatmetagenome_2_FD_107003 | JGI IMG/M metagenome (GOLD analysis project Ga0153915, IMG submission 107003) | Freshwater wetland microbial communities from Ohio, USA - Open water 3 Core 3 Depth 3 metaG | ecosystem: Environmental > Aquatic > Freshwater > Wetlands | place: USA: Ohio, Lake Erie...
GTCGAGAAGAATTGTTGAGTCGGGAATTATAACCCGTTCAACGGAAGAATGGGATATATCCCTCTCATGCCACAGAGCGATATTTTCAATGGCCGCCATGGCGTTCGACCTTACAAGCCTCGCAAGACCCGAAAGGTTTTCGCAGCCTATGGGATTCCTCTTATGGGGCATCGCTGACGAGCCCTTCTGTCCTGCCATAAATGGTTCTTCAGCTTCGAGGACTTCCGTCCTCTGGAGATGCCTTATCTCAACAGCTATCTTTTCCACGGACGCTGCGATTAGTGCGAGTGCTGTAAGATACTCTGCATGCCTGTCTCTCTGGACTACCTGCGTAGCAACAGGTTCGGGTTTCATACGGAGTTTCCTGCAGACCTTCTCTTCAATAATAGGCGGAATGTTCGAGAACGTGCCGACAGCTCCGGAGAGTTTTCCCACGTTTATAACTCCCCTTGCATTCTTTATTCTTGCAAGGCTTCTCTTCATGTCCTCGTACCACAGGGCAAACTTCAGGCCGAATGTCATCGGCTCCGCATGAACCCCGTGGCTCCTGCCTATCATCGGGGTGTCCTTATATTTGTACGCCTGTCTTTTTATGACAGCCATCAGCTCCCTGATATCTCTCATGATGATATCGCATGCCTCCCGCATGAGGACGGCAAGGGCTGTATCCAATATATCCGATGAGGTCAACCCTTTGTGGATAAATCTCGATTCAGGACCGAGATTTTGGGCCACGGAGGTAAGGAATGCTATAACATCATGTCTTACCACCTTTTCTATCTCGTCGATCCTCTTAATATCAAAGCGCGCTTTTTCTCGGATAATCCTCAGTTCGTCTTCCGGTATCTCGCCAAGCTCCGCCCATGCCTCGCATACCGCAATCTCGATGTCAAGCCACTTTTGATATGTGTTCTCAGGTTCCCAGAGTTTCCCCATCTCGGGGCGCGTATAACGCGGTATCATGATACCTCCTTACAGTGAGATCTCTCAGAAAATCACTCTATTTTACCACCTATCCCCTTGCAAAAAAAGATATTTTTGTGGTAACGTTAACCTCTCAAAGGAGATGTCCGTATTTCTTGCGCAGGAATACGTCTTGCCAAAATAATTTGTACAGAAAAACCCCATTGAAGGAGAAAGGGGTTTTGCAAGAACAGGAGGAAGAAAGAAAATGGTAGCAGCAATGAAGGAACTACTCGAGGCAGGGGTACACTTTGGCCATCAGGTGAAAAGGTGGCACCCCAAAATGAAGAAATATATCTTCGGCGAGAGGAATGGCATTTACATCATCGACCTTCAGAAAACAGTCAAAGGTCTTGAGGAAGCCTATAACTTCGTAAAGAGAGTTACGATATCGGGAGCACCTGTACTGTTCGTCGGCACGAAGAAGCAGTCACAGGATGCTATCAAGGAGGAGGCCCGGAGGGCCGGCTCATTCTATGTAAACCAGCGGTGGCTTGGAGGAATGCTGACGAACTTTTCTACGATCAAGAAAAGTATAGAAAAGCTCAAGAAGATAGAGACGATGAAAGAAGATGGCACTATGGACCTTCTGCCGAAGAAAGAGGTTGCCTCTATCGAGAAGGAGAGGGAAAAACTGGAAAAGAATCTTTCGGGCATTAAGGATATGACAAGCTTTCCGGGAGCCCTGTTCATAGTCGACCCGAAAAAGGAAAGGATCGCGGTCGCCGAAGCCAGGAAACTTTCCGTGCCGATAGTCGCAATAGTCGATACAAACTGTGACCCCGACGAGGTCGATTACGTGATACCGGGAAACGATGACGCGATCAGGGCCATAAAGCTCATCACCTCAAAAATAGCTGATGCAATCGTTGAAGGCAAAGAGACTGTATCAAAGACGAAAGCGGAGGAGGCCGAGAAACAGGCGGTGGGAGAAAAAATCGAACAGGAAGAGGCCGAGGTGTCCGAATGACCACGATCCCCGCAGAATCAGTCAAGAACCTCAGGGAAAAAACCGGCGCAGGAATGATGGAATGCAAGAAGGCGCTCACGGAGAGCGGCGGAGATTTCGAAAAAGCAATAGACCTGCTCAGGCAGAAAGGCCTTGCAACGGCGCTCAAGAAATCCGGGAGAACGGCCTCGGAGGGCCTCATCGATTCATATATCCACATGGGCAAGATAGGCACCATGGTCGAGGTCAACTGCGAGACAGACTTCGTCGCCAGGACCGACGATTTCAGGGAGCTTGTGAAAGACATCGCCATGCATATAACGGCGGCTAACCCGCTTTACACGGCGAGAGAAGATGTGCCGCAGGAAGTACTGGAACGTGAGAAGGAGATTTACAGGGCGCAGGTAGCAGACAAGCCGCCTCAGGTCGTCGGGAAGATCCTGGAGGGCAAGCTCGAAAAATTTTATACCGATGTCTGTCTTCTCGACCAGATATTCATTAAAGACCCTGACCAGAAAAAGAAGATTAAAGACCTCGTCGCGGAGAAGATCGCCAAGTTGGGTGAGAACGTCGTCATAAGAAGATTTGCCAGGTTCCAGCTTGGAGAGAAAACCTCGGGATAAGGAACTTGAAATACAAGAGAATACTCCTCAAGATCAGCGGTGAAGCCATGATGGGGGATCAGGCGTATGGAGTTGATCCCGCGACCGTCGATTATATCGCCCGGGAGATAAAGGAAGCCGTATCAATGGGAATCGAAGTTGCAATTGTCATTGGCGGGGGAAACATCTTCAGAGGTGTCGAGGCGAGTGTAAAGGGCATAGAGAGAGCCTCCGCAGATTACATGGGAATGCTCGCAACGGTTATTAATGCCCTCGCCCTTCAAAATTATCTCGAAAAATACGGCATCCCCACGAGAGTCCAATCGGCAATAGAGATGAAGGAACTTGCGGAGCCATATATCAGACGCAAGGCTATCAGGCATCTCGAAAAAGGAAGGACCGTCATCTTTGGTGCAGGGACAGGAAACCCTTACTTCACCACTGATACTGCCGCCTCCCTCAGAGCCATGGAGATCGGGGCTGATGTGATCCTTAAGGCAACAAAAGTTGACGGTGTTTACTCTTCGGACCCGATGAAAGACCCCGCGGCAAAGAAATATGATACCGTCACCTATATTGACGTATTGAAAAAAGGGCTCAGCATCATGGATTCGACCGCAATTTCACTATGCATGGACAACAATCTCCCTATCGTGGTATTTAACCTGAAAGGAAAGGGCAACATACGAAAGATTATCGAAGGGAAAAAGATCGGTACTCTTGTGAGGGGGAACAATGGAGCAAGAGCTAAAAAGTAAAACCACTGACCGGATGGCGCGCGCCATCGAGGCCTTAAAAAAGGAATTTGCTTCTATCAGAACCGGCAGGGCATCTCTGTCACTCCTCGACGAAATTATAGTCAACTATTATGAGACGCCTACCCCTCTGCAGCAGCTTGCGAGTCTGAGCATACCAGAAAGTCGCCAGATGGCGATACAGCCTTGGGATCCAAAAGTCATTTCTGAAATTGAAAAAGCCATTCTGAAATCTGACCTAGGCCTCACACCAATGAACGACGGCAAGATTATCCGGATAAATATTCCTCCGCTTACCGAGGAGAGAAGAAAACAGCTCGTCAAGACAGTGAAGAAGAAAGCTGAAGAGGCAAAAGTTGCGATAAGGAATATCAGAAGGGATACGAACGAAGAGCTAAAAAAACTCGAAAAAGAAAAACATATCAGTGAAGACGTAGTCAAGAAATCCCAGGATGAAATACAGAAGATTACGGATTCCTATATCACAAAAGTGGATGAAGTGCTGGCCAACAAGGAAAAGGAAATAATGGAAGTATAATGACGAACAGGAATTTCATTGTGAAGGTATCGGATGCGAAACTTGCAGATATTCAAAAGGCGCTTCAGACTGCCGGGATAAAGGTGAGAAGCATTATCGAGGTTTTCAAGGAAGAAGATAAAACAGAGGAAGAAAAAAAGGAAACGTAATATGGCCGCCAAGAAAACAACAAAGAACAGTAAGAAACAGGCCGCAAAACCTGCCGGCAAAACAGCGGGAAAAGTAAAACGCACCACCAGAAAGACTTCTTCAAGGACAAAGCCTAAAGCCGAGGACAGGAAGAAAACCGCATCCAAGAAGCCGGTTTCCAGGAAGACCAGCGTCGGGACTAAACCGAAACCTTCCCAAAAAAGAAAAAAGGCTGCTGAAAAAACAGTTTTCAGGAAAGTCCCTTTAAAAAAGAAACCAAAAACTGTCTCCAGAACGAAAAAGCCTGTCGGGGCTCTGGCGCCAAAACCGGGAAGTAAGGAATTTGAAGACGAAAGAAGGGCTTCACTGAGGAAGTTGCTTGTCGCCAAGAGAGAGCAGATTGTCAGAGAAGCAAAGGAGGAGATATCGAAATACATAAAAGGTGAAACAAGACAACTTGTCGATACAGCACTTGATGACGGAGACTGGTCGGTCGTTGATTTATCCGAAGATGTGAGTTTGCGGCGGTTAAGTACCCACAGGGAGAACCTCCAGAGGATAGATGAAGCCTTGAGGAAACTTGCTGAAGGTACCTATGGTATTTGTGAGGATTGTGGGGAAGAGATAAGCGGGGAACGACTCAAAATCCTTCCTTTTGCGATCTACTGCACAGACTGCCAGGAAAGAAGAGAACAACTCGAGGAAATAGAGAGAAGCGGATCATAACAGGTCAACTGCTTATTTCTCCGTTCACAACCGGCACGTTTTTTTCATACACCTCATCCAGTATTTCTTTTGCCCCCCTTGAAAGTACGTCTTCCGCCAGGAGGACACCAAGTTGTTCTGCCTGTTCCGGCTTTCCCTCGATATGACTCTTTATAATCCTGTCTCCGGTAATACTGCCTACCAAGCCGTCAATAATAAGTGACGAGTTCTCCAGTCTCGCATGCGCTGCAATAGGCACCTGACATCCACCCTCCAGCCGTCTTAAGAAAGCCCTCTCAGCTTTCACACATACAGAAGTTGAAGGATGATTCAGCGGCGCAATAAGGCCATGGATAAATTCATCATGGATTCTGCACTCGATCCCGATGGCTCCCTGTCCGATGGCGGGCAGACTTATCTCAAAGGGGAGTATCTCCGTTATCCTGTCAGACAAGCCGAGCCTCTTGATACCGGCAGCGGCGAGGACTATGGCGTCAAACCGGCCTTCGTCCAGCTTTCTCAGTCTTGTGTCGAGGTTTCCCCGTAACTGCCCGATCTTCAGGTCAGGCCTGATACTGAGCAGCTGACATGACCGTCTGAGACTGCTTGTGCCTATTGTTACACCCTGAGGAAGCTCATAAAGCAATGATTGCGTGCCCCTCCCGTGCCCGCCTTTTTCACATCCCCCCTTTTCTAAAGGGGGGATGTGGGGATTAAACTTTTCACTCCGCCTCAGGCGGATCACTTTTAACTTTTTACTTGTTATTAAGGCGTCCTTCGGATCTTCCCTCTCGCATATGGCCGCAAGGTGCAGTCCATCCGGAAATTCCGTCGGCACGTCCTTCATGCTGTGGACAGCGATATCCGCGTCGTTCCTGAGGATCGCTTCCTCTATCTCTTTGACAAAAAGCCCCTTGCCCCCGACCTGTGCGAGGGGTACATCCAGGATCTTGTCTCCCGTAGTTTTGATCTTATTCAGTTCGATATCCAGGGCGGGATAGAGTCTCCGCAGTTCGGACTTGATCCATTCTGCCTGCCATAACGCCAGTTTACTGCCCCGGGTGCCGATCACGATTTTATTTTTCTTCACCGTTTATCCCGTAAAGTCTTCGGATTGTTGCCACTATGGCATCTTTATCTTCCGAAGCCTCTTTTAATGCCGCGGTAGGCGGATGGATGAGTTTATTGACAATGGCGGTAGCCATATATTCGATCGCCTCTTTCTCTTTTTCCCCCATGCCCTGGATCTTGGGAAAAAGTTTGGCCAGTTCCTCTCTCTTGATCTCCTCCGCCTTTTCCCTCAGGGCCACAATAGTCGGGACAGAATCGAGAGAAGACTGCCACTTCAGAAAGGACGCCAGCTCTTCCTCGATTATCTTCTCCGCCTTCTCCGCCTCCTTCTGCCTCTCGAACATGTTTGCATCGACAACACCCTGCAGGTCATCGACATTGTAGAGATAAACATTATCGAGATCGTTTATTTCAGGGTCAATGTTTCTCGGCACCGATATATCGATAATAAAAACAGGCCTCTGCTTTCTCTCCTTCATCACCTTCTGCATTTGACTCCTGGTCAGGATATAAGCCGGGGCCCCGGTGGAACAGATAATAATACCCGTGTGCACCATCTCCTGGATAAACTCATCAAACTTTACAGGCCTCCCTTTGAATTCTTTTGAAAGTTCGCAGGCGCGCTCGTACGTCCTGTTCGAAACAAGTACTTCTTTCACGCCGCTGCTTATGAGGTGTTTTGCGGCAAGCTCGGCCATCTCCCCCGCTCCGAGGAGCATAACGACCTTTTTTGATAGGTCGGTAAATATTTTCTTCGCAAGCTCAACTGCTGCGAAACTTATGGAGACGGCATTCTCTGCTATCTTCGTTTCTGTCCTCACCCTCTTCGCAACGGATATGGCCTTCTTCATCAATTTGTTCAGCAGGATACCCGTGGTCTTTCTCGTGAGGGCCAGTTCGAAAGCATCTTTCATCTGACCGAGTATCTGGGGTTCGCCGACTACCATTGAGTCAAGGCTTGACGCAACCCTGAAGATGTGTCTTACCGCGTCGATATCATCGTAGATATAAAGGGCGTTATCAAGCGACCCTCTGTTTATGCCGTGGAATTCCGAGAGAAACGTCTTGACCGATTCGGATGCCAGCCCGGCATCCGTGACATTCGCATAAAGTTCCACCCGGTTACAGGTGGACAATATGATAGCCTCCTGAATCTCTGTAAGCTCCTTGAACCTCGTCAGCCCTTCTTCGAGCTTGGGACCATTGAACGCCAGTTTCTCCCTGACATCGACATCGGCAATCTTATGATTGAGGCCTACTACAAAAACCTTCATGGGAAAACGTGAAGCCCTTTCCGGAGCAACTGGATACCCGCAAAGGCGATGATAATTGTCAAGAAACCGATTATGGATAAGAAGGCAGCCCTCCTGCCCCTCCATCCGGCAACAAGTCTCGCGTGAAGCACAATCGCATAGATAAACCAGGTTATGAGGGACCATGTCTCCCTCGGGTCCCAATTCCAGTAACTGCCCCAGGCACTCTCCGCCCATAAAGCACCTGTTATTATCGCCAGAGTAAGCAGGGGGAATCCGAAAGTGATCAGCCTGTAATTTATTTCATCCAGCGTCTGAAGACTGGGTAGTCTTTCGAACAGGCCGCCGAGACGCTTGGACTTCACGTAGTGCTCCTGAACGAGGTACATGGAACCCACACCGAAGGCCATCGCAAAGGCAGCGTTTCCGAGGAAGGCGAAAACCGTATGTATTCCGAGCCAGTAGCTGTGCAGAACAGGGCTCAGGGGTTTTATTTCCCTGGACAGCATCGAGGACGAAAGCATCAGGATAAATACAATAGGCATGATAAACGAAGAAAGCAGCACGATCTTATATCTGAACTGTAGGATAAAAAAAATGAGGACTATGCACCAGGAAAAAAAAGACGTAGCTTCGTGGGGGTTAGTTATGGGGATATGACCGGCAGTAACGTAACGAAAAATGATGTTTGCGGTGTGGAGGACAAAACCGACAGCCGCCAGTGAAAGCATGATCCTCGAGGTGATCTTTGAACTCTTGAAAAGCTCGGTAATACTGACAATTGTTGCGGCAAAATAAAAGGTCAGGGCGAGTTCAAACAGCAGTACCGCCATCAGAAACAACCGAGTTCGCAGTCCGTGATCTTTACCTCAAGTTGATCCGCCGTCCTGCCGATTTCCCTGAAAGAAACTGAGAGTTCCTGTGCAATCTTTCTTGCGGCAGGACAGGGAAGCCTGCCATTCACGGCTTTTTTCCTGATCTCTTCTGCTACCTTATCGTTCATCAAAAAATCCTTCCCCGAAATCATGGACTATACACTTCGCCCGGAATAACCTTTTCATCTCAATATGACATAGGATTCTTAAGCTTTTTCGTGCCCGGTATCTACTTAAATATTACAACAACATGCTCAAAAAACTCAACAAAACCGCAGTATTTGCGGGCTCACAGGAAATTTTATGAATGACCGGCAAGAACAGTCTTTATATAGCGCAGATATTTTTCAACATCATCTCTGTGAAACTTCCTCGCGCCTTCGGGTGTTTCCGACGGAAGTTTTCCTCCAAAAATAATAATGTCCGACATCTGCAGTATGCGCTTTGCGCTGGACTTAATCTTCCCGTCGGCTCCTGATGCAAATATCACAATATCGGGTTTCAAAATTTCTATTGCGCTGTTTCCTTCAGCGACAATACCTTCAAGGGAAGAGAGCATCTCGACAGCCAGGGGAAGGGTCTCATCGAGTTCAGAAAAAGGCGACTGCACCCAGAGGACTTTCCCGGCTCCCGAATCGAGGAATCTCCTCGTGTCTTTGCCCTCTTTCATCAGTATCCCGGGATCATCCGTTATTGAAGTGTAAAAAGAGGTCTTTGTGTATTTTATCGCGCCCCAACCCCTGAAGCTCTCAAGTATTTTGCAGGCTATTGTTGTCTTCCCCGCGCCACTCGAGCTGCCACCAATGCCTATAATACGGGGTCTCATCTTCTTATCCTGAAAAATGCATTTCAGTTTTTCTCATGCAGGCACGTGTGGAGCAAAAGCGCTCCGGCAGCTCCTTCGTAGGCGGTTATTTATCCGGCATCCCCGCATGTTATTATTCTATCCGACCGACTGTCATAGATACGCAAATCCTGCATTGGAGAGGTTTTGACGCACATGTGCCTGCATGTTTCGCGGTCAAAAGCAGGCTCTCGAATTCTCCTGAATAAAGCTTGTTAACTAACCTCTGCGGGAACAGCCTCCTCTTCCTGAGCCTTTTCAGTAACCTTATATCCGCATTCCTTCTTATGGCAGAATAACGTCACATCCCCTGACCTGTCACGTTTTTCAAGGAGGAAAGCAGCACCGCACCCGGGACATTCTTTTGGGACGGGCCTGTACCACGTGGCAAATTTACATTGAGGGTAGTTGCTGCAGCTCCAGAAGGGTTTCCCCCTTTTTGAACGCCTCTCAACAATATCTCCCCCGTCTTTCGGACATTTTATTCCCGTCGGAATAGGCTTCGTATTCTTGCACTCCGGATATCTTGAACACGCAAGGAACTTCCCGAATTTTCCTGATTTTATCACCATGGGTGAACCGCACTTCTCACATTTTTCCTCGGTCTGTACGGAAATTTTTTCTCCGCCCTGCGCTTTTTGCTCCTCACTCCCGGGAAGAGGTTTAGTGTTCTTGCATTTGGGGAATCCGGTACATGCCAAAAATCTTCCGTGTCTTCCCCACCTGACAACCATCGGCAGCCCGCACTTCTCACAGACAGTTTCAGTCGGTATATCCTTCGGTTTTACCTTGCCCGTAGTCTTGATCGCGTCTGCAAGATCAGTATTAAACGGCTTATAGAAGTCCTTAACAACTTTTGTCCACTTCATCTTTCCGTCTTCAATACGGTCGAGCTCATCCTCCATTCTTGCGGTAAAACCGACATCTATAAGCCCGGAGAACCTTTCGACAAGATAGTCGTTTACCACAACACCAAGCTCTGTTGGAGAAAACTTGCCGTCCTCCTTGTGAACATATTTTCTGTCCTGGACTGTGGAAAGAATCGCCGCATAGGTACTCGGCCTGCCGATGCCTTTTTCTTCGAGGGCTTTTACCAGCGTCGCCTCTGTATACCGTGGCGGCGGCTGCGTAAAATGCTGCTTCGGCTCCAGATTGAGGAGTTTGAGCGTTTCTCCCTCTTTCAGAGAAGGTAATGTCAACCCGTTTTCCTCTTCCACGTCGTCCTTGCTTTCCGTATATAAGGCCATAAAACCTTCAAACCTTATTACAGTCCCCGATGCCCTAAACTGGTATGATGATGGAGATTCATTAATCCCCCCACCCCCCCCTTTAGTAAAGGGGGGTAAGGGGGGATTTGTCTCGATAATAAGAGTCGTCTGTTCGAGCTGTGCCGGAGACATCTGACTTGATATGAAACGGTTCCATATAAGATTGTAAAGCGCATATTGTTCTTTCGAAAGATACTGTTTTATCGTTTGCGGTCTCCTGTCCGGATATGTCGGCCTTATCGCCTCATGCGCCTCCTGGGCTGACGCCTTGCTCTTATACACAGGGGGTTTCTCCGGGACATAATCTTTACCGTAAGCCTTCCCAATAAAATTCCTTGCCCATTCCTGGGCCTCAGGAGCAACCCTGTGGGAATCGGTTCTCATATAAGTGATGAGTCCTATTGCGCCTTCTTCACCGAGTTCCACTCCTTCATAAAGCTGCTGGGCTATCATCATCGTCTTTTTCGCGGGAAACCTTAATTTTCTGACCGCTTCCTGTTGCAGGGTACTTGTGATAAACGGGGGATAGGGCGTCCTCTTCCTCTGCTTGCGCTCTATCTTGCCAAGCACATACTCTTTACCCTGTAAATCTTCGACGATTGCATGAGCCGCTTCCTCTTTCTGGATAAGGAACTTGTCCGCCTCCGGCTCCTGGTTTATTTTGTGAAGACGGGCCCAGAATTTTGGAGGTTGAGAACCTTCAAACTCTGCACTTATGCTCCAGTATTCTTCGGATTTAAAAGCCTCTCTCTCCCTCTCCCGGTCGACAACGAGTCTCACCGCAACAGACTGCACCCTTCCCGCACTGAGGCCTCTCCGCACCTTTCTCCAGAGAAGAGGGCTGAGTCCGTAACCTACGAGCCTGTCGAGTATCCTCCGTGCCTGTTGTGCCTCCACTTTGTTCATATCAATATTCTGAGGATTCTTTACTGCTTCCCTCACGGCACGCTCTGTTATCTCATTGAAGATAATCCTGTATATCCTCCCGTCCGAAGTCCCGGATTTCTTATCAGATATTTCGGATGCGATATGCCATGCGATCGCCTCTCCCTCCCTGTCGGGGTCCGGGGCAAGGAAAACCTTATCAGCGTCTTTCGACGCCTTCTTCAGGTCCCTGATAATTTTCTCTTTGCCGGGTATGGTGACGTAATGGGGCTGAAAATTGCCCTCAACATCAACTCCGAGTTCTTTCTCGGGAAGATCTTTTACATGGCCTACAGATGCCTTCACGGTAAATTCTTTCCCGAGTATCTTATTTATTGTTTTCGCTTTTGCCGGTGATTCCACGATAACTAAAACACTCATACCAGATAAAACCTCTTTCCTGTTATTTGTTTTACAGCACCTTTAAGCTCCAGTCCGAGCAGGACTGCCAGCACCTTTGATACCGGCAATCCGCTCTCCCGTGAGATGACATCCACCTGTTTCGGTTCACCGGAGAGCAGATTGCAGAGTTTTCCTTCTTCATCCGTTACCTCTATCTTAACCTTATCCCTCGATCTTATGAAACCCTTGAGCACAGGCGCAAGTTCTCCAACGATGTCCTCCGCCTTCCGCGTGAGTAACGCGCCTTTCCTGATAAGCTCATTCGTCCCCTCGGAATTGGCGGATGTGATATTTCCGGGTACTGCAAAGACCTCTCTGCCCTGTTCAAGCGCACACCGGGCAGTTATGAGAGCACCACTGTTTGAAGTCGCCTCTACCACGAGTACTCCCAGTGAAAGGCCGCTTATCAACCTGTTTCTCTTTGGAAAGTTCTCTTTGTCGGGAGGAGAACCGGGCGGGAATTCACTCAGCACATAACCGGCATCTGCAATCCCGTTCATCAGCATCCTGTTTTCGGGCGGATAGGGAACATCGACTCCTGAACCGAGAACCGCGATTGTCCTTCCTCCGGCTTTTATCGCGCTCCCGTGAGATAAGGAATCAACGCCTCTTGCCATGCCGCTCACGATAGTGAACCCCATGGATGCGAGGTCTTCCGACATATTTTCCGCTACGGATGCACCGTAGTGTGTCAGCTTGCGCGATCCCACAATCGCGATAGCAAACTTGTCCTGCGGCTGCATGTCCCCCTTCACATAGACGACAACCGGTGGGTCGCTGATCTCCTTCAGCATCTCCGGATAGGCAGAGTCACCGATATGCACCGCATGTATCCCTTCTCTTTCGATCACGTTAATCTGTTTTTCGACTGTACCCCATAGTGAAAACCCTGTGATACTTTTTGCCCTGCTGATCCCGATACCTTCAACGGCGAGCAGGTCTTTCACTCCTGCATCGAATATCTTTTCGGGTGTCCCAAAGACGGAGAGTAATTTCCCGGCTCCAACAGGGCCCACTTCCGGCAGCATGGATAATGCAATCCAGTATCTTAAATCCGACATAGATTGTCTTAATGAAACAAATTCTTATCTGATGTCATCAAGATCGGGTCTTACTCCGCTTCTTAAGTTTCCTCAGTTTCAACCTCAGTGCATTGATCTTGATGAAACCTTCTGCGTCCTTTTGATCATAGATTTCTTCTTTTTCGAAAGTCGCGAGATCGGGGTGATACAGTGAAAAAGGAGACTTCCTGCCGACTATATAACAGTTCCCTTTGTAAAGCTTGACCCTGGCAGTTCCGCTCACATTTTTTTGTATGTCGTCTGTCAGACTCTGGAGCGCAAGCCTTTCGGGAGAAAACCAGTAACCATAATAGACCAATTCGGAATAACGCGGGGTAAGAGAGTCCCTGAGGTGCATTACCTCCCTGTCCAATACTATCGATTCCACCGCCCTGCGGGCTGCATGGAGCACTGTACCGCCGGGAGTCTCGTAGACGCCCCTTGACTTAATCCCGACATATCTGTTTTCCACGATATCCACTCTTCCTATGCCATGTTCTCCAGCAATGGAATTCAACCTGCCGAGAAGCCTCGCGGGTGACATGCGCCTGCCGTTGATCGCAACGGGATTTCCTCTCTCAAAAGAGATTTCGATGTATGCAGGCTTTTCAGGCGCTTTTTCAGGCGGCGTGATCATTGTATACATATCCGCCGGCGGCTCTGACCAGGGGTCTTCAAGGATCCCGCCCTCATAGCTTATATGGAATAGATTTCTGTCAATGCTGTATGGTTTTTCCTTTGTCGCCGTTACAGGGATACGATATCTTTCTGAATATTCGATCAATGAACGTCTCGAATCAAAAGGCCACTCCCTCCACGGTGCGATCACCTTAACGTCAGGTCTCAGGGCGTAGTAGGTAAGTTCAAACCTCACCTGATCGTTTCCCTTGCCCGTGGCGCCGTGGGCGACCGCCTCGGCTCCCTCCTTCTCTGCAATCTCTATCTGCTTCCCCGCAATCAGCGGTCTGGCGATCGACGTACCCAGGAGGTATGAACCCTCGTACACTGCATTTGCCCTGAGCATGGGGAATATATAATGGCGTACGAACTCTTCTCTCAGGTCCTCCACATAGACTTTCGAAGCACCCGTCCTCAGCGCCTTTTCTCTGACCGCCTCAAGGTCTTCACCCTGCCCGAGGTCAGCGCAGAATGCGATTATCTTTGCCCCGTAGGTCTCCTTCAGCCATTTTATCGCGACAGAGGTATCAAGACCTCCCGAGTAGGCCAGGACAATCTTACTTATCATGCTCATCCCTCCACTCCTGTTTTCCTTATTGATTTGTGGGCAAAACTGTAACCAAATGTTACAAGTTAGCATAAATCATGAAAAAATGTAAAACAACCGTCCCTTGACACAAAGACAGCGCAACGTTTATAATTTGTAACTGAGACTCAGTATCAACTGCGGACCTCAAGTCTATCCGTGAGAGCAAGGATGTCGGAAAAGAAAATCTTCAGCAAATTCCTTAATGACAGGGGAAAGAGGCTTACCAGGGAGCGAATGATCATCCTCCAGAAGACTTTTTCCTGCCGTGGCCATTTCGACCCGGAAACGCTCTATCTTCAGATGAGAAAAACCGGACTGAAAGCATCGAGGGCTTCTGTTTACAGGACACTGAACCTGCTCCGCGAATGCGGACTGGTGGAAAGAGTCAGAAAGACAGAACACGGCTCTATCTATGAATATACCTTCGGGCACAAACACCATGATCATATGCTCTGCATGGGATGCGGTAATGTCATAGAGTTCTATTCTGCAGGTCTTGAGAGACTCCAGGAGGAAATCTGCATAAAGCAGGGTTTTCAGGGAGAAAGCCATAGTCTGGAGATAAGGGGCTACTGCAGGAAATGCCGGAAGAAGAAAAAGTGAAAGAAGAGAAAAAAAGGCATCGCGGCAGACACCGGGGGGCGGGACCCAAATACGAAAGAGTAGTTCTCATCGGGAACCCGAACGTCGGCAAGAGCGTAATATTCGGACTCCTCACCGGCAAGTACGTGACTGTTTCAAACTATCCCGGTACAACCGTAGAGGTCTCATACGGGAATGTTGCAATCGGCGACAAGAAGTTCCTCATAGTGGATTCCCCGGGCGTAAATAACCTGACTCCCATGAGCGAAGATGAAAAGGTCACAAGGGATATCCTTCTGAAAGAAAAGCCGGAAACAGTTGCCCTTATTGCAGATGCAAAGAATCTGAAAAGGGCCCTTATGCTCCTGGTACAGCTTTCTGAAATGGGTCTTCCCTGCATCCTCGACCTCAACATGGAAGATGAGGCGAAAGCACGTGGGATAGAAACAGACTACCGGAAGCTGAGCACGTTACTGGGGATAGAAGTCATCGGGACAGTCGCACCTCAGAGAAAGGGCGTTCATAAGTTGAGAGAAGCGGTCTTAAACCCGCGTCATCCTTCAATCAGTGCGGCCTATCATCCCGTGATAGAAGAATACGTTGGAAGAATATCGGAATTTCTCCCCGAGACAAACATATCGAGAAAGTCGCTCTCCCTCATGATACTCTCAGGTGACGAGAGCCTTAAAGAATGGCTGGTGACAAATCTCAGTACGGAGGATATCAAGCGTATCGAGGACCTCAGGGATGATGCCCAATCCAAATTGAGAGAACCGATTTCGTCTATGGTGAGTCAGAGCAGGATAAGACTTGCAGAGGAAATTACAAGAAAGGTCCAGAAAAACGGCACATCTCAGCCGGGGGTGGTTGTCCGAAGCCTGAGCAGATGGACAATGCATCCTGTTCTGGGCGTGCCGGTGCTGCTTCTTGTCATGTTCTGTTTCTATGAGTTCGTGGGAAAATTCGGCGCAGGAATACTCGTGGACTTTCTTCAGAATATTATATTCGGCGAATATCTCAACCCCGCTATCGGTAAGACCGTTAAGGCCGTTCTCCCCGTTGCCTTTTTACAGGACATGCTTGTCGGACGGTACGGGGTATTCACGATGGCCATCACCTATGCGCTGGGTATTATCCTCCCTATAACAACCACCTTTTTCCTCGCACTTGGTTTTCTCGAGGACAGCGGTTATCTTCCGAGGCTTGCGGTTGTTTCAAACAGGTTATTCACGCTCCTCGGTCTGAATGGCAAGGCCATCCTGCCCATGATTCTCGGTCTCGGATGCGGGACTATGGCTGCCATGTCCACGAGAATACTGGAAACAAACAGAGAGAAGATAATTGCAACGTTTCTCATAGCACTCGCAATCCCCTGCTCTGCACAACTTGGTGTTATTCTCGGGATGTTGGGACCCCTCTCGATAAGGGCGACGCTGTGGTGGGCCGGCTGTGTGCTCTTTGTTCTCATACTTGCAGGCTCTCTCGCTTCAAAGCTGGTCCCCGGAGAAAAACCTGATTTCTTCGTGGAACTGCCTCCTCTGAGAATACCGACCATGATGAACATTATTATGAAGACCCTCAGCAGGATTGAATGGTACCTGAAAGAGGCGGTTCCTCTTTTTGTCCTCGGCACCCTGATCCTTTTTGCACTCGACAGGATGAGGATGCTCAGCTGGCTTGAGGCCGTTGCTTCCCCTGTTGTCGTAAATTTTCTGGGATTACCCCAGCAGACAACGCAGGCGTTTATTATGGGATTTCTCAGAAGAGATTACGGTGCTGCGGGGATGTTCGCTATGGCAAGACAGGGACTTTTGAGTGAGAATCAGGTGATCGTGGGGCTTGTTACGTTAACGTTGTTTGTGCCGTGCCTCGCGAATTTCTTCATGATAGCAAAAGAGAGGGGTTTAAGGACAGCGACGCTGATGATGGCTCTCATAACGCCCTTCGCGCTGCTTGTAGGCGGCGCACTCAATCTTATCCTGAACCTGCATTATTAATAAATTCCCGACAGATGAATCGGGGAGAGAGTATTATCGCTCATTCTCGGTCCCGATCCGCCTAAGGCGGACGGGGCCTGCGAGGCTTTTGCCTCATTATTTTTGAGAGAATATATTTGAATATCGGCAAAAGAATCCGCTCCAATACTCTCTCCCCGATTCATGTTTGCAATCTGTGGATAATCCAAATTAACCCGAAAATTGCGTTCAGTCTTTCTTATGCAGGCATGTGTGTAGCAAAAGCGCTCCGGCAGCTCCTTCGTAGGCGGTTATTTATCCGGTATCTCTGCACATCCTGATTCTATCCGATTGAATGTTGTAGATACTAAAATCGTGCGTTGGAGAGGGTTTGATGCACACTGCCCGCATGCTTCGGTCAAATGCATTTTGGGGGTTAATTGAACTTTGCACCTTTTTTCAATATTGATACAGGATCGAAAGCTTTGCTTTTTCAGGGTTGCCCGTATTTTCAGCATCCACTTCTATGGTATAAATATACGGAATGCTCATTACCGTCACCTCGCCTGCATTCGACGAGACCACTCCGGACTTTAACAAACCTGTGTCCGCACCTGAGTTTCCCAAAACCGTATCAACTACTTTTGAATACACATTATAAGGCAAAGGCGTCCCCCGGAGCTGGAAACTTATGTCATAGGTAGCAGTATCTTTGGGGTCAATGGTCTGGGAGTTGTTGCACCCTGACCAGCATGATGTCGGCAGGTTGAGTTTCGCGGCTATTCCTGTATAACTCCCGATCGAAGTGCAGTATGACGTAGGAAGCGTTGTGCATGAATTTGACGTGTTGAGCGAAAGGCTGATAGGCGACAGGCTGTCCCTGAGAGCATCTGTGGAAGAAGTCTCTCCCCTCAGACCGATAACCTGATAGGTGATATCAGCTCCACCCTTTCCCGCCTCCAGTGCAGTTCTATATCTTTTCTGAATACCTGAAATCTGCGTTGCGGACGTTATCATGTAGACGAGGCCGGCTATTATGACAAGAATAATTGCCGACAGGACCAGTACCATTGCGAGGGCAATCCCTTTTTCAGACTTCAGCGTGAGGATCCCGGAATTCAATCGATCGTTCCCCCTGTGATGATTTGTTGATCTCCCCTTTGTTTCATCGTTTTACCTCAGATTATCCGGCCTCACGACCAACGTGTATAATTTCCACCTGTAATGCTGCCATTCCGTGCCTATGATTTCCTGCAGGTCAAAAGTACTCCCCAGCCCGAATTCTCCCACTGTTATTGTCCTGTTTGCATATGTATAATTTGTGTCTTTCTGGCCTTCATGGGTAAGGATGTAAACACGAACTTCCTTCACACGGTTTCTGAGGGCGCTCGCATCATTCAGAGTTGCGGGAACAGTACCGGCATAAGAAGATTCAGATGGTTGGTCCTGACAGCAGGTTGCCACAAAGGTGCCGTCTGCATTGGAAGCCGTTCCCGGCCTGTCACTCCCATCCATATCCAGGAGATAAATCACCTGCATGTCAGCAACACAATCAAGAAGGGGCAGGAAACTCAGCCCGCCACCGCCCTGGTTGACAACAGCCTTTTCAAGCACACCCGTATGCTGCGCACATCTTTTGGGCACGTTGGAAGAAGAAATGAAATAATCAGCCCTGTTGAAAGGCATCTGCAAATCCGTGTCGGAATCGATACCATATACGATCCTCGTATCTTCAACGTCTGACGGAGGCCACGGAGATGAAGCAATATTGCGAAACGCCGTAAAAAAAGTGCTGCCATCCACAACCAGCGTCCTCACCAGACCTGTTCCCCCCGGGGAAATCACAATCACCCTGTCCGAATTAACCAGGTTTTCACTTTCCGGCGTCCAAACCCTCGGATTGTAAATCGATGTAAATGGTGGCGTCTGGATGATAGTCCACCTCCCGCATGTCTGATTTCTCGCGACATTCACTGCTTTTATTACAAGGTAATCCGACCCATTCAGCCCGATATTATTTCCGCTTACAATGGCCCTCGGCGGATTTCCTGGCGAATCATTGTAATTGCTTGCCGGCGTGCGGGCCGCCTCGCTGTAACTGATCGTATTTTGAAAAGACCATGGCAGTCCATACCCCGCATGTTCGATATCACGTCTTAATATATCAAGTCCCACTACGCCCTCTACATTCGATTCCGTTATCTTGCTTTGCTGCTTGAACTGTGTGAATAGACCGGCAAAAATGCCTGCTGCCCCAGCGATGACAAGTACAAAGACTGCCATCGTTATCATCAGCTCCACTAATGTGAATCCCTGGTTATGCCTCCCGCTCACTGTCTTCTCACTACTGTCGAGACCGAATGAGTGTAACACTCGTTCTTATAAACCCATCTTACCAGTACCGTTATTTGCCTGTTGTCGGAGCCCATTGCAGCAACCGTTCTCCTGGTTCCAAAGTCAAAGCTGGCCATGTTCCTGAAGTTACGGGTGACTTTTACCGGATAAGGGTCGGGGTCGCTCACAGGAGAACTGCGGCAGGCGTCTAAAATGAGGTTGTCGTCGGGGATAGCATCAGCGGTGTCATCCGACAGATTGTCGAAAGAGATGCTCCTTGCCTCATTCATCCTCATTTCGGCAATACTCACTGCCTCGTCCCGAATGATATTTCTCAGATTGGACTCTATGCTCAACAGCGCGGTCTCCATGAGGGCCAGAGATACCAGAAGCATTACGAGGAGTGCAATCGTCACCTCGACTAATGTCAGACCTCTTTCATCCGGCGACGCAACTCGTTCCATCCCATTTCCCCATATTTATTCTTGTCGGACTCAATACAATGCAGTCATAATCCGGACTGCTTGAGCCGGTATTGAAACGAATCGTCCCGTTCGGCCCGGGATTTGTCCTCACAAGCCCCTGGTTATCAATGCTTACGGTCCCTGTCCATAAAGAGGCCTGTGCCGGAGTCTTCGGATTCGTGAACATCGTGGTCTTATCAGTACCGGCGTCATATTGACTGTTGTCGTTCGTATCCTCAAATACCTGATAACTATTAGCGTTTACTACCACAAAATGAGTCCGATTCTCCTGCATCGCCTTCGCCCTTGATTCCATCAGGTCCACGTACATTTCTTTTACCTGGCTTTCCGCACGGCAACTGTCCACCCACCCCTGAAAATAAAATCCAAGGGCAGCGACAAGGATGACCGCCGTCGAGAGTACGACAACCAGTTCAATCAGTGTTCTCCCTTGACTGTTTTTCATCTTTCTTTTATATGCAGCACCCTTTTTACAGGAGGCGGCGCTGAAAGGACAGATAAAGTCCCTGAAGGTGGCGTTACACCCTCCAACACATCAGTCTTTCTGCCTTCCATATCGGTAAAGGCTTTTGAAAGATCGATGTGTTCGATGCTGCCGGTCGATAACTGGACAAAGGCTTTTCCTTTCAGCAGGGATGTAGCGGCGCCACCTGTGTTATATTTCACTGCCCAGATGAAACTCTTTCCACCCACATTACATATGCCGGTATATGGCTTGAAGGATGTAAAATAGACAACTCCGGTGGTTGTGGCCAGTGTGTCCGTTATGACCCTCTCTGCCCCGTATTGCTTTTTCACGAGGGCGCCCGTACCGCCCGCATCCGGAGGATTGCACCTACCGTTGCCGCCTTCGCAGTAACTGAACTCTCCGCTCGCTTCAAGGTTGATAGACCAGCCTGTCGTCGGCTCACTGTCAGGCGGTGATGACGTTGCATTGGTCAGACTACCCATGCCGGAGATGGGCGACGGACATGATGAACTGAACCCGGAAGAAGAAAAACAGGGGTCCTTTATTCCGAAAATGGAACGCGGAATATTTACGTCGTCTACGGAAGTCCGGGTCTTGTAGTAATACCTTCCCGTTCCAAAGAACAACCATAATTTGTCTTTCTCTTTGGTTTCGAGCCTGCCGGGAGCAGAGGTTACAGGTCCGGTATTCTCAATAACGACGCTCCAGTTCCAGTCCGAAGGTTTCGATTCCTTTGTCAGGAGCCTTCCCACCCCTCCCTGCGTCCATGTGCCTGCAGCTGCATCTTTCCTGACATAGGGAACGTAGACAACATCATCCTGGTAGTTGATGTCAGTGTCGTTCGTAGCGTTGAATAAAGAGCCGGCAAAGGCATCTGTGATCCCTGTCTCTATATAAGAGGAAACTGCGCGGCTGCCGTCCTTCAGATTGAGCACAAAAAGCTTAAGTGTCTGATCCGACCGGCCCTGAAACTGCTGGTCCGAGGTATTAATAGGCCCTGTGGGACCCGACCCCAGCACCACATACCAATTAGCGTTTTTTGTCCTGTCACCGACTCTCACCAAAGCCGGCCCTGAAGTTGAAAAGCCAAGGGCAGGATCCGAAAACTCCCATAGGATATGGGGCGGATGATGTGCAGGGTCTGTCTGATGAGCCAGGTAGTCGGTAACATCCAGTGCAAAATATGAAGAATATCCGGCATCGGCAATAGGTGTTTTCACACAATCGGTACAGGAACTGCCGGAATTCCTGCACGCACCGCCCAACCTCATGCCGCCTATCAATACCGTCCTCCAGTCACTTGCTGTCCCGGGATTATTCGAGACATCACCTGACCCGGGAGCACCGATGCTCGCATCAAACAGAAAAGGGGCAAGGTCCACACTGTAGATATGGCAGTAATTTGCATCTGCCAGGTATCTCAGGTAAGGGAGGGCGTTCTTCGGGATAAAGGCCCACGTTTCCCGCCCTAACGGCGGTGACCCCGCATCGGTGTTTGTGAGCCACGCCTTCTGAGTATTTCCCTGGCCGCCCCAATGCATCCGTATAGTGCCAAGCCTGAAGGCGTGGAGCATCCCGTCATTGGAGCCTGCAAATACAATCCCCCTGCCCTTGTAATCGGCAGTTGAAATGAACCGGCTGGAATCATCCGGGGACTCTAAGAAAGGATCCTGAGGCGGACCATAGGTCGTGTCATTATAAACCCTGTGATATGCATTCAATGGTACCCATGTGGCTATTTGGGGAGTAGAATCCAGGATATCACCCAGTTTCCATACATTGGTCTCTCCGGCGTCTATGGTACCGTTATGGTTCAGATCAATGCCAACAGTCCTGTTCCTGTATTGAAAACCGCATGTCTGGTCTGAGAGGCAGTCCGTATTCGTGGCGCATGGAGTAGTGATCGAGTTTGAACAATAGCTGGCAATACGGCATGTTTCGCCTGCGGGGCAATTCCGGTCAGTATCACAATGAGTAGTGATAGATTTCGAGCAGACCTTTGTATTATGGTCAATACCTCTGACGTATGATATTACTCTGTCTGCGACGGTCTGGTCAGGGGCCTGGAGGTCTGTCATTAATATCGCATTGTTCAACCCGGTCTTAAACTCTGTAAGGGTAGACCCGTCCAGGGTCGTAAAAATCTTCCTTGCGGATTCATCTTGCTGCCATAAAAGTTGTCCGGTCTCCCAGAGGTTCACGACGCTTTCAACCGGCTTCGTCTGGGTTATGGCAGTACATGAGGGATCCGAACAGATGTCTGCGACTGTATTCTGCAGCGAGGCATCATAGCGGAACTTTACTATATTATCGGCTGTGCTGCCGGCTGAAATATCGAGTTTGTTGTCGTTGTATGAATCTTCACGTATGGTGCTGTTATTCAGAAAGGGGTCAATATAATACCAGAGGCTTTTCAAGGATCCCGTCCACGAAATCAGAGTATTTGAAAACCTCCGTTTCGGGTAAAAAGCACCCTGAATAAGGTTGGCGCCGCTTCCCTCTCCCGATGCAATCACAGAGGCTGCTGAACCGGCTGAGGCCCTCGCGAGCATATCGTAAACTGCGTTCAGAATTGATATCCTCAGGCCAGCTCCATCACTTGCCTCAAAAAAATTGTAGGGTAGGCCGGTCTTATCGAAATCCCATTCAGAGCATTGCACATCCCATGTGCCTGATGGATTACAGTGGCCGATGGGGTAAGGGGGGTCTGTCAGAGCGGGAAGGTTTCTGCTGTTACAATATGTCTTGCCGAATTTGTCCGCGATGTCGGAGCGGACATCTCCCTGTGAAGAGCATTCACCTGTACCCGACGGGTTGAAGCTGACAAAAGGATATGGCCATTTGTCGCCGTCGTCATCCTCAAAGCCTCCGAATATGGCTGTCGAAATCATCGACCTTCTTCCCTGGCTCCCGGTAGTCTGGGAATCGAGATCGCCCCACGCAAATACGGCATATGTAAACACAGGGGTTACGCCCGTAAAATCTGTCCTTTTGAGGTTTATCAACGCCTTTGCCGGGATGACAGGGTCCACCTCCTGTTTCCATGCGCCATCAGAAATGAGCAAGATAAAGCTTTTTCTGCATGGAACAGGTAATGCCGGTCCGTCCCAGTACGGATCTCTTGTCGCATCGCCTTTTCTCATGTCATTCATGTTTCCCGAGTATGAGTGGTCATTATCCTGTTTGTAGTAGTCGTATGCTTCCCACAGGGCGTTTCCCGTAGGGGTGATGCCCTTTGGAGATAGAGAATTGATAGCCGCAATCAGGCTCGCCTTCGTCCCGTCCTTCGAGGTGCGCATAGTACCATAGTCGCTTCCATCGCTGCCAAAAGACATAAGTTCCATATTCACCTTGTCCCAGATATCATCCAGCACCCCTGTGATCGCCGAGGGGTCGACAGCCCTGGTCTTTATCGTCACATTGTTAAAGTTAGCGCCGTCACCAAACGGACAACTCTTGTCCTGGCATTGATTACCCGAACCGCAATCCGAGTTCTGAAAGCATGTCCTCGTATGATTGTTGGAACAAACCTTCCCTCTTATTGTGAGACTTCTGCTGTCAGGTCCGTCCGTTGCTACAGAGAGATTGCACCCTAATGAGCCGTCGAAGAACGTGTAATAGGCCCCTGTGCTTTCAAGGAAAGTTGATCCCCCTCCAGCGCTGGTCTTGCCGCCCACGAGAACCTTTCTGGCAACATCGATTCTGGTGGTCGTTATCCAGTTGAGGAGATTCCCTGAGATGCAATTACCCGATCCTATCTTATTCGCACATGCACAGGAAGAGGGCTCAAATCTGCCGGAAGAGGCCGCGTAGCAGGTATTGGTCTCAAAATAACCATAATATGACGTATTCGGATTATACCCTTTCGTACTTTGTCCTTTTCCACTATCTCCTTTTTGATCGGTGGCCCATCTGTCGCAGTTCTTCGCATCCTGACCGTCTGCTTCCGTCCACGTGCCTCCGAAATTGGATATATCACCACGGCTGCAATCAATATAGACCGGGAACTGCATACTGCCCGAATAGTCCATGAGTAGCAGTACGTTAGGGGGTACCGAAGTACCTGCGAAAGGGGGAACGAAGCAGTAATTTTTCATGTCCGCCGGCTCTGCAAACAGCATTGAAGGAAGGGACAAAAATATGAGACCCGCCACCAATAATATCTTTTTGGAATATGCAGCTGAAAGTTTCATATTCATCATTTTTTCTGCCTGAGGGTACTAGTATACACAAATTAATAAGCAAATGCTAATTAATTTGTTGGGCGCGAAATTCGAGATTAAAAATTCAGGCTGGATCGGCTAACCATGTTATCCGCGTAATGAATCGCAGCGACCGCGGATATATTCAGGTGAGATAAAAACAAGAAGGCAGGAATCTCTGGCGAAATATTTTCTTACTTTTTCTGTACTGACCCCATATCGAGCGTAAAGCTTTCCAGTGTCTCTCA
>Ga0153915_10001205_pt1 | contig 23860 bp, 22 predicted proteins | sample Opewatmetagenome_2_FD_107003 | JGI IMG/M metagenome (GOLD analysis project Ga0153915, IMG submission 107003) | Freshwater wetland microbial communities from Ohio, USA - Open water 3 Core 3 Depth 3 metaG | ecosystem: Environmental > Aquatic > Freshwater > Wetlands | place: USA: Ohio, Lake Erie...
ATATTCTCCCTCCAGAACAAGGAAGTAAGTGATGTTATTGAATTAAATAATAACTTTTATATTATGCAGGTAATTGATAAAAAAAATTCGTATCTCCCGGATATCGAGGAGGTCTTATCGCAGGTGGAAAATGATTATAGATCCTATCTTGCCATGCAAAAGGCAAAATCGGTAGCAGAGGAATACCTTTCTAAACTAAAAGGAGGAAGCGACTGGAATGCTCTTGCCCAGGAAAAAGGAAGAGCGCCACAAACATCCGATTTTTTTTCAAGGATTGATTTTCCAAAGGAGATGGAGTCGTTAGTAGGCCTTCAAAGTGCGGCCTTCAATTTAAGCCAAAATAAAAGATATCCGGACAATGCACTTGAAAATGAAACCGGGGCCTTTATTATAAGATGGGAAGAGAAAAAAGGCATTGATGAAGAAAAATACAAGAAAGAAAAGAGTGAATATACTGCCGGGATTCTATCGACAAAGCAACAGTACATCTTCAGCAGCTGGCTTTCAAGACTTATGGATAATGCAGAGATAGATAGATCCGGTTTTGAAAAAAACAAATAACCTTTTCCATATAAATCAAAATAAGTTATTTAAATCCTAACCCGGAGTGCAATATTTAAAACGTTATTGCTATCCGGGTTTTCATATGATTCAATTTAATATTTTGATTTTTGTAACATTCAAAAAAATATTTCCCCTTTAATGTTGGCGCTTCAGAGTAGGCGGGTATTTTGCTGGGTCTGTAAAAATGCATCCATTGCCTCTTTTTGAATCTCATCTGCCTTGTAACTATATCGAGGCGAAAAATGAAAAAGAGTAAAACGTTTAACGCCTGCCTCTCCAGCAATTTCGCCGGCCTCCATCGCCGTGAGGTGATATTTTTTTCTTGCAGTCTCCCTGTCACAATCCATAAAGGCAGATTCAATGAACAGGTGTTCGGCCCCCCTTATTAGATTAAGTACTTTTGACCTGTTTTGTGGATTATTAATTACATCTGTAATATAAGCGATTTTTTGACCAGGAGAAATAAGGGCTATCTCACGTGCGAGGTCTTGCAGTATAAATTTTTTTTCCCTGATGCCGCCACCTTTTTCTTCCCATGTGACAATAAAATTCTCATTAAGGTTTCTCTTTTCATAGAGGGCCATTTTAAATTCATTGATCCAGGGGCCTATTTCAAGCCCCAAACACTTTAATCTCTCCTTAATGATATTTACATAAAAATTTTCCACCAGAGACAGGCCCAGGCATGGGATACGATGGTCAAGTAACGCAGCCTCGATATAAAAGGCTGGTGTTTTTATGAGTATGCCCGAAAAGGGCGACTGTGATACTGACTCATTATGCCGGAAACCATCCCTGCATGAGTATGTCCTGGTGGTTGTATGGTCTTCATGGACATCGGTGACCTTCATGATAAAGTTTTTATTATACTCCCTTACGAGGTTCCATGTATATCCTGAAAGCCTTCCTTCCACATGGTTGAAAAATCCGGGTGGGCCATAGAGATGAAGCACCTTTTCCCGTCCGAGAAAGATCCGCAGGAGCATGTCAAAGCCTATGAAATGATCCATATGGGTGTGTGTGACAAAGACATGGTCTATCTTAAGGAGATCTTTTGATGTAAGCGGAGTCAAATCTCCCATGTCAAATAATAAGGCTCTTTTTTCAAAGAGAAATGGGATAAATAGGCCGGGATCGGAAAAGGGATCGTTAATAAGTCTTGGATGAAAAGAAGGCCTCATAGCTATGCTTTATTTTTCTATTTATTCTGTTAATTTGCTTGACTGTTTTTGTTATTATCATTTAACCTTATGTTATGCAAGGCAATAATCCACTACAGATAACAAACGCAGACCGGAACAGGATTGAAATTGAACAGGGGGTCTTGAGATCGGATCCTCCCGAGGCCCCAGGGGTTTATCTGTTCAAAGACGCCTCCGGGCATGTGATATACGTTGGAAAGGCAAAGAACCTGAAGAAAAGGGTTTCCTCCTATTTTAGAACAGGCCCGGATGTCTCTCCCAAGACAGCCCTCATGATCAACAGGGCTAGGGGCTTGGATTATATCCTCACTGCCACTGAAAATGAGGCCTTCATACTGGAAAGCAGCCTGATAAAGGTGTACATGCCTAAATACAACATTATTCTGAGGGATGACAAACAGTACCCATGCCTCCGCCTGAATATCAAAGAGCCATATCCCCGACTGACCATTGTAAGAAAGATAAAAAAAGACGGGGCTATATATTTCGGCCCCTTTTCCTCATCGCACGCTGTAACAAACAGCCTCAAGTTGATAGACAGGGTCTTCATGTTGAGGAAATGCAAGACAGGATTCTTGTCAAAAAAGCCGAGACCATGTCTTAATTTCCAGATGGGGAGGTGTCTCGGGCCGTGCGCGCATGAAGTGCCTTCAATAGTTTATAAGAACATTGTAGCTCAGGTGAGACTTTTTCTGGAAGGGCGAAATAATGAACTGCTTAAAGAGCTGGAAAAAGAGATGAGACGTCTTTCCGATCAGGAAGATTATGAAGATGCGGCCAGGATAAGGGACCAGATAAGCGCTCTTAAAAGGACTATTGAAAGACAGGATGTTGTGTCTTCTAACCTAGAGGATCAGGATGTCATAGGGCTTGCTTACATGGAGAAAAGATATCAACTGGCGATTCAATTCATAAGAAAGGGGTATCTTAAAGGGAGTCGCAATTATTCATTCAGGGACATTACAGCAACTCCTTCTGAGGTTATGGAGTCATTTCTGAAACAATATTACAGCAAATCAATTTTTTTACCAAAAACGATACTAATATCCGAACCGGTAGAGGATACTGATTCCATAGCGGAATGGATATCAGGCATTGCCGGTAAAAAGATATCTATATCCCGGCCGAGGAAAGGCTCAAAGCTGAGGATGATTAATATGGCAGTATCCAACGCCGAAGATGCGCTTTATCAAGCAGAGAGACGTCCCAAGGAAGATATAGTAGAATTGATTAGGGTCTTACTCAAGCTAAAAAGGATACCGGAAAGAATTGAATGTCTGGATATATCCAATCTGCAAGGCGGGCTGGCCGTCGGGACGGTTGCGTGTTTTATGAACGGACAGCCTTTCAAGGAGGGGTACCGAAATTACAGGATAAAAACGATTGAGGGTGTCAATGATTACGGGATGATGGCGGAACTTGTTGCCAGGCATCTTAAAGGAGGCATTCCGGCTGATCTTCTGGTCTTGGATGGAGGGAAGGGACAGCTTATGGCCGCCAATAAGGCAATAGAAGGCCTTGGCCTTGGGGAATCACCTGAGATTATTTCGATTGCAAAGGCAGATAAAAAAAAGGGGGAAAAGGTTGACAAGATCTTTCTTCAGGGAAGAAAAAATCCCTTGGTTCTTAGGATTGACCACCCGGTTTTATTACTGTTGATGCGGATAAGAGATGAGGCCCATCGGAGGGCAGTCTCCTATCACCGCAAATTAAGAAATAATGAGATGAAAAAATCCCAGCTTGATCTTATCCCAGGGATAGGCCAGGTGATAAAGAGGCAATTATTGAATAAATTCGGTGACATTAAAGCTATGTCCGGAGTAAGGCCGGAAGAATTGGCCCTATTAAAAGGAATCAGCCGGCCCCTCGCTCAATCCATATATGAGTTTTTTATTAAGGAAGGAGGAAAAAAATCCGATGATATAGAAGATAATAGTTGACATTCTTAAAAAGTTTGTGATATTTGTCATCAACAAAATATTTTCAAATATCACATCCGAGTTTTAAAAAATATTTATAGCTGCAAATAATCATAATAATGCCGAGCAGTTATAATAAACTGTAAGCCTAAATGCAACTTTTGAATTAGGATTTTCAGGTAGTCAGCTATTTTCTGATTTTATATCAATCTCTGAAGGCTGAGGGCAGGGATCTGAAAATACTTTTTAGATGAACATCAGTTAAATGAAGAGGCTATTTTGTCGTTGAAAAAGATAACTATAGTATATCTTCCGGATGGAATAAATGCAGTCAGACAGTTCAAAATCCCCAGGGTCATAGTTGGGCTGGCCTTGGGACTATCCATTTTTGCGATGGCATTCCTTGTCTGGGCGTCAAATGATTACCTGCAATTAAAGAAAAATATCCCTGAAAATCTCAGTCTTTTACAACAGAACAACCAATATAAAAATCAGCTTACATCCCTTGCCGGAAAGATTGACCAGATAAATAAAAAGGTCGCGGATCTTAAGGAATTTGAAACCAAACTCAAGATTATGGTAAATCTGGATACGGATAAGGAAAACACCCAGTTTTTAGGCATTGGAGGATCAGATTTTTCTCTTTCAGAATCGGAAGATTCTTCAGGGAAGTCCTCGCAAAAGATCGTAAGCCTCATGCACCAGTCGCTTGATAATCTGAATACAGAGATCTCTGTCCAAACTCAGGAAAAGACAGAACTTTTTGAATTTCTTGAAAGTCAGAAGTCTATGCTTTCTTGCACACCTTCTATAACACCGACAGTGGGTTGGGTAAGCTCAGGATTCGGATATCGTATTTCACCCTTCACCAATAAAAAGGATTTTCACAGCGGCATCGATATATCTTCCAGGATCGGGACGGAGATTATCGCGCCTGCTGATGGTGTAATCTCAGCAATAAATAATTCAGATGGTTTAGGTATAAGCCTAACGATTAATCACGGGTATGGTTTAAAGAGTGAGTATGGTCATCTATCCAAGGTCCTTGTAACCAATGGCCAAGCTGTCAAACGCGGACAGAATATTGCTCTTATGGGAAATACAGGCCGTTCAACAGGACCACACCTTCATTATGAAGTCCAACTTAACGATGTGCCTGTCAATCCTGAGAGATATATCCTCAACTAGCCTTAAGATTCATTTCAATACTATCTATTAAAAATATCCCTAAGACACGAGAATCCATTATTTTAATTTTATAACGGCAAAGACAAAAGAAATAAATATAAGCTTTTTCAAGGCAACTCAAATGACTGTTGCACAATTTGATTTAAAAGGTTATGTAATACGAAAAAATCCGTCAGTTGCCAAGTGAAGACGGGTTAAATATTTTAGGTAAGGAAAGGCACTATGTTAGGCGACTTTATTAAAAAGGTTTTTAAAAGCAAGAACGAGAGGGAGCTTAGGTCCATGGCCCCGATCGTGGAAGAGATAAACAGGCAGGAGCCTTCTTTTAAATTATTATCTGATGATCAACTGCGGGCCAAGACAGGGGAGTTCAAGGAAAGATATTCCAAAGGCGAGACCCTGGATGAACTGCTTCCAGAGGCATTCGCAACAGTGCGGGAGGCATCATTAAGGACACTTAAGATGCGCCACTTTGACGTCCAGCTTATAGGAGGGATTGTCCTTCACAGGGGAAAGATAGCCGAGATGAAAACAGGCGAAGGAAAGACCCTGGCGGCTACACTTCCTCTATATCTGAATGCACTTACAGGCAGGGGGGTGCATCTTATTACTGTAAACGATTATCTTGCAAAACGCGATGCGGAATGGATGGGAGGGATATATAATTTTCTTGGTCTGTCAGTTGGAGTCATAGTGCATGGGATGGATGAAACAGAAAGGAAAAATGCGTATGATTGTGACATAACCTATGGCACAAACAACGAATTCGGATTCGATTATCTGAGAGATAATATGAAATATAATGTCAACGAGCTTGTCCAAAGGGGTTTTTATTACTCTATCGTGGATGAGGTTGACAGCATACTTATAGATGAATCCAGGACACCACTGATTATCAGCGGACCGGTTGAACATAGCGAGAATAAGATATTCATGGAGGCAAAACCTCTTGTAATTAATCTTAAAAGAAAACAGGGGGCTATGGTTCGTGAGATACTTAATGAGGCCAAGGAAAGGCTTAAAGAAAATGATGAAGGAGACGGGACCATACAACTCCTGTTGAAGGTGCAAAGGGGTGATCCGAAAAACCCCGCGTATCTTGACATTATTGCGCATAACCAGACCCTAAAAAAACGGATAGAAAGAACAGAGAGCATGATGAGGGCACAAAAGCTCCTCAATGAGCTTGAGCAGGAACTCTATTGCACAATCGATGAACGCGGCAATGCAGTCGAGCTCACTGAAAAAGGGATCAAATTGCTCTCCGGTGGGGGCTTAGGAGAGTTTATCCTGACAGATATAGACCAGGAAAGCTATGTGATCAGAGAGGATAAATCCCTCTCAGAGGAGGAGAGGGCTGCCAGATTAAGAGACCTTGAAGAAAGATATATGCGATCATCAGATCTTCTTCATGCTACACAGCAGCTTATAAAGGCATACTGGTTGTTTGAAAAGGATGTTCAGTATGTCGTCAAAGACGGCCAGGTAGTTATTGTGGATGAATTCACAGGACGTATGATGCCGGGCCGTAGATGGAGCGATGGGCTTCATCAGGCAGTGGAGGCAAAGGAAGATGTGAGCGTGGCGGAGGAGAATCAGACGCTGGCCACCATAACCTTTCAGAATTTTTTCAGGATGTATGAAAAACTGGCCGGCATGACCGGTACTGCCGATACTGAGGCAGCAGAATTCCATAATATTTATAAGCTGGATGTTGTTGTCATACCCACAAATAAGAAGATGATACGCAAGGATAATGCGGATGTTATATATAAGACTGAAAGGGAAAAATTTAATGCCGTAATCCAAGAGATAAAGGAGCTTTATGAGAAAGGACAGCCTGTCCTGGTAGGCACCATATCGATAGAGAAATCAGAAATACTAAGCAAGATGTTGAAGAGGGCCGGGATACCCCATTCTGTCCTTAACGCCAAGCATCATCAGATGGAGGCAGAGATCATAGCCCAGGCAGGGCAGAGCAAGACGGTAACAATCTCTACCAATATGGCCGGCAGAGGCACTGATATAGTGCTTGGAGAGGGTGTAACGGCACTGGGGGGGCTCCATATCCTTGGTACGGAAAGACATGAGAGTAGGCGTATTGATAACCAGCTCAGGGGAAGGTCAGGAAGGCAGGGCGACCCTGGTTCATCGCGTTTTTATCTGTCCCTTGAGGACGACCTCTTAAGGATATTCGGATCAGACAGGATATCGTCAATAATGGAGCGCCTTGGCATGGAGGAAGGACAGCCCATAGAGGCAAACCTTATCTCCAAGGCCATTGAAAACGCACAAAAAAGGGTTGAGGCCCATAATTTCGATATCAGAAAACATCTCCTGGAATATGATGATGTCATGAATAAACACCGGGAGATCATTTATTCACAGAGGAAAAATATATTGTCCGCAGATGGTCAGGCGGAGATCGTTCTGGAGATGATGGAGGAAAAGATCGATTCCGTTGTTGCTACATTAATTGATCCCAAGACACATCCGGAGGAATGGGACATAGACAGCATTAGGGAGGTTGTTACACGGGTCTTCGGGTTTCATCCGATGGTAGGACCTAAAGAACAGGGAGAGGAAGAATTCGAGGCACTTAATCCTGAAACACTGGCAGAGCTCTTAAAGAAACAGGCAAAAGAGGCCTATGAAAGAAAGATCACGGATATAGGAAAGGAAAACCTGGAATCCTTTCAAAGGATAATCATGCTACAGATTATTGACAAGAACTGGATTATGCATCTGCAGGATATGGATCATATGAAGGAAGGTATCGGACTCAGGGGATACGGTCAACTTGATCCTTTAAGAGAATATAAAAAGGAGGGATTTTCGCTTTTCGAAGAACTAGTGAACCGTGTAAGCGAGGAGATTATTACAACACTTTCCAGGATACAGGTTCGCAGACAAAGACAGGAAGAGCCACCCATGAAAAAACGGTCCATGCATTTCAGTCATGGCGACGAAGGAGAAAAGCCTGTTACTGTGAGACGACAGGGAGAAAAGGTGGGCAGGAATGACCCTTGTCCATGTGGAAGCGGAAAGAAATATAAGAGATGTTGCGGGGCGAATGCCTAAATTTAATTTTATTAACCGGAAATTAAAATGGAAAAAAAAGATATTTTTGTTAAAGGCTTTAAGGCGGCTTCTATTGCCGCAGGGCTGAAGAAGAACAAGGCTGCGGACATGACTCTACTCTATTCGGAAAGGGAAGCCACTGCGGCAGCGGTTTTTACAACTAACAAGGTTAAGGCGGCGCCTGTGCAGATAAGCATGGAACATATTCTCAGGGGAAAGGCGAGGGCTATCATCGCCAACGCCGGCAATGCCAACGCCTGCACAGGAAGCGAAGGGAATAAGAATGCCGGGCTGACTGCAGAATTGACCGCCGGGGAACTGGGCATTAAAACCGAAGAGGTGCTTATGGCATCCACCGGTGTGATCGGCGCACAGATGGATATGGACAAGGTCGCCAAGGCTATTCCAGGATTAGTAAAGGGGCTCTCCTATGATAATATCCCCCTTGCGGCTGAGGCCATTATGACTACCGATTCTTTCCCCAAAATCAGTCTGTTTGAAGGCAAGGCCGGCAATATTGCATATCGCATCCTGGGGATTGCCAAGGGGGCAGGAATGATAATGCCCAATATGGCTACAATGCTGAGCTTTATTATGACGGATATAAATATAGACAGAGGCCAATTAAAAAAGGCACTTTCCGATTCGGTTGAAAGGACCTTTAACAGGATAACCGTTGATGGAGACACAAGCACCAATGATACAGTGTTTATAATGGCAAATGGGATGGCTGGCAATAATACATTAAGCGTTGATGATTATCGTGGATTCCAAAAAGGCCTGCAGGATGTAATGAATGACCTTGCCACTATGATTGTTAAAGACGGGGAAGGGGCTACAAAGCTTGTTTTCATTAATCTTAAAGGCGCAGCCTCTGAGCAGGACGCTATAACCGCCGCGAAGAATGTGGCAAATTCCTATCTGGTCAAGACCGCCTTTTACGGCCAGGACGCCAACTGGGGGAGGATAATGGCAGCCCTTGGAAGATCAGACATAATCATGGAGGAGAAAAATGTATCCATCTGGATAGATGATATAAAGATTGTCTCCGGCGGCCTGGCAGTTGGTCCTGACAAGGAAAAAATTGCAGCAGAAAAGATGAAAAACAGGTCTTTTTCTGTTATAATTGACTTGAATATGGGGGGCGATGAGTATAATGTCACAACCTGTGATCTTACTCATGAATATGTCTCCATAAATGCAAATTATCGCACTTGACCTGGTTGCCTTTTATCTCTCCAATAACTGATTCTATATACAGGAATAAATATGATGGCAGATATCTTTGACAGGAAAAAAGAGATAGCCGGTAAGATTGAGTTGGTGTTTGAAAGGCTTCATGATGGGAAGAGCGCTTATTCAAAAGGGGAATTTTATAAAGAGGAATTTTTTATCAGATCGGATTATGCCCTTGTTATATTAAACAGGAATAATGAGATGTTGTTAAGTTTTGCAGATCATACCAGACCAAGTTATGCTGCTCTATATGCACTCCTGTTAGATGAAATTGAAGATGCACCATTGTTTATCTGCCAAGATTATAAGACAGATGTTAACGGAAGCATGATAATAGATGAAAATCATTTTAACAGTACCGCCAGAATCATATGGGATGATAAGGAAAGGTATTATGATATGTTGAAAAGAAAGGTAAAAGATATTGTCATCCGAAAATCAAAAGGAGAGGATAATATTCAATAAGGATCGTCGTCCTACAATGACTATGATTAAATCAAAAATACGTTGCCCGAAATGCAGGACTGTATATTCGATTGATAGCAGTCAGATTAATATTATTGGAAAAAAGGCAGCGAGGTGCATTATTTGCGATTCCCGGTTTTTTATTGAAAATCGGGAAGACCTAAAGACGTCTGACAATGCCCAAAGCGGGGTGTCGTTTCTGCAAAGTTATTTTGAGAAACGCTGCGGCATTGTGAGAAGAAAGCTTTATGACAGAAGGACGGATATCAAGTGCGATGACCTCTCTTTAAGTGAGTTTTCCAATGATATAATTCCTATATTTAACAGCGAAGGGGATGCGATAATAGGGCATATAAGCCCTGGCCGCAGGCAGGGGCTGGAACGGAGAAGCGGACTTGAACGAAGACAATATTTAATGGAGGAAAGTAAATCCAGGGCGGAGATGTTATCAGAGTATAAGCTTGATGTGTTCAGGGTCGATGCATCCTAATTAAAGACCTGTCGATCCCACAAGATTTGATATATAATTAAGTCCTGTGTAAAGGTAATCTTTATTCCTACTAGACATAAAAAGCTGTCTCTCGGAGGAGAGACAGCTTTTTACATGTTTAGCATAATATAGATTTGGATTTTTTACTTCATGTCAAACCTGTCATAGATTATTTAAATTATCTCTCGCTACTCGTCTTTTAATTAATCCTATTGTAAATATCGTCATAAACATAAAAGAACCCAGGAGCAGTGTTGCGGAGATAGGGCCAATGAATAAGAAAAGCCATGAAATCCCTACAAAAGGCAATAAAGACCAACGGATAATAAATCGAAGGATATTATGTTGTCTTATAAAATCGGCAATGGGCGGTGAATATCTATAATATAAATTAAGAAATCCTTTTCCTATGGCATTAGTAGCAAGAAAACGATCACGGAAAGCCCTAAGGATCTGGACATGAGGCTCCATTAATGAGCCATAGGCGGCTGTGGCGATAAAACATCCTGATGAATCGCTTCCTGTGGTTGCATAATCAGAATCAGAGTAATCCGAGTCCCCGGCATGGTTATAGGCGCAGACCCTGTAATAATAATTGGCGTCATTTCCAAGCCCGCTGTCAGTATATTCCGTAACGTTTGCATCTAATGTTGCTATCAGAGAATAGGTGCCGGTGTAATACTTCTTTCTATAGAGCTTGAAGCCCAGTTCATCGTCTGAGTTGTCGCTCCAGGTAATTTTAATAGTGGTATTGTTTTCAAGAGTGGCGCTTAAACTGGAAGGCGTTCTCGGAGGTTTTCCTCCAATGAAGTTACCGAAACCGACAGGAGAATTACCCACATCCACAGTGTCGATTACAGTGTAATCATCCGTATCAATAACAGATACTGTCCCGTCTAATCGATTTACCACATAGACAAAATCACCGGAAGGTGTAACTGAAATGCCATAGGGCCCCTCGCCCACATTGATGGTCTCTGTAACCGCCATACTGCTATAGGATATGACGGATACAGTATCATCGGCATAATTAGTAACATAGATGTAGTCATTATCCGGGTCAACCACGACACCGCGCGGGTCGTTTCCGACTGTTATTGGTTCATAAAGGGAATAGGGCCCCTCATTTCCATCAGCGTCGTAGTCATCCCAGTCAAAATCTTCTCCTTCGGAATAGATAGTACCGGCGTATAATATTGAAAGGGCGCCTTGACCTCCGTGATTGTTGTTCACTACATAGATATAATAGCCGCTTGGGCTTATTGCAACCCCATAAGGGTTGTTAAAGGCCACGTCATCTTCATCGTTAACATAATTGAGATAGTAATTATCTCTTAAAGTTACAAATAATTCATTCGTCTCTGCCGAAATTATTGATAGCGAGTCGTCCTCGCTGTTGGTAACATATACATAATCATCGTTAGGGCCAATGGCTACACCGATCGGCCCGCTGCCTACTGCAATGGTCTCGCTGGTCCCGGTGGAGGCGTTTATAATGGAAAGCGTATTGTCATCGTAATTCGCAACATAGATATAAGCCTCATCGGAGGTAATGGCGATGCCCCTTGGGGAAGCACCCGTATCCAATTTGTCAATCTCTGAATTGTATGTCATACTGATAACTGAGACCTTCCTACCGGCCTCATTCGTCACATATAAATATTCTTCACCTACAGTTATACCGAAGGGGCTGTCCCCGACTGCGATATTGCCGGTAACGGAATTGTCCAACACCTTAATTATGGAAATGCTGTCATCTCCGCTATTAGGAATATAGGAAAATGCCTCTGCATGGCATATGGTGGTAATAGTCAATTGAATCACTATTGCCATAATAAATGAAAGGGGAAGGATTTGAAATAATCGCTTTTTTATCATCTTAAAATACACTCCCTTCGTTCTGAAATTGTATAAATCCTGTTGATCGAAAGGCCGAAGCCCTATTGGGGAACCGGGCTTTGTCGGCAGGCCATACAGGATATCCAAGTGATTTATTTATCATGTTCAAAAAGATAAATAAAGCATTATGCGTATCCCTATTAAAAAATACGCCCCAAATCCGCGGGGCGTATAAAATAGAAGACGCCGAATCATTAGTCTATATCAGCGTCTTTAATCTAATATCCGGCGATATTTTCCTAATTATCTATAATACAATTGCCGTTTTTATTATGTCTTCTGTCATCAAAAATGATGTGAGCGCGTTTGAATAGAAGTGTTTTCCAGTTTTTTATCTGATTAGGATGGAGCTGATAGTCATTTGCCAGTTCGTCCAACTCTTTCTTTCCCAGGATAAGATCTGAAACAACCCTTGCCTTAAAGGAACCGCTGTATGTCTTTCGCTTTTTCATTTCACCTCAACAATTAAATTATTGTCTCTTAATTTTGACAATACGTTCAAAGGGGGAGAAGGTTACAGGAATTTTTCTTATTATTGATATCCCGGGATTTGCCGCTTGAATTCCCATTTTATTTTTAATAGGGTATTTGAATTAAAAGATTTGATGTTTCCTGGCAGTAAATTTGACCACTCTAAATATCAGTCATTCTTGATTCGGCTTGCGGTTTCAAGAAAGGAAGGGTATCTTATTAATGAATCATGGCATAAAAAGAGAGATGTCATTCCCGATCTCAGGGCATGTCAGGCAAGAATATGAGGAGATAAAGGCTGAAAACAAAGTCTTGCTTATTGGATTGACCGGCGGGATCGCGAGCGGGAAGAGCACGGCAGCCCGGTTTTTGAAGGAGATGGGGAGCGACATTATAGACTTTGATCTCCTTGCAAGGCAGGTTGTCACACCTGGGCAGAAGGCATGGGGTAAGATAGTTGAATATTTCGGAGAAGATATATTACTGGACAACAGGGAGATAGACCGTAAAAAGATATCTGGAATTGTATTTCTTGATCCTGAAAAACGGGAAATCCTAGAGGGCTTTACACATCCGGCCATCGGTGAGGCCTTTGTAAGGGAAGTGGCCAGGATAGCATCAAGCAGAGATAATGCCATTATACAGGCAGTGGTGCCTTTGCTTATAGAATGTAAGATGCAGGAGCTTTTTCACGCCATTACCCTGGTTTATATCCACATGGAAAAACAGGTTGTTCGCCTTGCAGAGAGGGATGGGATTACGAGGGATAGCGCTATGAATATCATCCACGCCCAGATGCCTATTGATGAAAAGATCGGATACGCGGATTTTATAATAAACAATGACGGCCCGATTATAGAGACGAAAATTCAGACACAAAGAGTATGGGAAAAGTTATTAGAGATACAAAAAGGTTCCGAAAGAAAAGGCAGATTATAATAGGCAGTTAGGCATTGTCAAACAGACGCAAAACATTACAGAACAGGAGTTTTAAGACAGTGGAGGCCATTGATAATTTTCATAGCCCCAACCCAAGGTCTTTTACTACAAGATGATTTTCATGCAGGATGCCAAGGCTTACATACTCTCTATCCTGAATATTAATATTAAAACCTGATGCCATTGGGATTGTTCCTGATGCGTTCCAGATTACCTTCACATTGTCTTCCCTTTCAAGAAACGCCTTATTCCGCAAAAAGGATATGGTGAGTCTGACGTCATCATCAGACCGTTTAAGAAACCTTATGGAGGGAGTCTTTGGCGGTGGCACATGTCGCGTCTTTTCCTGGGAGTCTTTGGTTTCATAGTTACCCTCAATTCCCGCTTCTCCTAAAAGTGCATCAATGTCATCTTGCGCTAGGAGCTTATCATCTGTTGTCATTCCTTCCATTTTATTTCCTCGGATCCCTTGACAGTTTTGTAATTATTAAAGGCAATATATCTCCACCACTCTTAAATCGGCAAATATCTTCAGATAATTAAAAAATAATGTAATGTGATTGACTGAATTAAATTATGGATTTATTGAATGATAAAATATAAGCTGAAACACTTGATCGATTTTAATATATTGATTACAAATTAAGCGGAGAAAATTTATTGAACCGAATTGTATTATTAAAAAACAAGATCAAGGAATATGCATGGGGATCAAAGACCTTTATCCCTGACCTGATAGGAATGCACATGCCATCAGAGAGACCCCAGGCGGAGATGTGGCTGGGCGCCCACGCAAAGGCCTCTTCAACGGCTTTTTTTGATAAGACCCCAATTCCTCTCAGGGCACTTATAGAAAAGGGACCGGAAGAGGTCCTAGGAGTTCCTGTTGCCCATAGATTCGCCAATGAACTCCCGTTCCTATTAAAGGTCCTTGCCGCAGCCAAGCCCCTCTCTATCCAGGCCCACCCCAATAAACAACAAGCAGAAGAAGGTTTTAGGCGTGAGAATTTTAGAAAGATCCCCATTGATTCACCGGAAAGAAATTATAAGGACCAAAATCATAAACCGGAGCTCATATGTGCACTTACACCTTTACAGGCATTGAAGGGTTTCCGCAGGAATCGGGATATTGCGGTTCTGCTTGACAAGGCCGGTGCCCGGTCCAGCGGCATGGAAATGGATATCTTAAGTAATCAGCCGGAAAAGGAGGGCCTAAAAGGTTTTATCAAATCTTTATTGACAATGAAAAAGGAACGCCAAAGGTGTGTTGTTGAAAAGATAATTGCAAGATTAAATGACATGGAGACATCAGAGCCTGCCTTTGTATGGCTGAAAAGGCTTTATAAAGAATATCCAAGAGACATAGGCGTTCTTTCGCCTCTATTTCTCAATATAGTAACGCTTGAACCGACCGAGGCAATGTATATATCTTCAGGAGAACTGCATGCATACCTGGAAGGAGCGGGGCTGGAACTTATGGCCAATTCTGATAATGTAATAAGAGGCGGTCTTACGCCCAAGCATGTTGATGTAACCGAGCTTATAGATATCCTTGAGTTCACGCCCCGTGAGCCTATAAAAATATTACCTGAGGAGGTCGGTAATAACGAGGCGTTTTACCTAACAGGCAATGACGAATTTCTACTCTCTGTTATTTATCTTAAAGGGGAGGCCGGGGATAGTTCAATTTATAATGGGCCAGGACAAAGGAGTGCAGAGATCATTATATGCACGGAGGGAAAGGCAAGGATAGAAGATGTGCATAGCGGCGATATCCTGGATGTCTCAAAGGGGAGATCTTTTTTTATTCCGGCCTTGGTAAAGGGATACACCATCACCGGAGAGGCGACTATTTATAAGGCCGCTACACCAATCCGAGATATCTTTAAAAGCTGAACAAATCATAAATGTTAGATCGCAGGTAATCTTGATCTGAAGATAAAGAATACCGCCCCAAGAAGGCATAACCCCGCCCAGAGGTAATCCAGATTCAATCTCTCCCTCATATAAAACAGGGAAAAAGGCACAAATACAGAGAGCGTGATCACCTCCTGGATAATCTTTAACTGGCCGATATTTAAAACGTTATATCCGATGCGGTTCGCCGGCACCTGTAGGAGGTACTCGAAAAGCGCAATCCCCCAGCTCGCGAAGGCCGCAACAAACCATGGTTTGCTTGAAAAATTTTTAAGATGTCCATACCACGCAAAGGTCATAAAGACATTACTGCATGATAATAACCCGATTGTTAGGTAGATCTGTTTCATTTTTTATACATCCTCTTTTTCCAACAACGATTATGTCTAAAAATATCAAAAGATTAAACGGTAAGGCACTGATAACATAACTTTTTATCAAGACACCTTCCTGTTTTGATTATCTCCATTATTTCTATAAATTGACAGTTGAAGCCTGTTTTCATATATTTGATCCTGTAAAATATCAATATCTTATCTATATTGCCCGGCTATTCTGCATAGCTGCAGATCATATCACAGAAGGCCATTGGTTCACTGTAAAATGTATCAGCAGAAAAGGTCCTGCAGTTTTTCTTTAATGTTGTCCATTAGTTTTTTAACTGTTCAGGTCAATACTGTCGAAGCCTGGGCGGATAAAAATTCTTGCATCAGGAAATGCTGTTTCTATTTTTCTCCTGAGTTTAATAAGATGTGTCATAATGATTCTGATCTCATTTTTATTAAAGCATGGGATCTGGTTGCGTATGATCCCCCATGCGCCGATAGAGCGGTCTATGCCGATAAGCGCTACCTTGACAGAGCCGTCTGAATCCCGGGCTTCCTCTCCGGGGTTTTGAGAAATCCCAGCGTCTTCTTCCATTCTGCTGGAAATTGCCCTGACCAGTTTTGCATAAATCTGATGCTGATACCAGCGGACCACCTCCAGGGCGTCTTCCAGATCATTATCTTCAGGAACACGGGCAGCGTCTGCAATCGACATGGTGTCGGAGTCTGTCTCCTCAGATTTTTCTAAAAAAGCCTCAGCCTCATTAAACCAGTCTTCCGTTATACGGCTGTATGCCCTTGCTGCACGGGAAATTTCATGGTCATCAGCGATTTCCATGACAGAACGATCTTTTTCTTCAGATTCATCAACGTCAAGGGCATTCAGATCAATCCCTTCAGCAGCGGCCTTTTCATTTATAAGGTCAAGAGTGTCATTCAATATCCCTGACAGGTTTTTCCAGAAGACATTATTGTGGATATCCCTAGCTTCAGGATCGGCAAATTCCTCTTTAACTATCGTATAATTGAGGCACCGGGAGGTCTGTGGGCAGCGTTCACACCATCGATCGCAATAATTGTAAATGCCGGTAATAAATCGATTGTCCTTGGCGATATTTTTCAACTTTTTCTTATCCATTATGCCGATAAATTTAAAAAAATGTATATGCGAAAAGAGCCCTACCACGGATTAGGCTGCAACCCTGAAGATTAACCTGCAATTTACTTGCCATATTGTTAACTTGCATTACAAAATCACAGCATAACCACAAAATAGATTAAAAAGAAGATCATGCCCAATATTCATTCACAAAGACCTTTCAAAAACTTAATCTTTACTGCTTGTCGCCTTCAAGATTGGTAGATCTTTTCCAAAGGCTTCATCGATCCTTTATTTTATCAAGATTCAAGGTCTGATCCCATTTCTTTCTTTGCTTTTCTCCCCGCCCGGAAGGTGGCGATAATTTCAATTAGTGTAAACAGTACAATTGCCAGAATGAAATAGAGTGCCGACGGATGCTTAAGCATGAAGTTTTTAATCTTGTCGCCGAAGAAGCATAAGGAGAGCAGAACCAGAACATTGGCTATGAAAATGCCGCGCCAGTTGGCGGCAAACCAGGCTGCGATTTTTTCGTCGCTGGCCGGTTCAACGTATTTTGCGTGCAGGAAGTATCCAAGCGCACTCAAGATTATACTGGCCGCGGGCAGAATATTGATATGGAACACCTGTTCATTTAGCTCTTTGCTGCCGGTCAGGAGCATCTCTATGGCCACAAACAGGATAATCAGAAGCCCCAGCCACTGGATTTGGGGGTATTTTTCCATTTTATGGGCAATATAGTTGGCCGCCACCGCCATCAGCGCAATAGAAAATACCAAACCGATTCCCAATATCAAATAATTTTCCTTGGCTGCGCCGGCAACTGCAAGCACATTGTCCAAGCTCATGGAAAAATCCGCTACCATGATCAGCCAGATGGCGCCTGCCATGGTGGTTGCCTTTTTTTTTGGATAGACTTCGCCGGCTGCTTCTTTTTGTGTGCGCAGTTCCTTGTAAAATTTCCATACCACATAGAGCAGCAGCAGGCCGCCAGCGAATTTCAGGCCGATTGTTTTAAGCAGGAATACAGCAAAAAATGCAAAGAGAATGCGCATAATTGTGGCCATGAATATGCCCAGAGCAATGGTCTGCTTGCGTTTTGCACCCTGTAAATCCTTGACCGCAAGGCCAATCACAATGGCGTTGTCGCCGCTCATGACGATGTCTATTAAAATAACGTTAACCAGCGCAAAAAAACCGGCTGATGTAATTAAATGAGATGCTTCAGAAAAAATCTGTTCCATCATATACAAAACCCCTTATTTGAGTTATGTTTTGTCTCACCGCAACTGTATCCGAATTACCATATTCACTTTAGATTTCAAATAAAAAATTGAAAAGGACGGCCTGACAGGACATTAGGGTTATGATCCGATAACATTAAAGAAAGGCCACTGCTTACATGTTGCCATACTGGCAATCACTGGTTTTAGGAGCCTCGTCATCAAATGGCCATTAACCATTCTTTTTCCCTTATTTTTTTATGGACGCCCTGCTATTCCTGCTTTTGTCTTAACTTAAAACCATGAGGGGCGCTCAAAGGATAGTGTTTTATTATCATCAGGATGCTGAAAGCTCAAGTAAGAGGCGTGCAAAAGCAAACGATCACCTGGTTTTCCATGACCATAAAGCCGATCACCCACAATCGGGCACCCTAATCCCATGGGGTGGGATGCATGAGCCCGCAGCTGATGAGTCCTGCCGGTTATGGGTGTAAAGAGAATTCTTGTTTGATTCCCTGTAACAGCCTTTTTCTCCCAGAGCGTTATCCCCCACTTACCATGAACCGGGTCATAAATTTGATACGGCCTGTTGGCAACATCCAACCGGAAGGGAAGTTTGATTTCACCCTCTTCTTTCTCAATAATGCCTTTCAACAAGGCAAGATACTGTTTTTTTACAGTTCGATTCTGAAACTGTAAGGAAAGATTTTTATGGGCAGCTGTTGTTAACGCCAGGACCATTAATCCGGATGTATCCATGTCCAGACGATGAACAGACGGCTGGGGAATGCATTCGGGAAAGAGATTCCGGATCCGTTTCACAAGGCAATCCTGTTTGTCAGGCCCCCGTCCGGGAACAGATAAAAGGCCACCCGGTTTATTCACGACCACAATAGAAGAATCCTTATAGATTATATCTATTTCAAACAGCTTAAGCCCCATTTATCGCCCGACCCCGCATAACATAAAGCCCAGAATCGGCTGACACTTTTCCGAACAGGCAGAATAATATTCTCCTTGCCTGCGGGTGCCGGAGCGGTTTGTTCTCCCCCAGAAAATTTCTGCAAGACCCTTCGGCGCCAATTTCCGTTTCGCTGCTGCATTCAACAACTTTGGCGCACAGCAATCCCCTGCGCCTGTGGGAGGCCCGTTTCCAAAAAAATCAAAAAGAGATCTCACCTCAGATCGGAAGTTGTGGATACGATAAAGCGCGTGAATTTCTTTCATCAAGTTTTGTGACAGGATTTTCCGTTTGCGGGTCAATTCCTGCCTTTCCAGCCCTTCAGGCAATCCATTGATCCGGGTTCCCATGGCCTTAATCTGTCTATCCGTATTACTGACCAATGAATCAAATTTTTCCGTATCCAACAGCGGAGGCGCCCATCCTTCCACATTCCAGATACCATTATATTGACCGGAAAACGCCTTCAAAATGACAGGTTGCCCATCCGGACCCAGGCACTCCAGCACACCGAACATTTGCCCTCTGGCCTCACCCTTTATGTAATCCAGGGATAAACAAGGGTCCGCTTTCTGCTCCGGAACATGAAAATCAATACGCCCATTTTCTTCCAGGGTTTTCATCAATGCAAGACAATAATTCCTGGCTTTACCCTGTTCCAGGTAATGCGGTTTGCCGCAAAAACGGCAATATCCTGAACTGGCTGATTCGATATTTTTTGCAATCATGATTTACTATTGATTGATACGATTTATTGTCCTTACGCACAACGAAATATGATCTCGAACACCTATATCAAAATTATAGGAAAAGGGCAAAAAAGGAAAGACCTGTCCTTCTTAATTTCGAGTTGATTTTACACGCTGTAATTTTGGCAATATTGAGACTGCACAAATATTCATTATCCCATGCATGACCCCATACACATGCATTATATTGAGGCATAAATAAAAAAGGCAGAGTCGAATGATATGACCCTGCCATTTTGTTTTCCTTAGACTACAATGTTATTATTAATTATCTCGTAAAATGCCGCTTACCGGATCCGCAGCCCGGCAGATGATACATGCAAGCCTATAGGTCTGTCCCGGGGGCTCAACCAAGGCTTTCCACATACTTGCCGGCATTTGTACCCGCGATAAAACCGCTGGAGAAGGCCCATGACAGGTCGTTAATCACCTGATGTTTTACGCCGCCCAGATTGACATGGCGTCCTGAGGCAAAGTCACCGGTAACATAGAGGCCTTCAACAAGACCGCCACCGGACTTGTAGGCCTGTATATCGGGGTTAACCCGAACTCCGCCGAAAGCGCCGTCGGTCCCCAAAATACCCTGGGAGGCATAATAGGGAGGCGTATTAATGGGGACAAGGGTGTCCTTTTCCTTGAAGAATTCCGAGTCAAGGCCCTTTTCACAGAATTCGTTGTACTTTTTAACAGTATCAATAAAGTTCTTTTTGTTAACGCCTATCTTGTCCGCTAGTTCTTCGAGGGTATCGGCCTGGAACATATTTTTGCTGGTCTTTGCCAGGTTTTGTTTAAGATCGCTTTGGATTTCTTCCATAGTATCCGGAAGACTGCCGCCCATGCCGGGCATCATCGGCATCCCCTGATCAGCGCTTTTGCCGGTCTGAGCGGATTTCTGCTTTTTTAAGGCGGCTGCAATAGTGCTACTATCAAAGATAGCGTAAGACATGCCTCGAGGCTGAGCCATCTGCACAATGCCGGAATTAAATGTCCCCATATGTTCGGCCGGTTCGCTGCAGTAGCGTTTGCCGTCCAGATTTACCTCAATGATGTAGGATGATTTCGTCATGGCGCCAAAGACCTTGCCTGTTGAGAATATGTGCATGGGGCCCATCAGTCGCAGGACAAAGCTGTCATAGTCCAAAAACGCACCGACCTTCTCGGCTAGAGCGATCCCGTCGCCTGTATAATTGGAACTCATATGAGGGCTGCTGGTCCCCATATACGGCTGCACGGAGGCAAATTGGGGGTGATATTTTTTCACGATCTCTTTGTTGTTTATCCAGCTGCCGATTGACATGACGCAGGCCTTGCAGGCAACGCGGAGATAGCCTTTTTCCGATTTCGCAATGGCGGCAACGATTTTGCCGTTTTTCACTTCGACATCCACCACGGGATGTTTTGTAAGGACTTCAATGCCGTATTTCTTGCATTTATCCTTCATCGTATCCATGACGAAAAGCCCCATCTTCTTTCCAGATTTTTCCTGATTCATCTCAGGACCAGGCCATTCTGCGGCCATTGCGCCTCTGGTGGTGAACAGGTCCTCAATGCCTTCGACCTCTTCGCACATCCAGTCCAGAAACTGGCCGGTGCCGCGCACGAGGTTGTAGACCAACTTCTCCTCCAGCTTCCAGTACACTGAGTCCATCTGCTTGCGGGCATACTCCACGGTTGTGTCTTTCTCGTTGTGTTTTGCCTGCCATTTGCTTCCAAAATAGCGGACGCCGGTGGCGCCTCTGGCGCCTCCGCCCGTTTCTGAGTCCTTTTCCAGAACAATAACCTTTTTTCCGGACAACTGCGCTGCACGCACCGCTGCGACCAAACCGCTGCCGCCTGCCCCCAGGACAACAATGTCACAGCTTTTATTGTCAATGAAGTTGTACGACTTTTCAGCTCCTTTGACCTCCGGAACCTTGCCTGCCATGTTCATAAGAATCGGCGCTGCAATTGCTGCTGAACTCACAGCCATGAACTTTCTTCTTGTTAAGTCTAAACTATTTTCACTCATAATAACTCCTCTTTTTTATAGATTATACTAAGCATGTGGATTTAATCTGTCTTGACAAGGGCTTTTATACGTTCCGCCCATGTATACTTAATTAACTTCTTATAAATAATGGAATCATGGCTAGCACCATGTAACACCTGTAACTTCTGGTAAAGACGTTTCAGTTTGATCAGAGCATCAGTTGTTGTAAATTGGCATATTATGATGAAGCTTAACTGGAGGATTTTAAAAAACTCCAGGGTGAAAACATGATGCTGATAAGACATGGATAGGGTCATAATCGGACAATTGCGTTGGGGAGTCAAGGGAAAAGATGAATAGTTTTTTCCTTGAGCAGGGTCTTAATGACCTCATCGAGTTGATGAAGGAATCTGGAGCGGTCGCGTTTTTCAAAGGGTGTTTGAAAAGTAGGTGCTTCTCCAAGTTCCCGCAGATGATTCATGAGTTCGCGGGTCGCAAGGGCGTCTCCTATGGATTCCTCGATAAATGGAACTCCTTTCGGACCTATGACCTTTGCATCTTTTTTCAGGCAACGGGAGGCAAGGGGGATGTCAGCGGTTACCACTATGTCAGTGTCTGTCACATGCTCAGCGATCCAGTCATCTGCAGCGTCCAATCCGTCACCCACCATAACCAGCCTGGCGGATACATTGTCTGGAAGCTTTATCCTGGAATTGCTTACAAGTGTGACATTAAGCCTGTACCTGGCTGCCACACGATAGACCTCTTGTTTGACAGGGCAGGAATCCGCATCCACATAGATCTTTATCATTGTATTGACTTCTTTCAATCCTTCATTAACCGCTCAGGCAATGATTTGTTGATTGAGATTCATGGCTTCCTGGCAATTATCCCAGCCACTGCCTTTTTGTCTTCAAATATCCCTTCATGATATTTGATGCAATGAAAATCATGAAAAAGGTCTAACAGTTCATTTGGCTTTAAGAGGAAGTCGGGATTCTTGGGTTTGCCGAACCGAATCTGGTCGGTTGTAAATGTTTCATAGACAACGACTCCTCCGCTACGAAGACCGTTCTTTATATGAGGGATGAGGGAGCGCTGGAGGTACCTGAAACATATGATAACATCATAGCGAGCCGGCTTGATATGGGGGGCGTTTTCAAGGTCAACAACACAGGCATCCAGTTCCACCCCATGCGCCTGTGCCGATTCCTGTGCCTTTTGAACAGCCTCGGGCGATATATCGACGCCTTCCGTTTTAAAGCCAAGGGTTGCAAGGAAGATTGAGTTTCGCCCGTCTCCCATTGCAAGATCAAGCACGCGGCCTTCAGGCAGAAGGCTGATGTTTTCAACAAGAAACTTGGCTGGTCTGTATTTTGGATCTGTCAAGGTATTCCTTATAGGCGCTAAATATTATTCAGATCAAATCCTTCTGATAAAAGCTGATCCTTTACCCATGAGATATCTTTTTTCTCGGTTATGACCTTTGTGATCTTATTAAAGCCGGTGGTATCTCCCAGCATTATGCAGCCGATTATGCGGTTATTTTCAAGGACTATCTTTTTATAGACCTTTTCATTCATGAGGAACCTGGATTCATGTTTATTATCTGCATCTATATCTCCGGCTGAAGCAAGGTCAATGCCCACGACCTTTAATGTGTTGGACATGGTTGTGCCGTTGTAAACCATCTTGCCTCCCGCCATGTTTATCCCTGCAATCTTGCCCTGTTCCATTGCCGCCGGCCAGATCCCGTAGGCCATGCCATTGAACTCAGCCACATCGCCTGCTGCATATATGTCCGGCAGATTGGTCTCTAACGATTCATCCACCCTGATGCCCTTGTCGAATTCAAGACCCATGGCCTTTGCAAGGACCGTGTTAGGCCTAACACCCGCAGATATAATCACCATGCCGGCAGGGAGGTTTTCTCCTCCCTCAAGCAGGACTGAATTTACATGGTCAGGGCCTTTGATCTCTTCAGTCTTAGCACCCAGCCTGAATTTGAACCCCATTGCCTCCATGCTCACCCTCAACATTTCAGCACCTTTTTCATCCAGTTGCCGGGGAAGAAACCTGGGAAAGAACTCCACGACCGTGACAGCCTTGTTCATCTTGAGAAAGGCATTGCCTGCCTCCAAACCGAGCAGGCCGCCGCCGAT
>Ga0153915_10001206_pt1 | contig 23857 bp, 21 predicted proteins | sample Opewatmetagenome_2_FD_107003 | JGI IMG/M metagenome (GOLD analysis project Ga0153915, IMG submission 107003) | Freshwater wetland microbial communities from Ohio, USA - Open water 3 Core 3 Depth 3 metaG | ecosystem: Environmental > Aquatic > Freshwater > Wetlands | place: USA: Ohio, Lake Erie...
AATTGTCAAATTAATTGACCCAGAAGATTCACCATAGCATATTACATCAAGATGAGTTTCAGAAAGATGACACTGCCCCCACACACTCAACCCAATCATCCATAATCCAGCACCCAGCGCCAAGAGCCTTGCCATGTGAAGTAGAGAACAGCTCTTGCTCCGGCCATATTTCACATGGCTGGCACCCTTCACCAGCCTCTTAACAGAAATGCCTCCTGTTAAGCTTAACAAAGCTTTCAGAGAATTAAAGACAATATTTGCCGCTCCTGCTCTCAAATACCTTTTTTTGCTCTGCACTAAAAGTGAAGTATCCACGTCCGGCACCATCCTTATTTTAATGCCGGAAAAAGTTAACAACCACAATTTTCAATCAGCTGTCCAGACTGACCGGATTGTTATCTGTCTTTATTTCAAGACTTTCTACAAACAGGTTTTCACAATCTAAAACACCAATTAACAACTCTAAAATAAGTTCTTATTTATTTATATAATAGTGCTTTTTGACCAGTGCTAATAAATATTACATAAATGAATGATGTTAAAAAACATAAAACCTAAGAAGCAATCATGAAATCTTTGTCTCCTCAGAAAAAATTGGGTTTATCGAAGTTTATTAGTGAGTGGAAATACTGACAAAACAAACTAGAAAAGAATAGACCCTTTTGGGGAGTTTCAGGCGAAAATAAGCGGTTGCTTTCAGCGAGCCCCATTTTTAAGATCTCTTTAAAAACCTTTTATTAACATAATACATCGACAATAATACATAATACATTATGGGACTGCCTTCGGCGAGCCCTTTAGGATGATCCAACAACTCCAAATTACTCCTGACTCGTTTCACTCGTCTGGGATTTTTGTTTATTATTCCTTTCTCAAACTTTGTCTGGGAAGTCTTAAAAACAAAAATCCCGCAATAAGCTGTGGGAGTAATTTGTCGTTGCGGAGAGAGGGGGTTGCCAAAGGCGAACCCCCGAGGGGAGGCTTCAAAGCTAAAGCAAACACTTTGTGTTTCCATTTTGTTTTACAATGTGTCTTCACTATAGCAAGCTCAGTTCAGCCCCATTGTAAAACAAAAAATCCTGCTGTCGCAGGATTTGCTTTGGCTTTGGCGGAGAGAGGGGGGTTCGAACCCCCGGTACCCTTTTGAGGTACACACGCTTTCCAGGCGTGCCAGTTAAACCACTCCTGCATCTCTCCTTATTCCATATATTGAAATTATTAAATGGTCGCGAAAGTTACTAAAAGTTTTCGATTTTAGTGCGAGGGCAACACGGAAATGGCGCGAACTACAGGCTTTTTGGTGGCGCCTATAAGGCTTCGCGTAGCGGGCGGACAAAAAGACTGGAGTTGTCATTTCCGGCGCCTTTTCTTTGTTTCTTTCTTTGGACGAACAAAGAAAGAAAAAGAGAAAACTTTGGAGGGGCAAAAGAACCGGAGCGAAGCAGAGTTCGGCGAAGCCAAATGAACATTCTAAGAAATCTCTCCCGCCATCGACTTCCCTAAACACCTTATCACTTCTTCCCTCGATGAGCATACTCCAAGCAGATGCATAAGCTTGGTCACAGACGCCTCCGATGTTATATCCTTACCGCTTACCACACCCGCTGCCAGCATCTCCCGGCTGGTTTCGTATAATCCCATCTCAACACTACCACCATGACATTGGGTGACGTTGTAAATGATTCCCCCCTTGCTGATAAACGATTTCAAATCCTCAATAAACCAACTGTATGTAGGCGCGTTCCCTGAACCAAACGTTTCAATTATCAATCCCTTCAGATCCTTTGCGTTTATAACTGCCTGCACAAGATTCCTTCCTATCCCTGGAAATATTTTAAGAATTGCTACATTGGTATCAAATGCCTTATGAACTATAAGATATTTTTCCGGATCTGTGTACCTGATCAGGTTGTAATTATATTTCAGATGTAAACCCACTTCTGCCAGAGGCGGGTAATTTGGAGAGTTAAATGCATCGAAATGTTCGGCACTGAATTTTGTCGTCCTGTTGCCGCGGGTCAATTCATTATCGAAATAAATGCAGACTTCCGGAACAATCGATAAACCATTTTCACTTGCAGACGCAATCTCTATCGCCGTTATAAGATTCTCTCTTCCATCAGTACGAAGAAGGCCTATAGGGAGCTGCGATCCCGTAAATATGACTGGCTTTCTGAGATTCCCCAGCATATAGCTGAGTGCAGAAGCGGAATAGGCCATGGTATCAGTGCCATGGAGGACTACGAATCCGTCATATTTTTCATAATTCTCTTCAATGGTTTCTGCCATTTTAATCCACATGTCAGGATCGATATTGGAAGAATCCCTCACCGGATTGAAAGAGACTGACTGAAGATTAAATCCCAGCTTGGCAAGCTCTGGTACATGATCAGTAATATGTTTAAAATCAATTGGTATCAGTGATCCTGTAACCGGATCATGGACCATTCCGATAGTACCTCCTGTGTAAATTATCAGTATTGACGTTTCCCGCTTTTCTTTCATAGGCAACTGTTATAGGGCAAAAAGCTTGACCGAATTAGAATAGGTAATTGATGCTGCCTCTTCTCCTGTTAAACCAAAGATTTCAGCAATTTTATTGTTTATCAAGCAAAGATACGAACTCTCATTCCTTTTCCCTCTGTAGGGAACAGGCGCAAGGTAAGGAGAATCAGTTTCTAAAATTATATTTTCCAGTCCTGCTTCCCGGACAATCCTAGCAAGTCCTGAGTTTTTGAATGTAACGATGCCACCGATACCAAGCTTGAATCCCATACCCATGACTTTTTCAGCATCCGCCAAAGAGCCTGTGAAAGCATGAAAAACTCCCCTGACACCGGAGCCTGTAAAATCCTCAAGGGCATTAAATACTTCTGAAAAAGAATTTCTTGAATGAATAACTACTGGAAGAGAATGCTCCAGAGCGAAAGCTACTTGTTTTTTAAAAACGGCTACCTGATCCTTCAGGTAACCCTGGTCCCAGTAAAGATCAATGCCGATTTCTCCTATTGCATAAAATTTATGTGTTGTTGCCAGATCAAAGAGTTTGTCAACCTGTGATTCAGAGTTATCTTTTACAGAGGTTGGATGAATACCAATCATAGGGTAACAGATGTCGGGATATTTATTCCACACAGAAAGCATCAGATAAACAGAATCCAGGTCAATATTCGGCATGACAAGCTTTACCACCCCGTTTTGAACAGCCCTGTTTATTACCTCATCTCTGTCATTGTCAAATTCAGGAAGATAAATGTGTGTATGTGTGTCAATTAACTGCATTACACAACACCCTGTGCTATCATTGCATTAGCTACTTTTACGAATCCGCCGATGTTGGCTCCGTCGACATAATTAATGAATCCGTTCTCCTGCTTGCCAAACTTTACGCATGTACTATGGATATTCTTCATAATGGTATGCAGTCTCTCATCAACTTCCTCCCGGGACCATGGGAGTCGCATGGAGTTCTGGGTCATTTCAAGTCCTGAAGTGGCCACGCCACCAGCATTGGCAGCCTTTCCCGGACCATAAAGGATTTGAGCATCCAGGAATACCTGTACAGCTTCAGGAGTTGATGGCATATTTGCTCCTTCAGCCACGCAGAAACAGCCGTTCTTGACGAGTGTCCTTGCCTCATCGGCATTTATCTCATTCTGAGTGGCATTTGGCATTGCTATGTCGCACTTAACTTCCCATGGCCGCTTATCTTCAAAATATTGAACACCATACTTATCAGCGTACTCTTTTATCCTTCCCCTTCGGACATTCTTTAATTCCATAATAAACTTAAGCTTTTCATCATTTATGCCTTTTGGATCATAGATAAATCCGTTTGAATCAGACGAGGTCACCACTTTACCCCCAAGCTCAGTAACTTTCTCTGTTGCATATTGGGCTACATTGCCGGAACCTGAAATACATACGATTTTTCCTTTCAGGGAGATACCCCTTGTTGCCAGCATTTCCTGAGCAAAATAGGTAACCCCGTAACCGGTTGCTTCGGGACGAATAAGTGAACCTCCCCATTCTATACCTTTTCCCGTAAGGACGCCTGAAAATTCATTTTTTAATCTTTTATACTGACCGAACAGATATCCGATCTCACGGCCACCAACTCCTATATCCCCTGCCGGAATATCAGTCTCAGGTCCGATATGGCGGAACAGCTCAGTCATAAAGCTCTGGCAGAATCTCATAACCTCATTATCTGATTTACCTTTCGGATCAAAATCAGAGCCCCCTTTTCCTCCTCCCATTGGGAGAGTTGTCAGGCTGTTTTTAAAGACCTGTTCAAATGCTAGGAATTTAAGAATGCCGAGGTTTACCGAAGGGTGAAACCTGAGGCCTCCTTTATAGGGCCCGATAGCACTGTTCATACCGATCCTGAAACCACGGTTTATTTGGACATCTCCCTTATCATCCAGCCATGGAACCCTGAAAATGATGGTCCGCTCAGGCTCAGCAATTCTTTCCAGGATTTTGGCGTATTTATATTTTGGATTTTCTTCAATAAACGGAATTAAGGATTCGGAAACCTCCTGAACTGCCTGGTGAAATTCATTTTCACCCGGATTTTTGGCCCTTATCATTGCCATGAATTGTTGTACTCTTGGATCCATCGGTTAGTATTAAAAAGTTATAACTTAAAATTAATTCAGTCAGCAAAGATATTTTTTAAAATAAAACAAAGATAAGCAGTTGATAATTTTAAGTTATCCTGTAAAGGTTCCCCGGGTAAAATTTAACAAGTCCCTTGAATTCCATTTGTAAGAGTATTGAAGAAAGTTTATGAACAGGGAAATCCAGAGATCTGCTTATAGCATCGATATTCAGTTCGTTTTCTTTTGACAGTAACTCGAAAATCCGTTTTTCTGTATCGTCGAGTTCTGAGAACAATGATCTCTGAACTGCCTGAACTGATTTTTCCGGTTTCCAGGCGAGAAAGTACTCTATATCATCTGAACATTCAATAAGGGCTGCTTTATTGGTCTTTATCAGATTATTGCAGCCGGCTGACCATTGATCATCAGGTCTTCCGGGAACGGCAAAAACATCCCGGTTATACGATGCGGCAATATCAGCCGTGATAAGAGCCCCGCCTTTGATGCCTGATTCAACAACAATGACAGCATCAGATAATCCAGCTATAATCCTGTTCCTTTTAAGGAAGTTGTTCCTTTCCGGTAGTGTATCCGACATGAAATCAGTCAAAAGGCCGCCTTTTTTCAGGATCTGGCCGGCAGTTGATTTATGTATTGCAGGATACAAGGTTTTCAGGCCATGACCCAGCACGCCAATAGTTGAAAGATTATTTGAAAGAGCAGCTTTGTGCGCTGCAACATCTATTCCATACGCAAGACCGCTAACAATTATCAACTCAGGATGACCTGCAGCAAGCCCGCCTATTATTTTATCGCACATCTCTTTTCCCCTGATGGTGGCACTTCTGGTACCTACAACACCCAGGATCTTGGCACCATCAAGGTCGCAGGTACCTTTAAAAAAGAACACTACAGGCGAATCGTCACACTGACGAAGTCGGAACGGGTAATCATTATCGAGGTAAAAAAATGTCCTGATATTGTTCTTGGTCACATAATCTGCTTCCTCTTCAGCAACTTCAAGATACGACCGGTCACTGATATACTTTGCAAGACCTGACCCTATACCCTTGATCCTGATCAGATTATTGAAGGACTCCTGGAATACAGCTTCAACACTTCCAAAATAAGAAACAAGCTTACGGGCATTGATATCCCCGATACCTGGAATTAACCCTAATGCAATTTTATGCTTTAGCGAGACCTCTGACATAGCACTGGAAATTGAGACATACAAATATAAAAAAAGGACACTGAATCCAAGGGTCCTTTTATAAAATATTTATGTATTTGCTAACCACAGGTACTCACCCCCAAATCCCCTCTCTGCTTCGCAAAGAGAGGGCTAAATCATTGTATATTAAATAAATTTCCCCTCTTTACGAAGTAGAGAGGGGAAATACAAAGAGGTGAGTACATGGGATTCTATATCACCCCCATATCCAGCATCGAATTTGCTACCTTAAGGAATCCTGCAATATTTGCACCCTTTACGTAATCAATAAATCCGTCAGTCCTTTTACCGTGTTGAACACATTGCTCGTGGATGTTGATCATAATTTCATGGAGCCGGCCATCAACCTCTTGGCTGTTCCATCTCATCTTCATGGAGTTCTGGGTCATTTCAAGTCCCGATGTTGCAACTCCGCCTGCATTCACCGCTTTCCCAGGAGCAAAAAGAATGTTATGTTTATTGAATTCTTCAACTGCTTCAGGTGTACATCCCATATTTGATATTTCAGCGACCAGCCTGACACCATTGTTAATCAGGGTTTTGGCATCTTCGCCATTAAGTTCGTTCTGTGTAGCGCACGGTAATGCTATGTCAACCTTAACTTCCCAGGGGCGTTTGCCTCCATGAAATTCAACACCTTCAAAGACATAGGAGTATGGTTTGACTATATCCTGGTTGGATGCTCTCAATTCGAGCATATAGTCAATCTTTTTCCCTGAAATCCCGTCAGGATCATAAACATAACCATCAGGACCTGAAATTGTTACAACTTTAGCGCCAATTTCCGTTGCCTTAAGAGCTGCACCCCAGGCCACATTGCCAAAACCTGAGATTGAGATAGTTTTGCCCGTCAGGGTTTCATTAATAGTTTTAAGCATTTCCTGAGCAAAATAAATTCCGCCGAAACCTGTTGCTTCAGGTCTGATCAATGAACCACCCCAGTTGCTTCCTTTTCCAGTAAGCACTCCAGTATGGTCTCCCTTAAGTCTCTTATACATTCCATATAGGAATCCGATCTCCCTGCCTCCGACTCCGATATCACCTGCAGGTACATCGGTTTCAGGACCTATGTATTTCCACAATTCTAGCATAAAAGACTGGCAGAAACGCATCACTTCTGCATTGGATTTTCCCTTGGGATCAAAGTCAGATCCGCCTTTAGCGCCTCCCATTGGTAGAGTTGTAAGGGCATTCTTGAAGATCTGCTCAAATCCTAAAAATTTTAATATTGAGAGGTTAACACTGGGGTGGAAACGCAAGCCTCCCTTATATGGACCTATAGCATTGTTGAATTGAATCCTGTACCCGAGATTGACCTTAACATTACCCTCATCGTCTATCCACGGAACTTTAAACGCAACCACTCGATCAGGTTCAATAATGCGTTCAATAATGTTTGCTGATTCAAACTGGGGATTCTCATTGTATGTCTCCTCAATCGATTCCAGAACTTCTCTCACAGCCTGTAAATATTCGACTTCCCCGGGATGTTTCTTCTCGAGGTTGTTCATGATCTTATCAACATTCATGGTAAAAAATATTTTGAGTTAATATTTAGTAATTATTCTATTTTATTTTAAGCCCCCTTTAGGCCTGCCCGGACCGAATCAAAGATCCTAACCGTAGCGTCAGGAGTGTCAGTGGGGAAGGGGGCAAATAAGTCCACAAAGGTGATCTCTACGTTATTCATTAAAAATGATTTAACTCATGTTCTCACAGGTTTTTCCCCCTGACCCTGGGAGCAAACGAATTCAAGGAGGAAACTATTTTTTCCTTATCCTTACGATTGAGTGCACTTATATATATAGGAGGATATTTTGCCACCCCTTCTTTTAACCGCTGATATAATGTAATGCTCTGTATCAATCCTGAAAATTTCTTTTCCAAAGTAAAACCGGTAAATGCTTTTTTATTTATTTCAACCGAATTCTTATTGCCCTCGACAACTCCAGCTGAAAAATACCTGAATATTATTTCGTTGCCTTCGTCTGAATAGAATACATATTGATATTTGAGAACGACAGGGAAGAAAATAACAAATAAAAAACATGCAGAAAGAAAAATGGTCCAACCAGCTGAACTTATCCCGAGCAATGGAAAGTTGATGACCCTGGCTGCATATGCCAGAATAAGATATGTCAGAAAAAGTATTATGGCTGTTCGGGCTCTGATCTTTAAATTTACTATTGATTTGCTGTTGTTCAGAGTCATGATTTAGTTTTATGTAAAATTAATCTTTTTTTGTTTCCTGCATCTTTTCGCCCCCAACCCCCCTGACGCATCGGTCAGGGCAGGTCTGAAGGGGGCTTAAAATGCCATCCTGATCTGTGACTCCCCTTTAGAGGGAAGGGGAGTAAAATCTATCGTTTAGTTTTAAAGAATCCTGTAACCAGTTCACCACATTCCTTCGCAAGAATTCCGGGTATGACTGTAGTTTTTGGATGAAGCAAACTTCCTTTTATCAAAGAGTAGCCTTTCTTTTCATCATCAGCACCATAAATGAGTTTTTCGGCCTGGCTCCATCCGATGGCTCCTGCGCACATAGCACAAGGCTCGAGGGTTACATAAATGGTGCAATCATTGAGGTATTTGCCTCCGAGCCAGCTCGCAGCAGCTGTTATTACCTGCATTTCCGCATGTGCTGTAGGATCGTTCAACGTTTCGGTAAGGTTATGCGCCCTGGCAATGATTATGTTGTTGCAGACAACCACTGCTCCAATCGGAACTTCCTTTTTATCATATGCTTTCCTTGCTTCTGCCAGTGCAGCCCTCATAAAATGTTCATCCGTACTATCTGCCATGCAAAACAGAATATGTTCTAAAATTAGAAAGAATTCCTGAATATTGGGAGGTTTAAAAAATCAATATAAGGTCAAATTCACCTTTTTTCACCCCCTTCCGCCCTGACCGATGCGTAAGGGGATTTAGGGTTGAAAAGTAAGGGAAGAACTTTTAAAACATCCACTGCAAAGGGTGTTTTTAAAGCCAGGTGTAAAAAAGAAAGGGTGTAAACTTGACAGGGGTGTAGTTCAATTTTTTCTATTTTTGTTGGAACTTAAAAAGAAATGTATGTACAGAACATTTACATGCGGAGAGCTTAATATTGAATTTGAAGGGAAGGAAGTCGTTTTATGCGGATGGGTGCATAAGTCAAGGGACCTTGGAGGGATGACATTTTGCGATCTCCGCGACCGGTACGGGATCACCCAGCTAGTTTTCAATATGGAAGTCAATAGCGCACTTTGCGAACAAGCAAGAAAACTGGGGCGTGAATTTGTTATCCAGGCTAAGGGCAAAGTCAGGGAACGCAGCAATAAGAATCCCAGGATACCCACCGGTGATATTGAAATAGATGTAACAGAACTTAACATACTTAATCGAAGCGAAACGCCTCCCTTTACCATCGAGGACGAAACCGACGGTGGTGATGAATTGCGCATGAAATACCGCTACCTCGACCTCAGGAGAAACATTGTTAAAAATAATATGATACTTCGCCATAAGGTGGCGAAAGAAGTTCGGAGGTATATGGACTCTGAGGGTTTTATTGAAGTTGAGACACCAGTTCTGATCAAATCAACTCCTGAAGGCGCCCGCGACTTTGTTGTACCATCCAGAATGCAACCGGGTACCTTTTATGCTCTTCCGCAATCACCACAGACCCTTAAGCAACTTCTTATGGTAGCTGGCTTTGACAGGTATTATCAAATTGTGAAATGTTTCAGGGACGAGGACCTGAGGGCTGACCGTCAGCCCGAATTTTCCCAGATTGATTGCGAAATGGCATTTGTAGAAAGAGATGATATCCTTGACACTTTTGAGGGATTGGCAAAATATCTGTTCATACAGATCAGGAGCATTGATATTAAAGAACCTTTCTTAAGATTATCCTGGCAGCAAGCAATGGAGAATTACGGAACTGACAAGCCGGATCTCCGCTTTGAAATGAAGATAACCGATCTGACAAAAACGGTCAGGGGACATGGTTTCTCGGTGTTTGATGGTGCGGAATACGTTGGAGGAATATGTGCTGGAGCATGTTCGGAATATTCGAGAAAACAGCTGGATGAGCTTACTGAGTTTGTAAAGAGACCTCAGATAGGAGCTAAAGGACTGATTTACCTGAAGTATAGTGACGACGGTTCGTTGAAATCTTCAGCTGATAAATTTTATTCAGCTGAAGAGCTTAAAAAATGGATCGGGGCAACAAATGCAAAACCAGGCGATCTGTTGCTGATCCTTGCTGGTGACCATCTCAAAACTCTTGCAGCACTTTCAGAACTGCGCCTTGAAATGGGAAACAGGATGAATATGAGGCCAAAAGATAAATTTGTCCCCCTCTGGGTGATCGACTTTCCGCTACTCGAATGGGACAATGAAACCAGAAGGTTTTATGCAATGCATCATCCTTTTACTTCTCCTAAACCTGAAGATATTCATCTGATGGAAATAGACCCCGGCAAAGTGAGAGCCAATGCATACGACCTCGTGATTAATGGAACTGAAATAGGTGGCGGCTCAGTCAGGATCCATGATGCATCTGTTCAGAAGCTTATGTTCAGGGTGCTCGGATTTTCTGAAGAAGAAGCGAATGAACAGTTTGGATTTCTGCTCAATGCATTTAAATATGGCGCTCCTCCCCATGGAGGAATTGCATTTGGTTTTGACCGTTGGGTGGCAATGTTCGGAGGTCAGGATTCAATACGTGATTTTATTGCATTCCCGAAAAACAATTCAGGACGTGATGTAATGCTTGATACTCCTGCGGAAATATCCGAAAAACAACTGGAAGAACTGAATCTGTCTGTTAAGAAGAAATAAAGTAAGCGCCTACTAAATTTTATCTATCTTGGGCTCCCTTTAAATTTATCAGAATTACTCCGTTTCCGCCTCTTGAACCGTATATTGAGGCGGATGATCCCTTGAGAACCTGGATTGATTTAACCAAAAAAGGCTGAATATCATCTATTGTTGTAACAATCTGTCCATCCACAACAAACAAAGGTTCAGTACTTAGTGTCATTGAGTTAACACCCTGAATTTTGATACTCCTTCCGTTCACCTGAACGCCGGGAAGTTCGCCGCGAATCATATCATAGATATCACTATATGAAGCATATTTCGATTCCTTAGCGTCAAGTTTGCTGACGGGAGTAGTAAGATCCCTTTTCTTTACCTTACCATAGCCAATATCAACAACTTCTTCATTCGGATCGATCTTTTCATTTACCTGGTTTGGAACGGAGCCTTCAAATGTGAAATTGATCCTGTGCCTCCCATTTATTTCCTCTTCAACTATTCCATTAGTAAAAGTAAAAATGCCGATCTTTTTAGTTTCTGGTTTCACCTTTATTTTAAAGTACCCTTTCTGGTCAGTAGTGGCATTTGTCTTTCTGCCATCAATCATGATTATGGCATTGGCTATTGATGCATGCGTTTGATCGACCACATAACCTGTTATGGTTATCTTTTTATTGTTTTTCTGTCCATACCCGTTGCTAAAAGAAAAGATACCGATCAGGAGACAGATTATAACATTTGTTTTCATATGATTTGAGTTAATTTATCCTGCAAGTTAAAAGTAGCGTGAATCATTTCCAATTTTTATCAGGTTAAATGAGCCGGTTATCTGTCGTTTCCGGTTATAAGGTTAATAAGAATCACCCCGTTGGAACCTCTCGCACCATAAATTGAAGCAGCCGATCCCTTTAAGACCTCAATTGACTTTACCATCTGGGGCTGTATATTATCTATTGCAATAACCGGAACTCCATCCACGACGAACAAAGGTTCCGTACTCCCGTATATCGTCGTTGCTCCCCTTATCATTATACTGTTCCCGTTAACATGAACACCAGGAACTTCACCCCGTATCATTTCATAAATGGAAGAATATGAAGCATATTTTGATTTCGTTCCATCGATTTTCCCGACCGAAGTTGTAACTGACTTCCGCTTTACGACTATGTAACCAATATCAATTGGTTCATCGCCGGGGTCGATCTCCTCACTTTTCTGGTCAGGAACAGATCCTCTGAATTTGAAATCAATCTTTTTCCTTCCGCCAATGAGTTCTTCAACAATACCATTTGTGAATGTAAGAACACCTATCTTTTTGTCCCCCTGCTTTGCTCTGACTTTATAAACTCCCGTTCTGTCAGTAACAATATTAGTCTTTTCTCCATCAATCATAATGATTGCATTGGCAATTGAGGCACCCGATTCATCAGTCACATTTCCTGTTATGGTTATCTTTTTTCCGGATTTTTGTCCGTATAACCCGGTAATTGAGATTACTACAAGGAATACGCTAAACAATATTCTGACTCTCATATTTATGGTATTAAACTAATGACAAAAAAAGAAGTAAACTAAAAGAAGCCTAAATAGTATTCCCCATCAATGTTGCAGATGTGCATCTCTCTACTAAAACATTTATATATTCTCCCTTTTTATGCTCATTGCAAGGGAAGACTACTACTTTGTTCTGAGATGTACGACCAGATAAATGATCCGGTGACCTTTTTGAGAAATCCTCAATTAATACCTCAAAAATCCTGCCATTATCCAGTTTCTTTGATCTGGCTGAAAGTTTATTCTGGAGTGCAATTATTTCATTGAGCCTCCTTGTCTTTATCTCATCAGGCACATCATCTTTGAAATTCCTTGCAGCTTTTGTGCCGGGCCTTTCGCTATACTTGAACATATAGGCAAAGTCAAATCCAGCCCACTCCATCAGGGAAAGCGTTTCAGTATGATCTTCTTCTGTCTCGGTACAAAAACCCGTTATTATGTCGGTCGATACAGCGCAGTCTGGAATGATTGAACGGACAGCTTTTAAACGATCCATATACCATTCGCGTGTATATTCCCGGTTCATCAGCTTCAGAATCCTGCTGCTTCCGCTTTGGACCGGAAGATGGATATGCCTGCAGATGTTCGGATGTTTTGTAATAGTTTTAAGAAGCTTATCTGAAATATCTTTGGGATGTGATGTTGAAAACCGGACTCTGAGCAAAGGATTTACAAGTGCTACTTTTTCAAGAAGATCCGGGAAATCAATATTGTCTCCGTTCTTTCGGTATCCATATGAATCTACATTTTGCCCCAGAAGTGTCACCTCCCTGTAGCCATTTTCCCAAAGCTCATTGACTTCACGCAAAATTGAATCTTGGTCACGGCTCCTTTCACCCCCGCGGACATACGGAACCACACAATATGCACACATATTGTTGCATCCTCTCATTATGGATACAAATGAAGTGACACCATTCTTATCCATCCTGACAGGCGAAATATCAGCGTAAGTCTCCTCCCTGGATAACAGAACATTAACAGCTTTATGACCTGATCCAGCTTCAGATATTAAGGAACTAAGGCTTCGATAAGAATCCGGTCCGGCAACCATATCAACAATATGCTCTTTTTCTATAACCTTTTCTTTTAGTCTTTCAGCCATACAGCCAATAAGCCCGATCATTTTTCCGGGATCTTTCCTTTTCAGGTGACTTATTGCCTTAAGCCGGCCCCATATTCGCTGCTCGGCATTTTCACGGATAGAGCAGGTGTTGATTAGTATAAGCTCAGCTTCATTTATGTCGGCAGTTGGTTCATAACCATCCTTTGAAAGTACTGAAACAACAACCTCGCTGTCAGCAACATTCATCTGACAACCGTAGGTTTCGATGTAGACTTTTTTTTGCATTGCGTTAATTCATTGTTACATCCCCCTATCCCCCTTCCGCTCTCCGCTCTCCGCTCTCCGCTCTCCGCCTTTTTCTGTCCACAAAAGTACATACTATGAATGACGTATTAAAGAAATATTTAATTTTGCATTGTTAATTTAAATTAATAACTGTATGTCAGGTCATAATAAATGGTCAACTATTAAAAGGAAGAAAGGTGCAAACGATGCAAAGAGAGGGAAGATCTTTACCAAAATCATCAAGGAGATCATTATTGCTGCAAAGGAGGGTGGCGGTGATCCTGATACCAATTCAAGGCTCAGGCTAGCTATACAGAACGCAAAAGGGGCCAATATGCCCAAGGATAATATAGAAAGGGCTATTAAAAAAGCAGTTGGCTCTGACGCTGATAACTATGTCGAAACTTCATTCGAAGGGTATGGACCTCATGGAGTGGCCATATTTGCGGAGTGCCTTACCGACAATAACAACAGGACAGTTGCATCGATAAGGTCTGCCTTTAATAAACATGGAGGTAAACTTGGGACAAAAGGATCGCTGAGTTCACTCTTTGAAAGAAAGGGAATATTTACCATAAGGAACGAAGGCTTTAATCCTGATGATGTAGAGCTTGAACTTATTGATGCAGGAGCGGAGGATATTGAGGTCGACAATGATGTTCTGACTGTCACATGTGCCAAGGAAGATTTTGGCAATGTCAACAGAAAGCTTAATGACCTTGGGATTGAACCCGAAGAAGCTGCTCTGAAAAGGATACCTAACACCACAAAAAGCCTTGATCTCGAATCGGCAAAAAAAGTAATGAATTTCATTGAGTCGCTTGAGGATGACGATGATATCCAGAATGTTTATCATAATCTTGAGATCACCGATGAACTGGCCGAAGAAATTGGTTAATATCCTGGTGATATGCTGAAAAGAACACTTATACCTTTCCTATTATTCATTGTATTCCAAATTCCCTCTTGGGCTCAGTATACATTAAGTACAGCTGACCTGATGCGCAGGAATAATGAAAATTCCCTCATGGGCAAACTTGTCATTGAACAGGATCCGCGTGTAGATACCCTTATAAGCAGGTATATTCTTTATAACCGGAAACTTAATGGGATGGAAGGCTTCAGGATCCAGATCTTTAACAGCTCTGAAAAAAATGCAAGGGAAGCATCAGGAAAAGTAAGAGCAGAATTTATGAGCAAATTCCCTGATATAAGTTCATATGCATCTTTTGACAGACCTGTTTATTACAAAATCCGGGTTGGTGATTACCGGACCAGGATCGGAGGTACAAAATATCTGTTAATGATACGAAAGGTTTTTCCGGACGCATATCTTGTGCCGGATATAATAAACTTTCCCGATTTGAATAAAAAATAATTATGAGCGATAATATCAAGCATGAATGCGGTGTTGCGATGTTGAGATTGCGAAAACCGCTGGATTACTATTTTGAAAAATATGGTACATGGTACTGGGGCCTTCAGAAAATGTACCTGATGATGGAGAAACAGCATAACAGGGGTCAGGATGGAGCCGGTATCGCTGGAATAAAACTGAATGTACAGCCTGGGAACAGATATATCTTTCGCCAGAGATCAAACAAGGCAAATTCGATGCAGGAAATCTTTGCTTCAATTTACAATGACATCGACAAAATAAATTGGGCGCATAAACAGGAAACGGGAGATCCGGAATTTATTAAGAAAAATATCCCTTTCGTCTGCGATATCTATCTCGGACATCTGCGCTACGGCACGTATGGAAGTTATAATATTGACTATGTCCATCCGGTAAGCCGCGAAAATAACTGGAAGTCGAAGAACCTTGTAATGGCAGGGAACTTTAACCTGACCAATGTAGGAGAGATATTCAAGAGCCTTGTCGATCTGGGCCAAACCCCTGTCGACTACTCCGATACAGTGACTATTCTTGAAAATATTGGCCACCGCCTTGATGAGGAAAATGAGAGATTGTTCAGGATGTTCAAGGATGAAGGTTATTCAAAAAAGGAAATTACCCCGCTCATAGAAAAGAATCTTGATGTTGCATCAGTATTAAGAAAAGCAAGCAGGAATTGGGATGGAGGATATACTATGGCAGGTATGATAGGTCATGGCGATGCATTCGTGATGAGGGATCCGGCCGGCATCAGACCTGCATTTTATTATATTGATGATGAAGTGGTTGCAGTAGCTTCAGAACGTCCTGTTATTCAGACTATCTTTAATGTCCGCACCGATAATGTCAATGAACTTCCTCCCTCCAGCGCAATTATAATTAAAGTTTCAGGCGAAGCTGAAATAAAAAAGATCCGGGATGAAGTTGAAATAAGAAAATGCTCATTTGAAAGGATATACTTTTCTCGGGGAACTGACAAAGCAATTTACAGAGAGAGGAAAAAGCTTGGTGAAATTCTTACCAATCCTGTCCTGAAAGCAATAAATTACGATATTGAAAATTCAGTTTTTTCCTATATACCCAATACTGCTGAAAGTGCCTTCTATGGCCTGATAAAGGGAGTTGAAGACTATATCAATCAGTCCAAAATGGATGCAATCATAAAACAGCGGGGAACTCTTACAAGGGAGGCCCTTGCAAAGATCATAAGCCAGCGGCCCAGAGTTGAAAAGATTGCAGTTAAAGACGCGAAACTGAGGACATTTATCACAGAAGATGCCAGCAGGGATGACCTTGTTGGACATGTTTATGATGTCACCTATGGTGTAATTCGCAGGGGAATAGACAATCTTGTTGTCATCGACGATTCGATTGTCAGAGGTACTACACTCAAAATGAGTATTATAAGAATTCTTGACAAGCTTGATCCAAGGAAAATTGTAGTAGTTTCATCATCACCTCAGCTGAGGTATCCCGATTGTTATGGCATAGATATGGCAAAGCTGGGCGATCTTATTGCATTTAAAGCCGCTGTTGAGCTTATAAAGGAAAATGGAAATAATGGACTGATCCAAGAAATATACAAAGAAGCTAAGGAAGAAATTCTCAAGCCTGTTGATAAGATAAGAAACCTGGTCCGGGAGATATATAAGCCTTTTAGTCCGGAAATAATATCAGCTAAAATTTCTTCTTTACTTAAAGCCGAAGATATAAAGGCAGATGTGGAAATTGTATTCCAGTCGGTTGAAGGTTTGCATGAAGCCTGTCCCGGCCATACGGGTGACTGGTATTTTACAGGAAACTATCCTACTCCCGGGGGCAACAAAGTAGCCAATCAATCTTTCATAAATTACATCGAAGGCAAAAATAAAAGGGCTTACTGAGGCTCGTGGGAGAACCAGGTTATAAGAAAGTCTTTCTTGTAGGACGCAAGATGCCGGTTGATCTTTTCGATGTAGATGTCTCTTAGTGTGATCATTATACCTGTCTCCTCCACATTTCCGAATTTATGATTTATAAAGGTTCCGAAAGTCCTCATAGTGGGCGATAAACCCATGTATGCATTGATAAGCGGAGGTATATTCTCATTCAGGTTTCTTACTTCCCTCGACAATATTTTGTAGTTGTCCTTGTATCTCCATCCTGTGAAGAGCTTTCTCATTTCATCCTCATGGATATCAATATCAGCCGGTTCGATGGGTACTACAAGCTTATCCGGATCATCAAAATGTCTCTTCAGGAAATAAAGAATCATATTCCTTGCCCGCTGGTTAAAGTGAGGGTACATTGTCACTTTGCCAAAAACAAATTTGAGATGATGGTTATCAAGAACGATTGCTCCAAGACCATCCCAAAGATTATCAAGAGCAAAAAGGCTTTTCCTGCCCATTGTTCCTGACTGATAGTCAGGGTGTACAAAAGAACGGCCAAGTTCCATCAGATGTGGGTAGTATTTCCTGAGGAATTTTGACGAGAAACTGAAATAGGATGATGAGGCAAGCTTTGTAACATCACATTTGATGCATCCTTTTTTAGGGAAATAGAAACGATACCCTCCGATTATCTCCTTATTCTCTGGATCCCACACAATCAATTGTTTTTGAGGGTCTTCCTTGTCCAGGTCAAATTCATCTATATCAATTTCCTTCCCGGTACCTCCTCCGGCGTGACGAAAAGTCATTTCCCTGACCCTCCCGACTTCATGCATCAGTGCAGGTGAATTATTATTATCAAATATGTAAACCTCATTATTCCCATTATTAGTTTGCCTGAGGAGCTTGTCTTTTGTAAGTTCTGCGATTACCTGATCTTTAGGTAAGGGTTCAACTATTGGTTTCATCCATTTATTTTTGTCGTGCAAATTTCAGAATATTTCCATGAAAAAGTCGGAGAACTTCATTTATTTTTAATCCGGTTGTTTCGAAGCAATGTGTGAGCTCAATTTATAAGACTTTTCTTTTACCCACGCAGCCCACTCAGGAGGTGTTTTTGAATGGTCAAATGTCTGCCATGGGATCGGCTTACCGAAGACAAGATTAATTTCCTTCCCTCTCTGTTTGAACATTTCGTCGGCGAGGTACAACATTTCAATATTCGCTTTAATGCCGAGAAATTTCCTTATGTTGGACAGGTTATAAAAGAAGTCGGAATTCCTCCCCGAAAAAAATGCCGGTACAATGTCTCTTTTATGCTGTACCGCTTTTGAAATAAAACTCTTATGCCATTGAAGATCACTAATGATCCCTTTTTTCTTTCTTGAGCATAATCCTGCAGGAAAATAAAGTATCTGGCAATCAGAAGCGTAAGCATCCTCGATCATTCTTACTGCCTCTTTCCCCTGTGTTCCATGCTTGTTAATCGGTACAAATATTCCTGATAGGTTTTTAATATTCATGAGAATATCATTCACCGGAAACTTCAGATCCATGAAATATTTTGACAGTTCAGAAATAAAAACCAAACCGTCCAGGCCTCCAAGAGGATGGTTTGAAACAAAAAAATACCGTCCTTCCGGGGGGATGTTCTCCTTGCAGTATACATTATACTTAATTTTGAAATATTTCAATCCGGCTTCAATGAATTGAGCATCTTTCAGATGTCCCGCCTCCTCCAGGAATTCATTAAGCTCATCCTGGTGCACAATCCTTTTCAGGTATCTGATGAGAAATCCCGGAACAGCTTTTTTTAAAGCTGGATTTTTGGAATACAAAACCTGTTCAACATTAATCTTCAGGACCCCGTTCTTATCAGACGAATCAGTCATAAATACAGCTGATTTTTATTTATAAGCCAGCAAAAATACCAAAAAAATGGAAATCAGGAATATTTTAAGCCTGGCCTCATCCCCCCGGTCCCTACCCCCAGGGGAGAAGGGGCGTAAAAAGATAATATTACTGGATTTAGCCCCTCTCCCTTGGGAAAGGAGTTGGGGTGAGGCCGACTATATCTCATACCCCCGAAATGGCCATTAATTGGCCCCTTAACTCAACAAATGTTTAAAAAGTTATCAACAAAAATTAAAAAAATGTGGAGTAAAGTGGGGGAAAGTGGATAATTTTTTCTTATTTTAGCGTTTTATTGTCAAAAAGGGAGTATGGCCACATTCATAGGCGATTACGATTGTAAAGTGGATGTCAAAGGTAGAATAATCCTTCCAATGGCATTCAAGAAGCAAATGCCTGCCGGAGCACCGGATCATTTTGTAGTCAGGAAAGATATTTTCGAAAACTGCCTGGTACTCTATGCTATCGATGACTGGAACAGGCAGCTTGAGAAGATTAGGAAAAGAATAAATCCCTATAACCGTGAGCATAATATGTTCCTGCGTAACTTCTTCAAGGGAACAGCCGAACTCTCGCTTGACAATAATAACCGTATGCTGATACCAAAAAGATTGCTTGATCTGATACGTGCAGAAAGGGATGTGGTACTGGCAGGGCAGGACGGCAGAATCGAGATATGGTCAGCTTCAGTGTATGAAACAATTGAAATGCCTGCTGAAGATTTTGCCAACCTGGCTGAAAAGCTTATGGGCGGAAGCATTAATGAGCCTTTAGAATAATGTTTTACCATGTACCTGCATTGCTGGATGAAAGTATACGAGGTCTGAATATCCGGCCTGATGGGATTTATGTCGATGTTACTTTCGGAGGAGGAGGCCATTCAATGGAAATACTGAAAAGACTGAAAACTGGAAAGCTGATTGCCTTCGACCAGGATGAAGATGCACAGAAAAACGTGCCTGATGACAAAAGAATCATCTTTCTTAATCAGAATTTCAGATTCCTGAGGAATAACCTGAAGTTTAACGGCTTCACATCTATAGATGGCCTTATCGCGGACCTTGGTGTTTCTTTCCATCAGTTTGATGAGCCCGTAAGGGGATTCACGTTCCGTCAGGATGTTCCGCTTGACATGAGAATGAATAAGAGGGGTTCTGTTACTGCCGCCACCCTTCTGAAGACACTGGATGAGCAGGCGCTCGCTAAAATCTTTTACGATTTTGGTGAGCTTATCAATTCAAGGCGCATCGCCAGGGAAATAGTCAATGCCAGAACTGTAAGACCTCTTTTGACTGTAAATGATATTATAAATGCGATCGGGAAACTTGCACCGCCAAGGTTGGAATATAAGTTCTATGCCAGAGTATTCCAGGCTTTAAGGATCGCTGTCAATCATGAAATTGACTACCTGAAAGAGATGCTCCAACAGGCACTTGATGTATTAAAAAAAGACGGAAGACTGGTCGTCATAACCTACCACTCGCTTGAAGACAGGATCGTGAAAAACTTTATGAAGACTGGCAATTTTGAAGGTGAAGAAAAAAAAGATTTTTATGGAAATCTTATCACACCCTTCAGAATAATCAACAAGAAAGGGACAATTCCTGATAACAGGGAGATTGAGGATAACAAAAGGGCAAGAAGCGCCAGGTTGAGAATTGCTGAAAAAATATAAAAATGGCTGAAGCTGAAAATAAGGAAGGGAAGAGCAAACAGGGCAAATCAGGCAGTTTTATGAAAGAACTGCTCAGTGGCAGCATGGTTTCAGATAAAATTGTCCTTAAGAACCTCTGGTACTTTATTTTCCTTACAGTTCTGGGAGCAATCTATATCGGGAACAGGTTTCATGCTGAAAAAATTACGCGTGAAACTGCCCGGCTTACCCGGGAAGTAAGGGACCTGAAGGCTGAATCGCTGTCAACATCAGCCAACCTGATGTATTTAAGCAAACAATCGGAAGTTTACAGGATGGTAAGGGAGAAGGGATTGGGTCTTGAAGAACTTAAAACTCCGCCATTTAAACTGATAGTCGATAAAAAATAAATTGAATGGCAGCCAGGGATGAAATAGTCTGGAGAAGTGCTGTAGTGTATTTTGTAATTGTTTTTATTGCAATTGCACTTCTTGCCCGTATCCTGTTCCTGCAGTATTTTCAAAGGGGGAAATGGTCGGCAATGAGCGAGAAATATGTTTATAAAACCGCCGAGATGCCGGCCAATCGCGGGGATATTATTGCTTACGATGGCCGTTTGCTTGCAAGTTCTGTCCCTTACTACTCAATCTATATGGATACCCGCAGCTCAGGAATGACAAGTTCAACATGGTTAAACGGTATAACTGGGTTATCGGAAGGTCTTTCGAAGCTTGTCGGGATCAGATCAGCTTCAGGCTGGAGGGCTCTGATAACAGAAGCAAGAAGAAGGGGCGACCGGTATTTGCTAATACAGAAGAAGGTAGATTATGCAACTCTGAAAAATCTGAGAGAACTGCCAATTTTCAGGGAAGGGCAGTATAAAGGCGGTCTTGTCGTACAGCCTGAAAACAGAAGGATATTGCCGCACAGTGAGCTGGCTGCCAGAACAATAGGTTATTTGAACCAGGGCGATGAAGGCACTATTGTAGGACTTGAAGGATCATTCAACAAGGAACTTTCCGGCAGGAATGGAGTGATTGTAAAACAACGTCTTACAGGTGGCGACTGGATACCTGTAGATGAGAGCGAAAGCGTTGAAGCAAAAGATGGCAATGATATAGTAACCACGCTGGACGTCGATCTTCAGGATGTCGCATCAAGCGCACTTGAAAACCAGTTAAGGAAACATAATGCCCATCATGGGTGCGCGGTGGTCATGGAAGTGGCAACTGGCGATATCCGCGCAATTGCAAATCTTGAACAAAGCTCTGACGGAAACTACCGTGAAACATATAATTATGCCATAGGGGAAAGCACAGAACCGGGATCTACATTCAAACTCCCGGCATTAATTGCCGCAATCGAGGATGGAGTGATTGATACCGGTGATATCGTCGATACCGGCACAGGAAGTGTGAGATTCTATAATAAAGTTATTCGCGACACAAGAGAGGAAGGATATGGAAAACTGACAGTCAAGCAGGTGTTTGAGAAATCCTCTAATGTAGGTACCTCGAAACTCATATATGAGCATTATAAAAACAACCCCAGGGATTTCGTAAACAGGCTTTATGCGATGAAGCTTAATCAGAAGCTTGATTTGCAGATAAAGGGCGAAGGTGAACCGCTCATCAGGTATCCGGGCGATAAATTCTGGTCGGGTCTGTCGTTGCCAATGATGTCGCATGGTTATGAAGTGCAACTGACTCCTTTACAGATACTTACTTTCTATAATGCAGTTGCTAATAACGGGAAAATGATGCGGCCCAGGTTCGTGACGGAGATCCTGAAGAACGGGGCAGTCGTAAAAAGCTTTGGAACCGATGTCATTATCAACACAATTGCTTCAAGATCAACGATAAGGAAAGCACAAAAGATGATGGAAGGGGTTGTTGAACATGGAACTGCAACCAACCTTAAAAATGCTGATTATAAGATCGCCGGGAAGACAGGTACCGCCCAGATAGCGCAGAACAAATATGGATACAGGCAAGGACCAAGAATGTCATACCAGGCCTCTTTTGTTGGATATTTTCCGGCAGAAAATCCCCTTTATTCCTGCATTGTTGTCGTGAATGCCCCCTCAAACGGGGTTTATTACGGAAACATTGTTGCCGGATCAGTGTTCAAAGAGATTTCGGATAAGGTTTATGCAACTACATTTTTCAGGGATTACAAAGCGGAACATGAAAAGGGGGAACTGGTGGCGGCTCCTGAAGCAGGCAATGGCTACAGATCTGATATCAACAGGGTTCTCGGCGACCTGGATGTAAGATATAAAAGGACATCAAAGGATGATTGGGTTGCTACCCGTGAAAGTGGAGATACAATCAGGCTGGTAGGAGTTGACCTGAAGACCGGATTGGTTCCGGATGTAAGGGGCATGAGCCTGAGGGATGCATTTTACCTTCTTGAAAACTCAGGGCTCAAGGTACAGTATTCCGGAAAAGGACGGGTGCTGAGGCAATCCCCTGAACACGGAGCACGGGTTTATGAGGGAAGCGTTGTTTCGCTTGATATGAATATGTAAAAGGACTATGGCAGGGATAAATGAAATAATTAGAGGTGTAAAAGTCAGCTTAGTAACTGGTGAATCAAACCCTGTAATCAACAATATTGAGTTTGATTCCCGCAAGGTTACATCCGGTACCCTGTTTGTAGCTGTAAAGGGTACAAGAACTGACGGACATGATTTTATTAACGGAGCTATTGAATCAGGTGCTTCGGCAATTATCTGTGAAGTGCTTCCCGGGAAAACAGATAAGAATATCTGCTGGATAGAAACTGATGACTCTGCTGAGGCTCTCGGAATAGTTTCTTCCAACTTCTTTGGAAATCCCTCTTCAGCTTTAAAACTGGTTGGAGTAACCGGCACAAACGGTAAAACGACAATCGCAACATTGCTTTACCGTATGTTTTCTGCTCTTGGGTATAAATGCGGCCTTTTCTCCACAGTCTGTAATTATGTAGTTGATAAAGAACTTCCAGCCACACACACAACTCCCGATCCTGTTCAACTTAACAAAACCCTTGCTGAGATGCTTGTAGCAAAATGTAATTATGCTTTCATGGAGGTGAGTTCTCATTCTGCTGAGCAGAAACGTATTGCCGGATTGAAGTTTGCAGGAGGCATATTTACAAATCTAACGCACGATCATCTCGATTATCATAAAACATTCAGTAACTACCTGCAGGCTAAAAAGAAATTTTTCGATTCGCTGTCCTCTGATGCTTTTGCCCTGGTAAATAACGATGATAAAAATGGGAAAGTGATGATTCAAAATTGCGCGGCCCGCAAATATACTTTCTCGGTAAAAGGGATTGCAGACTTCCGGTGCAGCATCATTGAACAGGATTTTAACGGCATGGGGCTTAAAATACAAGGAGAAGAAGTGTGGACAAGGTTTATAGGTGATTTCAATGCTTCCAATTTGCTGGCAGTTTATGCCGCATCAGAGCTTCTGGGTGCAGGAAAGAAAGAGATACTCACAGTTCTCAGT
>Ga0153915_10001207_pt1 | contig 23827 bp, 28 predicted proteins | sample Opewatmetagenome_2_FD_107003 | JGI IMG/M metagenome (GOLD analysis project Ga0153915, IMG submission 107003) | Freshwater wetland microbial communities from Ohio, USA - Open water 3 Core 3 Depth 3 metaG | ecosystem: Environmental > Aquatic > Freshwater > Wetlands | place: USA: Ohio, Lake Erie...
CGATGCGGAGAGTTGCTTTTTCTCGACAGAATGAATGCCCATGTCTTTTTACCAACCTTTGCGAAAAAATAGTTGGGAAAACAGTTTACCTCATTGCGAAAAATTATTTAACGGGAATTGCTGGTCTCTCGGCATAGGATTTAGCCTCGCCTGCCAGGCCGGGAAGAATGGGGAGGCCTGCCCCTATAAGAAGTAAAGGGAGCCGTTTCTGCTGCACTTTATGCATAGCAACTATAAGAGATCCTAGCTCTTTTTGATTAAAATACTGGATCTCATCAATTAGAAGAGCAACAGCACACTTGCGATCTTCTGCTGCCTCCCCAATGGCTACAAACAGGTTCGGTAGATCTATTTCTAAGTCGCCGCTATCAGCAGTTCCTTTTGCGGGATCGATACCTAACCCATAAGTAATATCGTCTATAGTTGTGGTGATTTTAAATGCGCTGACAAAACTTCTTAGGGTAGCTAACCCTCGTTTTACCTTATCGCTTACACCAGCAATTCGATCTAAATCAAAGAGGAGAGCCCGGAGATAAGGGACAACCAGTGGACCTAATTCTTTGTTTTCTTGAGCTTCAATAAAGACAGTCCGATAATCATTCTGCTTTGCTAATAATTCAATTTCATTGAGTAGGACTGTTTTGCCTACACCGCGAAGACCTGTTAACAATATGCTCTTTTCTGGGCGTTTTTGTTTGATTCTTCCTAAAAGAATCCGTGCTTGTTCGAGAGCGGGATTTCGGCCTACTAACTCAGGAGGCGGCGAACCAGCGCCAGGTGAAAATGGATTGTTTATGGGATCCATAAAGTGGATTTTTGTGTTATATCAAGTTATGCAAACTTATACATGAAACTGTGAATAACTTGGTATAACTTCTTTCGGATAGGTTCACTCTTGCGGTGGAACAAATCCCAAATCTTCAATCAGTTGATTCGCCGCTTTTTCGATCTCCGGCGTAATTTGATGCCATTGATCATAGGTTTGCTGAAATTGAATCGTTTCGGCAAAGATTAGAACGTCACCCTGAATTTTTTCATCCAGATAAATCGAGCGGTTTTTCAGATCCTCAATGAGTTCATTGACCTTTGATTCCTGTCCATTCGTCATGTAATGAATAATTTGACCGATCTCTTGCGCGGCTTCAATTTTCGATCGGATTGGAAGTTCATTTTGATAGTTTTCCATAATTATCCCTTCTAATTATTAATATAGTTGTTTATTTGTTTTAATTTCAAGTTTGTTTTAATTATTTAATTACAATATTGGATTGACATGTGAAGAAAGTCGAGTTATTATCTTATCTGATTTTATGGACATTGAATATAAATACGGCTTTGTAACACCGATCGCTTCGGATGTTTTCCCGAAAGGTCTGAGCGAAGAGGTGATCCGTGCGATTTGGGCAAAAAAACAAGAGCCCCCATTCATGCTCGAGTTTCGTTTGAGGGCTTTTCGGATCTGGCAACAGATGGAAGAGCCTCGTTGGGCGAATATCGAATATGATCCGATCGATTATCAGGACATTTCTTATTATGCTGAACCTCAATCGAAACAGCAGTTGGATGTCCCGGATGAAATGGATCCTGAAATTTTGAAAACGTTGGACCGCTTGGGCATTTCCCTCAAAGAGCAGGTCGCGATCGATGTCGTTTTTGATTCTGTTTCTTTGGGTACGACGTTTCAGCAAAAGCTCATGGATCAAGGCGTTATTCTCTGCTCGATCTCAGAAGCGATTCGCAAATATCCGGAATTGGTCCAACGGTATTTGGGAACCGTCGTTCCCATGAAAGATAATTTTTTTGCAGCTCTTAACTCGGCCGTATTTAGCGATGGCTCATTTGTTTATATTCCCAAGGGAGTTCGCTGCCCAATGGAGCTGTCGACTTATTTCCGGATCAATGAAAAGCGGATTGGACAGTTTGAACGAACGCTGATCATTGCGGATGACGATTCCTATGTCAGCTATCTGGAAGGATGCACGGCTCCGGCGCATGACGTTAATCAGCTGCATGCTGCTGTTGTCGAGTTAGTTGCGCGCGACCGTGCTGAAATCAAATATTCTACGGTTCAGAATTGGTACGCGGGGGATCCAATTACCGGACAGGGTGGGATCTATAATTTTGTGACGAAGCGGGGACTGTGCGCTGGCGTACAATCGAAGATTTCCTGGACACAAGTGGAGGCTGGCGCTGCGATCACCTGGAAATATCCCAGCTGCATTTTGCGCGGCGATCATTCCGTTGGCGCTTTTTATTCCGTGGCGATGACAAACGGCAAGATGCAAGCTGATACCGGCACACGGATGATCCATGTCGGCGAGCATACCCGTTCTACGATTGTATCGAAGGGGATTTCAGCCGGCGGCTCAAGCAATTCTTACCGCGGCAGCGTTTTTATAGGACCGCAGGCACATCATGCGCGCAATCATTCGCAATGCGATTCGATGCTTGTCGGTAGCCGCTCTTCGGCGCATACATTTCCTACCGTTAAAGGAACTAATGCGACAGCTCAAGTGGAACACGAAGCAAGCGTTTCGCGCATGAATGAAGAACAGATTTTTTATTTGCAGACAAGAGGGTTGACGAAAGAAGATGCGATCGCCCTTATTGTGAATGGTTTTTGCAAAGAAGTTTTTTGCGAGCTTCCATTCGAATTTGCGCAGGAAGCGCAAAAACTGCTCGCTCTTAAATTGGAGAATTGCATTGGATAACGTAATGTTGGATATCAGCAATTTACATGTATCGATCGAAGGAGTACCGATATTGCAGGGATTCGAGCTTTCCTTGCCATACGGCCAAGTGCATGCAATCATGGGACCCAACGGCGCCGGAAAATCGACGCTGGCGAAGGTGCTGGCCGGACATCCTTCCTATCGTATCGATGCAGGCGAGATAAGGTTCAAAGGGAAATCATTGCTGGACATGCAGCCGGAAGAACGTTCCCATTTCGGTCTATTTATGAGCTTTCAATATCCCCTTGAAATTGCCGGTGTCAGCAACGAACTGTTTTTGTGCAGCGCTTTAAATGCGCGCAACGCAGCGAATAACCGGCCGCAGCTTTCCCACGAGGAATTTTCTTTGCTCCTTCAGCAAAAGATGGCGAAGATGCAGATGCGCGCCGAATTCAAGGAACGCAGTGTGAACGTGGGATTTTCCGGCGGTGAGAAAAAACGCAACGAGATTTTGCAGATGGCCATTCTCGAGCCCGATTTGGCAATTCTAGATGAGACCGATTCGGGACTCGATATCGACGCCATGCGCATAATTGCGGATGGCGTCAATGATTTACATTGCCCCAGCCGCTCGATGCTCGTCATTACACACTATCAGCGACTTCTCGACTATATCCGTCCTGATCGAGTTCACGTAATGGACAAAGGGAAAATCGTTCGCAGCGGCGGGCCCGAACTGGCAAAACTGTTAGAAGAAAAGGGCTACGAGTGGATTTGAACGATTTCGCTGAATCCGCTATCTGGCCGGAGTGCCGCCATTCCTGCCTCGTATGGATCGATGGCTGCTTTGACAGCTCGTTGTCCGATCTCAGCGCTTTGCCCTCATGCATGCTGCGAGAAGAGGACAATGCGATCGCATTATATATTCCGCCATCATGTGCCAGTTGTTCTCCCATGCAGATCGTTTCATGTTTATCTCGCCCGCTCCCATCAGCAGTGCGGCTGCAAATTTTTTTAGGGCGAAACGCCCATCTCGACATAGTGCAAGCGACTGCGGGGGAGGGAATAGCAGCAGACTATATTGATGCCATTTTAGATGAAGGCGCGCATTTGCGGATTGCCGAACAGCTCAGGCCGTCGAAAGGCTCCTATTGGCGTTTTTTGCGCGCCTTTCTTCAGCAAAACGCCTATCTTAGTGTTTTTTCCCGCTCGCAAGGCATTAACGCGTTACAAAGAGACTGGCAAGTTGTGTTGAATGGAAACGGCGCTGAGGTAAATCTGAAAGGCCTTGATGATCTTATTGAAGACGGTCAGGTGCATACGAAGGTTTTGGTGCAGCACTCAGCTCCATCCTGCCGCTCGCGTCAGCATTTTAAGAAAATCTTGCAAGGCAAAAGCCGGTCGAGCTGTGAGGGGAAAATCCACATCGAGTCCGCGGCTCATGGCTCCGACGCCAAGCAGCTATGCCAAAATCTTCTTCTCAGCAATGCAGCTTCAGCTACTATGAAACCGTTTTTAAATATTTTTGCCGACGATGTGGCGGTTCATCACGGCGCGACCCTTTCCCAACCGGATGATGAAGAGCTTTTCTATTTTCGATCGCGCGGCATTGGCGAGCGCGAGGCAAAAGAACTTTGGCGGCAAGGATTTTGCCGCGAGCTCATCGACTCTATCGAAATCCCCCTCATGCGAGCCAAGCTATGAAAGACTGGCGCAAATTTTTTCCTATTTTCCGCCATCATCCGGATTGGATCTATCTCGACTCTGCGGCGAGCGCCCATAAGCCGGATTGCGTCATCGAAGCGCTTTCCCAATTCTATTCCAAAGATTACGCAACAGTGCATCGCGCGGCATATGGCGCTTCGATACGCGCAACGGAGATGTATCACAATGCACGCGAAACGGTGCGTCAGTTTTTGAATGCCGCATGCTATGAGGAAATTATTTTTACACGCGGTACGACCGAATCGATTCATATCGTCTCCCGCACATTTCCTCTAAAGCGAGGCGATGAGGTTCTCATTTCAGGGTTGGAGCATCATTCCAATCTCGTTCCTTGGCAGATGCTAGCCGAAGAAAAGGGAATTATTTTACGGCAGATTCCCGTTTTGGGAGACGGATCGCTTGAAATGCCGCTGAAGATTTCGCCTAAAACCCGATTGATTGCCGTAACACATGTTTCCAATGTCACGGGAACGATAACGCCGATTCGCGAGATTGTGCAAGCCGCGCGGCAAGTTGGCGCTGCGGTTCTTGTCGACGGCGCGCAAGCGGCTCCCCATATGCGTATCGACGTGCAAGATCTCGGAGCCGACTTTTATGTTTTTTCCGGCCACAAGTGCTATGGACCGACCGGCATCGGGATTCTCTATGGAAAAAAAGAATGGTTAACGGCAATGCCGCCATTGCAAGGAGGGGGTGCCATGGTCGATCACGTCGACTTCGAAAAGAGTACCTACCTGGAGCCTCCTATGCGATTCGAGGCGGGAACACCAATGATCGGATCGGCAATCGGTTTAAAAGCGGCTCTCGACTTTCTTCAGGAAATCGGTATTCATTCTGCAGCCGCCTGGGAGCAGCATTTATTGTCCATTGCGACGAACATGCTCTCTCGCATCCCAAAACTTCGGATCATCGGCACAGCATTGCATAAAGGACCCATCATCACTTTTACTGTCGACGATGTCCATCCGCTCGATCTCGCCGCACTGCTCGATTGCAAAAATATCGCAGTCCGCACTGGTCATCTCTGCGCGCAGCCTCTGCTCAGAAAATTCGGCTGCGAATCTGCTCTGCGCGCTTCATTCGCTCTTTATAATACTGAAGAGGATGTCGAACGCTTCGTGTCCGCCGTTAAGGAGACACTGATTAAATGCTGTTTTGAAGATCGATAGTGATTTTCGTCGTGAGACCGAGTTTGGAGCACGAAGCTAACTTTTTGTAAGTTAGCGAAATGCGAAAACTTGATCGGAACAGAAAATTCGCATCGAGATTCAAACATGATTTATTCAGTGTTTCCTTAAGTGCAGCTTGCAAGCATTTTGATTTTTCAGGTTCTTTGGGAGCTTTCGCGCCGCGTAATGCTTTGATTTATTATTTGACAGCTCCTTGGATATAAACCTCATTGCAGGTGTACAAAAATATTTTGATTGTTTCGCCTGCATCTGCTTCAATGATAATTTATTATTTTAGGTTGCTATGGTAAATCGCCATTTTATCCGAATGTTTCTGGATCATTTTAAAAATAATGCGATCTTTTGTGCAGCGGCATGCGGATGTACTCTTCATGCGCAGCAGCATGGCGATATTGCTGGCATTGTAGGCTATACAGTTGGACCTGAGGTCGGTGCTTTGTATACGACTAATTTTATGAATCCCTCTGTCTATCTCGCTCATCCTGCTGCGACGGGAGAAAGTTCGGTATCTGATTTCCGCATTATTTCGATGTTTGGGCCGACAAACACAGATACTTTTATTTTAGGAGTCAATGCTTCTGACCAAGTTGTGCTCTACACAGCTAATTTAGCTTCGTTTTATCCACCTCCTGCTGTTCCTGAGACTCTTTTGCCTGCAGCGACGAGTTCAGGAGGGTTAATTCTCTCCGCAGGTGTACCATTCGGCTCGAACAACTCGAGCGCAGCCATTGTTGGGTATGAAACAAGTGGATATCTTTATACGATCCCGGATTTATACTCTCCCGTTTTTAGCTCTCCTATTGAGGCGAGCAATACGCCTTTAACTGCCTTGGCGGTATACGGTCCTACTAATTCGAATGCCATCATTGCGGGAAACACTCTCGGCGGTAATGCTGTTCTCTACAACGTTGATCTGAATACCGTAACCTCTCTAGGAACTCCTCTTGCGACGGCGTCTTCTGCTAGCATTTCTCGTGCGATTGCCAAATACGATGTGAGTGGCAATTCCTATGCAGCTATCGTTGGAGATACAGGCGGAGGTCCCGGCTTTATTTACTCCATTGATCTGAATAATATTACATCGCATTCTCTGGATTCCAAAGCGGCGGTGACTTCAGAACCCGCTTTTCTTGAAGCTATTGCTGCCTATGGGCCGAATCTGACTAACGGTGTCATCGTTGGCTTTGATGCTGCTAGCTATGGCGTTCTTTATACGGTTGATTTATCTTCTCTGGATCCTTCCAATCCGCAAACTCTTACTCCGATAGCTAAAACATCCGTCTCGGGTTATTTGAATGGAATAGCAACCTTTGGTTCGGATCATTCTCAGGCGGCGATCGTTGGAACGATAGCACCAGCAAACACTGCAGCATTGTTTCTTGTCGATCTGAATCATTTGAATTCGCAATCTCTATCGACTCCCGCAGCAACAGCATCGTTGAATTATTTTATTGGCATTACTTTGCTGCCTTCGACAATTTCTGTAGTTGGATTAAAGGGAAATAGTCTTAAGCTGGCGAACTATTTCTTCGAAAATGCGCCCTATCAAGTCGTGTGGCAGATGGCCATGCAGCCAGATACCAATCATGCATTGAAAAACGTGGCTCCCACGCGAAATGCATCAGCATTTTTTGCTGCGCAACATACGCAGCTTTTAACGAGCCAGACGGTCATTGATCATTTGTGCCAATACAGGGGATTGCATGGGATTTCACCGGCAGTTCAGCCAATAGCAGCTTTGGATGAAACGGACGATTTGTTGGCTATGTCAACGACAAAGATTATGGCAAAGCCGGCGCCTAAACCTGAGGCTGAGCCCACACCCAAGCAAGAATCTACGAAAGTATCCGAGCCAGTTGCAAAACAATCTTGCAACCCGGTTGTTTCTCCATGGATCGGCATTTTCGGCGATTATGCAAGAGAACATGCCCAAAATCAAACGCCTTCTTTCAAAGCAGGGGCCGGCGGCATTGTCGCTGCCTGCGATTATTTGCAGCTCGCGCAAATTCAGCCCATTGGCGCAGGGTTAGCCTATGCCCATACGCATCTTCGTGAAGATCAGGATATGGGCCATGCGAACGTTGATCAAGGCGCTCTGTTTACGTACGGAACAATGCGAGCGGATAAATGGTATTTCGATCTGGCGTTATGGGGAGGGTATTATCATATCCACAACATTCGCGAAATCGAGATTTCCGGTTTTGACGGCGAGGCATCATCCTCGATTCATGGATGGCAAGCAGCGCCTCATTTCGAAGTGGGTTACGATTGCGAGCATTTTATGAATCAATGGATTGGTCCGTGGCTGCGCGTTGAGCCGTTTGCAATGGCTGACTGGGTCAGCAATTGGCAAAACAAATATCGGGAAACCGGCGGCGGCTTATATAATTTTGGACAAAACAGGCACTGGTCTTCATTGCTTCGCAGCGAGTCGGGCATTCGAGTTGCCGAACGCATCGAACGAAGCTGGGGATGGCTAACGTTCCGTGAAAAAGCCAGCTACGCCTATCAAAAGGCTTTCCGTACAGGAACCATTACTACTTTTCTTGTAGGATCTCCGGGTTTTGTGACGCTCACAACCCTCGGTGGAGCGCAGAATCTGGGCGTGGTTGAACTGGAGTTCTCCTTTACGCCGCGATGCAAAAAGTATCCCTATGGCAGCCTGAGTTATCAAGGGGAATTCGGGGAAAAATTCCAATCGCACCAGGGATTGGCTTCGATTGGCTTGGATTATTAGACCTCTTTCGAAACTAAAGTTCTGCCGCTTTACCAATTTTCTTGCCTGGCGCAGCCCAAAATTGTCTCGGATATGTTTGCAATTACCGCGTCGACTTCGCTTTCGGAAAAAGAAAAATTTATATCAAAGATAGCAAAACAGACAGCTGCTTTTATTTCTCCGGAACGCCTCATTGTATTCTGAAAATATTCCGCAACCGTTTCAATAATATCGCTTCTCTGAGTAGCTGTTAAATTCTTTGCGGACAAATTTTTTACAAGACACGCCCTAATGTCATCTTTTAAAGGGAAATAAAGCATTATACCCAAAGAATCTGGGTAATCGGTTTCTGCCTGCGCCGGACAGCTATTGAACTTGAGTCCATCTGCAATGCTTAACCTATTCAACTTGAGCTGCTCATGAGCGGCTTTGCCTGGACTCAATTTCTGACGATGCGGAGTATAGCATTGATCAGTTCTCCGAGGCGCAGCCTAAAATAGTTTTGGATAGGTTGACGACCATCTCAAGACGTTCGTTTTCAGGAATACCAAACGTTTCGCTGATGTCAATGAGAGCAAATGCGATTGCCAAATCTATCCCTCTGGAAGATTTTGTTTGATTGGCAAGAGCTTGTGCAGCTGCTTCAATGATGATTGGTTTGTGGCTGCTTCGATTATCTGTTAGCGCATGTTCTCCCAGATATTCAACAATCGCTTGGTGTGAGGGAAAATGAAATTTAGCTATTGACATGGCATTTCCTTTTATAAGACATGAATATCATTTCTTCACAACACAGCCTCGAATGACCAAACTTAAGTCTTGGATTATCGAGACAATTTCGCTTTGGGAAAGCGGATCGGGCCGTTTGCTGTTGATATCATGGACAGCAAATGTGACTGCCATAGTTATCCCTGAAGAAGATTTCGTTCGATCGGCAAAAACTTCCACAACCGCAGCAATAAGGTCTTTTCTTTGGGTGTAGTAATTCATTGTTAGCGGATTCTTTGCAAGTTTCGCCATAATATCTTGTTGTGGAAGGAAATGAAGTGATTTCGCTGCTGCTGCCATAATGTCACCTTAAATTTTTCAAGAGGGAGAAAGTTTATCATCGTTTGAAAGATTGTAAAGAATAATTTTGATGTCAAAAAATTCATTCCTTAAAATCTTCTGCTCAGTATCCTTATCCGAGGTTTTTGATGGCTGCGCAAAAAATTTCTCCTTTATCTCTTGTACTTTTGATTGTCGCAGCAATTGCCAGCATCCGCAATTTTCCTTCGGCTGCTATATTCGGCCCCTCTTTGATCTTTTTTTTCATCATCTCTGCCATTTTCTTTTTGATTCCCATCTCGCTTGTTTCAGCTGAACTATCTTCTTCATTTCCCCATGAGGGAGGTGTGTACCATTGGGTGAGGCGGGCATTTGGAGAAAAGTGGGGGATGACGGCGATTTGGCTGCAGTGGATCAATACGATGATTTGGTATCCGACAATGCTTTCATTCATCGGAGGGACGGCAGCCTATCTCATCGATCCTGCTCTTGCACAGAACAAGGCGTATCTCATTTGTTCGATATTAGCGATTATCTGGATCTTGACTTTTCTTAGTCTGTTCGGCATCCGAGTTTCGGCGAAGGTCAACGACATTTGCGCGACGATCGGGACGATTCTTCCCATGATTCTTTTGATTGCGATGGGGATGATTTGGGCATTCAGCCAGCCCTTGCAAATCGAGATCAGCGCTTCCTCTCTTTTTCCTTCCCTGAGCGAAAAGTCAAATTGGATATCCCTCATTGCGATCATGGCATCTTTTTTGGGAATGGAGCTGTCGGGGGTCCATGTATCCGATATTCAAAACCCTCAGCGCAACTTTCCAAGAGCAGTATTTTGCGCTAGCGCGTTCATTTTGTTCGTTATGCTACTGGGATCTCTGTCGATTGCATTTGTTGTGCCGGAAAATGACATTCAGTTAGTCTCCGGCGTTATGCAAGTTTTTTCGGCCTTTTTCAAAGCGTTTGGTCTGGAATGGTGCATTCCGATTCTGACGATCTTAATAGTGATTGGGACTGTCGGAGGAATTATCAATTGGCTCATCTCTCCAGCTAAAGGACTCATGCAAGCGGCTCAAAATGGCTTTTTGCCAGAATTTTTTATGCAAAAGAACCGTTATGATGTTGCTCCTCGGGTCATGCTGGTGCAGGCGGTTTTTGTAAGTCTCATCTGCCTGACTTTTCTGTTTGTTCCGAGCGTGAATGGTTTTTATTGGTTTTTGATGGCGCTAAGCACAGAAATGTACATGTTCATGTACGTACTGATCTTTTTAAGCGCGCTTGTGTTGAGGTTTTCATCGAATCCAAACGATGATACGTTCCGCATTCCGGGAAAAACAGCGGGGATATGGACTATCGTTCTTTTAGGAATTACTGCATGCCTGGCAACCATTGTCATAGTCTTTTTGCCGCCGGACAATGTTGATATCGGCACTCCGCAGCAGTATGCTCTGTCGATCTTGGGCGGCAGCGCGCTGGCGATTCTGCCGTTATTTTGGTTTTTCTGGTATAAGCGGAATAAAAGACCTGTTCCTGATATTGGGGAATAGATCGCAGCCGGAGAGATTCCATAGAAACCTTGGATGACATTGCGCGTGAAGCGATGGCTGAGCGCGGGTTATTGCCCGAATTTCCATCAAATGTATCAGAGCAGCTTGATACGATTATAGAGCCGGCTTTGCCGCGAAAAACGGCTACATTTCGCGATTTGCGGGAGTTATTGTGGGTGTCGATCGATAATGATGATTCCCGCGATCTCGATCAGCTGACCTTTGCGGAAAACATCCATTCTGGCAAAGATAGGATTTATGTGGCAGTCGCCGACGTGGATGCGATTGTTAAACGCGGCTCGGCCATCGATCGCTATGCTTGGCATAACACGACATCTGTCTATACGCCCACGCGCATCTTTCCGATGCTCCCTCAAAAACTTTGCTATGACCTGACCTCGCTTAATGAACAGTGCGACCGGTGTGCCATTGTCATCGAAATGATCGTGGATGAAGAGGGGAAATATGAGCTGCAAGCTGTTTTTCCCGCTTTTGTCCGCAATCATGCAAAACTCGCCTACAATCGCGTTGCGGAATGGATTGAAAGGAATCTTCCCTTGCCTTTGTCGAAAGAGTTGCTGGATCAATTAAAGCTGCAGGATTCGATTGCACAACGCGTTCAGCAATACCGGACAGCTCAAGGAGCGCTTGGATTCGAGACGATTGAAGTTCAGCCGGTGATTATCAATCACGAGGTTGTGCGACTAGAGGAGAAAGCGGTGAACCGCGCCCATAAGCTGATTGAGAATTTTATGATCGCGGCCAATGTTTGCATGACTCGTTATTTTACGGACTGGAACCTCCCTGTTATGCGGCGAATTGTCAAAACCCCCAAGCGCTGGTCGAGAATTGTCCAAATCGCTCGTCAGTTGGGCGAAAAGCTGCCGCCTCGGCCAAATGTAAAAGCGCTCAGAGATTTTCTTATGCGGCAGCGTCAGGCGAACCCTGCGGGTTTTCCAGATCTTTCATTGTCGATCATCAAGCTTTTGGGAAGAGGGGAGTATGTTCTAGGGGTTCCGGGAGGGGCGGCTCCTGGGCATTTTGATTTGGCATTACGCGACTATGCGCATACGACCGCTCCCAACCGCCGTTTTCCTGATTTGGTCATGCAGCGGCTATTGAAAAGCCAAATCTATGGAGAGGCGATCCCTTATCGCAGAAGTGAATTGATCCAGATTGCCAAAGAGTGCACAAAAAAAGAAGACGATGCAGTGAAAATTGAGCGTAGGCTGATTAAATGCGCCGCGGCTATGATGCTGATTCATTTTATCGGGCATCAGTATAAAAGCATGGTTACGGGAGCGAGCTCCAAAGGAACTTGGGTGCGTATCATCAATCCACCAATCGAAGGAAGACTTACCCACGGATTTGAGGGAGTCGATGTTGGGGATTGGATCGAAGTGCAGCTCATCCGCGTCGATGTGCATAATGGACATATCGACTTTAGAAGGGTTTTTTAAGAACCTTTTAGAATCCGCCAGCATTCGCGGGCAATCTCAAAAGCTTCTTGAGTGTGAATAATCAACACACGGATTCTAGAGTTTTTTTGTGCAATATCGCAATCTTCTCGAGGAGCATTTTCATTTTTTTTGGTATCGATTTTGAGGTCTAAAAATGCCAGCCGCTCACATACGCGCTGGCGGAGCAGCGGCGTATTTTCGCCAATCCCTGCGGTAAAGACGAGCACGTCAAGTCCTTCCAGTGAGGCAATCATAGAACCGATGCACGAGCACAATCGGTGGATATAGACATCATATGCGAGCTGGGCACGGGGATTCTTTTCTTGGATGGCTTTGAAGATCTCTCGCATATCGCTCGAAATTCCCGATACGCCAAGAAGTCCCGATTCGCGATAGAGTTCATTGGACAGCGTATGCAGGTCGATATGTTTCAGTCTTTCCAGGAGAATTCCCGGGTCGATTGTTCCGCAGCGTGTATTCATCATCAACCCTTCGAGAGGAGTAAAGCCCATTGTCGTATCGAGGCTTTTGCCATTTTTTACTGCACAGAGCGATGCTCCGGCTCCAAGATGGCAAATGACCATTTTCGAAGTGCTGAATTCCTTCGACACCATCTCTTGGGCGCGTCTCGAGCAATATTGATAGCTGATCCCGTGAAAGCCATATCGCTGGATACCTTCTTCGAACCATTTGTATGGGCCGGGATAGATCGTGGCCTCCAAAGGCAGGGAGTGGTGGAAAGCTGTATCGAATACTGCAATTTGCGGCAATCCCTTGAACATTTTCTCCATCGCCTCGATGCCTTTTAATGCAGCTTGATTGTGAAGAGGGGCGTATTCCGCAAGCTCAGCGATATGGGATTTGACCGTTGAATCGATTCGCACGCTCTCGCGGTAATATTTTCCTCCATGCACAATGCGATGGCCGATGGCGTCCACTTCATCCAGCGATGAGAGTACGGCTGTTTCTCCTTGGATCAGACAATTCATTAGCAGGGATCGCGCTTCATCCAGAGATTTAACCTTCAATTTAGCAGAATACTTCTTGCCTTGGTCATTTTTAACATCCAGGGAAACGTCTTCGAACGTGCCTTTCCATTGCAATCCTGCTTCCCATATCGGAGAGACTGCTTTTTGATCGTGATTTTTTAAAATGTAAAGAGACGATTTCAAGCTGCTCGAACCGCTATTGAGAACTAGGATTTTCATAAGCGCCCTGTTTCGTTCCAAAGTTTAATGACGCGCTGATCCCGCTCGTAGGCGAGAATGCTCACGGAAGCAACAGAAATAGAAAAGAATTTTCCGGCTTCTGCATCCAAATCAAGCCATCGTGCTGCCAAAACTCGAGAAAAATGACCATGGGAAAAAATGATGATATTTCCAGGTTTCTGCGGCAGATGTTTTATGAGACGGTCTGCTCTTTGAGCCACTTCATCGGGCGATTCTCCTCCTGGGGCTCCATCTTCGAAGATATTCCATCCCGTCTGCTGTTTCCAAATTTGGGCAGTTGTTATTCCCTCATATTCGCCGTAATTCCACTCCATAGCGTCCGGTTCGATTTCAAAATGATCGAACCCCGCCAGCCGGCAGGTTTCTTGCGCTCGCAGCATTGGCGATACAAGTATCATTTGAAAGTCGATGCCGCGAAGTTTTCTGCCAAGCGCGATGGCTTCTTCGCGGCCATTTTGAGTCAGGGGAATATCGGTGAAACTCGTGTGCTGGCCTGTCAGCGTCCAATCCGTTTCCCCATGCCGGCATAGAAAAATCTGCACATGCTCGGGTTTAGTGGTGATGATGTCCGCCATGATGATGCCCGCCGTGGTGATGGTGATGGTGGCCATGGTGATAATGGCCATGATGGTGGTGATGATACCATCGGTGATAGGCATACTCATTGCCGAACCAGACGCCATAATACAATCCCGGCCCGATCCAAACTTCCTGAGCTACGCCATCATTATAATGCTGGTTGATTCGGACCCAGCGATAATAGGCATCCTCATTATCAAACCAATACCCGTAGTAATAGCCTGGACCGCCCCAAGGTTCAACATCGCCTTCGGAAACTGCTTGAATCTCTACGCCCGTTCTGACCATCGCATCGATGGAATAAAAGGGAGTCAGCAGAATAAATAATGCAATGAGCTTATGCATACTGTCCTTCATGTTTTGAATTTTTATGATTACCGATGACCGCCGCCATGCCCTCCATGCCCTCCATGACCGCCGCCGCTGTGCCCTCCGTGATGCCGTTCTCCTCCACTTCTATGACCGCCATGACCGCCATTATGATGTCCATGCCAATGATGATGGTTATTTCGCCACCAATGATGGTATTCATCTTCATCGCCGAACCACAGTCCATAGTAGAGGCCAGGTCCGATCCAAACTTCTTCAACATCATCTTCATAGTTGGCATCATCCGGTTCTTCGACGTAAACTTCGCCAGATCTGACCATGGCTTCGACGGAAAAAAAAGGTATTAATAATGTAAAAAAAGCAAATAACGATCTCATAATTAAGAACCTTAAAAAGAGTTTGCCGTAGTTGCTGTATTTATAAATAAATCCCCGTAATTATTATCATGTTGAAATATTGTTAATATTGCAATAAAAAAATACAAGTGGTCGAAATTGTAAATATAATGTTAAGGAGATGTTGTGTTTTATTATTGGGAGACTTAATGTTATTCCACATAAAATCTGTGGAGGGACAATGGTCGCAAGCATTCACGAGTTTTGCAATGATGCAAGGTGGCAATTCACTACACCCGATGATTCAAAATATAATTTAGGCGAAGCGCTTGGTGATTTAACCGGTGTCGGTGCTTTCTATAATCTTGGTGGGGACATGGCAATCATGCAACGCAATCAACGCATGATTGACTGGATCCGCGGAGTGAACCCTGGGCAGTCTGCTAAAGTTAAGCGATTACTAAATAATCATATCGAGTTTTTCGAAACAAAAAATCGGATGCTTTTTCATTCTGTTATTGGGAAGGTTGCCTATGTAAGTGCGGCGGCATTGGCATTGGTTGGAACTTTTTACAACCCAGCATTACAAGGCGTTGGGGTAGCAGGTATGTGTTCTCTCGCTGTTTATTTTATGGGCCGGGCCGGGTTTAATGCCACCGACTGTTCCTTGGGAGAGAGAGAGAAATATCTTTCTTCTGAACGCTGTAATTTAGTTTAATTGAGGGTATAATATGACGATTTATTCACCAGTTGATACGGCTTTGTGCGAAGCAAAAGAGTTTGCGAGATCGATATGCAAAAAACAGCAATCAGAGGCGGCTCCTGTCAGCTCCATGCATAGTTATCATGATACGGGTTATTTTTTTTGGATCAATCACCGCTGCAATTGCTACCCGGAGTCAATCAATCCTAAGAAAAACAACAAGAATGGCTTGATCGGCGGTATTATTGCTGCAACCGTATTGGTTGCTGCTACGGCTAGCTATTTTTTAGGAGGCGAAATCGGCAACTTGTCTAATGCCAGTGCCTCAAAAAGAAATCTGAGTGATCGAAAAATTGCTGTTATTGAGACGGCTCATCCCGCCAAAGAAAAAACACTTGAAGTGATTCATTATCAAGAAAAAATGCTCGATGCGATGGAAACGGAAGCGAAGCGTGGCATTGCTCTTAAATCCTCTTTGATCGCTTCAGCCCTTCTGGCCGGCGGCGGGACTGTTTTATCGATTCTGGGAACCACGGGAACGATGATGGCAAGCGCAGGACCATTGTTTGCTATCCCTGGCGTGGTTGCGGGGGTCGGAACAGCTTGTACATCGCTTTATCGATGGGGTTTTTTGAATAGCGATACATCGCACCAAGAAAGCGCTGTTCGTTTGTATCAGCTTGCGGATCAAGCACAGCGCTGTTAGGGTTTTACGGGCTTTGGCGCCGCTAAACGTTTCAATGGCTGGCGAAGGCTTGGGCGGCATATTGGCTGATTGCTTTGATCCATAGAATGGATTCTTTTCCCATGACAGTAATCGTCAGCGTCCATGAAGCGGCAATCAAGGCGATGCCGACCCAGGATTTTAGGGGAATGCCCAAGAAGACAACCTGTACTTGCGGCGCCATGCGGTTAGCAATTCCCAGGAATAAATCGGTTAGGAGCATGCCGATTAAAGCCGGGGCGGACAATTGAATCACGAGATTCATGATGTGCTGCAGCATGGCGATTATTTGCTTCCAAAAAGAAAGCCTGAGATCGAAAAACGACGCATTGATTAGCCGATCGACGGGAATCATTTGATAGGTTTGAGCGAGTGCATCGAAAAAAAGAAAAGGTCCGTTGAGAGCAAAAAAAACAGCGATAAGAATGTAATTATAAAGAATTCCGATCGGGCTTGTCTGTGTTTGCGTTGTTGGATCGGTTACTTGTAAAGCAGATGAGCCCCGGGAGTGATCCAGAAGAGTTCCCGCCGCTTGCGCGATATAAAAAGGGGCTGCTGCGATGAAACCTATCACAGCACCGATCGCCAGTTCTTTTAAAAGATATCCAATGAAAGTCATGTCATAGGGAATATTGCCATGGATAGCGAGGAGATTGCTGGGCAAAAAAAGCATGCATAGCGCGACGCTAAACATCATGCGGACTGTGCCAGGCAGGTTCTTGGCGCCCAAAAAAGGAGCGATCGTGATGATCGGCAAAATACGGGCGATCGTCAAAAAAAAGACAGAGAGAACCGTCAGGGGATCTACATTCTGGATGGACAGGAGAAAAGAGACAAAATCGTCTGTTGCGCTAGCCGCATTTTCCACTTATTTTTAGACAGCTCCTAACCGCCCGACCATTTGGCGATTCCGTTGAAGATCGTATTGGTATATTGAAGAACTTGGCCGCTGAGCCAGCCTCCTAACATGACAATCGAAAGAATCACTGCAAAGAGCTTTACGGTAAATGATAAAGTCTGTTCCTGGATCTGGGTTGCGGCTTGGAAAATGGCTACCAGAAGCCCCAGAACCATGCTAATGATGATAGGCGGGCCGGATAGAATGAGAACCAGCATCAGCGCTTGATAGGATAAAGAGTGGATTTCGTTGATGATCATGAAAACCTTTTCATTTAAACGTCATCGCCAGCCCTTGAACGAGCACCGTCCAGCCGTCTACCATGACGAGCAGGAGAAGCTTGATTGGAAGAGCGATTGTCAGTGGCGATAGCATCATCATACCCATCGCAAGCAGGATATTCGAAACGACCAAGTCGATCACGAAGAAGGGAAGATAAATGAGAACGCCGATCTCAAAAGCAGTCTTCAGTTGCGATGTGATGAATGACGGTATCAAAACGATGAAATCGCTTTGCTTGAGCTGGCTTTTATATGGCTCCGGAAATGTCCGGTTGGCGAGTTGATAGAAGCTCGTGATGTGTTTTCCCAGAGTGTTGCGCTGTAAAAATCCACGCAAAGGTTCTTTGGCTTTATCTACGATATTGACGATGTAAGCTGCATTTTGGCCGGAAAACATTTCGGTGGGGTTTTGGGTTTTGATCACGTCTTCAGAAGCTTTATACATCGCCAGGCCAGTGGGAAACATAACATAGATAGTAACGAGAAGCGCAATGCCGTTGAGAACCTGGTTTGGCGGAGTCTGCTGGACGCCGAGAGCATTTCGCAAGAGCGACAAAACGATGATGATTTTAACGAACGACGTCAACAGCATAATGGCAAACGGCAGCAGCGAGAGGCCGGCAAGGACCGCCATTTTGGTCAGCATTTGCGGATTGGAGGCTGTCGCTTCATCGATAGGCAATTGGATGGGCCGCTCGGCCTGTACGGCAGGCGCCGTGGCGGGTTCGGCTTGCTGAGCGAATGAAGATACTGCAAATAAAGTAAATAGACAGATTCCGATCCAATGTTTCAAAAAACTCATTACTGGTCCTACTTTTTCATAAAAGCTTCGAAAGCCGATTCTAGCGCGCGCCATTGATTGTCGAGCTGTGCATTGATGATCCCCGCTTCGGTCTCTATGATACAGCCGCCCGGTTCGATATCGGACCTTTCCTGCAAAGAGAAACTATCGAGATGCTCGAAGATCTTTTTAATTTTTGATTTTTCTTTTTCCAAAGCCTCGAGATCATTCCGATTTACATACAGGACGATCTTGCGGTGTTGCGTAACTGGTTTCAAGGCTGTGATAACGATGTCGACGATCCTGTCGGGGTGCAGCTTGAGTTCTTCTCCTACAATTTTTCGCGCAGCTTTCAGCGCTAGGGGAAGAATTTTTTTATGAACATCCTCGCGGATCTCTTTCAATTCGCGATCGAGCGCGAAAATATGAGCATCAAGGGATTTGAGACCTTCCTGGAATCCTTCCTGAAAAGCTTTTTCTTTGATTGTTTCCGCCTCTGCTAAAGCTGCGCGTTTGTATTCAATCTCTTCATGTTTGACGGTTTTCAGGATATCGTTCGCGGATTGCAAAACGGCGCATTCCGATGAAGGAATGATTTTTTGATCGGGAGCGATATGCACATCTTTCTGCGAAAAGAGGCTAAAGAATTTCATAGTTCAAATTCCAATAGTTCTTCAATTTGCCGTACGGAAGTCTCGACCGCGGGGCCGCTTCCTTCGCGCTCGCATAGTTTGAATAGGGCGCTGCCTCTCCCGATATCGAGCAAGTGGCAGACATGCCATGAAAGCGAAGGGTTTTGCCCCGACAGGGCAATTCCCAGGCGGGCGAGCCCTTTTTTGTGCAAGAGATGGCGCAGAGTGTCTTCATTTCCATCCCATCGGTCAAGACCGATTTTTGATGGCAGGCCCACTTCATGCTTGGCTGCCATGAGTTTGAGGAACCGGCGCTGCTCCTCCGTGAGAAAACTGTAAATTTTTTTCAGGATTTTTGTCTCGACAATTTGCCGGATTTCTACGGCAAGGTCGTGCATCGCGGCAAGATCGATCAAATTGATGATTTGGGATTTCGAAAGATTCAGGATCTTATTGAGCGGCGAGGCGGGGAGAAAGTTAATGGGAAGAATACCGCCATGAGGCCCTACCAAGCTGTCCAAAAGAACTTGCTTAAGATACGAGCGGCCCAAAGCAGTGATTTCGGTTTTGCCAAATTTGCAGGGGATTTCTGCAGCGAGGGCCTGTGCTGCCTGAATATTAAGCACCGCGAGAAACATCGATTGTTCCGGCAATGAATAAGATTTCAGTGTCGGTAAAAACCACGACCAATGCACCCGTTCCACCATTTTTTCATATGTATCATCCTCTGATTCTGCAGCACGAGAAACGGGAATGAGTTGTTGGACTTTTTCACGTTTGGAGTCGGGCAAAAAGCGCAGCAGCCGATCTTGTTTTTCCGCCGGTTGCCGGTTCAAAAAAGAGCTGATAATGATATCGACGGCGGAGTGCATGGCATCTCACTTGTCAAAGAGGTTTTTCCTCTTCCTTTTTTTTCAGGAAAATTTGCGGATAAAACCGGTAAACCAGCCATCCGATAGCGCCGCCCATAAGAAGGACGAGTGCGATCAATGAAAAGAATATCATTCGGAAATGACCTAAGGATGCTTTGGTCATGACGATCGACCAGATGCTGACATAAGTTTGCTGATAATTTTTTCCGCTGATCGCTTCCTGCTCGGGTTCGAGCGAAATGTCAGCAAATCGGGAACGGTCGGAGATGACGGCGACATTGTCGTATTCCAATCCATTGACACTGCCGGCGAGCAGCCGCTTGATTTTAGTTTCGATATGGCTGTTGGGATCCTCGAGAACGCCTTGATGCTTAACATAAACGGCGGCGGTCGTTTTGGGGGGCGGCGCGCCGGGGGCGGTTTCTGCAGGCGGAAATGAGATTTGAACATCGGCGTCAAGTACACCGTCAATTTTTCGGATGGTATTGCGGAGCTGCTCTGCCAGGCCGGCATTGTATCGGATCGTTTCTTCGCGATCGGTTGACATCAGTCCGCTTTTGGCAAACAGCTGCAGCAGGTTGGTTCCCTGGATGCGCGGCAAACCGTACCGCGTCAATAACGCCATTGCCTCAGTCGCGCGATCGCCGGCAACAGTGATGTTGAATTGATTGGACGGGCCAGCGCCGCCGACTCCCGCGGCTGCCTGGACTTTTTGGGCGTCGATTCCTTTCGACGCCAAGAAGACGATGATTTCATTCGCATCGCGCTCTTCGACATTATTGACGATAGAGCGATTTCCCTCGCAAGCGGTGAAAATGATCAATGCGAGGATTGATATTCTTCGAAGAAATGTGCGCATGGTTTTCCCCATTTACGGTGCGGCCAGCTGATTTTTATCATGCTCTTTTTTTCTTATATCATCCAGCATGTTTGCACTAAATGAATTTTCTTTGAGCTCGTTGTTGTATTTCTTCCACTCACGTTGGAAATGGCTTTTTTGGAGTTTTGCAACTGGCTCTAATGTAAGTAGGGGGGCAGTTGCCAAAACGGCCCAAGAAGTAATGCAAGATTCCGCGGCAACCGGCACGGTAGCGCCGCACTTTTTCGATGCGGCTCTGATCGAAGCGGTTGAAAGGGCGAAACAGTATCTCTTGAAGGGATCTCAGCATGGCGATTTTAAAGTTCGAAATGATTTCAGGCAAAATGATACGGATATAGAGCTTTCTTTTTTCAGAAGGGATGCAATTGCGGCTGATCCATAGCAAGCGATTGCGCCACCAAAAATAATGCATATGAGGCTTGCCGCCAGTGAAAGATGCGGAGACTTTATGCCAAACTTTTGCCAGAGGCGCGGTCCAGATCTCAAAACCAGCACGCCGTGCGCGGATGCAAAAGTCGCTTTCTTCCCACAGAAGAAAAAATCTCTCTTCCAGCAAGCCGACCGTCTCTGGAACGCTCCTATGCATCAACATCGCTGCGCCGCAGACATAATCGACCTGCTGCATCTGTTCGAATGCACCGTTGTCGATTTGGCCGGAGGCGGGCGATACGAATTCCGCACGATCGGGATTCCAGAAACCGCCGAAATGATCGAGGCGTTTTGGGTCATTGAAGCGATAAATCTTGGCTCCCCAGAGTTTGACTGATGGCTTTTCTTTAACAGCTTCCATGAATTTTTTGATGAAATCGGGAGCAATAATGGTGTCGTTATTCAATAAGAGAATCCATTCGAAGGACTTGCTGAGCGCCCATTTGATTCCTGCATTATTGCCGCCCGCAAATCCCAAATTGGCTTTGGTTTCTAAAATGGGAACGTCAGGATAAGCGGATCGGATGGCGCAAACAGAATCGTCCGTTGACCCATTGTCTACGATCAGGGTTGAAAACAGCGGCGTTGGTTCGGCGTTTGCTAAGGACGCCAGACACTCCAGCGTGTCTTTTTTGCCATTCCAGTTAACGATCAAGATCAAAATTTTGGGAAACCGCATTTTTTTTTAATGATTCAAGTGTTTTTGAGCAAGCTTCTATGACTTCTTGTGTGCCGATCTGTAAAAAACAGAATGAATCGCGGCATCGGCGCTTCATGCACGGCTGGCATGTCGGCTCGCGGTAAATAACGGTTGCGCAAGTGGCTGCATGAGGGCCGCAAATCCGCGGATCCGTGGGTACGTATATGCCGATTGTCGGACGATTCAATGCGCAGGCGAGATGCATGGGGCCTGTGTCATTGCTCAAGACCAGATCCATCTGTTCGATAACGGCCGCAAGAAATCGGATCGAGCTGGAACAAATGATCTGGGAGTTGGGAATCCTTTGTCCGATTTTTTGCAGCAGGCGCCGCTCTGAAGGGCTGCCCGTCAGAAAGATCTCGCATCCAAATTTTTTTTGCAGAGCGCATGCGACAGCAACAAAGCAGTCGGCCGGCCAGCGGCGGAAGACGTCTTTCGAACCGGGATGGATAGCGATCAGCGGTTGATTGCGGGTGCTGGCGGATGCGATATATTCGCGCGCGGCAATTCGTTCTTGAGGCTGCACATAATAGGATAATGTTTGAACGGTTTGCGGAACGTTGAGACGATCGAGAATTTTTTGACGCCGTTCGATCTCATGTTCGAATCGAGCATCGAGGGGGTCCGTCAGAAGATCATCGAGCCCTTTATTAATGCCTTTCGTGCCTATGATACGCGGAATGCGGCTAAACGAACATAGAGGAAGAACCAGCCTTTGGGAGATGTGCATGATGAGCGCAACGTCGAATTTTTCTCTTTTCAACGTCTTGGTCATCGACAATAAACGCGGGAGCAAAGGTTCTTTCAAAAGGATAATTTGATCGAGATGCGGATTGTTCTCTAAAATCTCTCGGCCGGTCGGACTTGTCAAGACTGCTATATAGGCTTTAGGAAAATGGAGGCGGAGATTGGATAGGGCCGGTGTAGCCCATAGAGTGTCGCCCATAGCTGTTGTCGATACGACGAGAATACGAGGGGCTACTCCAAGCTCAGATCGGTTGGTCGGGTGAGGAAGAAAACAACGAATTAGTGTGTTTTTCAACGAATTCATTGAATTATGTTAGGGAGAGCTAAGAAATAAAGCAATCCAGTGAGGCGTTGTTCTGTCTTTTAGCTCGTTTTTGTTTCTTAACTTATTCAAGTTGAGTGATTTCGGTAAAAATGGAGTTGTAACATCAATTTTAAGTTATAAAAACACCGTTATTTATATTAAAAGATATTGAAAATAAAAAGTTAGCTATATATAATAAATAATGTTCTAACAGTAATAACAAAAAATGAGGTATAATTGTGACAGTTATTCTTAATGCGTTGTCAAGAACCGCACATGGAGCGGTCCGGGGATTTCAAACGGGATTTTCAACGGCTATAGTTGGGGGTTTGCTTTTGGCTGGAACTCGAGGAGCGTTTGGATTAGTGGAAATTCCACTCGAAGCGCCTTCTCCTTTTATCAGTTCTGCAACCATTGCGGCGGGAACTGTTGTAGGCGCTGTTGCTGGTCTTTTTGGATCTGAAAATATTGAACGTCCGGCGCGCATCGCATCGCAAATAACTATGCTTTATTGTTGTTGTCCTTTCAGGAACGAAGAAGCACTCGAAATTATTGGTGCTTTGCCAGATGGTCAGTCAATTGTGACAGCCCAGTTTCAAGCTAGTTTGATTTCAGGGTTGGGTTCAAGAGTCTTTGCCTTGGGCGGAGGTATCCTGAATGCCGGCCGGGCTGCGTTTCGACGAATGATTTAATTAATTTCGTAGTCTTCGCAAATTGATTCGTATTAATGCAATACGTTTCAATTTGCGTCATTTGAGTTTTCAGGTTCTTTGGGTGCATTACTTAAATGATTTTTGAACGCACCCGCTTGCCGCAGTTCCACCTTACGTGATTCGAAAATTGTGACTACCGACGCAGTTAAAAACCGAAAAATCGACTGAAACTTTTTACTTGGATAGCTTCACTTATCACTCGTACTTCATGCAGGGCGATTGCATGATAAATTATTTGACTCCCAGAAGTCGTAGTCTATAAGCTGGATCCCAACCTGCAAGACGCCTCTTCAAAGAAACGCTACCTTTCTCAGTTGTGTCCACCTTTACCAG
>Ga0153915_10001208_pt1 | contig 23806 bp, 24 predicted proteins | sample Opewatmetagenome_2_FD_107003 | JGI IMG/M metagenome (GOLD analysis project Ga0153915, IMG submission 107003) | Freshwater wetland microbial communities from Ohio, USA - Open water 3 Core 3 Depth 3 metaG | ecosystem: Environmental > Aquatic > Freshwater > Wetlands | place: USA: Ohio, Lake Erie...
GAGCCCGAGGCGAAGAAGAGCAGGACGAAGGGCTTCTTCCACCAGGCGAGGCTCGTCCTCGCGGACAGGCAGTTCAGGCCGCTCCTACTCTTCCAGGCGTGCTGGAACTTTTCCATGATCCTCGGGGGTTCCCTCTGCACGGTCTATTTCGTCGAGGACCTCGACCTCATCGACGTCCGGGATGCGACCAAACCGCTCACGATGATCGTGCCGGCCTTCGACGAGGAGGTCACCATCGTGGACACGGTGACCAATCTCATCCACTGCGACTACCCTCGCTTCGAGGTGGTCGTGGTGAACGACGGCTCGAAGGACGGCACGCTTGACGCGCTCAAGCAGGCCTTCCGGCTCCGACGCACGGACCTCCCGTACCGCGAGGCCATCGGGACCTCGCGGGTACGCGCCATGTACGAGGCGACCGCGCCGCTGCCGAAGCAGATCGCCCGTCTCGTGGTCATCGACAAGGAGAACGGCGGAAAGGCGGACGCCCTGAACGCCGGCATCAACGTGTCGACGGCTCCCTACTTCGTCTCCCTGGACGCCGACTCCATTCTCGACCAGCGCGCGCTCAAGGAGATGGTCCGGGTCATCCAGGAAGACCCGCGCGTCGTCGCGGTGGGCGGCCAGGTGGCGATCGCCAACGGCTGCGCCATCCGGAACGGAAAGGTGGTGAGCGTCGGGCTGCCGACCCACCCGCTCGCCCGGTTCCAGATGGTCGAATACCTGCGCTCGTTCACCACGGGGCGCACGGGGCTCGACCGCCTCGGCGTGGTGCTCATCCTCTCCGGCGTCTTCGCGGTCTTCGAGAAGGAGACGGTCATCCGGGCCGGGGGCTATCTGACGCCCTTCGTATCGCACCGGCTGACCAACGAATACGTCGGCGGCCGCTCCGGCACCGTGAGCGAGGACATGGAACTCGTGGTGCGACTCCATCGCTTCCTCTACGACAAGATGCGGCACCGGCGGATCGCCTTCCTGCCCCATCCGGTCGCCTGGACCGAGGTCCCGGAACGCCTCGATTCGCTACGCAAGCAGCGCGGCCGGTGGTATCGCGGGCTCCGCGAATCGCTGTTCTACCACCGGGAAATGCTGTTCCGGAAGAAATACGGGAGGATAGGCTGGTTCGCGCTCCCGACCTTCTGGCTGTTCGAGTATTATGGCCCCATACTCGAGGTCACCGGCTACGGCTTCGTGGTGGTGTTCCTGGTCCTGGAGCGCCTGTTCGGCATCCGGATCCTCAACCACGACTATGCTGCCGCCTTTCTCCTGGCCGCGTTCGGATGGGGCATGCTGGTCAACCTGTTCGCCGTGCTGGTCGGCGCCTGGCGGTTCCGTTTCGGATTGGCGGACCGCCTCCAGCGCGGCCTGCTCCCGTTCAACCGGCGCAGCGACGTCATGATTCTGCTGGGCTACGCGGTGCTCGAGAACCTCGGATTCCGGCAGCTCACCCTGTATTGGCGGATGCGAGGCCTGTGGGACGCGTGGCGGGGCAAGCGGGCGTGGGAGAAATTCGACCGGGTGGGGTTCAAGAAAGAGGCGGAGGTCCAGAATGCCTGACGCCACGATGCAGCTGCTCATCGTCGACGACGACGACGCGATGGCCCGCCTCCTGGGTTCCATCCTCGACGGTGCCGGATGGGGCACACACCGGCACGTTCGCACCGGCCGTGAAGCGCTCGAGCTCGTCGCCGAGTCGGACATCGTGCTGCTCGACCACCGGCTCCCGGATGCGAGCGGCATCGAGCTGCTTCCCGCCATCCGGGCGCGCTCGGCCCGGCCGGCGGTCATCGTGGTCACGGCATACGGAAGCGAGTCGCTTGCGGCAAGCGCCCTGCGTCACGGCGCGGACGACTATCTCATCAAGGATGAATCGCTCGCGGACCTGCTGCCCCGCGTCGTGGAGCGGGTGCGCCGCAACCGCGCGCTGCGCGAAGCTCTGGCCGCCGCGGAACGCGACCTCGTCCACGCCGAGCGCCTGGCGGCGATCGGGCAGATGAACATCACGCTCCACCATACGATCAACAACCCGCTCATGTCCGCCTTCACCGAGATCGCGATGCTGCTGCGTTCCGCCGAACCCCTCAGCGAGACCCAGCAAGCGAGCGTCGAGGCAATCCAGCAGGCGCTGCAGCGCATCCTCGCGATTGTACAACGGGCGAGCAACCTGCAGCACGACATGACGGAGGAGTACACCGATGGCGTGCCGATGATCGACCTGTCGCGGCGCACCCAGGCGGCCCCTGTCTACCGCGGCGCAGCGCTCATCCACATACCCGACGAGGACAGCGCGCGGGTGATCGCGCTGCTGCTGCGCCACTCGGGGTTCACGATCGAGCGGGTGCAAAGCCTGGCGGCGCTGCACGAATCCGTCGCGACCCCCGGCCTCTCGCTGGTGGTGCTGATGGGCAGCCCGGGACTCAACGGGGAGGACCCGCTCGGCGGCCTGCGCCCGGATCCAGCCCGGCACTACACCCTGGTCGCCCTCGTCGCGGGCGATGGAACGGCGGCGCGGGCCGCGGGAGCGGACCACGTCGTGCCGCTGCCGTTCGATCCGGGTACGTTCACGAACGACCTGCTCGAGGCGATGAGGGAATAGCGCCGCCGGCAGCCAGGACGGATGCCACGATGTGATGAATGCGGGCGGGATCCGTCCCCGCGCGGCCGAATTCATCGCCGGGGGGCGGCATCGATGAGAGCAGCGCGGCGGAGGTGGTCACCCGGACCGGCGTCCGTACCAGCACGAAGAGCGGCAGGGTCACCCGGTCCCGGACGACCTCGATCATCCCCGCGCTCGGCGTGGTCCCGCCCTCGAGCAGGTTGTCGCAGAGCTCGAGGCGGCCGGCGCCTCCCGCCGCCGCGCCCAGCGCGGAGTCCACCCCGTCGGCGCAGGCTTCCACCAGCAGCGTCATCGCCCCTCGTGCGTCGCCGGCCGTGCCGCGTTCACCCGGTGCTCCGCCGTCCTGATCTCCATCTCCTCCCGCGTGGCCAGCCGGGGAAGCGTCGGATCGGGTTCGCCGGCGGGTGTGAAGGAAACCCGCACCGTGTGCGGCAGCAGGTGGCGAATGGAATTGGCGTAGTACTCGAGCAGTGGGCGCTGGGCGGGGAGGATCACCAGATCCTCGCCTTGTGCCAGCACCAGCCTTCGCATCGCGAACATCCGCCAGGCCCGCTCCCAGACGTCGGCCACCGGCAGCTCGCGCCGCACGACCTTGGCGTTGAAGCCGTCGAGGTGGTCACGGATCTCGTCCATCCGCTCCAGAAGACGGCTCCTCGGTACCACGCTCCCGCCGAAGGACAGCAGCGCCGCGGCCGCGAGCGGGACCGGCGTGACCGGGATGACTGATGCGATGCGCGCGAGCGCCTCGTCCCCGAGCCGCTGCAGGTGGGGCAGCCGTTCCGCCTTGCTCAGCCGGAGGATTCCGGGGGGCTGCGCTTCCAGCCAGCCGCGGACCGAGATCGGCGTCCCGAAGTTCACCGCGACACGGCCGTACCGCTGCAGGCGGCCGGTCAGCAGGCGACCAGTATTGGCGAACAGGAAACCCGCCACCCCGCTCAGCCGCGTCCACCACGAGAGCCGGGGAGTTCCCACGATCCGCTCGCGGATCAGGGAGCGGTCCTCGAGGACCCGGTCGTAGTTGATGGCGACGGGGACCAGCCAGAGGTCCCGGCTGAACCCGGGATCCACCATGGTGCGCACGATGTAATCGAGCAGGCCGATCTTGGCGGGCAGGAGTGCGCCGTCCCGCGACAATCCTCCCTCGGGAAAGATCCCCTGGGTGACCCCGTTCCGGGTGATCTGCTGCACGTAGCGCTCGAGCACCGTGTGGTAGAGCGGATCGCGGAAGCGCCGCCTGATGAAGTAGCTCCCGAAGCTCTTGAAGACGTACTCGAGGGGCCAGGTCCGGGCCCATTCGCCGACGGCGTAGCTGATGCTCACCACCCGGGCCAGGACATAGGCCACGACCACATAGTCGGCGTTGCTGCGGTGGTTCATCAGATAGACGACGACGTCACGGCGCGGGATCCGGTCCAGAGCCGCCTGATCGCGGTATTCGATCGACGACTTGTACAGCAGGCTGATCAGCACCCGGCTCAGGTTGTAGCCGAGTTTGTAGTAGGACAGGACGTTGAAGAAGGGGACGATCTCGTCGACGTACTCGTTGACCAGCCGTCGTGCGGCCGCCTCGCCGATCGAGTGGACGCGCGCGTGCTCCTCGATCGCGGCGAGCACCCGGGGGTCCAGCAGCAGCTGTTCCCGGATGAGGTTCCGCTCAACGAGCTTGTAGCGGTCGAGCCGGGCCCGGAAGCGACGGATCACGAGGCGTGCGGAGCGCCGGAATCTGCGGCGGAGCGCCGCCCGGGTCCGCAGGACCAGCCAGACGCCGAGACCGGCGGCGACCAGAACCACAGCGGGGAGGGGTGGCAGAGAGGTCCCCGGGTGCAATCGTCAGGCGGGGAGGGTGCCGCTGGCCGTGCTCTCCCGCTTCAGCTGCTGATAGGCCATGCCGCGCAGGCGGATGATGCGCTGCCGGATCGGCGGATGGGACGCGAAGACGTCCGCCACGAGCCCCTCGCGCTCCGAGATCTTCCGGGCCGCCGGATCCACGATGCAGAGATGCGCCGCTCCGCGCGTGATGGTCCGGGTCGGCTCGGCGGCGGCCTCGATCTTCTCGAGGGCCGAGGCGAGCGCGGCCGGGTTCCGGGTGAACTGCGCCCCCGTCGCGTCAGCGAGGTACTCCCGCTTGCGACTCACCGCCATGGCGAGCAGCCGCGAGACCACCGGAGCCAGCAGCATCGAGATGATCCACAGCACCAGGACGACCAGCACCAGCGGTCCGCCGCCCTTGCCGCCCCGGTCGCTTCCGCCCCCGCCGCTCCTGCCGCCGTTCCCGCTCCCGATCCTGCCCCCGAAGCGGAGGAAGCGGCTCATCCCATCCGACATCAGCGCGATCGCGCCGACCATGGCAGCGAGCAGCGTCATGAGGCGGGTGTCGTAGTTGCTGACATGGGCCATCTCGTGCGCGACGACCCCCTGCAGCTCGTCCCGGTCGAGCGCATCGAGCAGGCCTTCGGTCACCGCGAGGTTGGCCGTCTGGGGAGTGATGCCGGTGGCGAAGGCATTGGGATCGGGGTCGGGAACGATCCAGATCCTGGGCCGGGGCAGCCCGGAGGCGATGGCCATCTCCTCGACGACATTGACCAGCTGCTTCTGCTGCGGGGTGGCCGGCTCGATGAGCTCCCAGGCGCCGGTGGCCCAGAGCACGCGCTGCGCCCCGAAGCGCCACGAGAACCAGCAGATCCCGCTCGCCAGCAGGGTCGAGAGGATTCCGAGCGCCGGGATCGTGTGGTGGTAGCCCTGTGGACCGGCGCCCGCGGTGTTCAGGTAGAGCGCCCAGTCACCGCCGAAGCCGAGCCATGCGAAAAAGAGGATGAACCCCGCCACGAGCCAGACGGATTGCCGCCGGTTGGTCTCCTGCTGCGCAAAGAGGTTCTGGTCTGGCGTCACGCCTGCGGCTTGTTCATCGAGAGATCGACGCTCGGCACGGCGCGCTCCCCGGCATCCTCGATCTCCCACAGCTCGGCCGGGCTCGCCTTGGCGACTCCCGCGAGCAGATTGGTGGGGAACTGCATCTGCTTCGTGTTGTACTGCGTCGCGACGTCGTTGTAGAGCTGCCGGGCGAAACCGATCTTGTTCTCGGTGCTGGTCAGCTCCTCCTGCAGCTGCGCGATGTTGCCCGTCGCCTTGAGGTCGGGGTACGCCTCGGTGAGGGCGAAGAGCCGGCCCAGGGCCTGGGTCAGTTCCCCTTCCGCCTTGGCCGTGGCCGCCACGCCGGTCGCGCTGACCGCCTTGTTCCGCGCGGCGATAACTGCCTCGAGCGTTGTCCGCTCGAAGTCCATCGCACCCTTCACCGTGTTCACCAGGTTCGGGATGAGATCGTGGCGCCGCTTGAGCTGAACATCGATCTGTTTCCAGGCGTTGACCACCTGGTTCTTCAGCGCGACCAGGCCGTTGTAGGCGCCGATCCCCCAGAATGCTACGGCGACCACGACGGCGAGCAGGATGAGCATCATGAGGAAGCCCTCGAGGGTGGAATGACGATTTCGGGTGTCAGTCGCCGATCGGCCGGGTGCGGGCGAGAAGGGCCGCCACCGCCTCGCGAAGCCGGGTGGCGACTTCCGCGTCATCGAGCCCCAGGCGGAACAGCGGATGGTGCTCTCCGACGACCAGCTCGACGCCGGGGGCCACCCCGAACCGGCGGCAGAGCGCCGAGCGGGGAGCCGCAACTGCGGCCGGCTCCTCGGTGGACCAGCTCTGCATCGCCCGGCCCACCTTGCCGCGCGGCGCCCCCGGGGGCGCCGTGAGCTGCAGCCGCTCCGGCAGCGGGAGCGCGGCGCCAAGCGCAGTGGCCACCCGGCGTTCGACGACGTCGCCCGCCATGCCGGCAAACTCCTTGATGATCGCGTCGAGCGTGACGCCTTCCATCTGGCGCAGCTTGATGGCCAGCACCTGAAGCAGATGGCGATATGAGTAGATGGCGGCCGTGCCGCGGCCCTCGGGAGGGCTCACCAGCCCCCGGGAGACGTAGAACCGGATGGTCCGCTCCGTGGGCCGGGCCCGCGCGGCGGCATTGACGGGATAGATGCCCGACGCCTCGAGGATGGCGGCACAGAGCGCCGTCAGGTCACGGAGGCTCCAGGGCGCCAGCTTGGCGTACTCCCGGAGCGTCGCGAACGGATCGCTGAGTGACATGCCGGCGACTCCGGCACTCATGCGGGAAGGCTCCACGCCCACTGGGACGACAGACCGGTCACGAAATTCCCCTCCGGTGCAGACGACGGGTGGCGGGAATCCTCCGTCAGTATGTCCCGACGCCCAGATGTGGGCAAGGGGGTGTCGCACCATTTCGATCCCGCCGCCGTCGCCGTGATGCCCGCCGAGCGAGGGGCCCGGCCTATTGTGAACCCATGTCACGCGGAGTCACCCTCGTCGAACTGCTCCTCGTCCTCGTGCTCATCGGGATCCTGACGGCATTGGGAGGCCGGCGCTTCGCCGGAACCCTCGACCGGCTGGCGGTGGACCGCGCCGCACGCGACCTCATGGCCGCTCATCTCCGGGCCCGGCTGACCGCCATCACCGAGGGTCAGCACAGCTTGTTGATCGTCACGGCCGACAGCCTCGTCATCCGGCTCGGCGAGTCGGCCGACAGCGCACCGCTCTGGTGGGGCACCGGTGCGGCGGTCGAAGGGGTCACCCTGGTGGGGCCGAGCCGCCCGATCACCTTCGCCCCGACCGGTGTCACGATCGGGTTCGCGAACGCCACCTATAGCCTGCGGCGGGGAGAGGCGTCGAGACAGGTCGTGGTGTCTCGCTGGGGAAGAGTCCGACTCGAATGATGGGCCCGGCCGCGAGACCGGCAGATGAATCCGCCCGCTCGCGTCCGGTGGCTCGACGGCACCATCGGCTCGATGGCGGCCCGGAGGCCGGCACGGCTCCGGGAATCGGGAAGGGCAGCAACGTGGAGAGTGGGCGGTGAACCGGATCCCCCGGTCACCGTTCCGTTCTCACAACCTACGGTCGGGCGTAGTCGAAGATCAGATCGACGTGGACCAGGATGTCAGGATGCATCTTCAGCATGCCGAGCATCTTGGTGAGGCCGCCGATCCCGTAATCCTTGAGATTCAGAGGGAACCGGCTCCGGAGGCGGAGACCCTGGGGCTCGAAGGCCAGCGTCGCAGGCAGGTCAACGCGGCGGGAGACCCCGTGGATGAGCAGGGTGCCGTGCAGCGTCACCGTGCCGCTGTCGGGAGCGACCGCCTCCGGCGAGACATCCTCGAGTTCGAACCGCATGATCGGGTAGCGGTCGGACTCCATGGATTTGTTGAGGTCGGCGTCGCGCTTCCCGTTCCCGGTCTTGAGGGTGTTGACTGGCGCCTCGACCCAGCCCCTCGCACCGGCGAGATCGGCGGCACCCGCCAGACGACCGGTGACGGTCGTGGTGGTGCCGGTGAAGTCACCGAGCGTAGCGTGGCCGTCGAAGCTGAGTGAGCCCTCGCGCAGGCTGCCGTCGGCCACCGGGTGCTGGCCGGCGGCGGCCGAAGGAATCGTGAGAAGGAGGAGCGCGAGCAGTGCCGCGGATGGACTGACCGGCGCGCCTCCGGCGGTCACGACCGGGCGCCGCTGCCGCTCATGACCGGCGGAGCCTCGAGCCCGTACTTCCGGACCTTTGCGAGGAGGGTCGAACGCGCGATCCCGAGGAGGTGCGCAGTCCTGCGCTTGTTGCCATTGGTGTGACGCAGCGCCATCGCGATATGCCGCCGCTCGGCCGCCTCGAGGGAATCGGGCAGGGGCGGGTCGGCCGGCGCAAGGGCGCGGCGCAGCACCAGGGGGTCGAGATCGGGACTCGACAGATCGAGGAATACGCCGTCGAGCCCCGGAACGCCGAGCGCCTGGGCCGCGCCGGGCGCGTCCTCCGCGAGCACCACCGTGTGTCCGAGGCCGCGCAAAGCCTGCACCACCGATTCGCGGCGGGCGGGTTGCCGGTCGTAGACGAGGAAATGGGACGTGTTCATGACAGAAACCTAAATGAAAGGGTTTGCGGATGGCCACGGGCCGTGTGCTGTTTGGAGACGACACCGGGCGCTCCAGCGACACGGCCCCCGCCTGCCGCGGCTGCCCTCACCCCTGCAGCCCCCGCTAGATTGCAGTCGACACCACCTTCCCAGCGCAGGATGCCATGTCCACCGATCTCGTCCTCCCGAACCTGGCCGTCGGTGCGCGGGTACAGGACCCCTTGCTCGTGCTCGACGTCGAGCAGAGAGGCGGCGACAACCCGCACACCCTCCTGACCTTCGGCAACCGCTCCGGCAGGATCCAGAGCGCACCGTTCTGGAGCTCGGACCAGCCGAAGGTGGCCGGGATCTCGCGGGGAGACATCGTGCAGGTCATCGGCGATGTCGGCGCCTACCGGGACAAACGCCAGCTCAAGGTCACATCGATTCGGGTGCTCCCCAGGGCCACGGCCAACTGGCGCGACCTCATGCCGTCGGTCGGCGAGGTCGGCCCATACTGGAAGAAGCTGGATGAGTGGCGGGCCGAGGTCCGAGGCCCGCGGCTGCGGAACACCCTCGCACTGTTCTACGACGACCCCGAGTTCCGGCGCCGGTACCAGGAGTGCCCGGCCAGCCCGTCGGGGCACCATTCCGAGCTCGGCGGCCTGCTCCAGCATACGACCGAGGTGGCCGCGATCGCCCGGACGATCGGCCGGGTCGCGGGCGCCGAGCCCGACCTGGTGCTCGCTGGAGCCCTCCTCCACGATATCGGCAAGCTGGACGCCTACAGCTGGCAGGGCTTCTTCGACACGACCACCGTCGGCCGCCTCCTCGGCCATGTGGTCCTCGGGTGCCTCATGCTCGACCGGCGGGTCGGCGAGGAGGAGAACCCACCCTGCACCGACCAGGAACTCGAGATCCTGCACCACCTGATCCTGTCGCATCACGGCCAGCTCGAGTTCGGTTCGCCCGTCATGCCGATGACCCTCGAGGCCGAGGTGCTGCACTACGCGGACAACGCGAGTGCGAAGACCGCCAGCATGGCCGATGCCCTCGAGAACGCCGAGAACTTCACCGGCGAGGAGCTGTTTTCGAAATCGCTCTGGCAGCTGGAAAAGCGGCGCGCCTTCCGCGGAAAATCGGATTGGGGGAAGCACTCCGCGAGCGACGAAGGACGGGGTGAGACGAAAGCCGAAGCGTAGCCGTCGCACCGTGCCGTGGCGAATACGAAACGGCCGCCTGACACGGGGTCAGGCGGCCGTTCCACTCGCGGACTACCCGAAGTCGGGGTTCGCACCGCCGTTCTTCTCCCGCCGGCCCCCAGTGGGCTGGTACGCCTCTGGAAAGGACGCGGCAAGGCTTCGGTATTGATCCCCAGGCCGGATGGCCGTCCCACCTGGTTCGTCCCGCCGAGCGCTGCGAGTCCGGTCGGGTCGCGGACCAACCTCTCGCACTGCACCCCGAGGCGCTGAATCGGAGTGGATGAAGCACGCGACTGGCTTCATCTGTCCGAACCGGGGCGATCACCAGGATCACTGCCCGCCGTTGCCCTTGTTGTTGGCGAACTCCCCTGATATCCCGTTCGGACTCGCCTGCCAGCCGCCGTCGAGACCGGAGGTCCCGCCACGTTTCCGCCAAGCGACAGGAACAAAGATAGGGGCTGCTGAAAAGCTCGCAAGCGCCTGTCTTTCTTCGGGTTACACGATCGGATGGTGCCAGGGTGTGGACAGCTAAGAGGGGGCGGGAGCGATCGATGCCTGATCTGTCCACAGGGTGTGGAGATGTGGATCAACATTTCCCCAGCCCGCACACTATCCGGCGAAGGGGTTCTTGCCCGCTCCTCGAGGCCGAACCTTGATGCCGGCCGTCGCGAAGTATTGCTCGATGACGCGCTCATACGTCCGTATGGACTCCTGCATCCTGAGCGCCCGGGGGACGGCATAGCCCCGGAGCTCCTCGGCTTTTTCCACCGGCAGCAGCCCCCCGAACTCGGTACCGCACTTCTCCATGGCCTGCCGGAGCGATACCAGGCCCCGTTCGGTCTCCGCCCGGACGTTTCGGGGATCGGGCGATGGCACCGAAGTGGTGGAGGAGATCACCGAGAGAGTCGGGCCCGCGGTTCGCGCCGCTCGGTTGCAGGCGTCGCGCAGCACCTTCACCCGTGATCGCAGGACCACGTCGGAGGAGGTGGACATGTCGCGTTGGAGCCGCCCGACGGCAGCGTCGACACTGCTGAGGCTGTCGCGGAGGACGAACAGCGCGTCGCGGACCCGGGCGTGCGCCGAGTCGAGGGAAGGATCCCTGGTGATCACGGCCTGGCCCGCGAGGCGGCTGGCGGCAAGCCCCACGAGGACCAGCGGCAGGAGAAAGCGCTTCACGATTCGAGGCCGACTTCGATGTATCGGTAGGTCTGTTCGCTGTCGGCGGAGACGAAGAGGCCCCCCGCGGCGCTGGCGGCGAACCAGCCGGCGAAGAGGTCGCGAGGCTGGTCGAGCTCGGCAAGGAGCGCGGTGAACCAGCGGCGGAGGTGGCGGACTTCGGGAGCGCGTCGGCTCAGCATGGCGAGGAGCGCGCCGGTCCCGGACGTGGCACGGAGAAAGTGCGCGAGGCTGTGCGCACGCTGGCTGAACTCGACGGCCTTCACGCCGGGCTCATCGAAGAGCACCGCGCCCTCGAAGACGTCCATCGGCGGGGCATCGAGGCGGGGGCCGAGGTAGACGTAGCGGCGGCCCTGCTCCGTCTTGCGTTCGATGACCGCGATCGCCGTCTCGCTCGTGAGCCGGGCCGCGTGGATCAGGTCGTCATCCTGCAGCAGGCCGACCACCTTGGTCCATTCGAGCGCGGCGAGAGCCGTCTCCATGGGACAGCCGACCGCGTCGTCGAACGGGATGAGACGCGGCGCCTCGCCCGCCCGAAGCATGAAGTGGGAGAGCGCCTCGGCGCGATCGGAGAAGGTCCGGACCGTCAGGGTAGCTGGAGTCGTCATGGCGACTAAAAGCTAACGAATTGGGGTACCAGGTGTCAGGTGTCGGATTTCGGGTGGCCCCCTCGGGCCGGCGCTGCGCTTGCCGAATCCGATCCCGGACGGTAGAACATGGTGGTCCATTCGAGCTCCCCCCGGGTTGCCCAGGTTATCCTGAGTGGTGGCGCCCGAAACCTGACTTCCGAGGCCAGCCCTCCCCATGCACATCGAGTGGACCTCCCTCCCTTCCCCGATCGGCCATCTTGTCCTGGTCGAGTCGGAGGGTCGTCCGCTGGTGGTCGAGTTTGCCCTGCGGGCCAAGCGGATGCGCTGGATGGACCGGTTGCGGGAACGGCTCCCGACCGCTCACATCGACCCTGGCCCGTGCCGCGCAACCGGCGGCTGGCTCGGCGCCTACTTTCAGCGCCGACCGCGTCCGTTCAGCTACCCGGAACACCTCGCCGAGTACTTCACCATCTCGCCCCATGAGGAAGCGGTGTGGCGGGCGCTCTGTGATATCCCGATCGGGGAAACCCGTTCCTACGAGCAGATCGCGCTGGTGACCGGCCTCAATCCGCGCGTGGTCGGCCAGCTCAACGGAGCCAATCACCTCGCGATTCTCATCCCCTGCCACCGGGTCGTCGGAAAGGACGGCTCGCTGGTTGGGTATGGCGGGGGGCTTCAGAAGAAGCGCTGGCTCCTCGACCATGAAATCAGGATGCAGGGAGTGGTGCTGACCTAGGCGGCGCGGCCGGGAGGCGGCCTTATTGACAAATTCCCCACCGAGCCAGACCTTAGAAACCATGCACGTTGTAGTCCGCACCCCGGTCCCATAGGGTTTCGCCCGCCGCCCCGATCCCACATCGATCCGGGACGGCGGCTTTTTTTCACCCGGCCGCTCGGGCCGGGGTTCTCCCGGGGCCACTGGCTCCCTTTCAGACGAGGTTGTACCGATGGCGAAGGGCACTGTGAAGTGGTTCAATGACGCGAAGGGGTTCGGCTTCATCGCCCAGGATGGCGGCAAGGATGTGTTCGTGCACCACACGGCGATCCTCGCGGAAGGATTCCGCTCCCTCGCCGAGGGCGACAAGGTCGAGTTCGACATCGTCGAGGGTCCCAAGGGTCTCCAGGCGTCCAACGTGAGAAAGGTCTAAGGCCACACAGCGTCCATCCGCCGTTTCGTACCGCCGCAGCCGCAGAGAGGAGTGGTGCCGGATCGTTCGTCGGCGCGCCACCTCTCCGCGGCTGCATCGTTTGTGCGCTCGGGCCTCCCGGCACTGCTGGTCCTGATCGGCAGCGCCCCCACTATCGCGATGGCGCAATCCCCATCCGAATCCCCGGCCGTTGACTTTCTGGGCTTTCGTCCCGGGCGTCCGCTCAGCGAGACCGACAGCCTCGTTGCCAGCATGGGCGGCAACCGGCTGCGCTGCGATCAGGGCCGGATCGACCCCAGCCTGAGTGACTGCCGCGCGATCCTGGTCCAGGCAGACGGGAGCGACCTCGAGCTATGGCTTTCAGCGGTGGACAGCCTGGGCGCAGTGCTCACGGTATCCGGAGAAGTGACCGGCGCTCAGCTGGAAGGCTGGCAGGAATGGCTGGCAACCCGGTATGGGCCGAGTATCACCCGGGTGCAGGGAACCCAGCGAATGCGACAGTGGATCCTGAACCGGCAGATGCTCCGGCTCACCTGGCGCTCCGAACGGATGGTGCTGCGCGCCTCGGTGAGCCTGGTGGACGGCCCGGTGCTCGACGGCTGGGGCGACCGGCGGCCGAGGCCGGGGAACGGCCAGACCACGGGGCCGTGAGGCGTACCGCCTACTTCAGCCGCACCAGGAAGCTTCCTTCAGTCTCCTCGAGAACGAAGTCCCGTACCACCGCGCCGCTCTCGCGCAGGCGCCGCAGCACGGTGCGCACCCGGGTGCGGACCGGCGCACCGCCACCGCTCCGGCCGCGTCCGGTGATCAGCCGGACGACGCCGCCGGGCCGGGCCTTCGCCTGGGAGCGCAGGAACCGCTCGGCGTTCGATTCGGCCTCGACGACGGTCTGGCCGTGCAGATCGAACGTCATGTCGGGTGGCCGGTCGGTCCAGTCGAGCATTGATGTCCCGGGTTGAGGGAGGTCACTCGTCCGCCTCCAGGCGTGGGCATGGGCCTGAACGGGTTCGGTCGCGTGGAACCTGCGCAGGATTCCGGATCGGGAGGCGGGAGAGTGGGGGCCGGTAGTTGTCCGGAGGGATTGCCCTGCCCGCTCCACTTCCTTAGCGTTCGGGGCCGAGGTGCCAAGCCACCGGATTTCCGATGGGCGCCGCGCCGTTCGGCGTCACGGCCGCCTCTCTTCCCTGACTCTCACGCTTCTGGAGACCCGCGTGCCTCCAGCATTTCCCATCGTGCGGCGCTCTCTCGTGCTCGCCGTGGTCAGTGCGATGTGCCTGACGGGCTGCGGTCGCTCGGATGGCACGATCCGGATCGGGCTCTCGGGTCCGTTCACCGACCCGGTCGGGGCCCCGATGAAGCAGGCGGCTGAACTCGCGGTCAACGAGATCAACGCGGCCGGCGGCATCAACGGGCACCGGATCACGCTGATCGAACGGGACGACTACGGCGATCCCGACTCCGCCGTCGTGGCGGCCGCGGCGCTCGAACAGGCCGGCGTAGTGGCCGTCGTCGGCCACGTGTTCTCCGGCACCACGCTCGCCGCGGCCCCGGTGTACAACGGCGCGCACGATCCGGTCACCCAGATCTCGCCCTCCTCTTCGGCCCCCGACGTCACCAACGCCGGCGACTACAGCTTCCGCGTGTGCCCGAGCGACCTGGCGCATGGCGCGGCACTCGCCCGCTGGGTGCGCGACCAGCTCAAGCTGAGCCGGGGCGCCGTCCTGTATCTGAACGACGATTACGGCCGCGGCATCCGGCAGACGTTCGTGGACGAGTTCACCCGGCTGCAGGGTGAGATACTCGAATCGGACCCTTACCTCGGCTCGACGCCCGACGTCGGTCCCTACTTCGATCGGATCAAGCAGCGAAACCGTGCGCAGTTCATCCTCGTGGCCGGCAATCGGAGCGAAGCGGAGGAGGCCCTGCGCCAGGCGCGGCGCCGCGGACTCACCATGCCGTTCCTCGGTGGCGACGGTCTCGAGGGGATCGAGGCGTCCGGCGCACTCGCCGAGGGGACCTACGTCTCGGCTGCCTACCTGCCCGGACTGGACACCCCGAAGAACCGCGCCTTCGTCGAGACCTGGCACCGCAAGTATCCCGCCGCCGGGGCACCGAACCAGCCGGCCGCCGCCACTTACGATATCATGTACCTCCTGCGCGACGTGATCGCCAGGGTGGGCACCTCCCGCAAGGCGATCCGCGACGGTGTCGCCGGGATCGGAACGAGGACGGCGGCGTTCGATGGCGTCACCGGGACCATCGCGTTCGACCGCAACGGCGATGTGCCGCGTCAGCCGGTGATCATCGGCCAGGTCCACGACGGCCGGATACAGATCGCGGCGGGCAAGTGAGCTACCTGCCAAGCCTCCGGCAGCGGATCACTGCCGCCCTGGCCGCGCTGCTCGGCCTGGTCACGATCATGACCCTTCTCGGGTCCGGCGCCATCCGGTCCATGAACAAATCGATCGCCGACGACCTGGCCGCGGTGCTAGACGGCAGCGAAATCACCGACGGCCTGGTCTCGTCGGTGCTGGGCGAGGTCCGCGCCGCCCAACAGTATCTCCTCACGCCGAATGACGACTCGAAGCGCGAATTCACCGCCAACGGCGATTCGGCCTACTCCTATCAGCGGCGATTCCGCTCCCTGCGCGCGCTCACCAATACCGATCGCCTGATCATCGACCGCATCGGCGCGACCCAGGCAGAGGTCGAGGTGGCCTATGCAACGTCCCATGCGCTCACCGACCTGGGACGGACCGATGAGTCCAGGGCGCTGGTCCGACGCGCGAAGTCCGCGACGGACTCCCTCATCGGCGACGTCCGGAGCCTCGCGGCGGCCCAGGCCCAGCACTCCATGGAACGGGCCGCGGTGCTCCGTCGCAAGGCGATCGCCTCCCAGACGATGATCTGGGTCCTGTTCGTGATCGCGATCGTGCTCGGTGTCAGTGCAGCTACCTTGACCGTACGCTCGGTCGATCTGCCGCTCCAGCGCCTCATCTCCGCCGCGAGGCAGCTCGGCGATGGCGATCTCCGCCCGGTCCAGCTGGGCGACATGCCGACCGAGCTCGCAAGCCTGGCCCGGGCCATGGAGACGATGGCGGGCCAGCTGCGCGAGGTCGTCGCCGCCGTCGTCCGGGAGGCCCAGCAGATCAGTTCGAGCGCCGGCGACTTCTCGGCCATGAGCCAGGAACTGGCCGCGAGCAGCGGCGAGATCTCCTCGGCCATGGTGAAGATCTCGGGCAGTGCCGACAATCAGGTGCGGGGGATGCAGGACGCCGACGCGCTGCTGGCCCGGCTGCGCGCGACCGCGCAGACCAACGCCGAAGCGGCCACCAGGGTCGTGCGGCTCGGAGAGGAGATCCGCGGCGTGGCGACCCGGCACCGTACCGATGTCGAGGCCGCACGTAGCACGCTGCTGGACGTACGCGAAGTGGTGCGAGTCTCCGCCGAGCAGGTGAATCAGCTCGCGAAGCTATCCGAGTCGATCACCGATTTCATCGACCTCATCAAGCAGATCTCCTCGCAGACCAATCTGCTGGCGCTCAACGCCGCCATCGAGGCCGCACGCGCGGGCGAGCACGGCCGAGGATTCGCCGTCGTGGCGGAAGAGGTGCGCCATCTCGCGGACTCGAGCGCCAAGGCCGCCGAGGATGTGACCAAGACCGTCGAGTTCATCCGCGCCCAGATCCGGGACGTGACCGCGACGATGCAGGTCGGCACCGGCAAGGTCGGCGGGATCGAACACGTGGCGCAGGGTGCGGCCACGGGGCTGCAGGAGATCGGCCGGGCGGTGCAGGAGGTGCAGGCGGCGGCGGCCGTGGTGGCACAGGAGGCAGACCAGAACCGGACGGTCGTTGACCGCCTCACCGAGCGCACCGCGCAGGTGGCCCAGGCGGCGACCGATCACGCCTCCTCGAGCGAGGAAGTGGCCGCCGCAGCGGAGGAGCAGAGCGCGTCGACGGAGGACATGGCTGCGAACGCCACCGAACTGCTGGAGGGAGCGAATCGGCTTACCCAGCTGGTCCAGCGGTTCAGGACCTGAGCGGGACCCCGGACTCGGGCGGCAGAATCAGCGCTTCTTCTTCGGCTTCGGGTGCGGCTTGGCGGGCTTGCGGTGGACAGCCTTCGGCCGGGCCTTCGCCCTGACGGCCTTCTTGTGGACCCTGCCACGATCGGCCGCGCGCTCGGCACGCTTCTGTTCGGCCTCCTGAATATCCACCAGGACCCGATCGCCCTCCTCCGCGCCCAGCAGCCCCCGCCGCACCGCGTACTTCACCAGCTCCTCGGCGTCGGCAGCCTGGAATTCCGCGATTCTGGCCGCCGCGCGGATGACACTCAGCAATGCGTCAGCGACCGGACTGCGAAGCACGTTCGCAATTCCGGGCAGGGTCTCGAGCAGGGTCGAGATCTGTGAGCCGCCGAGTTCTGAGGCCAACCTTCCCTCCGGTTGATCCGAATATCAGCCGAAAACGCGAAGAGCTGGATCCTTCGGGCGGCAACGTACCACGCCCGCCAGCCGGGAGTCAAGCAGGCGGCACCGATTGCTGCGCGTCGGACTTCATAAAGAGTAGTACTTTGGACTACTAATGCCAAGGTGACCCGGCACCTGGCTCATCAGACAGGGGGGGCGCTCTCGCGGCAATGCCCGAACGCCGAACGGGTGCCCGGCCTTCGACCGGCCGGGCACTCGTGCTCTGGTTCGTGACAGGTGGGATGTCAGACTAGAAGGTGTAACGCAAGGTGCCCATTGCCTCCCAGCCCTTCACGGTCTTCGAACCGATCATGCCCGACTTGAGCTTGCCGGTGTCATACCTGCCGCCCGGCGAGAAGGCCAGTCGTGACGCGATGTCGAACCGCAGCGTCGCGCCACCCCCGTAGATCTGTCCGCTGCCCTGGTCCGGGCTCCAGAAGCGTGCTTCGACCAGTGGCAGCAGGCTCACCCGTTTGCCGAGCCGGAAGGCCCCGGACACTCCGCCGGTGAACACGTTCTCCCGATTCGTCTGGCCGGCGATGACGGTGTCGACCGATGCCGTGCGGTAGTAGTCCCAGAGGTAGAAGGAGATCGAGCCCGCGCTGACCGGGGCGGTGAGGTTGAGCTCGCCGATGTAGCGGTTGCCGGGGCTGTACTGCCCGGCGGTCGTGCTGCCGCGGATGTCATCGTTGCTGAACGTGCTGAAGGTGAACCCGGCCGCAATCCGTGAGGAGCCGAGGAGCCGATCCACTCCCAGCCGGATCCGGCCCTCGACTCCGGGCTTGTACTTCGTCGCCGGCAGATCCTTGAAGGGCGTGTATTCCGCGCTCCCACGGATGCTGCCTGCGGCGCCGAGGTTCCACGCGCCCGCCTGGATGGCGCCCGCGACCCCGCCGGTGACTGAGAAGCCATTGCGGTAGGAGTTGACGGGATACTGCAGGAAATTCGAGGAGGCCGCACTGGTGAGCGCGAACTCCTGCTGGGTCTGCTCCTTCCCCGTCGGCAGGTTGACCATGAGGGTGGTGACCACGGCGTCGCGCCCGAAGACGAACGAGCCGCGAATCTGGGTATCCGTGAAGCCCTGAAAGGACCCGTGGCCTCCACTCGTATCGTAGACCGCGGTCGAGACATAGTAGGAGCCGAGGTCGACCTGGAAGCGTCGGCTCACCGGAATGACGACCGCAATCGGTACTGCGATCTGGCGGGTGGCGTGGATCGAGAAACCGTTCTCGAACGAGTAGCGTCGCACCATCACCCCGCTGACGACCGCCGCGGGCTGGTTCAGTATGTCCTGGGCTGGAGCGCTGGCCGGCACTGCCCCGGCGATCCCAAGAAGTAGAAGCGTCGTCCGCATGGGAACCCTCATGGCCGGGTGATGATGATGATGATGTTGCCCGTCAGGCCACCTGGTACGGTCGGGTTGTCGCTGCCGGTCGCTTCACACACACTGCAGGGGGTCGCCGGCGGTGACGTCCCGCCCAGCGCGCCACCCGCGGGAATCAGGGTGATGATCGTCGGGATGGTTCCGTCCCGCAGGGTGAGAACGATGGAGCTGGGACCGAGTGGCCCAGCCGGCGCGGGGGCGCCGAACGTCACTCCGGCGAGTTGTGGTGGCGGCACCAGCTCGGCCGCGGTCAGCTGCAGCGTCGCAGCCTGCTTCCGGCTGGCCGCGCGGAAGCTCGGATCCCGTGCCACGGCAGCCGCGTACTCCTTTTCCGCGCTCTGATAATCGCCGCGATCCTCGGCCTCCAGGCCGCGACTGAACGCCAGGAAGGCCTGCAGGTCGGCGGTCGGGCGCTCGCTGATGGCCCGGCGCTCGGCGGGCGATAGCTGGATGCCGAGCCGATCGAGCAGCTGGAAGACGACCTGCTTTTCGACGTCGAAGAGCTGCTGCAGCTTGTCGGCGGCCGTGCCGCTCGCGACGATCGTCGCGGTGGTAGAGCTGACGACGTCGGCGTCGATCTTGAGCTTGTTCGTGGTCGTCTCGTCCTGCAGCGCGCCCTGCACGACGCTGCTGGCCCGGAGGAGGCGGCCGGAGCGAGCGCCGGTGCGGAGGTCGACCCGGCCGGATTCTCCCAGCTTGAGCTCGTCCACCAGGCTCTGAACCTGCTCGCGCTCGAGGAGGGTGAGCCGCTTGACCCGGCTTAGGTCGGTGATGACGAGGTGGGTGAGGCCGCGCTCGAGTGGCCGCAGCGCCTCGTCGGCGCCGAGGTACCGGAAGGGAAGCACCGCGACAGTATTCGGCGTCGGGGTCTCCTTGCTGAGCTGGTCCTCCTGCGCGATCGCCTGCCGCGCGGCCTGCCGCAGCTCCTTCTTGGTCAGGAGCGCCAGGCGATTGCCGATCTCGCGCTTCTGGGTCTCCGAGGCGGTCATGGCCGCGGCGGCCTGATAGCTGTTCCGGGCGCCCGCCAGATCGCCCAGTTCCTCCTGGGTCAGTCCCAGGTATACCATGGCGGTGTAGTTCTTCTTCTCGATGGCGAGCGTGCCTTCGAGTGTCTCCTTCGCGCGCTCGAAGTTCTTCGCGTCGTAGTAGGCGATGCCGAGCCTGGCGAGCAGAGTGGCATCGGTGGGGTGCTGGGCCCGCTCGGCCTCGAGGGCAGTCACGTCCTCGGTCTTTGGGGTGACGCCCGCCGGCTGGCGGGCCGCCCCGCAGGCCCCGAGGCAGAACACAAAGGAGGTAGTCAGGAACAGACTCGATCTGGTCATAAGTCCCTGCGGATCCGGAGTCATGGGGGTACGAGAAGCCTAATGTACGGGCCGATTCCGGGGTGGGCAACCACCGGATCTGGCGGCCTTTGCGCCCCGCCCATCGCGCCCGTAGATTCAAAAAGGCGGAGTGTCCCGGGATCCATGTCTTCCCCGCCGAAAAGAGAGCCCGTGGGACGTCGCGGTATCAAGGAATATCGGCCTGCCGAGGCCTTGACCCTGATCGCGGCAGATCGCGACCACAAACCGCTGGTGTGCCCATCCTGCCGCGGGACCGACATCGAACGCGTTCCCCGACGCGGGCTTGAGGAGGGAGGGCGGATAACACTGCACTGCCGCGGCTGCGGGCGCAGCGCGGTGTATATACCTGGCGGCGACCCCCAGCAATCCCCCGAAGCACCCCGACACTGACCGCTTTCCACCCCGGAGCCCCATGGCCAGCCCGTACGACTCACCTCGCTCGGCCAAGCTCGTCGTATTCGTAGCGGTCTTCATCGATCTGATCGGGTTCGGCATCGTCCTGCCGCTGCTGCCGAGTTATGCCGCGCGCATGCAGGTCAGCGACGCCGGCATCGGAGTGCTCGTCGCCAGCTTCTCCTGCATGCAATTCCTGGTGGCCCCATGGTGGGGTCGGCTCAGCGACCGGATCGGGCGTCGGCCGGTGATGCTGATCGGCCTGGGCGGCAGTGTGGTCTCCTACCTGCTCTTCGCCTTCGCGGGAAACTTCTGGATTCTGCTCGTCTCGCGGATGGTCGCCGGGGGAATGGGAGCGACCGTGAACGTCGCCCAGGCGTACCTCGCCGACATCACCCCTCCCGAGGAGCGGTCGCGGGCGATGGGTCTGATCGGCGCGGCGTTCGGGCTGGGTTTCGTAATCGGTCCCGCGATCGGCGGCATCAGCAGCCGGTGGGGGGATTCGGGCCCGGGCCTGATCGCCGCGGGCCTGACCACCGCCAATTTCGTGCTCGCCTGGTTCCGCCTGCCGGAAACGCGGGTGCATGAGCCGACCACCAGGCCTTCGGTGCCGTTGCACTGGCGGCTGGTAGTGGCCCCGTACGCCGTCAGTTTCCTCTCGACGATCGCGTTCACGGTGATATACGTCGTCTTTCCGCTCTTCGTGGAGCGCACCCTGGGCTACGATCGCCGCCACACCGCGTATTTCTTCGTGCTGATCGGCCTGGTGACCGCCGTCGTGCAGGGCGGCCTGGTCGGACGGCTGGTGCGCCGATTCGGCGAGCGCCGGCTGATGGAGATTGGCTCGCTCCTGCTCGGCGTGGGCCTCGCCGCGGTGCCCTTTGCCGTGCAGCGCGCCTCGGGGGGACACAGCCCCCTGCCGGTGCTGATCCCGGCGCTCCTGCTGCTCGCGTTCGGGCCGGGACTCATCGGACCGAGCGCCAGCGGCTACATCTCGCGGATCGCCCCCGCGGCGGAGCAGGGCCGGGCCCTCGGGACGCTGGTGAGCGTCGGAGCCGTGGCGCGCATTGTCGGGCCGGTCGGCGCGGGGATGGTCAATCAGTACCTGGGGACCCGCGCCGCGTTCCTGATCTCGGCCGCCGCGGCGGCGGCGGGCGTCCTGCTGGGCGCGATGGGAAGGAAGGTGGGAGACGGCTGAGGAGACGGCTATTTCGGGCGGGTGAAGAAGCGTCCCCACCGGATGGCGGTGAGGAACGGCAACGGGCGCCAGCTGCCGGGATCGTAGCTGTAGTAGATGATGAGCGGTGTCCCTCGCACGTTGGTGCGCGGCAGGAATCCCCAGTAGCGGCCGTCGTAGGAGTTGTCGCGATTGTCGCCCATCATGAACAGTGAATCGGGCGGGACCACGATCGGGCCCCAGTCGTGGAGATCGGGGGCGTAGTTCGACGGATCGCGGCCGACCAGGTGCCGCGACTGCCACTGCCGCATCTTGGCCCGATAGACCGGGTCCTCGGACTTGGTCGGGTTGGTATGCAGGGCGTAGGGCTCATCCACCTGCTTGCCGTTCCGGTACAGCTCACCGTGCTCCATCGAGAGGGTGTCGCCCGGCACGCCGATGAGCCGCTTCACGACCTTCAGTCCTTCCTCCTCCACCGAGTCGAACACCAGCACATCACCCCGCCTGGGCTCCCGGAACGCCGGCAGCGTCTTGTGGGTGAGCGGCACCTCGGCGCCGTAAACCGCCTTGTTGACGAAGAGAAAGTCGCCGATGAGCAGCGTGTTTTCCATGCTGCCGGACGGGATCCGGAACGCTTCGACCAGGAAGGTCCGCAGGAAGAACCAGACGACGAGCGCGACCAGGATGGACTTGATCCATTCCAGGAGCCACTTGCCCGCCGAGGCGACGGGCGCCGGCGGATCGTTGGCGGAAGCGGGACTCGGGGCGGTCGCGGTCATGGGATGCTCAGTGGGGGCGGTGGGGCATGTGGGCTACTCGACCCAGTCGGCGATGAACAGATCGGTCTCGCCGGTCACGTGCCCATGCCGGTTCGACGCCCAGACCAGCTTCCTGCCGTCGGGGCTGAACATCGGGAAGCCATCGAAGGCGGGGTGCGTCGTGACCTGCTCCAGACCGGTACCGTCGACATTGATCAGGTACAGGTCGAACTTGCCGCTCCGCGGCTCCCTGTAATTGGAGCTGAAGATGATCCGCTTGTCGTCGGGCAGGAAGTAGGGCGCGAAGTTCGCCCCGCCGAGGTTGGTGATCTGCCGAGGATTGCTGCCGTCGGCGTTGGCCACCCAGAGCTCGACGTGTGCGGGCCGGACCAGCCGCTGCTTCAGGAGCCCCAGATAGTCGGCGCTGTCCGCCGCACTGACGGGGTATCCCGCCCGCCAGACGATCATCTTTCCATCGTGCGAGAAAAACGCACCGCCATCGTAGCCCACCCGGTGGGTGATCCGGCGGACGTCCGATCCGTCCACGTTCATTGTGTACAGCTCGAGATCGCCGTCGCGGGTGCTGGTGAAGATGATCCGCCTGCCATCCGGCGAGAGCGTGGCTTCGGCGTTGTACGAGCCGTCGCTGGTCAGCTGGCGGAGGTCGCTGCCGTCGAGCTTCGAGGTGTAGATCTCGAGCTGGCTCAGCGGCCAGACGTAGCCGTGCGAGCGATCGGGGACCGGCGGGCACTCGGGAGAGCTCTTGAACGTGGAGCTGTAGAGCACGCGGGTGTCGTTCGCGTAGAAGTAGCCACAGGTGGTTCTGCCGAGGCCGTTCGAAATGCGCCGCATGCCGGAGCCATCGACGTTCATGATGTACTCCTGGTCACAGGCGCTGTCGACCGTTACCTGGCGCTGAAAGATCAGCTGAGTGCCGGACTTCGAGAAGTACGACTCGGCGTTGTTCCCGCTGAAGGTCAGCTGGCGGAGGTTGCGCAGATGGCGCTCGCCGGGCTCCGGTTGCACGTAGGTGTGGCTGGGCGGGGTGGTCCCCGCCGGGGCTGCACTGCCAGGGGCGGAGCCGGTGCCGGCAGCTGTGGCGCAGGCGGTACCAGCGATGCTGCACAGCCCGATGACAATGCGTCTGATACGTCCTCCAGGAACGGGTCGATCCGGGACGCGGAAAATAGCCGATCCCCGGCCCAAGGTGTACAGCGTCATTCCGAGAGCGCCTCCAGGACCTCAGCCGCATGGCCCCGCGGTTTCACCTTTTCGAAGATCCGGCTGATCCGGCCCGCCCCATCGATTATGAAGGTCGTGCGGAGGATGCCCATGTACTTCCTCCCGTACATCGATTTCTCGCCCCAGGCGCCGTAGGCGGCGGCGACGGCGTGATCCTCGTCGGCGAGGAGCGGAAACGGCAGATCATACTTCTTCCGGAATTTCTCGTGGGAACCCGGGCCGTCGGGCGAGACGCCCAGGACGACGGCACCGGACTTCTGCACCGCTTTCCAGTTGTCCCGGAATTCACAGGCCTCGACGGTGCAGCCGCTGGTCATGTCCTTCGGATAGAAATAGAGCACGACCTTCTTTCCGCGGAAATCCTTGAGGGAC
>Ga0153915_10001209_pt1 | contig 23800 bp, 23 predicted proteins | sample Opewatmetagenome_2_FD_107003 | JGI IMG/M metagenome (GOLD analysis project Ga0153915, IMG submission 107003) | Freshwater wetland microbial communities from Ohio, USA - Open water 3 Core 3 Depth 3 metaG | ecosystem: Environmental > Aquatic > Freshwater > Wetlands | place: USA: Ohio, Lake Erie...
CCGCAAATGTTCGGGATTCAAAACAGAAGCAGAAATGGGGTCGGCACGAAGTGCCGACACTAATGAATTCCCGCCAAGAAACCCTGAATCCAAAAGGGTTCGCCAAAGAGAATTGGGCTCATCGTTTGCTAATACAAAAATATGAATAATCACACCAGAAAATTTTTTATCTACACAAGAAAAAGCACCGACACAGAAGATCGGCAAGTTAGAAGCATTTCAGACCAACTGGCCGAACTCAAAGAGTTAGCAATAAAAGAAGATATTGAAGTTATAGATATATTTGTAGAAAAACAAACCGCTAAAACTCCAGGTCGGCCAGTCTTTAATGAAATGCTTCAAAGAATCGAGAATAACGAGGCTTCGGGAATTTTAGCTTGGCATCCTGATAGACTAGCGAGAAATAGTGTTGATGGTGGAAAAATAATATATTTACTAGATACTGGTAAAATTACCGAGCTAAAATTTCCGACTTTCTGGTGTGATACAACTCCACAGGGAAAGTTCATGCTCTCAATAGCGTTCTCTCAATCCAAATACTATGTCGATAATTTGTCGGAAAATATTAAACGAGGTCATCGTAATAAATTAAAGGAAGGTATTTGGCCTCGAAATGCTCCACTTGGATATTTAAACGACAAAGTGAATAAAGTTATCATTCCTGACATTGAACGCTCACCATATATCGTTAAAGCATTCGAGGCCTATGCTACTGGTAAATATACTCTCCGACAAATTAGGGAATTAGTCACAGAACTTGGATTTCGTTCACAAAAAGAGCAAGTGCTTTCCATTTCCAATATTCACGATATTTTAAGAAACCCAATTTTTTGTGGATTACTTCGTTATGGTGGCGAAATTTACGAAGGAAAGCACAAACCGATTATTACAAAGAAACTTTTTGATTCTGTTGCCGAAGTGATGAGCCGAAAATCTAAACCGAAAAGCAAAGTTCTAAAAGATTATCTATATCGGGGATTTTTCCTTTGTGGCGAGTGTGGTTGCTTCATTACTACCGAAACACAAAAAGGTCATAATTATCTTCGTTGCACAAAAAGGAAAAATCCTTGTAATCAAAAATATGTTCGTGAGGAAATCATCACTTCTCAAATAGAAAAGGAAATCAAAAAAGTTTCTTTGCCACCCGATTGGATTTCTTGGATGATTGACGAAAACAAAAAAGACCAATCATCCGAAATCCAATCGGGTGAGCTTTTTGCGAATAAAGTGAAAGCCGATATTTCTCTTTTAGAATCCAAAATAGAGAAGCTGATGACTGCTTATTTAGAAAATGCTCTTTCGTTAGAAGAATATCGAGAAATGAAAAACAAAATTATGAATGAGAAACAGCTTCTCAAAGAGAAATTATCGGCTTCCATGCAAAAAGCAAATAATAGGTTCGAACTTACCGAAAAGTTTTTAAAATTCAATATGGAATTAGCAAACGATAGAACAAATGAGGAAAAAATCCATTTGTTCAAAAAAGTCGGTTCGAACTTTAAAATCCTAGATCGAACACTCCTTTTTGAGCCCAATTCTCTTTGGCGAACCCTTTTGGATTCAGGGTTTCTTGGCGGGAATTCATTAGTGTCGGCACTTCGTGCCGACCCCATTTCTGCTTCTGTTTTGAATCCCGAACATTTGCGGAGCCGGCTGGATTCGAACCAGCGAGGGCTTTTACACCCTGCCTCTTTAGCAAAGAGGTACGTTAGACCACTCTGACACGGCTCCATAATTTGAAATATACCATAAAAATAAACATAAAAATAGCGTTTCTTTTTTTAGGATATTTATGATATAAATATCCTTACAAGGAGGCGTGGATGAGTGGTTTAAATCAGCGGTTTACTAAACCGCCGAACCTTAATCGGTTCCGTGAGTTCGAATCTCACCGCCTCCGCTCGTTCAAAAAATAGCCCTTAATAGGGTATTTTTTGTTGAGCGGAAGCGAGAAAGAGAACTGCTTCTCTTTCGTGTGAGATTCGAAAACCCTGAGCTTAGATTTTTAAATTTTAATTTAAAAATATGCGAAGGGTGTACAGAATCTGTAAGATTCGAAAAATGTACTCATGATCTCACCACTTCCGCAGAGTAAATAAAAATTTGACAATGGGGGTAAAATATGTATAATTCTAAACGAATATATTCATTAAATAACCTATTGTTTAATTTAAAAAAATTTTTCCATGGAAAGTAAAAATGAAAAAATTCGGTACAGTGATGCCGAATTGAATTACGTTTTCAAGCCAATAGTAGAAAAACGGCTTGTTATAGCAAAAGAATACCTCCAAAATCTGGAGACAATGTTCATGAACCCGAATGGGACTGATGACACGTCTCCCATTTACAAGGATTGCATGGAGGGTGGGAGCGAAGGAACTTCCAAGGAAGAAATCAGCAGAAAAATTGTCGAACAGAAAGTTCTCATTCAAAAACTCGAGGCTAGTCTCGGAAGAATTGAGAACAAAACCTATGGAGTTTGTGTTGTAACAGGGAAATTAATTCCCGAGGAACGGCTAAAAGCTGTCCCTCATACGCAACACTCAATAGAGGGGAAAAATATTGAACAGGAAAAAAGTGGGAAGGTGTCTCTTAAAGAGAGGAAATCTCCCTACATAAATTATGCCCGTACAGTAGGTTTTAAATAGTAAATAGGAGAAAAAATTGCTGGCTCGTGATGAGTCGGCATTTTTGTTTATATTTATTTTATTTTAGCCCCGTAAATTCGGCGAAGCCGAATTTACGGGGCTGTTTTTATTCCTAAAAAATTATTGTATAATTAATTTATGAAATTTAATAAGTATTGGATATTTGTTGCAGGTTTTACTCTTTTGAATATTATTATTTTCGGTTCTGTTTCTAAAAAATTAGAAACTTATGTAGAAGATAAAATGGTTGAATCTGACCAGAAGACCCTAGAAGATTTACTTGCTAAATCTAAACAAGAGAAAAATCAAAATAACATTAGTGAAAATATTTCAGAAAGTGAGATTCAGTGAGCAACAGCAAAACCAATTACTTTTTTAGCTCCAGATTTTTTAAGAATTTTCATTATTTCAGCAATCGTTCCTCCAGTTGTTGTAACATCATCAATTACGATACAGGTTCTACCTCTTATAAGAGGTTTATTTTTTTCTTTTATATCAAATATTCCACGAACATTTTTTAACCTCTCGGCTCTATTAGAAATTTTTGCTTGAGGAGAAGTTTCAATTTTTCTATAAACAATGTCATTTTCTACTTTTAAGATGTTTTTATTAGTTTGCTTAATAAAACCTTGGGCTATTGAAATAGCTTGATTATATCCTCGCATACTATTTCTTTTTTTGGATATTGGAACTGGAATAACAAGAATTGGCTGGCCATATGATTCTATCTTTTTTAATTCAGAAATTTCTTCAATTAGTGAATCATATAATATTTGTCCTAGCTTTTCTCCTAAATATTTTTTGTGATGGTATTTTAACTCCCAAATAGCTTTTTTAATAATAGGGTCTCTATAATCAAAGACAGCTATGATATCTCTTTCAGTTTCTCTTTCGGCTGGGCTTACTTTACTAAAACATTCATTGCATAATAGTTCATCTTTCTTGTCACAGCCTATACATTTAATAGGGAAAAATAGGTTAAGTATCAATATAAATAAACTCTTAGTTTTTTCAAGTAATTTCATTTTCTTATTCTACAATATATATGTTATAATTAACATGTTAATTATGATTCAAGTAGATGATTCACTTAAGAAAATAATATCAGAAAAGTTGCCTGATTTATTAAATGTTTTTAAATCTAATAAGGCTAATAATGAAGCCTTAGGTATTGATATTGGGTCTTCTGCGATAAAAGTTGTTCAACTTAAAAAGAAAGGAGGGAAAGCTATACTTGAAACTTATGGAATTATTGCTCTAGGACCTTATGCAAACATGGATATTGGTTCAGCTACTGCGTTAGATACAGAAAATTTATCACACGCCCTTCTTGATGTCATAAAAGAATCTAATATTACTACTAAATTTACAACAATTTCTGTTCCATCTTTATCTAGTTTAATTTTTACAATTTCTTTACCTAATACGGTTGATGAAAATAATCTTTCAACAATTGTGCCGATGGAAGCTAGAAAATATATCCCTGTTCCAATTAATGAAGTTACTTTAGATTGGTCAATTATTCCTCAAGAGGTTGAGTTTGTTGAAGATAATGATGATATTGGTATACAACCTAAAGATAGTAAAACAATTGAAGTTTTAGTCATCGCTATTCACAACGAAACTATCTCTCAATATCAAGAATTAATTAAAAAAACATCTTTAAATTGTGAATCTTTTGAAATGGAAATATTTAGTACAATACGATCTTCTTTTAGTAATGAAGTAGCTCCGGTGATGTTGATTGACTTTGGAGCTTCAAAAACGAAAGTTTCAATAATTGAAGCAGGTATTGTTAGAGCATTTCATGTAGTTAATCGTGGTTCTCAAGATATAACTAGAAATATTTCACAGTCTCTCTCAATCCCATTTCCCGAAGCAGAGAAAAAGAAGAGAACTGTTGGATTAAGGGCTAATGTTGATCCAAAAATAGAAGCTATTTCTAGAATGTCAGTAAATTATATCTTTTCTGATATTAATAGTATTGTTTTTAGCTATGAGAAGAAGTATAATAAAAATATAGGTAAAATTTTCTTATCTGGCGGAGGTTCTTTATTAGATGGATTTTTAGAAGCTGCGAAAGAAAATTTTAAAGCAGAAGTAAATTATGTTAATCCGTTCTCAAAAGTTGAAGCTCCAGCTTTTCTTACTCCAGTATTAGAGTCTAGCGGTCCTGAATTTGCTACTTCTGTGGGATTAGCATTACGTCAGTTGTCATAATATAAAATTATGGATAATTCATTTCAAACATCCTTTATACCCAAGAAACCAATTAGTCAAAGTACTAATCTTGTCTCTGGAAAAGAACCAGTAAACTTCTTTTATGTAATAGCAACAATTCTTCTTATTATTTCTATTTTAGCTTCAGGAGGACTATTTGGTTATAAATTGTATCTTACAAAACAAAAAGAAACTCTATCTAATTCATTAATAATTTCTCGTGATAGTTTTGAAAAAGAAACTATAAATGAACTTGATCTTTTTTATCAGAAAAGTAAAACAGCTAGAGAGATATTAGAAAATCATGTTACCTTATCATCAATTTTTAGTTTACTTGGGGAAATAACAATACCTCAGATTCAATATACAAGTTTTGATGCACAATTTGGAGATAAGGGGATTTTATCAGTAAATATTTCTGGCATAGCTGATGACTATAAATCTATTGCTCTTCAAGCAAATGTATTTAATACAACAAAAGCTAGTTCATTTAAAAATGTTTTGTTTTCTAATTTATCAAAAGATAAAAATAATAATGTAACTTTTAATTTGAGTTTTGATATTGATAGCTCACTTTATTCCTATGAAAAGAATATACTATCAGATAGTAGTATTTCTTCATCTTCAAGTTCTAGTAGCGTAAGCTCATCTTCTTCATCTCAATCTACACAATCCAGTGATGCTGTAACGGCGGTTAGTATAACCGAAATAGATAATAATATAAATGATATAGTAAGTACACAAGAAGATTCATTACAAAATAATCTTGAAAATAATACCCAATAATTTTTTATGAAATTAATTTCCTCAATATTATCAATAATCATCTCAGTCGCTTTATTTTTTACGGTAATTAACCCCCTATATAGTGATATTAAGCAACTAAAGATTGATACAGAAACTTATGATAAAGCTCTAAATAATTCTACAGAGCTTCAAAATGTTCAAGATTCTTTGGTTTCAAGTTATAAAAAGATTAAACAAAGTGATAAAGATCGCCTTTCTCAATTATTACCTGATTCTATTAATAATATTGAACTAATACTAGAAATTGAGAAAATCGCTAATTTGCATGGTTTACCAATAAAGAATATAAAATTTAATGCAGGAGATTTAGAATCTGATAGTACTGCTACAAACAATACTACAAATATTATTACTGCTAGCACTTCTAAAAATTTAGATTATGGTATCTTTCCTTTGGATTTTTCAATAGAGGGTAATTATGATACATTCATTTCTTTTTTAAAAGATTTAGAACTCAATTTAAGAATAGTTGATGTAAAAGAAATTTCATTTTCATCTTCCAGTTCAAGTAGTGATATAGATTCTGATTCATATAGTTACTCATTAAAAGTTCAAACATATTGGTTAAAATAATATGAATAAAAATTACATTAAAATTTTAATAACATTCTCTATAATTATACTTGTTGCTGGGGTTTATTTAATTTCATTACCTAATAATACGTCAAATATTGCGTATGGTAGTTCTCTCGAAAGCTCAACAACTGGAAGTTCTAGTGAGGATGATTCAGTTTCTTCAGATACTGCATTCCTTAGTGCCTTAGCATCTATAACAAGAATAAAAATAGATTCAACCTTATTTGAAGAAAAAATGTTTACTTCACTTAAAGATAACAGTGTAAATATAGGGACAGTAACTCCTGGTCGCGATAATCCTTTTTCTCCTGTTTTAGGAACTAGTAGTAGCAGTACTAGTAATACAGTTGTAATTTCAAAAGTAGTTACAAATCAACCAACACAAATTACAGAAAATACAGCTGTATTAAATGGAACTATTAATGTTCAAAGTGATATTTCTTCTGTGTACTTTAAATATGGGACAACTAACGATCCAGTAACTATTTTATCTGCGACTCAATCATCTTTAGTTAGTACTTTTACTAAAAGTCTTTCTGAACTAGAATCTCAAACCGAATATTTCTTTAAGGCATGTGTCAAAATAAATAATGTAGAGACATGTGGAGATGTTATTTCGTTTAGCACAAATTAATATATTATGGTACTCGTAGAAGAATTAGTTAAAAATGGAATTTTAAAAGAAGAAGAGGCTCTTCGTGTTATTGATCTTGCTAAAACAAAATATAATGGAAGTGTTGACGAAGCCTTACTTGAGCTTAAGATTAGCGAAGATAAAATATTAAAAATTAAAGAGGAAATTTATGGTATACCCTCAAAAGAAGTTACCCCGAACTTGGTTCCAACAACTGTCTTAAAATTAGTTCCTATAGATTCAGCAAGAACATATAGGTTTGTCCCCATAAATGAAACAGGTAATTATTTAGAGATTGGCATTATTGATCCTGAAAATGTTGCTGCCATTGATGCTCTTACATTTATTACTTCAAAATTAAATAAACCATTTAAATTATTTTTAATAAAAACTTCTGTTTATAATAAATTGGTTGAGATATATCAAGGGAATAGTAATCCGGAAGTTGATCAAGCATTAAATGAGCTTGACTCTGAAATAGCTGAAGCTGCAAAATCAGGAATGGGAATAGGTCCAAGTGGTAATAAAATAGTGGGGACTCCTAAAACAGACGAAGAAGAGAAAATGGTAGTTGATACTCCAATAATAAAAATTGTTGCTGTTATTTTAAGAGATGCTATGGAGAGAAATGCTTCTGATATCCATATTGAAAATAATGGGGAAAAAGTCCGAGTTCGTTTCAGAGTAGATGGAATTCTAAATACGGCTTTAATATTACCACTTAGTACCTATAATGGAATAATTGCTCGTATAAAGATACTTTCTAAATTAAGACTCGATGAAAAGAGAAAACCACAAGATGGAGGTTTTTCTGCTAAAATTGATGTTAGAAAAATAGATTTTCGTGTCTCAACAATGCCTGCTTATTATGGTGAAAAAATAGTTATGCGTATTTTGGATGCGCAAAAAGGGGTTCACAAACTTGATGATCTTGGTTTATCAAAAGAAAATCTTGCGATGATAAAAGAAGCAATTGCTCGACCATATGGTTTAATTTTAATGACTGGACCAACGGGCTCTGGTAAAACTACATCTCTTTATTCAATGCTTACAGCACTCAACAAAGAAACTCAAAATATTGTTTCTCTTGAAGATCCTGTTGAATATAGAATTGATGGAGTTAATCAATCACAGGTTATGCCAGAAATCGGGTATACTTTTGCTTCAGGGTTACGATCTATTCTTCGTCAAGACCCAAATGTTATTTTAGTTGGAGAGATTCGTGATAAAGAAACTGCTGAATTAGCAATTCAAGCCGCATTAACAGGTCACTTAGTTCTTTCTACTTTACATACCAATAATTCTATCGGAGCTGTTCCGCGTTTAATTGATATGGGTATTGACCCTTATCTAATTGCTCCTACTCTTATTTTTTGCATTGCTCAGCGTCTAGCTCGTAGAATATGTCCTAGCTCTAAACATGAAATCCCTATAGATGAAGCCACTAAAATCATGATAGATAAGCAATTTGCTGATTTATCAGAAGAATACAAAACAAGATTAAATTTAAAAAATACTGTTCATGAAGCTGTTCCTTCAGAAGAATCTCAGTCTGGCTTGTCTGGTAGAGTAGCTTTATTTGAAATGTTTAAAGTAGATAAAGAAATGCAGGAAATCATTCTTAAAAATCCACAAGAACAAGAAATTTATAAACTTGCTAGATCAAGAGGGATGATAACTATTCGCGAAGATGCTATTTTAAAGACAATGAATGGAGATATTCCTATTCAGGAAGTCTATAACTTTTAAAAAACTATATTGTAGAATAATTATATTTATATTATACTATGAATAATAGTAATATATTAAAGTATGGATTATAATAATTTTTTACATGATTTACTTCAAAATTTAGTTGACCAAAATGGATCTGACTTGCATCTTGGCGTAGGAAGAAAACCTATTATTAGAGTTGATGGCGAATTAATTATATTAGAGAATTATAATCTTCTAACAGAAGATAATGTCTGGGCTATCTTGCAAATTCTTATAGACGAGGATAGAATAAAAATTTTTCAAGAGACGAAAAATATAGATTTCTCTAGTAATTTAAATAATGGAGAATTACAATTACGTGGCAATGCGTACTTCCAACGTGGGATGCTTTGTGTTGCTTTACGTTTAGTTTCTAAATCAAAATCTCTTGAAGAATTAAATTTACCTGCAGTTCTTGGAGATTTCTCTAGAAAGAAGCAGGGATTTTTCATTGTTGTTGGTCCTGTTGGGCAAGGTAAGTCTACGACACTTTCTACAATGATAAATCTTATAAATGACGAAAGATCAACCCATATTATAACGGTTGAAGACCCTATAGAGTTTGTTTATAAACAGAATAGGTCAATAATTGATCAAAGAGAAATTGGTATAGATACTCCTGATTTTATTAAAGCTTTGAAGTCAATATTTCGTGAAGATGCTAACGTAATCATGATAGGAGAAATGCGTGATACTGCAACGATAGAAGTAGCAGTTACTGCCGCTGAAACTGGACATCTAGTCTTATCAACTCTCCATACTAATAGTGCCTCACAAACTATTGATAGAATTATAGACTCATTCCCTGCCAATCAGCAAAACCAGATAAGATTGCAATTAGCTTCAAGTTTAATTGGAATTTTCTCACAAAGATTAGTTCCATGTATTTCAGGAGGGCGTATACCAGCTTATGAATTACTTATTAATAATAAAGCAGTAGCTAATCTTATTCGCGAGAAGAGAACTCACGAGATTGATACTGTGCTTGAGACTTCATCACAAGAAGGAATGATTGATATGAATAGATGTTTGATGGATCTTGTCCGAAAAGGGGAAATAACTATGGAAAATGCTATTCAGTATTCTCTTAATCCTAAGTCTCTTGAACAATTATTTTAATTTATGCTTTTTAATTACGAGGCAATAACAAATACGGGAGAAAAAAAGACTGGTTCTATTGAGGCAGGCTCAAAAGATTTAGCGATTGCAGCAATTCAACGTCGGGGTTATATCATTTCATCAATTAAACAAGAGAAAGATAAAAAAAATGGTTTAAATATTTCTTTTCTTGGCAAAAAAAATATTCCAATGAAAGACATTGTCATAATGTCTAGACAAATGTCCACTCTTTTTGAATCACAAGTTTCTGCTCTTAAGGCTTTTAATTTACTTTCTGAAAATACTCCCAATAAGGATTTAGCCAAAATTCTCCAAGAAGTTTCTGAAGATATAAAAGGAGGAATTTATATATCTGTTGCTTTGTCAAAACGTCCAGAAGCTTTTTCTGAGTTCTATGTAAATATGGTTAAGGCGGGGGAAGAATCTGGTAAGTTGACGCAAGTATTTTCTTATTTAGCAGATTATCTTGATCGCCAATATCAGCTTTCTTCAAAAACAAAAAATGCTCTTATTTACCCAAGTTTTGTTATTGGGGTCTTTATAATTGTTCTTGTCGCAATGTTTGTTTTTATTGTTCCAAAATTAGCAGATATTATCAAAGAGGCAGGAACTGATATCCCAACATCTACTAAAATAGTTATGGGAATAAGTGATATTTTTGTTAATTACTGGATGTTTATGATTATAATTTTACTTGCAATAGTTGTTTATTTAATCCATTTTTCTAGAACAACTAAAGGTAAATTATATTTTGATAAGTTAAAAATAACAATGCCTGTTTTTAAAAATATTTACAGTAAACTTTATTTATCAAGAATTGCTGATAATCTAGATACAATGCTTTCGTCTGGGATTCCAATAGTTCACTCTATAGATTTGACTAGCGCGGTTGTTGGCAATAGAATTTATCAGCATATACTAAATGATATTTCTAATTCAGTTAAAAGTGGAAGCTCTCTATCAGAAGCTTTCTCAAAATATAAAGAAGTTCCTTCTATCATGTCTGGAATGATTAAGGTTGGAGAAGAGACGGGGTCGTTAGGGAATATTTTAAAAACTCTAGGTAGTTTCTACAGTAGAGAAGTTAATGAAGCTGTTGATACAATGATTAATTTAATAGAGCCTATAATGATAGTTTTCTTGGGAGTAGGGGTAGGGATATTGTTATCATCAATTTTAATGCCGATTTACAATATTGCTGGAAGTATAAGCTAAGAGATATCCACAGTGTTAATTTATCTATGTTTTGTAATGAAATTTTGTGATATAATAAGTAAAGTAATTTTAAATTTAATCTTGGTCGTGTGTTTTAATAAAAAAGTATTTATATTATGAATAAAAATAAAGGTTTTACACTCATTGAACTTCTGGTCGTTATCGCAATTATTGGTATTTTATCTTCGGTTGTTTTAGCGTCATTGTCTGGAGCAAGAGCAAAGGCAAAAGTCGCGGCTGTCCAGTCGGTTCTTTCTTCTATGCGTTCTCAAGCTGAAATTGGAGTTGTTAATGGTAAATACATAAATGATATTTGTGCTAGTGATGCCTCAGAAGGAAGCCTCAAAACTCTTATTGATTCTCTAAATAAAACATCTTCAAAAGTTCAAACTATAAGATGTGTTGCTGATGATAATGATACAGCAGAGGGGAATGATATTAGAAAGTGGGCAGTAGAGGTTAAAATATATGATAAATATTATTGTGCTGATAGTTCTGGATATGCTGGTTTATCAAAGGATAGTAGTGGAGCAGAGGGGACTACTATTGGAGGAGGCTCAGAAGTAACTGTTACTTCAAGTAGTGTTATTAGTACAGGTGTTGGTACAGATTTTGACTGTAGCCAATAATTTTTAGGTCGTTTATTAAATTAAATTATACTATTATGAATAAAAATAAAGGTTTTACACTCATTGAACTTCTGGTCGTTATCGCAATTATTGGTATTTTATCTTCGGTTGTTTTAGCGTCACTTTCAAATGCGAGAGATAAAGGTAAAGATGCTGCTGTTAAATCACAACTTGCCAGTATGAAAGCTCAAGCAGAACTTTATTATTCAGCGAAAGATGAAACTTATGACGGGGTTTGTGCGGCTACAAAAGAAAATAATGGTTTTGGCGGGGAAGAGGGTCCTGGTTTACTTAAAGCAGCGGCAGATTCATCTGGTTCAATTTCTAATGATGATGATGCTATTGTTATAGATACAAGTGCTACGGGCGATTGGGATCAAGCTATATGTAATGATAAGGCAGATGATGGTTCTACTTATGGTGGTTGGGCAGTTGTTGTTCCACTATCTGATAGTACAAGTACTTCACCTAGTTTCTATTGTGTTGATAATACTGGGTTAGCTCAAGAAACAAGCACTTCTCTAGATGCAGATGATATAGTTTGTAATTAGTTCTAATATTTAAAAAACCAACTCTCTAAAGAGTTGGTTTTTTGATATGGTAAATGTTAAAATATAAATATGTTTAATAAGAATCACAATAAAGGTTTTACCATAATAGAACTGTTAGTTGTTTTTGTTCTAATTGCAATCTTATTTGGAATAATATTTGCTTCGTTTGATAATGCAAAAAAAGAAGGCATGGAAGATACGATAGATTCTTATTTTATGACTTTAAAAACTCAGTCACAAAGATATTACAATAAATATGATAAATTTTATTCAAAAGAAGAAGGTGCAGAATCAATTTGTTATGATAAAACTTTAGGTTTTGGTGGTTATAGTGGATATTTAGAAAAAATTGAGGATTTATCTGGGGCTTCAGAAATTGAATTAGGGAATGAAATAAGTGGTGATTGGAATACAGTCACTTGTCATGTGATGTCTAGTAGTGATGGTAGTATCGATAAATGGGTAGTTGAAGCTCCAACCCCAGATAGTACTTCAGATAGTCCAGAGATGTATTGCATAGATAACACAATGGGGATAGTTGTTAAAATGTCAGGTGTTTTGATGTCTGGTGAAAATCAATCTTCAGGTGTTGGTTATTCTTGTACTGATAGGCAATCCAACTCGGATTAAAAGTTTAATAAATTATGATATAATATAACTATGAAAATACTCATATTTATTTTAGTTTTTTTGTTTGGGACAATTATTGGGAGTTTTCTTAACGTCGTAATTTATCGTTTTAATACAGGTAAAAGCATTGTTTTTGGGAGATCAATTTGTATGCATTGCAATAAACACCTTAAATGGTACGAGATGATTCCTGTTTTTAGTTTTTTAGTACAGAAGGGTAGATGTAGACATTGTGCTGGCAAAATATCTTTTCAATATCCAGTTGTAGAAATTTTAATGGGGCTTGTTTTTTCTTTAATTTTATTTAAATTTTTACCTGTTCTGTACTTTTCTATAGGAGCTTATATTTTGTATGTTAGTTTATTCACAGTAATTTTTTCTTTATTGATAGTTATTACTTTTTATGATATACGTCATAAAGTAATTCCTAATAAATTAGTTTGGATTTTTATTGGAATATCATTTTTATCTATCTTTATAAATCCTGCTACCAGCTTTTATTTTAGTGGTAAGATTTTAACTCTTCCAACCTTTTATTCTTTAATATCAGGACCAATATTTGCTTTGCCTTTTGTATTAATTTGGGCACTTTCAAAAGGAAGATTAATGGGGCTGGGAGATAGTAAATTAATTTTAGGAATGGGTTGGCTTTTGGGAATCTCACAAAGTATTTTTGCCATAGTCTTGGCGTTTTGGGTAGGAGCTATAATAGGATTACTAATTATAATTTTCTCAAAGAAAAAATTTGGAATGAAAAGCCAGATTGCTTTTGCCCCTTTTCTTATTTTATCAATATTTATTACTTTCTTGTTAAATTTAAATTTCATGTCATTAATTAAGATTTTCAGTTTTCATTAAAATAAATGGTTGAATTTTTTAAAAAAAATAAAAAAAGTATTAAAAATAAAATTTCAAAAAATAAAGGAGTTACTCTAATTGAGCTTTTAGTTGTTATTTCTATATTCACTATTATTACAGGGATATCAATCTTTAATTATAATAATTTTAATTCATATACTTCTATTCAAAATTTAGCTGATGATATTGCGCTAACTATTCGTGAAGCTCAAAGTTATGCTATTGGAGTTAGAGCTTCAGATAATATTTTTGATACTGGTTTTGGTGTTCATTTTTCTATAAATTCTAATCCAGATTCTCCTTATTCTGGGTCTAATGATTCTTTTATCTTATTTTCAGATATTGATGATAATAATATATATGATTATAATGAAACTGATGGGATGTGTGGGGAACCAGAAGATGGAAATGAATGTCTAGAAATTCTAACAGTACAAGGAGATCAAGCAATAACTGGTATTTATGTAGATGGCAGTGAATATTCCATTGATTCAGAAGAATCAATGGATATAGTTTTTAAACGCCCATATCCAGAACCAGAATTTTGTTATCATGCTGACGGTACTGGCTGTGCATCTGGGATTTCCTATATAGAGATAAAAGTTTCAGATCCTAAGGACCCTGATAATATTTATAGAATTATAAGAGTTTCTAATGTTGGGCAAATAAGTATTTATGCTAATTAATAAAATTAGACAAAAAATAAATTTTTATAAAAACAGAAAGTTTAATTCCAGTGGGTTTACCTTAGTTGAGTTAATGATTGCAACTTCACTTTTTGTAATCATTATGCTTTCGGCGTTGAGCTCTCTTTTGATTTTGCTTAATGAATCTAAAAATTCTAGGGCTTTACGTTTAGCGATGGATAATGTTAATTTCGCCATGGAAAGTATGACCCGCTCTATTCGTATGGGGATAAATTATTATTGTGGGGCTACTAATCTCAATGATTTAAATATTACTCCTAGAAGTTGTCCAGATGGAGGAACAATAATGTCTTTTATTCCACAAGCAAAAGGTTCTGTCCAACCAACTTATCGTACGGAATATCGATTTGTGGATAATACAATCAAACGTTATGATGAAGGAAATTTTATAGATGGAGTTTCTATAATTTCTCCAGAAGTGAATATTGATAATTTAGAATTTTTTGTTAATACAGGTGATGATGTTCAACCAAGTGTATATATAATTGTCAAAGGGACAGTTACAATAAAAGGAGTTCCTACGTCATTTTCAATTCAAGCATTAGCATCACAACGTAATTTTTAATATATGAATATAAATAGATTAAAAAATAATAAGGGTTTTACTTTAGTTGAGGCTCTCTTTGCTGTTGCGGTTCTTACTTTTACAATAACTATTCTCATGACTATTATTTCTAACAGTTTATTTTCAATTAGATATTCTAAAGATGAAATAACCGTTAATTATCTTTTACAAGAAGTAGTAGATTATATAAGAAATGATAGAGATACTTTTGTTTTTCTTGAGGGAAATACTTGGGAAGATTTTTATTCTCGTTATCAAAAATGTTCTTCTGATAATGGATGCTATTTTAGTGTGACAGATAATAATCTTCCTGAAGACATTAGTTCTTGTTCAGATAGTGGTTGCCCAATAATGTATTATGATGATGAAGTTTCATATGGTTCTTATTATGATTATTATTCAACAACTTTATATGGAGGGGAAACCAATAAAGCTACTAGTTTTAAAAGAAAAATAACTGTAAAAGAAAATCAAGAGAATAATGATGAAATAATAATTACAGTTGTTGTTGATTGGTTAAATGGAGGAGTTAATGTTGAAAGATCTTTATCAAATAGTATCACAAACTGGCGATAATTATGAATAAGATAAAAGTAAAAACCAAAAATATAATTTTAAATCAACAAAAAGGTTTTGCTCTTTTATTTACTGTTGTTATTATAAGTGCAGTTTCGGTTATAACAGCAGGTTTAACAAGTACTATATATAAACAAGCAATATTATCTTCATTAGCTAAAGATTCACAACAAGCTTTTTATGAGGCTGATACAGCTTCTGACTGTGCTTTATATGCGGATATAATGCAAGTTTCAAGTTCAAGCGATTCAACCTTTCTAGCAGAGCATTCATCTTTACCATGGTCTTGTGGGGGGATGAATCTTATTGCAACGATTACTGATGAATTAGGAAGTTATACGCTTATGCCAAAGTTTGATGATGAAGAGGATGAGGATAATCCATGTTTTAAAATAGAAGTAGTTAATACGTTAGATGAAAATGGTAAAATAGTTACTTCAATAAAAGCGAGAGGTTATAATATATGTGATTCGACTAATTCAAGAGCTGTTGAGCGTGAGATAGAAACTGATTATACTCGTTATTAATTATGAAAGAATTAGAAGCTAAAAATAGAATACAAAAATTACGTAAAGAAATTGCGAGATTGCGATTTGAATATCATGTCGCTAATAATCCAAAAGTTACTGATGATGTTTATGAATCATTAACTCGTGAATTAAACAATCTTGAAAATAAATATCCCCAATTTGCTAACCAGAATAGCTCTATTAATAGAGTTGCAGGTAAGTCTCTTTCAGCTTTTAAAAAAGTAAAACATGAAATAAGAATGACTAGTTTAAATGATATTTTTTCCGAAAAAGAGTTAATTGATTGGAAGAATCGTGTAATAAAAATTCTAGGTAGTAATGATTTTTCTTATTTTTGTGAATTAAAAATGGATGGTCTATCAGCTTCTCTTATATATGAAAATGGTATATTTATACGCGGTTCAACTAGAGGAGATGGTTTTATTGGTGAAGATGTAACAGAAAATTTAAAAATGATTGAGACTATTCCACTTAAACTTAATCCTCCTTTTGATGATTATATTGAAGTTCGTGGAGAAGTTATAATGTTTAAAAAAGTTTGGCAAGAACTTAATGAAAAACAAAAGAAAGAAGGAAAAACTACTTTTGCTAATACAAGGAATGCAGCAGTTGGAAGTCTAAGACAGCTTGATCCAGCAATTGCTCAAGAAAGAAAATTAAATTTTTTTGCTTGGGATATTGCTAAAATATCAAAAGGAAAATTAGAGCTTCATTCTGAAAGACATGAGCTTTTAAGAAAATTAGGATTTCAAACTCCTACCTATGAGAAAAAGACTAATAATATAGATGAAGTTTTAAGATTTATTAGAGAAATAGGGGAGAAAAGAACCCAGCTTCCTTATGGAACAGATGGAATGGTCATTTCTATTAATGAGCTTAATCTTTATGATAAATTAGGAATCGTGGGGAAGGCTCCTCGTTATATGATTGCTTATAAATATGAAGCCGAAAGAGCAACAACAATTATAACTAATATAACTGTTGGTGTTGGAAGAACTGGAGTTCTAACGCCGATTGCTCATTTTAATCCTACTCTTGTTGCTGGTTCAACTGTCTCCAAAGCAACTCTTCATAATATGGATCAGATAAAAAGACTTGGAATTAAAATTAGTGACACTGTTGTTATACAAAAAGCCGGAGACGTTATTCCTGAGGTTGTTGAAGTTTTAATTAATATGAGAACTGGTAAAGAAAAAGAATTTAAAATGCCAGAAGTTTGTCCTGTTTGTAGTAGTGTGATTGAAAGAAAGGAATCTGGCTTCAGTAAAAGCTACTCTTCGCAAAATCTTCTGATGGGGGGAAAGAGAGATCAGGCCATTGCGCATAGAGCTTTTGCTGAAACTGGAAAATCTTCTGTCGCATATTATTGTAATAATAAAAATTGTCCAGCTAGAAACAGAAGAGAATTACAACATTTTGTAAATGTTTTTGAAATTTATGAGATAGGCCCAAAAATTCTAGATAGATTAAAAGATGAAGGTTTAATAACTGATGCGGCTGATTTATTCACCTTAGAGAAATCTGATTTATCTGGGCTTGAACGTTTTGGTGAGAAATCAGCAGACAATATAATTTCTTCTATAGAAGCACATAAAAAAGTTCCATTTTGGCGATTTATTTATGCCTTAGGGATAGTTCATGTTGGTGAACAAACAGCACAGGATTTAGCAAATCATTTTAAAGAATTAGATAAATTGATGGAAGCAGATGAAGAGCAGGTAAATAATATAGAAAATATTGGACCAATAGTCTCAAATAGTATTTATGAATTTTTTAAAAACAAAAATAATTTAAAATTTATAAACAAATTATTTGCGAATGGCGTTTCTGTTTATCAAGAGAAGGCCAAAGGTAAAGCCTTTAGTAATAAAGTTTTTGTTCTTACGGGGACTCTACCCTCTCTTTCTAGAGAAGAGGCTAAAAAAATAATTATTGAAAACGGGGGAACTGTATCATCAGCAGTTTCTAAAAATACTAATTTTGTGTTAGTAGGAGAAAATCCAGGTAGTAAATACAATGAGGCTAAAAAAATAGGAATAAAAATAATGGAAGAAGTTGAATTTCTAAAAATGATTTAAATGTGCTATATTTTAAAGATGGAATTAGAAGAAATTAAAAAACTTGCTGATCTTGCCCGTATAGATATGAGTGAAGAGGAAATGCTTGAGATTGCAAAAGATTTCAAGTCTATTTTGGCGTATGTTGACCAGATAAAAGAAGTCTCAAAAAATGGGAACTTGCAATCTATTTCAAATGATAAAAATAATTATTTTATCCGCAATGTTGGTCGTGATGATATAGTTACTAATAAGGGAGGAGAATTTACTCAAGATATATTAGCAGATGCCCCAGATACTAAAGATGGATTCTTAAAAGTTAAGCAGATTTTGTAATATGGATATTAATTTAGATAATTTAACAATTCAAAAAGCACATGATCATCTTGAAAGTGGTGATTTTAAGGTTAGTGATTTAGTTAATGAGTACTTAAAAGTTATTAAAGAGAAGAATCCAAAGATAAATGCTTTTCTTGAAATTTTTGATGATATTAATAAACAAGTTAAAATAGCTGAAAGAATGTTTGAAAATGGAGAGGCAACGATTCTAACGGGTATTCCTTTTGCTATCAAAGATAATATTTTAATAAAAGGGCATATTGCTTCTGCCTCATCTAAAATCTTGGCTAATCATAGGGCTGTTTATGATTCTTTTGTAATTGAAAAATTAAAGAAACATGGAGTTATTTTTCTAGGGAGAACTAATATGGATGAATTTGCAATGGGTTCATCTACTGAGACTAGTGGTTTTGGGGTAACGAGAAATCCATTTGATTTAGAGAGAGTTCCTGGAGGTTCATCTGGGGGATCAGCAGCAGCTGTTGCTAGTAATATGGCACTTGTTTCTATTGGAACTGAAACCTGTGGGTCTATAAGACAGCCATCATCATTTTGTGGGCTTGTTGGTATTAAACCAACATATGGAGCAGTTTCTCGTTCAGGAATTATTGCAATGGGGAGTTCTCTTGATCAGGTTGGAGCAATGGCTAAGCATTTAGAAGATGTAGAAATAGTTTTCAAAGCTATTAATGGATATGATTCCAAGGATAGCACTTCTATATCTGAAGAACTTAGAAAAGGAGTTGTTAAAAGTCCCTTAAAAAAAAAGATTGGTGTCCCTAAAGAATTTTTGACCGCTGGTGGTATAGATGAAAGAGTTCTTAAAAATTTTAATGAAAATTGTGAAAAATTGAAAAAGGCAGGTTATGAATTAGTTGATGTTTCTTTACCTTCTATAAAATATTCGCTTGCTGTTTATTATATAATTATGCCAGCGGAAGTCTCAAGTAATCTTGCTCGTTTTGATGGTATTCGTTATGGAGCTTCCGATAAAGAAGCAGATAATTTATTTGAAGTTTATTCTAAAACAAGAGGTAAAAATTTTGGGAAAGAAGCGAGGAGAAGAATTCTTCTCGGAACTTACATTCTTTCTCATGGTTATTATGATGCTTACTATAATACGGCTGTAAAAGTTAGAAAAATGATTAAAGATGAATTACTTAAAATGTATGAGAATGTAGATGCTTTCATAACTCCAACTGTTCCATTTTTACCGTTTAAATTGGGAGAGAGATTAAATGATCCAGTCTCAATGTATTTATGTGATATCTTTTCAGCTCCAGCAAACTTAGCTGACCTATGTTCTATCTCTATTCCTTCTGGTAAAACAGAAGAAGGACTACCTTTTGGGTTACAAATAACAGCTCCATTTTTACGGGAAGATATGCTTTTCTCTATTAGTAAAGATTTTGAAAATAATATTTAAGACTTTATTAAAAACCACTGAAAGGTTATAATATTATTATATGGAACAAACAGCAGTACAATCAACTCTTAATAATGTTCTTATTACTCCACGTTATTTAGATTTTAACTCAATCTTTGAATGGATATATAACTTTTTTACCCCGATAATTGCTTTTATAACCAGTGCTCATACTTGGTCAGTTATTGGGCTTGTTTCAAATATTATTTCAATACTATTTCTGTTCATTATAATATTTTCTTTGGTCAGGTTAGTTGAAATTCAAGTATCCGATAAAGAAGAAGTTAATGATGCTATAAATGAAGCGGCACAAAAGCAAAAAGAAATTGAAAGAACCTCAAATCCAAGATGGCATTATATTGAAACCTTAATTGAAAGCCCGAACGAATCAGATTGGCGTGTTGCTGTTATTGAGGCAGATACTATACTAGAAGAAGTTTTAAAAGAAAAAGGACTTTCTGGAGATACCGTTAGTGATCTACTTGAAGGAGCTAAAGAAAGTGGATATACCTCTATCCAAAGTGTTTGGGATGCTCACGTGATTCGCAATCAAATAGCCCATGATGGTTCTGATTTTCCACTTTCACAAGTAGAGGGAAGGAGGGTTATTAAACTCTATCAAAACTTTTTTGAAGAATTGAAGGTCATATAATCGCGCACAAATAAAAATATCTCCTAGAAAGGAGTATTTTTATTTGTGCGCGGTCGACCGGACTTGAACCGGCAACCTCTCGCGTGACAGGCGAGTGCTCTAACCAGATTGAGCTACAACCGCATGTAAACTATAAATTTTGACTCTCATAATATATCATATAAGAATTTTTTTTGCACCTATGATATACAGCAGTGTCGGCGGGAAGAATCGAACTTCCGACCTTGGGCTTATGAGTCCCACGCTCTAACCGACTGAGCTACGCCGACAAAAAGCAAGCTACTTTGCTTTTTGTCGAGTGAATTACTACTGACATAAAGCATGATGGCATTGTGAGCCTTAAGAAGGCGAACCGCCATTTGAAGCATTTTACATTCGGCTAGTTAATTTGGCATGCCACTTGCCGAAGTGTTGCGGGAGGTCGAATCGAACGACCGTCTTAAGGTTATGAGCCTTACGAGATACCATTTCTCTATCCCGCGATGTATTTACATTATAGAAACTATTGTTTAACCTAATAGCTCATAACCTAGGTTATTCACGCTATTAGTCCTATCGGAGATACCATTTCTCTACCTCGCGATATATTTGTTTAATATAACCCGAATTTATAAATTTTGCAAATAATTGAAAATAGATTAGTTTTATAGTATTCTTAAAAGTATTCTTTCTGGAGGTTGGACCTCCATAGGAGGCCCAACCTCCAGAAAATTTAGCCGTCATAGCTTAGTGGCAAAGCACTCCCTTGGTAAGGGAGAGAGCGTGAGTCCGATTCTCACTGACGGCTCTACTAATGTACTAATTCTACAAATGGGACTCTCGTTTTGCGAAACTATTTTCTGGGACAATGATTCGCAAAACCTCGACTAATCATTTTCTGAAATTCGCCAAGATTTTGGGTTGGGGTTGTGCGGGCAGGCAGGGTCTGGGAGGGAATGCCCGCGGGGTTTTTGGGTTGGAATACTAATTAATCTCTTTTGTGTTATATTTGCAAAATTTGAGAAATTATCGCATAATTGGAATATGGAAGAAATGTTTAAAACTAAAACTGAAAATAGCCAAGTAGACAAACAGAATTATCATGAAATATTTGAAAAAAGGCTTGAATTAAAACGAATTGCCAAAGAGCTTGGTCTTGATGTAACAAAACTAAAAGAAGAAAATAATACCCCAGAAGGTAAGATTTTTAGTATGTATTATAAATCAGATTTTGAGGAACTAGATCAAAAAGCTTCTACCTTTAAAATTGCTGATTTTGGTGAAGAAGGCGCATCTTTCAAAAAAACCGCAGATGAAGCCGTTAAAACTATAAAAGAGCAAAAATCAGAATATGATGAGCAACTTTTAAAAGAAGAGAATAGTAATTTTTTAGATCAAGCTCAGATTGATTATGAGAAAATATTTGCAGATAATGGAGATATAAAAGAAATTTTAAATGAAAAGAATACTATTTCATTATTGAAAGATTTTAGAATGAAAAGAATGTTTGAAATTCTAAATCCAAGAATTGGAGTTACTATTAAAAATAAAAATGAAAAAATACTTGGGACAATTCAAACAGAGATAGGCAGTATTAGTAATAAAATACAAAATGAAGATCCAACTTTAATAAGACAAGCAGAATTTCTAGAAAATAAACAAAATCTTTATAAGAGTGGGCATATCTGTATTGTTCCAACTGTTGAAAAAGATTTGGAAGCTATTGGAGACAGAATGCTTACAGGTAAACCAGTGTTCCTTCATGGGCCTACGGGAACAGGGAAGACTTCTTTGGCTAGATTTGCCGCTACTCACTACACAGGTAAAGATTCTGAGATGATTTTCTGTAATCCACAAACTAAAGAATCAAACGTTTGGGGTAAGACGGGGATAAAACCTTCATCAAATGGAGCGATAGAGACAGTAGAAATTTATGGCCCACTTGCAAAAGCTATGACAGAAGGTAAAGTTGTTATCTTTGATGAATTTACAGCTCTTCCTAAAGAACAAATGGTCTTTATTAAAGCAGTCTTTAACGCAAAAGTAGGAGATAAGATAAATATTGTTGGTAATGGGATAGTAGAAATACAGCCAGGTTTTCAGATGATTTTTACTGCAAATTTAAAATCAGAAAAAAATCCCGAAAGACAAGACTTGCCACCAGAAATTGCTCGTGAATTTGAACAAAATAATGTAAAAATTAATTATATAAAAAAAGAGGAAGCATATGATGTGATGCTTACTCGTATGCTCGGGAAAGATGGTTCTTTAGATATGTCTTATTATGACCTCAATACAACATTACCAAATTTAGCAATAGTAATGTCAGAGATACAAGAATCTTATACAAACGCCACAGACAAAGAAGTGGCAAGAAAAGTTGGTGTGCTTGATGCCTCTGGCAAGGTTCATTCTTTGAAGAAATTTGTGATGACACAAGGTTCTATAGAAGCCATACTTTCTTCTTGGAATATAGAGAGAAAGATGAAAAAAACAGAAAAATCTTTTGCAGAATTTCTAGATGAAAGATTTAAAACTGCTCTGACATTTGAAGAATATTCTAAAGAAGATAGGATACTAGCTACCAAAATTTTAGCTTCTCGTGGTTTTCTTTTGACTATAACACCTGAAGAGTTAAATTTACCTAATGATGTTTTTGCATTCAATACTATAAAATCAATGCGAGGCATTGATGCTATACAAGATTTGAAGAAGGAATCTGGTAATATAAAACATTTAAATCTAAAAGAAGTAGCATCCCTTGATCCTTTCAACCAAAGAGCTTCATTTATGAAAAAACAAGCCGAAAATCTTTTGTTTAATGAAGGAGAAGAGAAAGATCAATTTTTAATTAGTATAGATAAAAAATTTAATAAAATATTTGGAAAAGAATCAATGGAAACCTTAGAAGCTTCATATCAATCCGAATCCATTACATTTGATTTAAACAAACAATTAGAAGAATTTACTTCATTCTATCAGAAATTTAATCTTGATTTACCTCCAAACTTTGAAGATCAAATCAAAGAAATTTGGACGAACAATATAGATGACATTAAAAAAGAAATAGAAACAAATGGTTTTAACGAAATGCTTTTGATGCCTGCAAATATATCACTTTCAGAATTGAATACTAAAATGACTGAAGGTTATACAACTACTTATGAAAAAAGCGACTTCAAAGCTGGTGGTTCATTTAATGGTGCCCAAAGCCAAAACACCGACAAAACACGAATAGTCTTGGCTCACAAAACCCAAAATATGGCAGATCGTCCAGAACTTAAAAAAACTTTAAACATCAAAGGGCAAGATGTAGATATGAAGAAC
>Ga0153915_10001210_pt1 | contig 23793 bp, 4 predicted proteins | sample Opewatmetagenome_2_FD_107003 | JGI IMG/M metagenome (GOLD analysis project Ga0153915, IMG submission 107003) | Freshwater wetland microbial communities from Ohio, USA - Open water 3 Core 3 Depth 3 metaG | ecosystem: Environmental > Aquatic > Freshwater > Wetlands | place: USA: Ohio, Lake Erie...
CGGTATAGTCCTGGCCTACGAGTTTGGGGTCGCCTCCGTGCGCGATGATGATCCCTTTGGGATTATAGGCCAGAATGTAAAGGTCCCCTTTTACGAACTGTCCCTTCGGCTTGCTGAACTCTGCCAGGGCTTTGTCCTTGCCGTTTGCCTTGTAAAAGGCGATGGCCTTCGCAACCAGCGCCTTTGCCTCTTCGGGGGTGCCCGCGCCCCAGGCCGGAAGGGTCAGGCTAAAAAGAAAGATGCCGCATGCTGCCATTGCACAGAGTTTTTTCATCGGAATGTACCTCCTCTGCTCTGCTATTTGTCCTGGTTCTCGTTCAAAACAAAAAACCCCGCTCTTCGTGAAAACGGGGTCTTTCCAGCCAGTCCATATTTCCTCCAGTATGGTTATACGGGATGGAGTTATTCAACGGCCATGCTTATGTAGGGAACCATATAACTGTTTGCATTCATACTCAACAAGATAGATCGAAGAATTCACAGGGGCCCAGAGTAGAACTCCGAATGGCCTTACAGCCCCATGAACTTGGCGGCGATGGTCTTCATGATCTCGTTGGTCCCGGCGAAGATCCGGCTCACCCGGATGAAGGCTCAAGTATGACAAGCAGGGAGGCGGGAACTGCACGTCATCCATGCTAAGGTTGTTTTTCACCTGGCTGATTCAGCTTATCCGCCTCTGTAACCCATCCGCCTCCCATGGCCTTGTAGACCGAAACAATCGCAGCCAGCAGATCAGCCCGGGTCTGGTTGGAGACCTGTCTGCCGCTGAACAATGATCGGTCGGCATCGAGCACCTGCAGGTAGTTGGCTGTTCCGGCTTCAAATTGCAGCCGGGAGAGGCGGGCATACTCCTCAAGCGAACGCACCTGCCTTTTCTGGGCTTCCAGTTGCTCGCGGCCCTTGGTGGTCTTGATCAAGGCATCTTCAACTTCGCGAAAACCGGTAAGTATGGCCTGCCGGTACTGATACAGCGCCTGCTGTTTCTGGGCCTCGGCCTGCTTCACCTGCCCGGACAGGGAACCAAAGTTCAGGATCGGCATCGCGGCCTGGCCGCCTGTCGACCAGATGTCGGCCCCCGGGGCGAACAGCCTGCCGATGTCCGTACTGGCCACCCCAAGGAGTCCGGTCAACGAGATCTTGGGGAAGTAGGCGGCCTTGGCCACGCCGATTTGGGCGTTGGCCGCAATCAGGGTCTGTTCTGCCTGGATGATATCGGGCCTTCGCTCCAGCAGCGCCGAAGGCAGCCCGGCCGGAATATCAGGCGGCGTCAGATCGTCCAGACTCTTGCCGCGCGGGATCGGTCCCGGGGGACTGCCCAGCAGGAGGCAGAGCAGATTTTCCTGCTGACGGATCTGGGATTCGTATAAGGGGATGGACTGCCGGGCAGACTCGTACTGCGATTCCGCCTGGGAAACTTCCAACTGGGAAACGGTGCCGTACTGGAACCGCAACAGAAGCAGCTTGAGGCTCTCGGCATAGGCCCATTCGGTCGCCCGGGTGACCTCCAGCTGCCGGTCCAGGCCTCTGAGGGTCAGATAGCCGGAGGCCACGTTCGCCAACAGGGTCATCAACACGCCCCGCCGTCCTGCCTCGCTACCGATAATCTGGGCCTGGACTGCCTCATTGGAACGGCGGATACGCCCCCACAGGTCCAGTTCCCAACTGGCATTGACCGCAGCCTGGTGACTTTCATTGGGCTGGCCCGACTGTCGCTGTGGACCGCCGACGTAGTTGGCGCTGACTTGCGGATAATACTGAGAGCGGGTGGTCTCCAGCACCCCCAGGAACTGATCCACCCGCGCCGCGGCAACCCTCAGGTCCAGGTTCTCCCTGACCGCCGTCTCAAGCAGGCCATCCAGCACCGGGTCGCCGAATTGCTGCCACCACCGGGCATCGGCGAGATGAGCAGCAGCCTGATACGCCACATTCCAGTGATCCGGGGCCGGGACCGCGGGGCGGGTATAATCCGGCCCGACGCTGCAGGCGCACAGCAGAAACAGGGGCAAGGCGATCAGGGACTTATGCATGACCTTCCTCCTTTTCCCCTGGCTGAAGCGGTGCGGCTTTCCGGGGGCGGAAGACGCCGCCGGCCGACTCCAATATCACAAAGAACAGCGGCACAAAGAAGGAGGCCACCAGGGTGGAGGCGAGCATGCCGCCGATGACCCCGGTACCGATGGCCCGCAGGCTGTTGGCACCGGATCCCGAGGCAACCGCCATCGGGAGGCACCCGAGGATGAAGGCCAGCGAGGTCATGGCAATAGGCCGCAACCGCAGACGGGCCGCCGCGATAGCCGCTTCGGCGGGAGTCATCCCCTTGCGCAGGTTGGCCGCGGCAAATTCGATGATCAGGATGGCGTTCTTGGCCGACAGCCCCACCAGGGTCACCAGTCCGACCTGGAAGTACACATCGTTTTCCAGCCCGCGGGCCCAGGTCAAGAGCAGGGCGCCGCAGATCGCGAAAGGCACGGAAAGCACAACCCCGACCGGCAGCGACCACTTTTCATACTGGGCCGCCAGGATCAAAAAGACCATAATCAGGCCGAAGGCAAAGGCAATCGCGGAGGTGCCGCCGGCCTTTATTTCCTCAAAGGCCTGACCGGTCCACGCATAGGTGTAGCCCGTGGGCAGCACCTGTTTCGCCACCTGTTCCATGGCCTTGATGGCCTGGCCGGAACTGAAGCCGGGCGCTTGGCTGCCGTTCAGCAGGGCCGCCGGGAAGCCGTTGAAACGGGGCAGGATGCTGGGACCGGCCACATATTTGACGGATGCCACTGCTGAAAGTGGGACCATCTTGCCGCCGCCGGAGCGCACATAGGCATGGGCCAGATCATCCGGCTCATTCCGATAATCCGGCTGCGACTGCATGATCACCTGCCATATCCGTCCGTACTGGATGAACTGGGCGACATAAAATGAGCCGAAATAGGCCTGCAGCGTGTCGTAGATCGTGGAGACGTGGATTCCCATCAGTTCGGCCCTGGCACGATCCACATTCAGGTAGAGCTGCTGCTGGCTCGCCGAAAAAGTAGAGGTCAAACCGGCGAGCTCCTTGCGCTTGCGGGCTTCGGTAATGAACTGCTTCGTGACCTTCTCCAATTCCTGTGGTGAGCCGCTCCCTTTGTTCTGGATGTAGAACTCGAAACCGCCGACGTTGCCCAGACCGGGGATGGAGGGTGGACTGATCGGGAAGACCATCCCTTCCTTGATGCCGGAAAACCTGTTACCGAGGTCCCTTGCCACGCTGAAGGCGTCGCCTCCTTTGCCCGCACGCTCATGGTAAGGCTTGAGAGCGGCAAACAGCATACTGGCATTGCTCATGATGCTGCCGTCCATCAGACTGTAACCGTCAATCTGGGTGATGTCGCCCACAGCCGGATGGCTTCGGGCCAATTGCACGGCCCCGTCGCTGACGGCGATCGTCCGCTCCTGACTTGCGGCATCGGGCAGGGTATTGGCCATAAAGAGGTAGCCCTGATCTTCTTCCGGGACGAAGCTGCCCGGCACCAGCTTGAAGAGAAGCACGGCGGCTAAAACGACTCCGGCAAAGAGGACCAGTCCGGTTTTCCGGTGGCCGATCAGCCAGCGTACGCCCCCGACGTAAAGGTCAGTCAGGCGGCCAAAACCGATTTCGAACCATTTGAAGAGTCCCTTTTTTCGGCCGTGACCCAGCTTGAGGATCCTGGCTGCCAGGGCAGGCGAAAGGGTCAGGGCCACCACGCCGGAGAACGCCATGGAAATGGCGATGGTCACGGCAAACTGTTTGTAGAGCGTGCCCGTCATGCCCCCCAGGAAGGCGGTCGGCAGGAAGACCGACCCCAGCACCAACACAATGGCGATCAGCGCCCCGGTGAGTTCCTGCATCGCCTTTTTCGCTGCGGCCATGGGCGTCAGGCCATGGGTCGCCATGTGGTGTTCCACGCTTTCAACGACGATGATGGCGTCATCCACCACCAGACCGATGGCCAGGATCATGCCGAAGAGGGTCAGCATGTTGGTGGTGAACCCCAGTGCCTGGATGCCTATGTAAGTGCCGATGATGGCAATCGGAACCGCCAGGATCGGAATCAACGTGGCACGGAAACTCTGCAGAAACAGGAAAACGACCAGCACGACCAGCACCAATGCCTCAAAGAAGGTGTGGACCACCTTTTCAATGGATGCCTCGGTGAATTTGCTGGTATCCAGCACCACCTTGTAGTCCAGGCCGTCCGGGAAGTTCTTTTTCAGACTGCCCAGCAAGGCGTTCACATGGCGGGATGTTTCGATGGCATTAGCGCCGGGCTGCTGGTAGACCACAACGGCCACCGCCTTCCTGCCGTTGACCTTGGTCGTTATGGAGTAATCCATGGCCCCTATCTCGGCGCGAGCCACATCCTTGAGCCTGACAATGGCCGACCCTTCGCTCGCAGTGCGGATGATGATGTTGTCAAATTCGGCGGGGGTGGCCAGCATTCCCTTGGTGGTGACCACGAAAGACTGCTGGGTCCCTTGAGGTGCGGGAGCCTGGCCGATGGAACCGATCCCGAAGGCCTTGTTCTGCTGCTGGATGGAAGAAGCAATATCCTGAGAAGTGATGCCGAGTTGGGCCATGCGGTCCGGCCTCAGCCAGATGCGCATGGCCACATCCGGCTGGGGGAACATACTGGAGAGGTTGGCCCCGGGAATCCGTTTGATCTGATCAAGAATATTGAGATTGGAGTAGTTTCCCAGATAGACGGGGTCGTAACGGTCGTCCGGCGAGTAGATGCTGATGATCATCATGAACGAACCGGAGCGTTTCTGAACCAAGACCCCCTGTTTGCTTACGACCTCCGGCAGCATCGGCAGGGCCTGATTCACCCGGTTCTGGACGTTGACCTGGGCCATGTCCGGGTCGGTGCCGGCCTCGAAGGTGATGGTCAGGGACATGCCGCCCGAAGAGGAGCACGAGGACGACATGTACATCATTCTATCCACCCCGTTTATCTGCTGTTCCAGCGGTGCAGCCACGGTGTTGGCGATGACCTCGGCCGTCGCGCCGGGGTAGGATGCGGAAACGAACACGGTGGGCGGGGCGATATCGGGGTACTGGGCAACCGGGGTCGCCTTCAGGGCCAGGAAACCGGCCAGGGTGATCACAATGGCAATCACCGCGGCAAAGACCGGTCGGTCGATAAAAAAGCCTCCCATGACGCCCCCTAGCGTCCTGCCGGTTTGGAAGCCTGTGCGGCCTTTTGCTGCTCCGGCGACACCGGCAAGACCTTCATGCCGGGTTCGAGCTTCAGGAACCCATCCACGATCACCCGCTCACCCGCCTTTAACCCCTGTTTGATGATCCAGTCCAGACCGACCCAGTCTCCGACCGTGACCGGACGCACCTCTGCCTGGTCCTGGGCATTGGCGATATAGATGACATGGCCGTTGGCCGTCTGCTGCACCGCTCTCTGCGGCACGGCCAGGGCATTGGGACGTGTCTCGCCAATAAGGTTGGCCTTGACGAACATGCCCGGTCGGAGTTCGCCTTTGGGATTGGGAATTTCGGCCCGTACCAGAAACGTGCCGGTTTCCTTGCTGAAGGAAGGGTCGGAAAAATTGACGACCCCGATCTGCGGATAGCGTCTGCCGTCGGAAAGTTCCAGTTCGATCGTATAGCGGTTGTCCTTCGGCGGCACAAGTCTGCCGCTGGCCTCCTCCTGGATCACGTCGAACTCTTCGTTCTGGGACATACTGAATTCCACCCAGGCCGGATCGAGCTTGGTCACATAGGTCAGGGTGGCAGACGGCGATCCGGCGGCAATGTAGCCGCCTTCCCGAATCTTTGCTTGACCGGCCAGGCCGCTTACCGGAGAGGTGATGGTGGTATAGCCCAGGTCCAGATTTGCCTTGTCCAGATTAGCTTTTGCCTGCTGCAGCGCCGCTTCGGCAGACTTCACCGCTCCGGTGGCGTTGTCCAGATCGCTCTTGCTGGCGGCATTCTGATCGGCCAGCGGCTTGATCCGGTTATAACTGGCCCTGGCTGTCCAAAGCTGAGACTCGCGGATCTCCACCTCTGCCTTGACGGCATCCACTGCCGCGATGAAGGGCTTTTTGTCGATCTGAAAGAGGACCTGTCCCACGCGGACGGGCCGCCCTTCGTCATAGAGGATCCTCTCCAGAAAACCGCTCACCCTGGCCGTGATGTCCACCTGGTGGGAGCTCTGAATCTGGGCCACAAAGGAGACCACCGCCGGCAACGTCCTCGGCTCTACTGTGAGAACCACCACTTCGACCGCCGGCGGCTCTCCCTTCGGCTTTTCAGGGTTGCCGCACCCTGCAAGGACCGCTGCAACCATGGCTGTCATGCAAAGGAAAAACGCAAAAGATCTCGACTGGGAGAGATCGCTATACATTGCCATACCGCGCCTCCACTTGCCTTGAAGAAGGTCTTGACTGGTTGGCAACCGTGAGCCATGGGCGCTGTCGTCGCAGATGATCCGAGATGTGAATCTTGGCCCCTGTCCAAGTAAAAGTCTACCTGAAAAACAGATGGATGACAATATGCCACCGGGGCTGTCTTGTCAACCGTCGCCTCCCCGCCATCGTCCTTCCGGCGAGTTTTTTGTCTTGACAGGCAAACGGATCTTGCTTTATTGTTTTCTATCAAAAAAACAAAACGTTATCAACTGGTAACCAACAACCAGGCGGTGAATGCCTCGACCGCGGCGCGCAACGAAATCGACGGCACCACCGCCATTGAGGGCAGGGAGGCACGCGCCAGCCGAACAATCTCCTGCCTCACTCGGTGCACCACCGGTTATTGTGTCTGGGGATCCCCACAGGCACTCTTCACGGTGATCCAGTGGCCGAAAGACACGGCACCGAAGATTTGTCGACGGGTACCACTTTCCCGCCCGCTGCTTGGGAAAGCGGGACTCGTCTGACGCCAGGCATCGGCAATCGGCCGCTGACCGAGATCCGCGCCCGTGTCGCGGCGGACTGCCCGGACCGCATCGCGGTCGTGAAGAGCGAGGGGGGCAGCGGCAAGGCGCTGCGCTTGACGCACCGGGAACTCGACCTCCTTGTGATGCGCTGGGCGGCGCGGTTGGCATCCGCCGGGGTTAAGCCCGGCACGCCGGTCGGCTTGTGCGCCGACGCTGAATGGGAAGTACCGGTCGGTTTCCTTGCCATCCTCGAGGCGGGCGGGGCGGTCGTTCCGCTCGACCCGTCGTTTCCAGCCGAGCGGCTGCGCGCGATGGCTGACGGCGTCGGATGCCGCATCCTCCTGGTGAGCGACGCCACTCGACAGGCTCTCGCCGGAAGATTGCTGCTGAACCTGTCCCACGATCCGGGCGATCATTCGCCGGTTTCGATTCCTCCTGATCCCGCCCGGACTGCGGCGATCTACCATACCTCGGGTTCAACCGGCCGGCCGAAGCCCGTGGCGCTGGCGCACCGGGCGCTCTCGTCGCGAATCCTGTCGATGATCGACTGGTTCGGAATCGGCGCCGACGAAGTGGTCTGCGCCGGTTCCCGCCCGGTCTTCGATCCTTTCTTGCAGCAATTGTTCTTTCCGCTCTGCACCGGCGGGACCTTATGGCTGCCGGACCCGATCTCGCTGCTCGATCCCGACCGTTTCTGGGCCGAGGCAGCCAAACAGGGCGTAACCCATCTGAACTTAGTGCCATCCCAAATCGAGGTTCTGCTGCACCGCCCGCCCGCCCGCGGCCTTTCGAGCCTGCGCCGCGTCGTGGTGGGGGGCGAGCGCATGCCTTCCGATCTGCCGGCGCGGATTGCCGCGGCATTCGGACCGGTTGCCATCTACAATATGTACGGGCCGACCGAAACCACGGTGGATGCCACCGGTCACCGCACCAACCCGGCAGTCACCGCCCGCGACATCCCCATAGGGGCGCCGCTGCCGGGTTGCCGCGTCCGTATCCTGGACGAACAGTTGCACCGAGTGCCGGTCGGAGAGGCCGGGGAGATCTGCATCGGAGGGGCCGGCCTCGCCGTCGGCTATCTCGGGATGCATGACGCGACCGCCCGATCATTTATTCCCGATCCCTTCGGTGACCGGGGCGACCGGCTGTACCGTACCGGTGATTTCGGCCTCTGGCTTTCCGACGGGCAGATCGCGTTTATCGGCCGCCGCGACGATCAGGTGAAGATCCGCGGTCAGCGCATCGAGTTGGGCGAGGTGGAAGTTGCGTTGCGGTCCTTCCCCGGTGTGGCTGCCGCCGCTGCCGTCAAGTGGGAGGAGGCACCGGGCGGGGCGGCGCTGATCGCCTATTTCGTCGGCGATGCCGACCCCGCCGCCTTGCGCGCCTCCCTCGCCGGACGGTTGCCGTCTGCCGCCGTGCCGTCCCACTTCCTGCGCGTGAAAGTGCTGCCGACGCTGCCCTCCGGCAAGATCGACCGCCGAGCGCTACCCCGACCCGTTCTGGTCAAGTCCGCCACTCAGCCGGCACCGACCGGCCGAACGGACGTCGCGTCGCTGGAGCGGTCCATCGCCGCGGTCTGGGCCGATCTCCTGGGCCGCGCCACCGTGGATGTCACCGCAAATCTTTTCGAGATCGGAGCTCATTCTCTGCTGGTTCCCCGCGCCCTGATTGCCATCGGGGCTGCGACAGGCAGGACGGTGACCGCCGTGGACCTATTCCGTTTTCACAGTGTGGCCGCCTTGGCGCGGTATCTGTCGGGTGAGGCCGACAGCGCCTTCCGAACCTGGCGTCGCCCCGCGAGCACGGAGAGGATCGCCATTGTCGGCATGGCCTTTCGCTTCCCCGGCGCGTCCGACCGCGACACTTTCTGGGCCGACCTGATGGCGGGGGCTGACCGGGTCCGCCGCTTCGACCCCGCAACGCTGCGGAAAGAGGGCGCACCCCCAGTCCTGGTGGATCACCCCGACTTCGTAGCGGCCCATGCGGTGATCGACGATACGGACCGGTTTGATCCTCTTCCTTTCGGTTACAGCCGGGGCGAGGCAACAGCGGTCGACCCGCAGCAGCGGCTGCTTCTGGAGTTGGCGTGGCACGCACTGGAGGACGCCGCCTGTGATCCTGCGTCCGATGGGCCGGTCGGCGTCTTCGCGGGCGTCGGATTCAACGCTTACCTGGTCGACAACCTGCGCGACCGCATCGGCTTCGCCGGCGGACCCGATCGCTTTTCCGCCGTGGTGGCCGCTGATAAGGATTTTGCCGCCACCCGCATCGCTTACAAACTGGGGCTGAACGGTCCGGCAATGACGGTGAACAGCGCCTGCTCCACAGCCCTGTCGGCGACGGCGACAGCGGTCGACAGTCTGCGTGCGGGTCGTTGCCGGGTGGCACTGGCCTGTGCGGCGTCGCTCGGCATGTTCTCCGTTTACGGCCATATCTTTGTGGAGGGCGGTATTGCCTCACGCTCGGGGGTCTGTCGACCCTTCGACGCCGGGGCCGACGGCATCGTCGCCGGTGCCGGAGCCGCGGTGCTGGTGCTGAAGCGGTTGGACGACGCCGTTGCCGACGGCGACCGCATTCACGCCGTCGTCCTGGGCATCGGCATCGCCAATGATGGCGCTCAGAAAGTTGCCTTCTCCGCCCCCTCGGTTGAAGGCCAGGCCGCAGCCATCTCCGCCGCGCTGGAAGACGCGGGGACATCGCCGGCCGAGATCGGATTCGTCGAGGGGCATGGCACCGCCACGGCGCTGGGCGACCCCATCGAAGTGGCGGCGCTCAACCTCGCCTATCGCGGCGCGGCGCCGGGAAGCATCCTGCTGGGCTCGGTCAAGGGCAACGTCGGACATCTCGACGCCGCAGCCGGCATGGCCGGGCTGATCAAGGTGGTGCTTGCGGTGGGCCGCGGCATGGTCCCGCCGACCGCTTACTTTGTCGCCGCCAATCCGCAGATCCCTTTCGGCGAGGGGCCGTTCCGCGTGAACGCCGAGCAGGAACCCTGGCCCGGACCTGGGGAACTGCCGCGGTTGGCAGGCGTGAGCTCCTTCGGCATGGGCGGGACCAACATCCATATGATCGTTGGACCTCCGCCTCAAGTCGCCGCACCGGCTCCCCGGGAGGGGTCCGTCCTGATGACGCTCAGCGCCGCGACGGCGGCGGGCTGCGAACGGCTTGCCGCGGCGCTGGCGGCCGATCTGACCGCGCCGCACGCCGAACATCGGGACGCGCCCCTCGCAGATATCGCCTCGTCGCTGGCCCGCCGCCGGCCGATGCGCTTCCGCCGCGCCGTCGTGGCCGCCTCGCGGGCTGCCGCCGCCTCGGTCCTGAGCGCCGCCACGGACGGGGAAGCCCCGGAGGGCACGGTCGGGGTCGCCTTCCTCTTCCCCGGCCAGGGAACCCAGCACGCCGGCATGGCACGGGCTCTGTACGATGCCGTGCCTGCCTTCCGCGCCGTGATCGACGAGGCCGACCGCCTCCTCGGCGACGGCCCGCTGGCGGACCTGCGGACCCTGCTTCTGGACAGAGGCGGTGGCGGGGCGGCGAACGAGACGCTGGCGGAAACGGAATGGACCCAACCGGCGCTGTTCGTCACCGAGTTCGCCGTGGCTAAGGCGCTCGAGGCGTTCGGCGTCCGTCCCTCCGCCCTGATCGGCCACAGCATCGGCGAGTATGTCGCCGCCTGCCTCGCGGGCGTAATGGGGTTCGAGGATGCTCTGCGGCTGGTGGCGGCGCGGAGCCGGCTCATGGCCTCCACCACGCGCGGGGCGATGTGGGCGATTTCCCTGCCGGAGGCGGACCTTCTCCCGCTGCTGGCCCGTTTCGGCGCCGACCTGGCGGCGGTCAACGCCCCCCGGCAGTGCGTCGCTTCCGGCGACGAGTCGCATCTCGCCGCACTCGCCGAGGCGGTGGCGAAGCTCGGAAAAACGGCCCGCCGCCTGTCCGTTTCGCACGCCTTCCACTCGGTGCTGATGGAGCCGATCCTCGACGCCTTCGCGGCGGAACTGGCAAAGACCCGGCTGTCCGCACCGGAGCTCCCCATCGTTTCCAACCTCAGCGGGACTTGGCTGAAACCCGACGAGGCGACGGACCCCGCCTACTGGCTGCGCCATCTGCGGCAGACGGTACGTTTCGCCGACGGCCTCAAGTGCTTGAGCGCGGATCCGGCGCGGCTGCTGGTGGAAGCCGGCCCCGGCGCCGTGCTGACGCGTCTGGCTCGCGGGGCCAGGGTCGCTCAAGCGCGTGTGATGGCCACCCAGCCACCCGGGGAAGCGGACGGATATGCCGCTTTCCTGGGCGCAATCGGCAGGCTGTGGGTGGCCGGCGCTCCAGTGGACCGCCTGGCGGCTGCGGGCAACGCAGCCCGCCGGGTGCCCTTGCCGGGCTATCCCTTCGAACGGGTGCGGCTGTGGATCGAACCGGGAAAGGCTCAGTCCGAAGGCCGCGAAGCGCCGGCCGCTGCCGTCTTCACTGAAGTGCCGGCGGGGATGGATGCCGCCGCCGCGGTGATCGCCGAGGTCTGGCGCGACGTGCTGGGCGTGGAAGCGGTCAAGCCGGAAGACGACTTCCTGGCGCTCGGCGGCGATTCCCTGATCGCCGTCAGGATCGCCGCCAGGCTGCGGCAAAGGCTGGGTTGCGAGGTGGCGCCGTGCGCCGTTTTCCGCGAAGGGACCGTCGCCGGCCTGGCCCGCCTCCTCGGCACGACTCCTACGGCCGGATCGCCCTTGAAAATCGAGCGGTGCGATACCCGCGTGGAGGGCTGGCTATGAAGGGGAAACGGCGCGATCGCTCGAAACGGGACAGTCTCGACGCGCTGCTGGCGGATCTGGCGGCACTGGACATTCGCCTGAAGGTGCAAGACGGCAGACTCGGCTATGACGCCCCGCCCAACGCCCTTACGGAAGCCCTGAAGGAAAGGATAAGGGCCCTGCGTCCGGCGTTGCTCACCCGTCTGGGCGCAACGCCCGCCCAGGCGGAAACCGAAACGACCGTTGTGGCGCCGCTCTCTTCCGGACAGGAGCGCATGTGGTTCCTGAACCGGATGGAAGGCCGGCAGGGCGGCACCATCCCGGGCAGCTATACGGAGCACCTTGCCTTCGCGCTCGACGGCCCCCTCGACCGCCGCGCGATGGAGACGGCGCTGGCAGCGGTGACGGCGCGCCACGGTGCCCTGCGCAGCCTCTTCCGTGACGGCCCCGACGGACCGGAGCAGGTGGTGGCCGCGCCGTCGGCGCCGGTCTGCTTTTCGCTCGTCGATTTGTCCGCCGCGCCGACCTCGGCGCTGGACGAAGCGCTCGATGCGGCGGCCCACCGTCCGATCGACCTGGCCGTCGACCGACATGCCCGTTTTACCCTGTACGTCCTCGCGGAAGATCGTCATCTCCTGTCCGTTTCGGCCCATCACGCCGCCTGGGACGGCTGGTCGAACGGCGTCTTCGCCGCCGACCTCGCCACGGCCTACAACGCGTTGCGAGCCGGTCGAAAACCGGACTTGCCGCCGCTCGGCCGCGATGTCGCCGATATTGCCCGCGCCGAGCGGGCCGCCCTTCGGAGCGGCGCCTTCGACGGCCTGCTGGAGCGCCTTCGCCGGTCCCTCGGGGGCTATCCGACCCAGCTCGTTCTGCCGACCGACCGTCCGCGCCGCGCCATAGCGGACGGACGCGGCGCCGCTCTGAAGGTGCGCGTCCCTCCGGACGTCATTGCAAAGCTGGCGGAAGCCGGACGCCGGGCGGGCGCCACCCCTTACATGGCGGTGCTTTCCGCATGGTCACTATTGCTCGCCCGTGTCAGCGGCACGCCGCGGCTGTTGATCGGCGCACCCGTCGCCGTCCGCGAGGATGCCTTCGAGGAGGCCGTGATCGGCTACCTGTCCAACACCGTGGCGATCCCGGTGGACGTCGGCGAGGCAGGCAGTTTTGGCGCGCTCGTCATCCAGGTCAGGGAACATGTTCTGGAAGCGATTACCTGCCAGCGCGTACCCTTCGAGAGGGTTGTGGAGGCGCTGGCCCCCCCCCACTCGCGTGCCACGACCCCGCTGGTCCAGGTGGTCTTCGCCATGCAGCCGCGCGCCGTTCCCATCCCGCCGCTCGACGGGCTGAGCGTGGCCGTCCTGCCGCGGCACAACGAGGCGGCCCGCTATGAACTGATCCTGAACCTGGAGACCACGGAGGACGGCGCGTTGGAAGGGCCGCTGACTTACGCACCGGCGCTGTTCGATCGCACCACCGTCGCCGGCTGGGTTGACCATTGGCTGGCGATCCTGCGCGAGGCGCCTCAGCAATGGGACGCGCCGCTCGATGGTTCCTTCCTTCAAGCGAACGCGACTGCCGTGGCGGCCGCGGACGGTCCCGCGCCTGGTGATGCGAGCGCCCGTTTCGCCACCCCGACCGAGTGCCAACTCGCAGCCATTTGGGGAGAGTTTCTGCAAAACGCTCCCTCCGGCCGAGACGATGATTTCTTCGTGCTGGGCGGCCACAGCCTGCTGCTGATGCGTGTCGTCAACCGCGTGAGCAGCAGCGGACTGGGCCGCCTGGAACTCGCGGAAGCCCTGGGCAGCACCAGCCTCTCGGGGATGGCCGCTCTGATCGACAGCAATCGCGGTAGTCCCGTCGCCGCATCCTCTGCAGCGCCCTGCCGGGGTGAAGAGTATCCCGCCAGCGCGCCGCAGGAGGGGATATTCCTCGCGCGGCGGGATGATCCGGGATCCACGGCCTGGTCGGTGCCGCTGCTGGTCCCGCTGCCCGGATTTCCCGATCCCTCGACCGTCAGGCGCGCGTTGGAGCGGCTCGCAACCCGCCATCCGGCATTGCGGTCGACGCTTCTCGAACGGGACGGGGCAGTCCTCCAGCGCATCGCCCCGCCAGGGGGCGCGGTAGACCTGACGGTTCACGAGGGGTTGGATGCAAGCGCCCGCGTCGCGCTGATGCGTCGCGAACTGGCCCGGCCGATCGACCTGGAACGCGGGCCGCTCTACCGGTTCCACCTGTTCTGCGGCAGCGACTGCGCGCTGTTCCTGGTGGCCGACCACGCGGTGATCGACGGATGGTCGCTCAATGTGCTGCGGCGGGACGTGGTGGCGCTGGTCAACGCGGCTGCCGGCGAAGACCCCGGTCTGCCCGTGCTGACCACCACGCCGCGGGACGTCGCCGCTGAGAACGACGCCGACGACGCACGCCGGGCGGCAGACAGTGCCTACTGGGAGACTGCCCTGCACGGAATGGATCTGGGTGATCCGGCGGCGCCCGGGGCGCGTCCTCCGGGTGCCAAGCCGCGCGGCCGACGGACCCAGGTGGAGCTCCCCGCGAACACCATGGCCGCTCTCGACAGAATCGCGCGGACGGCCGGAACCACCCGCGCCGCGGCCCTCGTCGCGGCAGTAGGCGCCCTGCTGGCACGCCTGAAGGGTGACGGGCGGGAGGTTGCGGTCGCCACCCCCTTCGCCTGCCGTCCGGGGCCCGAGCAGAGCGACCTCGTCGGTTGCCTCGAGCAGGTGCTGCCACTGCGCATGGCCGCGACTGCCGCGCAACCCTTTTCCGAGCACCTCGAGGCAGTCACGCAAGCGATTGCCGAAACCCTACCCCACCAACGGTACCCGCTGCGCCGCGTCCGGCAGGATCTGATGCGGTCGCGAGGCGGCGAACCGGTTCCTATCTTCGACGCGATGGCGGCCCTGGAAGAAGGGGAGACGCATCTTCGCGACTGGTATGACCCGTATGTCGGAGCCGGTAAATACGATCTCAGCTTCATCATCAGCCGTCTTCCCGAAGGTTCCGCCATCCTGACCGTCGACCATGACGAGTGGCTGTACGACGCCGATGACGCCCGCGCACTCGCCGCGCGCCTGGAAACGCAGCTCATCGACGCCGCAACACGTCCAGGCGCCGCCCTCGGGGAACTCGCGATCCTTCCGGATGCAGAGTTTCGCCTGGTGACAAACGCGTTCACTGCGGCCGAGCCGCCCTACCCGCGCGACGCATCGATGGCGGACCTATGGCAGGCGGCCGTACAGCGTCACGGCGATCGTATCGCGCTGACCGGCCGGGACGGAGCCTCCCTGACGTACCGTGAGCTCGACCGCCGTGCCGACGCCATCGCCGCCGGCCTCCTGGCCTCAGGACCGACCGGGCCGGTCGTGGCGATGTCGGTGGAGCGCGGATTCGACGCCGTCGCTGCCATCCTGGGCGTTTGGAAGGCGGGGGCGGCTTACCTGCCGCTGGATGCTAAGCTGCCTCCCGCGCTCGTCGCCCGGTTGGCGGCCGACGCCGAGGCGCGGATGCTCCTGACCGATGCACACAGCGCAAAACGCCTGGCCGGCATCCCGGGGATGACCCTCCTGCGGCTCGACGACTTGCCCGCCTCCGGGCCGGTGCGCGCGGCGGCGCGCGGCGGCTGCGACCCGGCTTATGTGATGTTCACCTCCGGAACCACCGGCGAGCCGAAGGGGGTCATGATCCCGCACCGGGCCATCGGCCGGCTGGCCTCGAACCGCGACGTCCTGGCCATTGACCCCGACGACGTCATCGCCCAGGCGGCTCCGCTGGCCTTCGATGCGACGACGTTTGAACTGTGGTCGACCCTGCTGAATGGCGCCACACTGCACATGATCGCGGAAGAAGAGCTGCTCGACCCGGTGGCGGTTGGAGCCGCGCTCCGCGACGGCCGGGTCACCGTCCTGTGGCTCACCGCCGGGCTGTTCTACCGCGCCGCAGACCAGGTGCCGGAGATCTTCTCGAATCTGCGGCTGTTGGTGACGGGCGGCGAGACGCTCAGCCCGCCACACGTCCGCCGGGTGCTGGAGGCCTGCCCCGGACTGCGCCTTTGCAATGGCTACGGACCGACAGAAAACTGCTGCTTCACAACCCTGCACCTGATCGAGCCGGCGGACCTAGACGGCCCCATCCCGATCGGGCGTCCGATCGCCAACAGCCCCGTATTCATCGTGGATGAGCGGCTCAATCCGGTCCCCGTCGGCGTCTGGGGAGAGTTGGTCTGCGCCGGAGACGGGTTGGCTTCTGGTTATGCCGGCCGCCCGGACCTGACGGCGGCCTCCTTCGTGACCCTGCCCTGGCGAGACGGCGAACGCGTGTACCGCTCGGGCGACATCGCGCGCTGGCGGCGTGACGGCGTGATCGAGTTCAGCGGTCGCCGCGACGGACAGGTTAAGATCCGCGGCCACCGGATCGAGATGGCCGCCATCGAGGCCGTTCTGACCGGGTGCGAAGGCGTGCGCGACGCCGCGGTGGTCGTCACCAGCGAGGATGGCGAAAAGGCACTGACGGCCTGTGTGGTAGCCGATGCCGGCGCCCAGGGGAACATGCGCAGGCAAGATGCATGGCGCCGCCGGCTGGCAGAACAGTTGCCGATCTACATGATGCCGGCACGCATCGTCGTCGTCCCTGCCCTCCCCGTGAACGCGAACGGAAAACGCGATCGCCGTGCCCTGCTGAAGATGGTGGCAGCCGCCGCGAAAACGTCATCAAGCCCGGCGGCCCCCCCGGCGGAGAGCGAGGCCGAACGGCTGGTCGCACGCCTCTTTGCGGAGATCTTTCCCGGGGCCGCCATCGACCGGACCTCGGATTTATTCCATCTCGGCGGTGATTCCCTCATTGCTCTGAGGCTCTCCGAAAGGCTGGAAAAGGAGACCGGCGTGCGGATCACCCTGCGCGAACTGTTCACCGGCCGGACCGTCGCGGGGATAGCCGGTCTGTTGCCCGCCGTCCGCCAGTCCGTCTGCGCAGCGCCTGAAGCGTCACCCTCAGCTGCCGTCCTCCGCCGCGCCGCTATGGCCTGCGACTATCCCCTCTCCACGGGGCAGGAGCGCCTGTGGGTCATCCAGCATCTCTTCCCGGACACCGGTGCGTACAACGTGCCGATCCTCTTCGAGGCCACGGGGACCCTCGACACGGCGGCTTTCGCCCACGCCCTGATGGCGTTGGAGGAGCGGCACCACGCGCTTCGCCTGCGGGTGGTCACCGGGGCGGAGGGACGTCTCCGCCAGCGACTCGTCCCCGCCGGGAAACTGATCCCTAGGACGATCGATCTGAGGCGCGAGCCCGACCCGGCAGCGGCGGCTGACTCCCGGATCGCCGCCGAAGTGGCCCGTCCGTTCCGCCTTGATGAGGAGTCCGGCGCACGCGCCATCCTGATGAGGCTGGGTGACACGCGCTGGCGGGTGCTGATGGTTCCGCACCACGCCATCATCGATGGCTGGTCGGTGGACATCGTCGTTCGCGATCTGGCGACCTTTTACGCGTGCGCGGCAGGCGCATTGGAAAACCTTCCCGAAGCCCCGCAATGGCAGTTCGAGAATGTGGCCGCCTGGCAGCGTGACTTCGCCGAGAGCGCCGAGGGCAAAACCCTGCTCGCCCGCTGGGTAGAGAGGATGACGCCGCTTCCGGAACCCCTTTCGCTTCCCACCGACCGGCGACGGCCGGCGGTGAAAAGCTACTGCGGTGCCTGGCGCGAATTTGCCTTTGACGCCGGGCGCTCCGCGGCGATCGATCGGCTGGCCCGCGCAGAATCTGCCACACCCTTCGCCGTGGTGACCGCTATGGTCCAGGCGTTGCTGCATCGGTTGACCCGGCAGACCGATCTTGCGATCGGCACCCTAGTAGCCGGCCGCGACCGGGCGGAGGTGCAGGAGACCGTCGGTTTTCTGGTCAACACGCTGGTCCTGCGCCAGACCATCGATCCGGCGGCCGGTTTCCGCCGACTGCTCGCCGGAACGCGCGCCACCAGCTTGCGGGCGATCGAAGACCAACACTGTCCGTTCGAAGCGCTCGTGGAGGCGGTGGGCGCCCCGCGCGACCTTGGCCGCAATCCGCTGTTCGACGTTCTTGTGGTCTGGCAGTCCGACGATATGTCGCTGCCGGACCTGCCCGGCCTGGAGACCTGCCGGGTGCCGCTTGCCTTCCCTTTCGCCAAATTTGATCTGGGCTTCTATTTCCAGAGACGCGGCGACGAGATCGTCTGCCAGATCGAGCACAGCACGGACCTGTTCGCTACGGAAACGATCGCAGACTCCTTCGCCCGACTCGACACGCTGGCTGGAGCCGTATTGGCCGATCCAGACCGGCCGGTGGGCGACCTGCCGGTGTTGCCTGAAGCCGAACGCGTGCTCGTCCTCGAGCGCTTCAACGCCACCGCGGTGCCGCTGGATACCCGACGAACGGTCGTACGCCCGTTCCTGGACCGCGTCGCCGCGGCTCCGTCGGTGCCCGCGGTCCTGTGGGGCGGCGCATCGCTCGACTACCGCGGCTTCGCAAACCGTGCCGGCGCTGTCGCGCAGCGACTCGTCGCGGCCGGCGTTCGTCCGGGGCAGACGGTCGCGCTCTGTGCGCCGCGATCGCCCGAAATGCTCATCGCTATTCACGGGATCCTCATGGCAGGCGCAGCCTATGCCGCTCTCGGCGCGGACGAGCCGGCAGCGCGAATCTCCAGTATGCTGGAGGACCTCGGCCGGCCGCTCGTTCTGACAGCCGCAGAGTGCCGTTCCCGGGTGGAGGACAGCGCCCGCGCGCTCGACCTGGCTGACATGGGTTCAGCAGAACCCCTGGATCTCGGCACCCCTGACGGGCTGGCCTACGTGCTGTTCACCTCGGGCTCGACCGGGCGGCCCAAGGGTGTAGCGATCGAACAGCATTCCGTCCTGAACCGCATCCTTTGGATGCAGTCTGCCTTCCCGATCGGCCCCGGAGACGTCATTCTGCAGAAAACCCCCGTCACCTTCGACGTGTCGGTGTGGGAGCTGTTCTGGTGGTCTTGGACCGGCGCCGCCGTTGCCCTGCCGCCGCCGCATGCCGAACGCGATCCCTGGGAGTTGATGAACCTCATCGAGCGGCACGGCGTTACGGTGATGCATTTCGTGCCCTCGATGCTCTTTGCCTTCCTGAACTGCCTTGAAGAAAATCTATCTGAAGTCAAACGGATAAAGCATCTACGCTACGTCTTCGCCAGCGGGGAGGCCTTGGATGCATCGCTGATCGATCGGTTCAACCGGCTGCTGCACGAACCCTTCGGGACGCAATTGCACAATCTTTACGGCCCGACCGAAGCGACGGTTGATGTGACCTGGCAGGCCTGCTCACCCTGGGCGGGTGGCGAGGAGGTGCCGATCGGGAGGCCGATTGCCAACACAAGAGTCTACGTGGTGGACGGGAACGACAACCCCACACCGATCGGGGTAGCCGGCGAGATCTTGCTCGGCGGACCTCAGGTGGCACGGGGATACGTCAACCGGCCCGAGCTGACCGGAGAGAAGTTCATCCCCGATCCGTTCGTCGCGGGCGGGCGGCTCTACCGCACCGGCGACCTCGGACGCTGGCGGCGCGACGGGACCGTGGAGTATCTCGGCCGCATCGACGACCAGGTGAAGGTGCGCGGCCAGAGGATCGAACCCGGTGAAGTGGAACATGCCCTGGAGTCGCATCCCGACATCGAACGGGCCGTGGTCGTGCCGGTGACGGTTCAGGGACTGAACGAGCTGCACGCCTACGTGCGGACACGCGGCGACGTCACCTCCGGGAACTTGCGCTCCCACCTGCGCGACCGCGTGACGGAAGCGATGCTCCCGGCCCGCTTCTTTAAGATGGACAAGATTCCGCTGACGGCCAACGGAAAGCTGGACCGCAAGGCGCTGAAGGGCGTTCCGCTCGACAGGGCGGACTCCATGCCGCTGGAGCCCCTGTCCCCTGTCGAAGAGGAGGTCCGCGCGATCTGGCGGGCCGTTCTGGAGGATTGCAATCCGGGAGTGGGCGACGGCTTTTTCGACTCCGGCGGCAACTCGCTGCTGGTGATCCGTCTGCACGAACGACTGAACGCTCGCTGGCCCGGGGCCTTCACCGTCGCTGAGCTGTTCGCCTGCGCGACCATTGCGGATCAGGCCAGAAAGATCGTGTCCGTCCAGGCCCTGCGGGAGCCCCTCCAGCCCACGAGGCAGGCGATGACTCGTGAGGCCGCTGCGGCAGCGGTCGTTGCCGAAGCCCCAGGCGGGCGGGCGGAGCGTGAAAGCCGGCAGGACCGCACGGCGAAAGGGAAGTCTATCGCAATCGTCGGCATGGCCGTGCGGCTGGCGGGGAGCGAAGATCTCGAGGGTTTCTGGCGCGACGTGTCGCTGGGCGCCGATCTTATTCGGACGCTGCCCAAGTCCAGGGAAGCGGATACCCGAGCACTGCTGGCGGCGCTCAGCCTGCCGATCCCGGCGGATTTCAGCGAGGCGGCCTATCTCGACGACGTGCTGGGCTTCGATCCTCGGCGCCTGCGCATGTCGCCTGCCGACGCAGCCGTGATGGACCCGGAACAGCGGCTGTTCCTGGACACTGCCCTGCGCGCCCTGGAGGACGCCGGCCGCGGCGGTTCCTCGCTGGACAACGCCCGGGTCGGCGTTTTCGTCGGCGGCGCATCGGACTCCGTATGGCGAGAGGCCATGATGCGCCGCGCCACTCCGGACCGGATAGAGCAGGCCTTCACTCTCAACGTCCCCTCCAATATCGCGACGCGGCTCTCGTTCCTGCACAACTGGCGGGGGCCGGCTGCCGTCATCGACACCGCCTGCTCGTCGGCGCTCGTGGCCCTGCACACCGCCTGCGTCGCCCTTCGCGCGGGTGACTGCGAGTGGGCCCTGGTCGGAGCGGCCAAGACCGTGCTGACCCCGCATGCCTCGGGAGAGAAACTGATCACGATCGACAGTTCCGACGGCCGCACCCATACCTTTGACAAGAGCGCGGACGGCACAGGGGTCGGAGAGGGGGCCGTTGTCTTTCTGCTTCGCCCGCTGGCCGACGCGCTCGCCGAAGACGACCCGATCCACGGCGTGATTCTGGGCAGCGCAGTGAACCAGGACGGCGCGTCCAGCGGCATGGCGGCCCCCAATCCGGCGGCCCAGGCCGAGTTGATCACGACTGCCGCCCGTAATGCCGGCGTCGGGCTGAGCAGCCTGTCATACATCGAGGCGCACGGTACCGGGACGGCGCTCGGCGATCCGATCGAGATCGACGGGCTCACGCGCGCCTTCGCCCTCGAGACGGAGGAGACCGGATTCGCCGCCGTCGGCAGCGGCAAGGGCAATTACGGACATTTGGACAATGCGGCGGGTGCCCTGGGGCTCGCCCGGGCGGTCATGTGTCTCGGCCACGACAGCGCACCGCCCCAGCCATTCTTCAAAACCCCGAACCCCCGCATCGATTTTGCGCGGTCGCCGGTCACGGTGGCCCGTGAGCTGACGCCGCTTGCCGACCGCGGCGGACCGCGCCGGGCCGGGATCAGTTCCTTCGGACTGAGCGGCATCAATGCCCATGTGGTGATCGAAGCGGCGCCGCCAGCGCAACGGAAAAACACCCGGTGCGGCTGGTTCGCGGTCTGCCTGTCGGCGCCGAACGAGGCGGCCCTCCGCGGCTATGCTGCCGGCATGGTTGCGGCGTTGAGGGCGAATCCGGAAGCGGCGCTGGACGACATCGCCCGTACGCTTGCAGAAGGCCGCGATCCGCTTGGCGCCCGGCTCGCCGTCGGGGTGCGCGACCGCGGAGACCTGATGGCGCGGCTGGCGGTATTCGCCGCGGCGCCCGCCGCGGCGCAGGGCTTGGTGCTGACCGGAACCGCGGCCCACGGACGAGATGGGGTGCCCGCCGTCCACGAGAATGAAGCGGGCGCGAGAGCGGCAGCCGCCGCCTTCGTTAACGGAGCCAAGCTCCTGTGGCCGGCAGACCATCCCGCGGGACGCGTCCATTTGCCCGCCGCCCCGCTCGAACGAAGGCGCTGCGCGCCGGACCTGCTTACAATCTCGAGGAAGGATGCCGGCTCCGCCGGCCTGCTCGGTCCGGCGGTCTTGACGGAGGAGGGACGGTTCCATTCCCTCGACGTCCACGACAGGAGTTTCTGGCCCGCGGCCGAGCACCGGCTGGGAGGCCTCCCGACCCTTGCCGGAATGGCCTTCCCTTCCCTGCTCGCTGAGGCGTTTCCCGCAAAAGCCCTGCACATTCGCGATCTGCGCTGGATCCGTCCCCTGCGGCCCGCGGACTTGGAAAGCGGGACGGTGACTCTCGCCATTGCTCCGGATGGCACGGCGACCCTGTCAGGGAGGACTATGGAAGCCCACTGGCAGACCTTCGCCAAGGCGACGGTCGAGGCTGTGGACGTCTCAAAAGCCGAAATGCTCGATCAGGGCTGCTTCGACATGACGGCGCTGGCCGGCCGTTTTGCTGAAGCCCGCGAAGCTCCGCCTTTCCAGCGCCATAGCGGCATCGTTGAAGTCAGCGAACGCTGGAACTGTCTCGAACGGATCGCCGCCGGCGACGGAGAATCCCTGGGGTGGCTGCGGAGGCCCGGAAACGAATTTCCCCTGCGTCTCCACCCGGGAGTACTGGACGTTGCCGTCGGTCTGGCGCTGACGGAACCCGGTCTGGTGCCGGCCGGTTGCGCGACGATCACCCTGGCCGACGCCCTGCCCGAGGAGACGCTTGCGCATGTCACGCACCGCGCGACCACCGATGGCGTCGAGGCCGATATCCGGCTGGCGGACCGCAAGACCGGCCGGGTCGCGGTGACCCTGCTCGGTATGCGATTCACGAAGCTGCCGGGCGTCCCGGCGCCGAGTCTCATTACCCCCGCGCTGCCGGTCTGGTGCCCGTCGTCGCTTGCTGCCCGAGATCCCGGCGGACCGGTCGTGCTGATCGGTGAAGGAGTTTTGTCAGAAAAAATCGCGACGTACCTGGCCGCCGCCGGAAGGCTCGTCACGCACTGCCGCAGCGACGAGGTCGACGCTGCGGCTTCGGCGCGCATCGGTGCAAGTGACACGCCGGCCGTCGTCTTTGCGCCGGCCGGCGGCCGGGAGGCAGGGATTCGCGCGGCAGCGGCGATGCGCGCGGTGATGGCCGCCCTGCGCCATCCAGTCCGTCTTCTGGGAGTGGGCCAGGGTGCGTTCGCGACCGATGCCGCGGCACCGCTCGATCCGTTTCAGGCGCTCACCTATGGCGTCGTGAGGGCCGCCACGCTGGAAGAACCGATGCTGACCGCCCGCTACGTCGACACCGACGGCGTCGAGAGCCCCGGCGATCTGCTCGCGGAATTGGCGGTGGTCGACCGGAATCCGTGTGCCGTCGCGTGGCGCGGCGGGCAGCGTCTCGTTCGCCGGTTCAAGGCCTCTGGAGCACGGGCGAGTGAGGCTGTCTGGCCGACCGACGGCTGCTGCATCGTCAGCGGCGGAACCGGAGGCCTGTCCCTGATGATGGCGGAAATCCTGGCGGCCGGCGGACGCGTGGCGCTGGCCCTGCTGTCGCGCTCCGGAGCGGCCAGCGGTGACGACCCCGAGGCCGAGGCACGGCGCGAGAAGCTTAAGGCCCTGCTCGACGCCGGAGTCCGTATTAAAACCTATGCCTGTGACGTCGCTGACCGTACAGCCCTCGCGGCCGCACTCGACCGCATCCGGCAGGAGCTTGGGCCGATTACCGCCGTGCTCCATAATGCCGGAGTCCCTGACGGCGCCTTTCTGGCCACTGGCAACCGCAACGTCGTTGCATACGGTTCAGCCCTCAATGCCAAGGTGCTAGGGACCTGCCTCCTGGATGAGTTGACCGCCGCTGATCCGGTGCAGGTCTTCGTCATGGCGGGATCGCTGACCGCACTGGTAGGAGCGCCGGGGACCGCCGGCTATACCGGTGCCAATGCCTTCCTTGATGCCTTCGCGGCCGACCGGCGGCGGCGGGGAAGACCGGCGCTAACCATCGATTGGTGCGGAATCCACGGGATGGGCATGATGGCGCGAATGATGAAAGACCGGGATCTCGGGGTAACGGCCGGCAGCGACGACGTTGGCCCGTTGCTGCGCTGCGCCCTGGCGTCCGGCGCGCCGCAGGTCGCCATGCTCATTCCGGAGGTTACGGCGTTGCTGGCGGAAACGCCGGCCGAG
>Ga0153915_10001211_pt1 | contig 23793 bp, 24 predicted proteins | sample Opewatmetagenome_2_FD_107003 | JGI IMG/M metagenome (GOLD analysis project Ga0153915, IMG submission 107003) | Freshwater wetland microbial communities from Ohio, USA - Open water 3 Core 3 Depth 3 metaG | ecosystem: Environmental > Aquatic > Freshwater > Wetlands | place: USA: Ohio, Lake Erie...
ATCCGCTTGAAGAAGAGTTAAAGATGGAAGTCAAAGGCCGCGATCTTGTGGCGGGATTACCGAAAACCGTAACCGTGACAAGCGAAGAGATAAGAGAGTCCATGTCGGAACCGATTGCGCAAATACTCGAAGCAGTGAGGATAACGCTTGAAAGAACACCCCCGGAACTATCTGCGGATCTCATCGAAAAAGGAATAGTCTTAGCGGGCGGCGGTTCACTTTTAAGAGGGCTGGACAAGCTGATCTCGGAAGAGACCGGGCTTCCGGCTCACCAATCCGAAGACCCGATGACTGCCGTAGCTCTTGGTACCGGAAAAGTTTTGAGCGAGATAAAGTATCTCAAAAAGGTTACCGTAACTCCGAAACTGGAAAGATAACGCCGTAAAGTAGATGTGCGCACTCAGAAGAGTAAAATATTCAGAGCTCTTGTCATAATAGCGATATTCATCGCCCTCCTCTGTAACTCCAAGACCATAACAAGCAAAACAAGAATCGATATGTCGGGTTTCTTTACCCCGGCGCTTGAGTCCGTTCACCGGGCATGGGCGCTAGTGAAAAAAATTATTCCGTTTTCTTCCATCCGCGAAGAGAATAGGTTATTGCGGGAACGTATAAATTTATTGAATAGAAAGATCGAAGAATTAAAAGTTGTATCGGCGGAAAACGCAAGGCTAAAGACGATCCTCGACTTTAGGAAAACAATTCCATACGTTACCATACCTGCCCAGGTCATAGGCAGAGACCCTTCCAATTGGTCCAATTCGATAATTATAGATAAGGGAATTAATTCAGGTTTGAAATTCAATAAGGCTGTCCTTTCGACTAAGGGGCTCGTGGGCAGGGTCCTGGAGGTTGGGAGGTATTCTGCGCAAGTACTTTTGATAACCGATCCGAATTCCAAGGTAGGGGTAGTGATAGCCAGGAACAGGCAGGGCGGAATTTTAGTAGGCATGCCGGACGGTCTTTGCAAGATAATCTATATTAGTCTCGATTCTGACGTTTTGCCTGGCGACAAAGTCATTACGGCCGGCTATGGAGGAGTCTTCCCCAAAGATATCATGGTAGGCCAAGTTGTCAGCGTCGGCAGGGAGCCCGGCCGTCTCTATAAATATGCGGTAGTCAAGACAGCCCAGGATCTTTCCAGGCTGGAAGAGGTTCTGTGTATAAGATAAGCAGGCTGCAGATATACATCATAATCCTGATAGCGATATCCATGCAGATAGGACCCCTTAATTACCTTAAAATTTTCGGTATGAAGCCGGATGTTGTATTGATAAGCGTCGTTTTCTTCGGCCTGCTCCTGGGACCCGGCGCAGGTTTGGAGGCCGGTATTGCAGCGGGCCTCCTTAAAGATATATTTACCCTGGATTTTTTCTGGATAAACACTTTTATAATGGCGTTGGCCGGGCTTTGCGTAGGGATGGCCAGCGACAAGTTTTTTAAGGAATCCAAAAAAGCTGTGTTCACGGTCGTTCTTTTCACTACAATATTATCGATGTCTGCACATTATTTTTTAGTTTATATTTTTTCTAAAAATTTCGCTCTTAATTATTTCAGTTATTTTCTATCTTCTGTAATGCCGGCATGTATCTACACGGGATTGGTCTCCATCCCATTATATATTGCGTTTGTTAATATCTATAATCTTAAAGAGGCGGATGATTACATATGAGAGAGAGATTGGTCACGGTCTCCGTCTCTATATTATTTGTCCTGGCATGCCTGGGTTTATTCTACGTACAGATATTAAGGTATCCGTATTATTCGAAGCTTTCCCAAAATAATTCCATAAGGATAATACCTATAAATGGTCCCCGCGGCAATATCTTGGACCGCAACGGAAAGGTGCTTGTTACCAGCAGGCTGTCATTCGACATCGTTATCGTTTACAACGAACTGCGCGACAAACCAAGGCTTATAAATCTGTTGAAAGATGTGGTAGGTATGTCCGGCGCGGATATCGCAAAATCTCTTGAGAAGGCATCCTCCAGGGCCTATGCTCCGTTTGCAATTGCAGAGGACATCGACAAGGAGAAGGCGATAAGGTTCGACGAGGAAAGCCTGGGTCTCAACGGCGTTACGCTCGAGACCAGATCCCGGCGTAATTATATTTATAAAAATATGGGAAGCCATGTTTTTGGATATTTAAGCGAAATTACGGAAGACGAACTCGAAGACCTCAAAGATTCCGGTTATAGGATGAGGGATCTTATAGGCAGGTCCGGTCTGGAAAAATATTATGAGTCTTATCTTAAGGGTACAGACGGTGGTACGCAGATCGAGGTAGACAGCATGGGCCGCCAGACAAGGGTTTTAGGTGTGAAGGAACCCATATGCGGTAAAGACCTTCGTCTTACCGTCGACCTGGACCTGCAATCTATTGCAGATAAACTTCTCGGCAGTCATGCCGGAGCCATAGTCGCGATCAACCCTGCAACGGGTGAGGTCCTGGCCCTTGCAAGCCATCCATCCTTTGATCCAAACGTATTTGTCAGGCCCAATAATTCTAATGAGAGGCTGCGGCTTCTCAGGGACAGAAAGGGGCGTCCCATGTCGAACAGGGCCATATCGGGACTGTACGCACCCGGCTCTGTTTTTAAAATAGTTACCTCATCAGCCGCACTTGAAAGCGGCAGGGTAAAAAATAGCAGTTATTTTACGTGCACCGGAAGTTATAAATTCGGCCGGCGAAGTTTTAATTGCTGGAAAGAGGAAGGTCATGGGCCGCAGAATATATATAGCGGCCTCATGAATTCATGTAATGTCTATTTTTATAATATCGGAAGGCTTGCCGGAGTAGACGCCTTAGAATCATACGCAAAGTTATTCGGTTACGGCAAGCTTACCGGTATAGACCTTCCGGATGAAGTGAAGGGGCTGGCACCCGGCCGGTCGTGGAAAAAGTTATACAGAAAAGACAGTTGGTATGAGGGTGAGACGCTCAATTATTCTATCGGCCAGGGATATCTAATGGTTACGCCTATCCAGGTAGCCTGCATGACCGCAGTGATAGCAAATAAAGGCATGGCCACGAAACCTTTCGTAGTAAAACAGATAGGCCCTTCACCTGTAACGCATGAAGGATTAAGGAGTGTGAGCCTTCGGGCACAAACGACCGATGACATAAGGCGCGGCATGTACGAAGTAGTGAATAATGAGTTTGGGACAGGTAAGCGCGCTAAAGCTGAGGGCATCGTTGCCGCAGGAAAGACCGGCACTGCCCAGAATCCGCAGGGGCGTACGCATGCATGGTTTACGGGATTTGCACCGTTCGATGATCCCAGGATATGTGTTGTCGTCTTCTTGGAGCATGGCGGAAAGGGAGGCGTAGAGCCCGCCGGAATAGCGCGCCAGATATTCGAGGAAGCCAGGCGCATAGGATATCTATGATGATGAATAGAAGAAATTTTAAAGATTTCGACATGATGCTGATAGGCATAACATTATTATTGTTTACCATAGGCATCCTGGCCGTGTACAGCGCTACTATCGCTAAGGGGCTGAATTTCAGCGAGAGCTTCGTATTCAAACAGATCAATTCACTCGTGATCGGTCTGATAATTCTGTTCATCACGATTTCCGTTTCTTACCAGAGATTCATAGATCTATCGTATTTTATCTATATCGTTAATGTGCTGCTTTTGGTCTTGGTGCTGGTATTGGGCCAAGCCAGACTTGGGGCGCAAAGATGGTTTTCGATAGGTGGTTTTGCGTTTCAGCCATCCGAGTTTATAAAACTGAGCCTTATATTGGTATTGTCGAACTACGTCGGCAATAGAAAGAATTCAAGCTGGGGATTTGGGAGCTTGATCATTCCATGCATAGTTTTGGCTATACCTTTCATCCTAGTGCTGCTGCAGCCGGATTTAGGTACGGCGCTTTTACTGGTGCCCGTATTTTTTTCTATCCTTATAGTCGGGGGAGCCAACCTGAAGCATCTCGGGTTGATGGCTATTACCGGCCTTGCGGCATTGCCGGTCTTCTGGCAAATTTTGCGTGATTATCAGAAGCAAAGGCTTCTCGTATTTATTAATCCCAATATCGATCCTTTGGGTGCCGGATATACAATAATACAGTCGAAGATAGCGATAGGTTCGGGCGGGCTTTTCGGAAAAGGCTGGCAAGCGGGCACGCAAAATCGCCTCAATTTTCTGCCCGAGAGACATACGGACTTTATTTTTTCAGTTATAGGAGAAGAATGGGGTTTTGTAGGTGCCTTAGCGACTACGTTTCTATATTTTTTGATAGTAAAAAGGGCTTTTACGATAGCTAACCTGACGAGCGATCTTTACGGTAAGGCCATAGCAAATGGTATTGGTGTTCTTCTTGCGTTTCAGGTAGTCATAAATATATCGATGACGATAGGTCTCATGCCGGTTGTGGGGATTCCGCTTCCGCTTATAAGCTACGGCGGCACGAGCCTCATCGCCACGTTGACAGCTATCGGTTTACTCGTTAATGTGGAGATGCGGCGTTCAACGTTTTGAGGATAGATGACGATTCATGGATAATGACAAGCTGAATGAACTATTGCTGACGGTGCAGAAACCCGGCAGGTACTCGGGCGGGGAGTGGAACGCCGTTAAGAAAGAGTGGACGAATGATTTGGTTAAGGTGTGCCTTGCCTTCCCGGATCTCTATGAGGTTGGGATGAGCTATCTCGGCATTAAGATATTATACGGTATCCTGAACGGGCGGGACGATTGTTTATGCGAACGCGTATTTGCCCCGTGGCCCGATTTCGAGAAAGTTTTGCGGGATAACAAGATGTCTCTCTTCAGCCTCGAATCGCGCCGAGCCCTCAAAGATTTCGATATAATCGGTTTCAGTCTCGCCTATGAGCTTGGTTACACGAATGCGCTCAATATCCTAGATCTGGGTGGTATTCCGGTAAAATCCTCGCAAAGAAGCGATAATGACCCTCTGGTAATTGCCGGCGGCCCATCATGTTTTAATCCGGAACCCATGGCGGAGTTCATCGACGCTTTTGTTATTGGCGATGGCGAAGAAGTTGTCGAAGAGATAATAGAGCTTTACAAAAAATCAAAAAGTGCTCAGCCGGTTTCAAGAAATAAATTATTGAAAGATTTATCCGCCATCGAAGGAGTTTATGTACCAGTACTCTACAATCCCGGCCAGGTCGTAAAAAAAAGAATCGTCAGAGATTTGGATAAGGCGTACTATCCCATCGGACAAATAGTTCCGAATATCCAGATTATTCACGACAGGATGGCGATCGAAATAATGCGCGGATGTAAACATGCGTGTAAATTTTGCCAGGCAAGCGCAACATATTCTCCGCCGAGGGAGAGGTCCAGAGATACCGTCCTTAGACTTGCCGGCGAGTGTTACGCCGCGACCGGTTATGACGAAATATCGCTTTTGTCGCTTTCGAGCGGCGATTATTACGAAATAGCGGAGCTGATTAAAGACCTGAATGGGATATTTGCAGATAAAGCTGTCTCCATATCCGTTCCATCGTTACGGATAGAAGAACGAATTGCGGATCTGCCGGTACTTCTTGCGAAAGTTAAAAAATCGGGGTTGACGTTTGCGCCCGAGGCGGGCAGTGATCGCTTGAGAAAAATGTGTAATAAAAATATAGATATCGAAAAGTTATTTGAAGCGGCCGAAGCATCGTTCCGGTTAGGGTGGCGGCATGTTAAACTATATTTCATGATAGGTTTGCCAGGAGAAAGCCGCGAGGATATATCGGAGATAGCGGATATTGTCCATCGCATCTCCGAATTAAAAAGAAAGGTGGACGGCCGTCCTGCGCAGGTAAACGTAAGTATAAATCCGTTCGTGCCCAAGCCGCATACTTTTTTCGAGCGGGAGCCGATGGATTCCGCCGCCAGTCTTGAAGAAAAAAGAGAATTTCTTAGGAGATCGATAAAGACCAAGCTTATCGAGCTCGATTTTCATAGCTATAATTTAAGTTATCTTGAGGCTGTATTTGCCAGGGGGGATAGGAAGCTTGGCGACGCCATAATGATCGCATGGGAAAAGGGGTGCAGGTTTGACGCATGGAAGGAGATGGTCAATTTTGATAATTGGGCCTCTGCTTTCAAAATGTCAAATATCGATACGGATACCTATACTAAAGGAAGGCCTGGACAGGATAGTAAGTTGCCGTGGGATTTCATCAAGGCATAAAAGTAGCCTAATTTGACAATTGCTCATATATATAGTATACTTTCGATAAAATTATAATTCTTAAGGAGGCAGGCATGAACCTTTTTAAAAAACTAACGGTAGTGAACAAAGGTTTAAGATATAAGCTGCTAATAGCGTTTTGTCTCATGTCAATAATACCATTACTTGCCTGTACGTACGTCATCTCGTCGTATCTTTTTCCGCAAATAGATAACCTGACGACGATAAGCATTGTTATTCTCGCATCCATCTTAATAGCCATCTTAGGGCTTTTCCTGGCAAAAGGGCTGATCGATCCGGTTATAGACATGGCGATAGAGGCGAAATTGATAGCGGGCGGGGAATATGACAGGAAGATAGCCGCACCTTTTGAAGACGAAGTCGGAAACCTCGCTGAATCGATCAATTTCATGACGAGCAAGATCAAGTCGAACATGGATGAGCTGAAGAGCTACGGACGCAAGATGGGCGAAGTCAATCAGGAGATACAGAAGAAAATGCTTGCCCTGTCGAGCTTGCTTCAGATAGGAGATATCATATCTTCGGGTTCTTCTCAACTTGATACGCTTCTAGACATCGCACTCGAAAAAGCATCAAGTGTATTCGATACGGGATTCGGGGCTCTTTACATGCCAAAGGAAGAAGGCGGGGATTTTGTTTTGAATTCTTCTTTCAATATGGATAAAGCGCCGGGGTTGACAGGCTTAATAGTTAGAAAAAACGGCCAGGGTATACTCGAAAAGGCCGTTGCCGAGAGGTCCTGCATAATAATAGACAAAAGCTTCAGGGCATCTAAAGAAATTGCTAATTTTAAATCATCCGCGGGTTTCGAAAACATGCTGATAGTGCCGCTCTATTCCAACAGGAGGAACCTGGGCTTGCTGATAGTAGGTAATAGGCTGACAGATTTTAAATATAGAAGCGACGATGTGGAAATGATACGCGTTTTTGCAAAGCAGATGTCGATCGCCATAGAAAGCGATATATTGAGCCGTAAAACGAGCGAGCTATCCATTACCGACGATCTTACAAATCTTTATAACAAGAGATACATCTTGAGCAGGCTGGAAGAAGAGATCAAGCGTGCGATATTCTACCAAAGACCGTGCTCATTCATTGTATTAGGTATATCGGCCTTCGATTCGTTCAGACAAAAATTCGGAGAATTGACGTCGGAGGAGGCGCTTAGGAAAATAGCCAGGTCAATAAAGGACAACATGGTTCCTGTGGGCAAGGCAGCCAGGATCTCCGGATCGGAATTTGCGGTACTGCTGCCGGAAAAGAACAAGAAAGAGGCGACTCAGATAGCTATTGATATGAAAAAGCTCATAGAGTCTTTGAACCTTCTTAGGGACGGCCAGGCAAAGGTCGGAATTGCAATTGGCGTCAGCGAGAATCCTATAGACGGCGCTACGGCGGACGAGCTTTTTAAAAAGGCGTCGGATTTGGTCAAGGATTTTAAAAACTCCGATACAAATATTGTAAATTCATAAAACAAAGGCTTATACATATGCAAAATGAAATAAGCAGGCTTTTGAAGTTGATGGTAGAGAAGAATGCTTCCGACCTTCACATAACTGCGGGTTCCCCCATAGAGCTAAGGATAGACGAAAAATTGATACCGATCGATGACAATGCGCTGTCGACCGATGATTCAAAAGAGCTCATATACAGCATTTTGACGAACGAGCATAAGGAAAAATTTACACAGGACCTTGAGCTTGACATAGCATTCGGAGTAAAAAATCTAGGACGTTTCAGGGTCAACGTTTTCCAGCAGAGGGGCTCTATTGCTTCTTCGATACGCCTCATTCCCCACGAAATATGGTCATTCGAGCAATGCGGGCTGCCGATAAATGTAACCCTCGATCTTTGTCAAAAACCGAAGGGTCTCATACTCATTACCGGTGCAACCGGCAGCGGAAAGTCTACGAGCCTTGCATCCATGGTTGACTGGATCAACTCAAACAGGCAATGCCATATAGTCACGATCGAAGACCCGATAGAATTCGTCCATACCAATAAAAAGGCCATAGTAAATCAGCGTGAAGTTTACAGCGATACACATTCATTCGGAGCCGCGTTGAAACACGTTTTAAGGCAGGATCCAGATGTCATTCTAATCGGAGAAATGAGAGACTTGGAAACCATAGAGTCCGCACTGATCGTTGCCGAAACAGGACATCTTGTTTTTGCGACCCTGCATACATCCGATTGCGTCCAGACAATTAACAGGATAATAGATGTCTTTCCTGCGTATCAGCAGCAACAGATAAGGACTCAGTTGTCATTCGTGCTGATGGGAGTTATCTCTCAACAGCTGATCCCGAAGTCGTTCGGGACGGGCAGGGTTCTTGCGACGGAGGTATTGATGGCCACGCCTGCAGTCAGAAGCCTCGTAAGGGAATCGAAGGCGCATCAGATATATTCGGTCATACAGACATCGCAAAAAGACGGCATGAATACCATGAACCAGTCTCTTTATAACCTTTATCAGAAGAAATGCATATCCTACGAAGAGGCCTTCGATAGATCGACCGATCAGGAGGACTTGAGAAGGATCTTTAAAAAATAGGTTACCATGACGCCAATTAAAAGGATCGTGACAAAACAGCTGGGCGAGCTTCTCGTAGAGAGGGGCGTGATCAACCAGACTCAGCTTACGAAGGCCCTAAAAGTTCAGAAAGAGAACGGAGGCCTTATAGGGCAGATACTTGTGCTTTTGGGCTTCGCCAAGGAAGAGGAGATAGCTCAGGCCCTTACGGTTCAATATGGTTTTCCTTATCTTCCGCTGGAGTGTTATGAAATTAACGCGGATGCAATAAAACTTATTCCCGAGAACGTTGCTATCCAGTACAACCTGATAGCGATAGACAAGATAGGTGACCTTCTTACGATAGCCATGTCCAACCCTCTCAACTTTCAGGCCGTTGAGGACATAGAGATGCTTACCAAGTGCAAGGTGCAGGTATTCGTCAGCACCATGACCGACATTAATAACGCAGTAAAAAAATATTATAAAAAATGAGTGTCGATCTCAAAGATAAACTTACCAGGATACTGATAGAGAAGAAACTTTTAAAATCGTCCGATCTCGAAAAAGCTCTGGACGTGCAAAAAGCGAAAGGCGGCTCGTTAAGCAGTATACTGGTGGAGCTTGGTTTTATTACTAAAAGCGACCTCTTGGTCGCGTTAAGCCAGGGCCTGGGCATTCCCCCAATTAATCTCTCCCGTTATAAGATAGATCCGGACGTAATAAAGCTCATACCTAAAAAAATCGCAAAAAATTATAAGATCATGCCGATAGCCAAGATCGGCGATACCCTTACAATTGCAATGGCCGATCCTTTGAATATATTTGCGATCGACGATATTCGCACTTTGACAGGCTTTAGGATAAGCGCCGTTATAACTACCGATAAGGAAATATCCGAATCCTTAAGCCAATATTACGGCGAGGACACATACGCGGCCATAGAGAAAATTGTCGATGGCCTTGAGGCGGACAATCTCAGGCTTTTGGATGAAGCCTCAAGGGATGCGGCTCAGAGCTCTTCGGATATATTGAAGATGACTCAGGATGCCCCTGTTGTGAAGATCACGAACCTTCTTCTTGCGGAAGCCGTGAATATACGTGCAAGCGACATATTGATAGAGCCAATGGAAGACAGGCTTCGTATAAGGTACAGGGTAGACGGCATATTAAAAGAAGGTAGAACTCCTCCGCTTACACTGCATAACGCAATCATATCGAGACTGAAGGTAATGTCCGACCTGGATATAGCGGAAAGAAGGTTGCCACAGGATGGAAGATTTAAGGTAAAACTTCACGGAAGAGAAGTGGACTTCAGGATATCGGTGCTGCCTACAAGCATGGGTGAAAAAATTGCACTGAGAATCCTGGACAAGGCCCAGGCCATGCTTGACATCGATAAACTCGGTTTTGACCAGAGGTCGAAAGACGAAATAATCAAAGCGGCCTCCAAACCTCATGGCATGATACTCATGTGCGGGCCTACCGGATGCGGTAAGACAACTACTCTTTATTCGGTGTTGGAACACGTGAATTCGCCGGAAAAAAATATAGTAACGGTAGAAGATCCTGTTGAATATCTTATAGAAGGGATTAACCAGGTTACGTCGCGGCCGGATATAGGGCTAACGTTTGCCGCGGCGCTACGATCTATACTGAGGCAGGACCCTAACGTAATAATGATAGGGGAGATAAGGGATTTCGAAACCGTAGATATTGCAATAAAATCGGCGCTTACAGGACACCTGGTCCTAAGCACTCTGCATACTACCACTGCCACAGGTTCTATAATAAGAATGGTAAACATGGGAGTTGAGCCGTTCCTTATAACATCGTCTTTGATTCTTGTGGGTGCCCAGAGGCTTGTGCGTAAAATCTGCCAGAATTGCAAGGAACCGTATGAGATCAGTAAAGAAGCTATTGAAAGATTGAAGATTAAGCCGGAAAAGGGTAAGGCTGTATTCTATCGCGGCAAAGGATGCGACGCGTGCCTTAAGACAGGTTATAAGGGCCGCGTGGGACTATTGGAGGTTATGACTCTTAGCCCAAAGATAAAATCGCTCATACTTGAAGGTGCTCAGGAATACTCGATAAGAGACCAGGCGCGGCGCGAAGGCATGAAGACATTGAGAGAGAACGGTATTCAGAATGTGTTCGACGGCATCACCACCATAGATGAAGTCCTCAGGGTAACCGTCGGCGAACAGGACATAGATACGGTGTGACATGGTAGAATCGTTCAGGGACAAACTGGTTGCGATACTTATCAAGGGAAACCTTGTAAAAGAGAAAGATCTCGACAAGGCGCTCGAGATCCAGAAAAAATCCGGCGGCAGCCTCGGCAAAATACTCGTCGACAAGGGCTTTATATCTGCGAAAGACCTCATGGTGGCCATGAGCCGTCAGCTGAATATTCCTCCAATAAATCTTTCAAAATATAAGATTGCCCCTTCGGTAATCCAGATCATACCTGAGAAGTCGGCAAAAAAATATTCTATTATACCTGTTTCAAAAATCGGCACTGTACTTACGCTGGCCATGTCGGATCCGCTTAATATACTTGCTATCGACGAGATAAAGATCCTTACAAGTTATGATATAGATCCTGTGATCGCAACGGAAAACGATATCAGGGAGGCGATTACGAACTACTACGGGATGCATTCCCAGGAGATATCTAAACTTTTGAGCGAAGTTCCGCAGGATGAAATTGAGATGGCTTCCGACGAAGAAGAGAAGATCGATGTCAGCGAGATAGCGGAAGAGAGCCAAAAGGCTCCTATAGTGAAAGTCGTAAGCTTGATAATAAATGAGGCGATGAAGCGGCGGGCGAGCGATATACACATAGAACCTTGCGAGAAATTCTTGAGGGTCAGGTATAGGGTAGACGGCAACCTGCACGAAGCGCTTACGCTTCCGAAAAAAAATCAGAATGCCGTATTGGCAAGGCTCAAGATCATGTCAAAACTTGATATAACTGAAACAAGGATACCGCAGGACGGCCGCTTCAAAATAAGTTTTGAGGGCAAGGAGATCGATTTCAGGGTATCGGTACTTCCCATAACGTTCGGCGGCAAGATCGTAATGCGCGCACTTGATAAATCGAGCCTGAGCATAGGGCTGGATAAGCTCGGGTTTTTACCCAAACCGCTGGCTACTTTTAAAACGGCGCTTGAGCGGCCTTACGGCATGATACTCGTTACCGGCCCCACGGGAAGCGGTAAGTCTACTACGCTTTATTCTATCGTAAACCAGCTTAATACCGTCGAGCGTAACATTGTAACCCTGGAAGATCCTGTAGAATACGAACTCGGCGGGATAACGCAGATCCAGGCGCGGCCCGATATTGGACTGACTTTTGCAAGCGGTCTCAAGTCCGTGCTGCGCCAGAGCCCCGACATAGTCATGGTAGGCGAAATACGCGATTTTGAAACCGCCGATATCGCCATCAAGGCATCTTTGACGGGACAGCTTATCTTAAGCACGCTGCATACAAACGACGCAGCAGGTGCCCTGACCAGATTAATAGATATGGGAGTAGAGCCTTTCTTAATAGCGTCCAGCCTTGTTCTTTCGTCCGCTCAGCGTCTCATGAGAAAGATATGTCCTAACTGCAAGGAAGAAATAGATATACCTAAAAATGTCCTCGATAGGGTTGGGATAGGGCAAGACATGCTGGCGAAAAAAGGCGTCAAGTCATTCTGCAGGGGCAAGGGATGCCCCAAGTGCAACAATACGGGATACTACGGAAGAATAGGTATCCTGGAAGCCTTGCTTTTAAATGACGCCGTAAGGGACATGGTGATGAAGAAGGTTTCGAGCGACGAGATAAAGAATTATGCGATTAAAGAACTGGGCATGGTCACGCTCAGGGATAATGCGGTAGAGAATCTAATCAATGGTGTGACAACGCTGGAAGAAGTCTTAAGGGTAACATCGGAGGATTAAGTGGCTAAATTTAAATACGTGGCAAAAGACAATGACGGCAAAAATATTGCCGGTGTGCTGGAGGCTGCAGATAGGCAGGCAGCCGTTGCGGACCTGAGAAAAAAAGAACTTATAATAATTTCCGTAAGCGATGTCCCGAAGGGGATGTCGTTTAACCTGCCGTTCGGCAAGAGAAAAAAAGTAAAATTGGACGACCTTGTCATATTTTCCAGGCAGCTTTCCACGATGGTCGATGCAGGTATACCTCTGGTCGGCGCGCTCGACATACTGGGTGAGCAGATGGACAACAGGGCGTTCGGAAATATTATCACGAGCGTTCGCAATGACGTTGAAACCGGTTCAAGTCTTTCGGAGGGCATGGCTAAGCATAAGGATGTGTTTTCTGCTCTTTTCGTCAACATGGTGAAGGCCGGTGAATCCAGCGGTATGCTGGATGAGATCCTGGACAGGCTTGCCGAATATCTCGAAAAGACAAATGCCCTTCAGCACAAAGTGCGTTCGGCCCTTGTATATCCTGCGATCGTAAGCAGCATGGCTTTAGCGATAACGCTGGTTTTGCTTCTAAAGGTTATTCCCGTGTTTAAGGGTATATTCGAAGGCTTCGGCGCGAAGCTGCCTACGCCGACGATGATATTAATAATGATAAGTGATTTTTTGCAGCACTATTTCATAGTTGCCGTTGCTATAATAGTTATAGTAGGTATTGTTATCGCAAGGTATGCGAAGACCGACAAGGGAAGGCTGCGGATAGATTCGATTTTACTAAAGGCGCCTATATTCGGTATACTGTTCAGGAAGGTAGCCATAAGCAAATTTACGAGGACGCTCTCCACGTTGATCAAATCGGGTGTTCCCATACTTTCCGCCTTGGAAATAGTAGGTAAGACTGCAGGGAATAAGGTCGTGGAGAAGGCCATAGATAACGTACGAAACAATGTCCGCGAGGGTGAGGCGATAGCCGAGCCGCTGGCGAGGTCTAAAATATTTCCTCCGATGGTTACTCGCATGGTATCGGTAGGGGAACAATCCGGCGAGCTTGAGAAGATGCTCTCCAAGATAGCCGATTTTTACGACGAACAGGTTGATACAGCCGTGAGTTCTCTTACAAGCATGATGGAGCCGCTGATCATAGCATTTCTGGGTATAGTTATAGGTTCCATAGTGATATGCATGTTTCTGCCTATATTCAAAATAACATCCCTAGTCACTAACTAAAAATCCTGATGAATAGAGTCGTCAGATTGCTGGCCGTTTTAGCGGTAATTCTTTTTTGTCTTCACGCGTTTTCCGATAATAAAGCCGAGCTGGATCTCTGGGGGAATGTCGGATTTGTAAAGTCATTCCCGTGGGACGCCGATTTTAAATATACAAACACGTTTTCGTTCACTGAACCGGACCGGGCCTGGATTAATCACGAATGGCTTTCCGAATATATACTTCATTATATATTTGTGCATTTCGCAAGCTTCGGACTTCTTCTGTACAAAATTCTGGTAGGCATGATCTTAACCGGCATTCTATATCTTTCCATGAAAGGCCGAAGAGTTTCCGGAGTCGTAGCATTCTTTTGGATTATCCTCGCGATATCGACTATAGGTTACGGATTTTCAACACGCCCTCACCTTTTAACGTACATACTATATGCGGTATTTCTATTCATATTGTGCCTTTACAAAATTTACAACTCTAGGTATGTTTATCTTCTGCCCGTCCTGGGAATACTATGGGCGAATCTGCACGGCGCTTTTTTCATAGGAGCCGTTCTTTTATCAATTTTTCTTATTTGCGAAATATTTGGAAGTAACCCCAGCCGAAAACGCATCCTGACGCTTGCGGTCGTGACGGTCCTTTTCTTTGCGGCAACATTAGTCAATCCTTATGGATGGCGTCTGTGGAAATTTATTATTTATTCCGCGGCGATTGCGCGTCCATATTTGAGCGAGTGGGCGCCTTTTGTCAGGATCGAATACCTTCTTGAGCATATAGATTTTGTAATGCTTGGTCTAATATCGTTTTTTTCGGTAGCGTTTTCACGTAAAGCAAAAAATCGTACGGAACTGGTAATTCTCGCATCTTCGTTTGCCGGTGCCATTTCTATGCGTAGAAACATCCCGCTCTTTGCAATAACGGCCGCGTTCGTTGTGCCAAAGTATATCGACGATGCGGCAGGGCAGTCTTTAAAAAGAATGCTTACGAAATGTCGTCCGGTAATTACAGCGATCGTGCTTTTCATGTTCGCGGGCATATCGTTATTATATGCGTTAAGATTCGACAAGACGGATTTTACCAGGATCGAAATTTCTCAAAGGTCTTTTCCTGTCGGGGCATTTTTATTCATGAAAGAGAATAAAATATCCGGCAACGCAATCGTTTTTTTTAATTGGGCGGAATATTCTATTTGGAAGACCTACCCTGATTGCCGGGTATTTCTAGATGGCAGATTGTGCTCATCCTACAGCGTAAAAACGATAAATGATTACCTCGATTTTATCTACCTCAGAGACGGTTGGTATAAGGCCCTGAAAAATTACCCGACAGACATTGTATTAATACATAAAGGCAATCCTGTATACTCCAAAATGCTTCTGGATTCAGATTGGTTCATCGCCTTTAATGATAACATATCGGCTTTATTCTTAAAAAAAGCAGGGCATGAAGTTTTTCTGTCTAGGGTGGAAAAAGGTGAGATTCGGCATCCAATTATAGGAACGCATGAGTATTTTCCGTAAATGCGCATAAATGGATAAACTATGCCGGAGTGCCGGTCTTGACAATGTGAGTTTTATAGGGTATACTTTTACTAGAGGTCTAGAGGAGAATATAACTAGGGATTTAAGATTATATAGCTATTATAGATAAGTTAAAACAATCAAAAGCCTCCAAATAGACCAGAAATGACAATAGCTATGTGGTCTTTTGGAGTTTTTTTTATAGCAGTTTTTGAAAATATACCCAATCTTGGGGGAAGGGAAGGTGATTTATATGATGATCAAGATGAATAGGAAGGGCTTTACGCTCGTTGAAATTATGATAGTAGTCGCAATTATTGGTTTATTGGCGGCGATAGCAATTCCTAACTTCGTCAGGGCGAGATCGAGAGCGCAACAGGAGGCTTGCATAGCCAACCTGAAGCAGATCGAAGGCGCCATACAGGTTTGGGCGGTTGATACCGGCCAGGCCGATACAGCGACTCCGACGTGGGCGAGTTTAACACCCACTTACATAAGGACTCAGCCTGCTTGTCCGGGAGGTGGTTCGTATACACTTCCGGCGGTAAGTGCAAGACCAACGTGTAGTGCTACGGGTCATGCGTTATCGTAAAACGAAGCTAGGATTTGCTGATTAATTTCAGCGTAACCCCGCACATTTCTATAATGATGTGCGGGGTTTTTTTTATCTTCAGGGTGCAATCACTTGACAAACCCTATATATTGTGATAAATTTGTAATAATATTAATAAGATATATATCATAATTGTTAAGTAAAGGAGTCATGAGTATTTTTTCACGTAAGGCCTTTACCTTAGTAGAGATAATGATCGTTGTGGCTATTATTGCAATTGCGCTTTCTATCGCTATCCCGAACTATCTTACCATCAGCAGCACCTCTAAGCGTACAGTATGTATTAGTAACCTTAAAAAGATAGCTTACGCCGTGGAACAATATGTCATCGAAAATAACTTGAAGCCCGGGGACACGATGAATTCACAGCAAGTGGATGAGGTATGCACTAACTATTTGCGCGGAGGTATGCCTGTATGTCCATCGGATGGTGAGTATATAATCGAATCCGTTGGTTCCAATCCTCCGGTCCGTTGCACAAAAGAAAATGATGGCCATGAGCTGGATTAAATTTACCAATAAGTCGCGAAAAGGATCAATGCTTATTGAAGGATTGATCGGAGCGGCATTATTGGCGATAGTTTTTTCTGGTGTGCTGGGGACTTTTCTTGTTGCCAGATACAGCGGTTCCCATGGCCGCCATCGCATGAACGCCATGAATATTGCGAAGCAATATATCGAGCAGGAAAGGCAATGGAAGTTTTATGAATCGGCTGTATACAGAACCATAGGTTCTGCCACTCCTGTTGATATATTGGTAGAAGAAGTTACGTACACAGTTACACCTCTTACACCGGCCGTAACGGTTATTAGTACGGGCGAAGGCGGAGTCAATTTAAAAACTATAGGGTTCGAAGTGTCATGGTGGGAGAACCTGCCGGGCGGACAAAGAATTCAGTATAAAGAGAAATTGGCGTCCTATGTGGCGGATCACTAAAAAAAACGCATTTACCTTGCCGGAAGTCCTGATAGGGACTATTATATTTATTTTTGTCGCCTTGGGCACATGGATGGTTTACGAAATGTTCATTATTTGGTGGCATGAGCAAGCACCCGCGGCAGAGGCTCAGCAGATAGCTAGGGCAGCCCTCAGAGGCGTGATCGAGGGTAGCGAGGATTCTACTGCCGGTACCGACAGGATGGGCTATACTACTTATGCTAGGCGCAATGGCCTGACAGAGGCGACAAATACCAACTTTGACTTTACCGCCCCCATAGAATCAGCGAACCAGATATCGTTTGCTCTCGAGAATCCGCCGGATACAAGCGGTACTCCTAGAACCTACAGGGTTGGCGTTGACGCTGCCACAGGGTCTAACGTTGTTCAATATGTCGACAGGAATGGCACTAGCCATAACCTGCGCGGCACTCTTGGTATAACAAGCTTGACGTTTTCGGAAGTCGCAGACCTTTCCAATCCAACCTCGACAGATCCGATGGATGGCGTAATAAGAGTGACAGCTACGGTTACGAGGCCGCAATCGTTAGGCCGAGCTGAGGTGAACGTCTCTTACAGTGAAGACGTATATTTGCGAGGCAGGTGATTTATGCGCAATAAAAAAGGCTTCATAACTGTTATGGTCCTGGGTGCGTTAGGAGTTGTTCTTATTCTCGCACTGACTATAGTAGGGTTGGGATGCAGCGAACTTTTACAGACTAATACTAGAAACGATATTATTTCGGCATATTATGTTGCGCTGGCCGGTTCAGAGCGATTGTATGCGTCCCTGAAAGACATCTCTATTAGGGGCGGTGATGTTGCGTGGGAGTCCCAGAGCATTGGGCCGACGAATCTCCAAATCAACGGCCAAACGATAGGTACTTTTGCAGCGCAAGCCAATATAACGAACCAGACGGAAGAGTTTATGATCGTTTCGACCGGTACCGTTCATGGACGCAGTACAACGGTTACCGTTAAATACGGATTCAGGGCTCTTAACACCAATGGCGGGCCTATGGGTTCTGTGGGGTCGATGAATCTTCGAGGTCAAAAGATAAAGTTCCTTTTTTGGTATTTGACTTCATACGTTGATGCGCAAGGTCCAATCCAGTCGGCTTCCACTATAGATCCGAGCGGCATGCCAAATGATAGATATGTGCGGTACACCGGTGATGTTACCGGAAATGTGACAGGAATTGTTCCGATGTCTTTCTGGCGCTATAATCGTTTCGATACGAGAAATAATGGCATGGTGGCTGTCGATGGGAATAGCGATAACGATATTGTGCCGACTGAAGTACCGGAAGCGGATCAGGCGAAATTCGTCGAAAACGATGTGACCGGGGATAACGTAATTAACGACAAAGATGCTTTTTTTTATTACTATACGACTTGGTTGAACGATCCCGCCAATAACAGCCGAGGGCAGGATCTTGGCATAAACGTAGGAGGCGCTAATTATTATGCAGGTGATCAAGTATTTGGCCCCTACGCTGTTCCGTCGGGCTCAAACATAATTTTTGTAAACGGTGACGCAGATATTGTCCTTAATGCGCAGAAATGGTGGCCGTCCAGGTCCGATCTAACTATAGTCGCTACCGGTGACATTACGGTAGTTCAGCCGGTAAACGGCCCGGATGATAGAGTTACCCTGGTAGCACAGGGCAATGTTTACACCGGCGGCGTTAATCTGGGAGAGTACGCGGATATAGATGGTAATATGAACGTATTTACCGGGGGAAATTTTGTAGCAGTGCTAGGTGGGTCTACCAATGGATCGATATTCGCTAACGGCAGTATAAATATCGATACTGTCCTTCCCAGTAATTTATTCACGCGTGACTTAAATCAGGGTACGGATGACTGGGCAGATCCTTTGATCGGTTCTCCTCTTGGGCTGCCTCCGGGTTATCCGACCATATCGAGGCAATTTTCCATAAAAAATGAGGCCGGCGGCGATGAAGGCCGCAAGCCAAATTGGGAATGGATATAAGGATTTCGTAATATGAAAAATAAATTTATTATTTATTCGATAGGAGTAGCGCTAATAGCTCTGATAATAGTGATTATAGCCGTTACAATTCCTCTGTTGCAAAGGCCTAAAATCGAGCTGCCAAAAACTTCTCCTATTGTACGCGAAAAACCGGTAAGTAAAACTATCTACGATATAGATAAAATAAAAGGCCCGGCCCCGGCCCAAGGCCTCGAGTCATCTCTAGGGCAGGTTTATCAAAATTATTCGGATGAGGATGTCGGAAGAAACATGTCCGAAGGGTGGGCCAGGGTAAAGCCCGAAGATAAGAAGAAGTTGATGGAAGATCTGGACAAAAATATCAGCGAATCGAAAAGAGCGCTTGAAGAAGACCCTAAAAATAAGGACGCGAAGCATAAATTATTTATATCAGAGACGCTTAAGAAGCTTGCCGCCAGCGGATTTAATTATAATTTAGAACAAATGCCTAAAGAGAGAACGGGAGCCTCGCAACCTAAACAATGATAGGACCCGCGCCAAAAATTTACGCAGAGTCATCGAAAAACAGAGTGGGGCTTGACATAGGATCAAGCGCCATAAAAATACTCGAGATTTCCGGCCAGCCTAACAATCCCGCGTTAATCGCTTTCGGTTTTAAAGATATCCGCGATATGAAAAAGGATTCTTTAGCCGAAGTCGTAAAGGAGCTTGCCTCGTCATCCGGGGTCACGTCAAAAGAAGTGTGCATATCCGTATCGGGCCAGTCAGTGATCGTGAGATTCATATCGATGCCTAATATGGACGAGAAATCTCTCGAAGGAGCAATAAGATTCGAGGCGGAGAAGTTCATCCCTTTCGACATAGCCAGCTGTATTATCGATTATAAGATTTTAAAGAAAGACTCCCAGGATAATAAACTTAATATAGTTCTTGTCGCGGCTAAAAAGAACGCGGTATTGGATAAGATAAAAATCGCTGAAACTGCCGGATTTCAAGTTAAGGTTGTAGACACCGATTGTTTTGCCTCTGCCAACGCCTTTTTAAAAAATTTCCCCAAACTCGTACCTGATAAATCATTGGCGATAGTCAATATAGGCGGCTCTGTCGTTAATATGTCTATTATCAGAAACGATACGGTCTGTTTTGCAAGAGATATTTCTATAGGTTCAGGAGATTTTGTAGCTTTTATATCCAAGAAGATGGATATTGATATTAAAACAGCCGGTGCGCTCATTATCGATCCGGCAGAAAAGGCTCAAGAGGTAGCGGAATCCATGAGGACAGTTTATGGAAACCTTCTCGAAGAAATCAAGTTGTCATTCAATTATTATGAAAATCAAGGCGGCAGGACGATAGACGAAATATATGTATCCGGAAGGGGCTCTAACCTTTTCGGTTTGAATGATGTTTTCCAGGAGAGCTTTGGCTCGAAGCCATTAACATGGAAGCCTTTCGATTTTCTCGATAAAAGCCGTATTGCCAAGGGTTCAGAAAACCTGGCTGCAGTAGAAAATTCGTTTGCTGTTGCGGCAGGCCTTGCGCTGAGATAAATATATGATAGAAATAAATCTGCTTCCGGATGAGATGAAGAAAAAGGAGCCGCGATTCGGCAAGTTCGATCTATCCGGACTAAGGTTCGATAAGATAGATATGAAGAAGGTGCCTGTTTTAGGTATATCTATTGCGGCGGCATCGGTTTTAGTGCTATTTCATCTTATATTATTCCTTATAGGGACAACGAGCAAAAATTCCCTGGAGGCCATATCGAAAGAATCTAAGGCGCTGGCCCCGCAGAAGGCCCAAGCGGATTCGCTTAAGAACGAACTTGGCCTTATAAATAAAAAAATCGGCGCCATTGACGGGCTGATGGTGAAGCGGTTCAGCTGGACGAAAAAAATGGCCGCCCTCAATGAAGCAATTACACCAAGTATCTGGTTGACAGAGCTTTCATATAATGAACGGGAGGGCGACAGGGTTGTTTCGGTGAATTCCAAATCACCAAACGGTAAATCCAAGCGAGCCGGCTCAAGGTCAGTAGCGGAAAAGGTCGTGCTCAGGTATTTAGTCCTATCTGGTTACGCATCCAGCATGGGAGAACAGGGTACGGCTATCATAGGAAAATTTATCAAGAGCCTGAAGGACAATTCCAATTTCTATTCAGATTTCAGCGAAATTAAGCTGGATTCGATAAAGAGCGACAAGGTCCTGGATCAGGAAGTGATGAATTTTAAAATTACGTGCTTATTTAAGGAAGAGGAGTAATCTAGACCTAATGAACGTTAAGTTCGATTTTAAAAATCCTAAAAATCAAATGGTGGTGCTTGCCGCCCTGGTAGCTATACTTGTCGTAATGGTATATATAAATTTCCTTCTCGTGCCGCAGGTAATAAGGGTAGTCGGGGTGGCAGTAAAAAATAGTAAGGCAAAGACCGAAATTAAAGAGGTTAAAAATGAAATTACCAATATCGATAAATACAAGAAGGGGATAGGCGCGTATAAGGACAAGGTAGAAAAGTATGAGCATATGCTTCCGGCAGAACAGGAGATACCAAGCCTATTGGAAAATCTCTCTGCCATGGCTAAAAGCTCAGGCGTCAAGATAGTGGGCATAACACCGGTCGCCGTGCCCGAAAATAAACAAAAGACGGACCAGGTTTATCAGGAGATACCTATATTAATTAGTGCCAGATCCGGCTATCATGAGCTTGGGTCATTCTTGGCAAAGCTGGAGTCAGCAGACAGGTTCATGAAGGTCGTAGATATTGACGTGAGGGCTAATAGGAGCACTCCCAGAAAACATGATGTCGAACTTTTAGTTCTTACATATATACTATTCAAAGGAAGATAGTAATGAAAAAAACATTCATCCTCATTGTTATATTCATATTGACGTCGGCCTGGGAGAACGTATTTTGCGAGAACGGTAATTATGAGTCTCACGGTAAGCGCGATCCTTTTGTACCGTTGATAGGCCAGGAGAAGGCTTATAGTGCGGGGCTAACTGATATTACAGCGATAGAGGACATACGGTTAGAAGGCATAGCGCAAGACGCAAAAGGTAAGAGAATTGCTATCATTAACGGTGAGATCGTAAAAGAGGGCTTTAAGTCCGGCGAGATCGAGATCGTGAAGATTGAACGCAAATCCGTAGCCATTACGATCAGCGGTAAGGCTTTTAAAATAGATTTGCCCGAAGAAGGAGGGCCGAAGAGTGAAAGGTAAACTTAGATTCCCAATCATGCTGTTAACGCTTGTTGCATTCACAGTATGCGCTATATGCCCATCGGTTTTGTTGTGCGATGAGCCTACGCCAACTCAGTCCGATACTAAACAAGTTTCACCGAATATACCCGAGCCAAAAGCAGAAGTTACTTCTGCCGCCACACCTAAAGAAGCTTCGGCGGAAAATGAGGCAGAAAATAAAGAACCGGAAGCGCCCCTTCCTCCGGTCGACCCCGGAAATATTACGGTTAACTTTAAGGGGGCCGATATCAAGACGGTCCTGACATATATTTCCGAGGTGGCAGGAGTGGATATTGTGCCCGCACCGGATGTAAAAGGCGTTATAGATTTAAAATTGAATAATAAGCCGTGGAAAACAGCGTTGGATATTATATTGAGAAATTACGGTTTTGCGTACGAAAGAGAAGGCGACATTATACGGGTCGTTACGGTAGACAAGCTCAAACAGGAGGAACTGGCCACGCAAGCGTTTAACCTCAACTATGGAAAATCAAAAGAGATCGTAAATTCGATAAAGGATATCGTTACCGAAAGAGGCAAGGTGATGTATGACGAGAGGACGAATACGGTGCTTGTCACGGATATTCCGACCAATATATACAAGGTCGGGCAGATTATAGAAAGGCTCGACAAGAGGACGCAGCAGGTTTTGATAGAGGCAAGAATTATCGAAACGGTGCTTGATGATTCCGAAAAACTAGGTATAGATTGGAATGTCAAGGTATCAGCAAGCGGCGCTAAAATTCCTACAACTTTTCCTTTTAAAAACTTTACTACGGGTAATGCGTGGGTGCCACAGGTCCAGACGGATAACCCTACTTCGACCGAAACAACATCCGGTGGAGGGCTTTCATCGACGACCGCAAGTGAATTCCCATCGGATGCGTCCGGAGTATTTGCGTTCCCCTACGCGTCAACCAGTGATTTTACATATGGGTCTCTTGACTTTTCCGAATTTACAGCAGTCCTTGAAATGATAAGCTCCAGGTCTAACACCGATATAGTATCTAACCCGAGAATTGCGACCCTCAATAATATGGAAGCGCTTATAAATATAGGGCAGACATTGAATTTGCCAAGATACGAAAGAAATTCCTCGACCGGTAAGATGGAAATTACCGGATACGAGTCCAAGGACCTGGGCATAATATTAAAAGTCACGCCTCATATAAACGAAAATAACGAGATTGTCGTTGATCTAGCGCCGCAGATAAGTTATCTTATAAGGTATGATACGCTCGACGCGACCAGTGGCGTTGTCGCTCCGGTATTTTCAGCCAGGCAGGCTAAAACTCAAGTGATGGTGAAGGACGGCGATACTATATTCATAGGTGGACTTATAAAAGAAAATGACGTAGATACTAAGACAAAAATTCCCATACTGGGAGATCTTATAGGAGATGTCCCATATTTGGGATTATTAGTCAGCCAGAAGAGCAAGACAAAGCAGAAGACGGAACTCATATTTTTTATAACAGTTCACCTTATGACTATAGACGGAGACGTAAAAGACGTGCCGAAACCAGCAGACACTTTTGAATCTAAATATACTTTAACTCAGGCTAAGGGTATCCCCGTAAAGAAAAGGGAAAAGAAAAGAAATTAAGATCAGGGCATATTTTGAAAAGAAAGGCGATATGCGTTTCATATCGCATCTGG
>Ga0153915_10001212_pt1 | contig 23782 bp, 18 predicted proteins | sample Opewatmetagenome_2_FD_107003 | JGI IMG/M metagenome (GOLD analysis project Ga0153915, IMG submission 107003) | Freshwater wetland microbial communities from Ohio, USA - Open water 3 Core 3 Depth 3 metaG | ecosystem: Environmental > Aquatic > Freshwater > Wetlands | place: USA: Ohio, Lake Erie...
GCCGAGTTCCCTGGCGGCCTTGACGATTCCGCTGGCGATCATATCGCAGCGGACGATCCCGCCGAAAATGTTGACCAGCGCCGCCTTGACATCTTTGTCCGCGACCAGGATCTTGTAGGCGTTGGTGACAGCCTCCTCGGTCACGCCGCCTCCCACATCCAGGAAGTTGGCCGGCATGCCGCCCGAATACTTGATGATATCCATGGTCGCCATGGCCAGGCCGGCGCCGTTGACCATGCAGCCGACGTTGCCGTCGAGCTTGATGTAGTTGAGGTTGTATTTGGAGGCTTCGACTTCGAGCGGCTCCTCCTCATCCAGGTCCCGGAGCGCCTGGATATCGGGATGCCGGGGCACGGCGTTGTCGTCGAAGTTCATCTTGGCGTCGAGCGCCAGGACGTTGCCCTGCGCCGTTACGACCAGCGGGTTGATCTCGGTCAGCGAGGCGTCACTTGACTGGAATGCCCTATAGAGGCTCAACAGGAATTTGACCGCCTGCTTGAAGGTCTCGCCGCTCAAACCCAGCTTAAAGGCGAGCTTGCGGGCCTGGAAGCCGGCCAACCCGGCAGCCGGGTCGATCCATTCCTTGAAGATGAGCTCGGGATGCTCGGCCGCGACCTTTTCAATCTCCATCCCGCCCTCGGTTGAGGCCATGACCACGGGGCACTCCCTGGCCCGGTCGATGACGATCCCGAGATAAAGCTCCTTGGCCACACCCAGTGCTTCCTCGACGAGCAGGCGCTTGACGCGCTTTCCCAGAGGGCCGGTTTGGTGGGTGACCAGCGTCATCCCGATCATTTTTTCAGCCAGGGCCTGGGCCTCTTCCGGAGACTTGGCGACCTTGATGCCGCCGCCCTTCCCCCGTCCACCGGCGTGGATCTGGGCTTTAAGGACGACCGCTCCGCCGAGCTTTTGGGCGATCTCAGCGGCTTTGGCGGCTGTCTCCGCCACTTCACCGCGGGGAATCGCCACTCCATACTGCTTGAGAATCTGCTTGGCCTGAAATTCATGAATTTTCATCCGCTCATGCCTCCGACAATTTCCTTCTTTTTGCAGATCGCATAGGAACGGCACAGAGGACGGGTGGCGCGGAACCTCCCCAACCCCTCCCAGAGAACTAGGAGGCGTCGAAGCGGTCAGCGTCTTCGGCGCGGTCGGGGGCGCCGTGACGGGGGCCCGTGATCCTTCACGTTTCCTATTCGATCCGGTACTTTTTCTTGCCTTCCTCGTAGAGGTCGCCGCCGTACATATCGTTGATCACGATGCAGGGGAAATTCTTGACTTTGAGCCGGTTGATCGCCTCCGGCCCCAGCTCAGGATAGGCCACGACTTCCGAGGCCACGATGCTCTTGGAGATGAGAGCTCCCGTCCCGCCAGACGAGGCCAGGTAGACGGCCTTGTACTTTTTGAGGGCTTCCTTGACCTCTTTCGAGCGCTGGCCCTTGCCGATCGATCCCTTGAGACCGAGGCCGTGCAGGGTAGGGGCGTAGGAGTCCATCCGGTAGCTCGTGGTCGGACCGGCCGAGCCGATCGGCTTTCCCGGCCGGGCGGGCGTCGGTCCGACGTAGTAGATGATTTGCCCCTTGACGTCAATGGGCAGCTCTTTTCCCTCCTTGATCAGGTCGATGAGCCTCTTGTGGGCGGCGTCCCGTCCTGTCAGGATGTACCCGCTGATGTAGACCTTGTCCCCGGCGTGGAGCTTGGCGATGTCCTCGTCAGATACCGGGGTCGTGATTCTGTGTTCGGCCATCGCTTACAGCTTGGTCTCGGCGACGGTGTTCTTGACGACTCCCGCCGTCTTCTGGAGCATGGCATTCTCTTCGGGGGTCAGCTTGATCTCGAAGATCTTCTCGAGGCCCTTGGCGCCGATCATGATGGGCACTCCGATGAACAAGCCGTTGATCCCGTATTCGCCTTCGCAGAGAGCGGCGGCCGGGAGAACCCGCTTTTTGTCCTTGAGGAAGGATTCGGCCATGATGATGGCGCTCCAGGCCGGGCTGAAGAAGGCCGAGCCCTTGCCGAAGAGCTTGACGATTTCGGTGCCGGCTTCGCGGGTGCGCAGGACGACCTTGTCGATCAATTCTTTGGAAGCGATCTCGGTGAGAGGAATACCGCCGACCGTGGTCAACCGGGGAAGAGGGACCATGTCGGGGCCGTGTCCGCCAAGAACGGTGCCGGCGACGTCGTTCACGGATACTCCGAGCTCCATGGCGAGGAAAGCGCGCCAGCGGGCCGTGTCCAGCGTCCCGGCCATGCCGACGACCTGATGCTTGGGGAAGCCGGTCAGCTTGTAGAAGGCGTAGACCATGGCGTCCAGGGGGTTGGTCACGACGATGCAGAAGGCCTTGGGAGCGTAGGTCTTGATCCCCTCGGCCACGGTCTTGATGATGGCGATGTTGGTGGCGAGCAGGTCCTCGCGGGTCATCCCGGCGACCCGGGGCTTGCCGGCCGTGATAATGGCCACGTCGGCGCCTGCGATGTCCTTGAAGTCGCTGGTGCCGATGATGTTGGCGTCATAATTCCCGTGCGGCGCCATCTCCATCAGGTCGAGGGCTTTGCCTTTGACCGGGTTCACATACTCGGGGATGTCAAGGACGACGATGTCCCCGAGCTCTTTCATGGCGGCCAGCATGGCCAGGTTTTGCCCGATCTGTCCGCCGCCGATGAGAGCGATCTTCCTTCTCTGATAACCCATATTTACCTCCTCATGATTCGTATTTAAAATTGCCCGGGAGCGGCCGCCGAAAGGCCCGCCGCTGCCGCAATTTTATGGCGCTTTCGGCCCCGGTCCAAAGACCACCGAGGCCCCTGCCAAAGGCCCTATATATATAAATTCACCAGGGGAGTCAAGCCGGCTTTTCAACCCTTGACGTAGCCTTCCCAGCGGCTTTTAAGGTTCGGGTCCTGGAGCGTCTCCATCAGGTAATTGGTGAAGGCCTCGCCGGTGGCGCCGGTGGGACGGCCGGTGACGACGAGCTTTTTCTCGTACTGGCCGCAGATGTCGAGCGCCATCTCCAGTTTTTTGCCATTATCCGCGTAGCCGATGTGGCTGAGGAGCATCGCGGCGGCGCGGATCATGCTGGCTGGGTCGGCGTAGGGAGCGCGGCCTTCTTTGACCATCCGGGGAGCCGACCCGTGGATGGCCTCGAACATGGCGTACTGCTTGCCGATATTGGCCGAGCCGGCTGTTCCGACCCCTCCCTGGAACTCGGCGGCCTCGTCGGTCAGGATATCGCCGTAGAGGTTGGGAAGGACCATGACCTGGAAATCGCGGCGCCGCTTCTCGTCCACAAGCTTGGCCGTCATGATGTCGATGTACCAGTCGTCCACCTCGATGCCCGGGTATTCCTTGGCGATCCGGTAGAAGTTTTCGAGGAAGCGGCCGTCGGTCGTTTTGACGACGTTCGCCTTGGTGATGCAAGTGACCCGGGTCCGTCCGTTCTTTTTGGCGTGCTCGAAGGCCTGACGGCAGATGCGGTCGGCGCCCGGCGCGCTGATCAGCCGGAAATCTATGGCGATGTCCTTGTCCACTTCGATCCCGTAGGGGCCGAGGGCATACAGGTCTTCGGTGTTTTCCCGGAAGAAGATCCAGTCGATCCCCTGCTTTGGGATCCGGACCGGCCGGACGTTGGCGAAGAGGTCAAGTTCCTTCCGCAGAGCGACGTTGCAGCTCTCGATATTGGGCCAGGGGTCGCCCTTGCGGGGGGTCGTCGTCGGGCCCTTGAGGGTGACGTGGTATTTCTTGATCTCGGCCAGGACGTCGTCGGGGATGGGCTTGTTGCAGGCGGCCCGCTTCTCGATGGTCAGGCCCAGGATGTCGTTGATGACGACCTTGCCTGACTTGAGCTCGTCCTTGAGCGTGAACAGGAGGACGCGGCTGGCATCTTTGGCGATGAAGGGACCGATGCCGTCCCCTCCGATGATGCCGATCTTGATCGGCGAGACCTTGGCGTAGTCGAGCCAGTCGGGCGCGGACTTCACTCTTTCCATCCGCAGCATCTGGGCTTCGAGGATTTTCCCGAAGTGTTCTTTGGCTCTTTCGATGGCAGCCTTATCCATGATGATTCCTCCCTGAATTGGATTCGGGTCAAAAACGGAAGAGAATCTTATAATGATTGGGGCTGAAAATCAACACTTATGATGACCCTTGGATCAGCGGATGCTCAGTGCTTCGAGCGGAGCCGCTGTCGCCCAAATTGATTTTGACAAAAGGGCCTGAAAAACCTTATACCTCTATGTGGGTTCGAGATTTTGGAGTTGAATGGAGTGTGCCATGCTGGAATCATATCTCAAACAAGAAGCCGAAAGGCGAAAGCTGGGGATTCCGCCGCTCCCCCTTAACCCAGACGAAACCGCGGAGGTTTGCCGGCTTCTCGAGAGCCCCCCTGCGGGAAAAGAAGATTTCCTGCTCAACCTCCTCAAGGATCGCGTCTCACCGGGAGTGGACCCGGCGGCTAAGGTCAAGGGGGAGTGGCTGGCCAACGTCGGCCGCGGTGAGACTTCCTCGCCCCTGATCTCTAAGAAGGATGCCGTCTTCCTCCTCGGCACGATGCTCGGCGGGTATAATGTCGACCCGCTGGTCGAGTTCCTCGACGACCCCGACTTGGCGCTGGCTGCAACCGAAGCCCTGAAACAGATCATCCTTGTCTACGGCGCCTTCGACAAGATCGTTGAGAGATCCCGGAGCAACGCCCCTGCCAGGAGCGTCCTCGAGTCCTGGGCCAACGGCGATTGGTTCTTGCAGCGTCCCAGCTTCCCCGAGCGAATGACCTTCAAGGTCTTTAAGGTGGACGGTGAGATCAACACCGACGACTTTTCTCCGGCCAAGCACGCGTCGACCCGGCCGGACATCCCGCTCCACGCCCAGGCGATGGGGGAGACGCGTTTCCCGGGAGGTATCGAGACGATTCGGAAGTTCCGCGAGGAAGGCCACCGGGTTGTCTTGGTCGGCGATGTCGTCGGCACCGGGTCTTCGCGCAAATCGGCCTGCAACTCGGTGATGTGGCACATCGGTGAAGACATCCCTTATATCCCGAACAAGCGCCGCGCGGGAGTCGTCATCGGCGGTATCATCGCGCCCATCTTTTTCAATACGACCGAGGATTCGGGCGGCCTGCCGCTCATGGCCGAGGTCGGGCGGATGAAGACTGGTGACAATATCACTCTCGACGCCAGAAGCGGCGAGATCCGCAATGAGCCCGGCGAGGTCATCGCCCGGTTCGAGTTCAAGCCGCCCACACTCCGCGATGAGTTCCGCGCCGGCGGCAGGCTGAACCTCATCATCGGCCGCAACCTGACGAACAAGTCGCGTCAGGCCCTCGGCCTCGGCAAGGCGACGTTTTTTGTCCCCCCTGATAATCCTCAGCCCAAAGCCCGTCAGGGATACTCCCAAGCGCAGAAGATCGTAGGGAAAGCCTGCGGGGTTAAAGGTGTCCTCCCCGGCACGGCCTGCGAGCCGAAGATGACGACCGTGGGTTCCCAGGACACGACGGGGCCGATGACCGCAGACGAACTCAAGGAGCTGGCCTGCATCGAGTTCCAGACCGACCTTTTCATGCAGTCGTTCTGCCATACCGCGGCCTACCCCAAGCCGGCCGACGTGAGGATGCACCAGAGCCTGCCGAAGTTCATCATCGCCCGCAAGGGCGTCGCCCTCAAGCCGGGAGACGGGATCATTCACTCCTGGCTCAACCGCCTTATCCTTCCTGACACGCTGGGAACAGGCGGCGATTCGCACACCCGCTTTCCCATCGGACTGAGCTTCCCGGCCGGGTCCGGGCTCGTCGCCTTTGCCGGCGCCCTCGGGTTCATGCCCCTGGATATGCCGGAGTCGGTCCTTGTCCGTTTCAAGGGAACGCGTCAATCGGGCGTAACCATCCGTGACATCGTCAACGCTATCCCGTATTTCGCCATCAAAGAAGGCCTGCTCACGGTTGCCAAAAAGGGCAAGAAGAACATTTTTAACGGCCGCATCCTGGAGATGGAAGGCCTACCGGACTTGACCGTCGATCAGGCCTACGAGCTGACCGACGCTTCCGCCGAGCGGTCGGCCGCGGGCGGCGTTATCGACCTGAATGAGGAGCAGGTGGCCAAATACCTCAAGAGCAATATCGCCCTGATGAAGCGGATGATCGCCGAAGGATACCAGGACGCTCGGACCTTGAAGCGGCGGATCAAGGCCTGCGAGAAATGGCTGCGCAAGCCGAGGCTCCTCAGGCGGGACAAAAAAGCGAACTATGCCGCCGAGCTCGAGGTCGATCTGTCGGAGATCAGGGAACCGATCCTGGCCTGTCCCAACGACCCGGATGACGTCAAGCTTCTCTCCGAGGTGGCGGGGGACGGGATCGACGAGGTCTTCGTCGGCTCGTGCATGACGAACGTCAGCCATTTCCGGGCCATCGGCAAGATCTTCCAGGGAGCCGGCTACCTGGCGACGCGGGTCTGGCTGACCCCGCCCACGAAAATGGATTCTGCCCTATTGATGAAAGAGGGCTATTATTCGATTTACAATTCCGTCGGGGCGAGGATGGAGATCCCCGGATGCTCACTGTGCATGGGCAATCAGGCCCGGGTCCGGCCCCGGGCCACGGTCATCTCGACCTCGACCCGCAATTTCGACGACAGGATGGGAGACGGGGCCCGCGTCTATCTCGGGTCGGCGGTGTTGGCGGCTATCTCAGCGCTCAAAGGCAAGCTCCCGACTGTCGAGGAGTACATGGCCGTGATGAAGGAGAGAGTCGAGCCGGCGAGCGCCGATATTCACCGTTATCTGTATTTTGACGAGATGGGCGATTTCAGTCTGCACTATACGGGCGCCCGTTTTTGATCGCCAAGCGGAATTACGAGAGCGAGGGAAAAGAAGAGGGAGAAGCCATGATCGATCTGTCAGGGAAAAATGCGTTGGTCACAGGCGGTTCGCGGGGGATCGGGCGAGCGACCGCGATCTTGTTCGCCAAGGCAGGCGCCGACGTTGCCTTCACCTACCAACATCGGGAAAAAGCCGCCCTCGGAGTGAAGGCGGCCGTCGAAGGCCTGGGCCGCCGTTGCTTGGCGATCAAAGCCGAGATCTCGAGTGAAGCCGATGTGAGACGGGCCGTCGGGGAGATCACGGCCGCTTGGGGCCAAGTCCATATCCTGGTCAACAACGCCGGCATCTGGACCGACCTTGAGTTCGGCTCCGGAGACACCAAGGCCTGGAAGGAGACCATGGAGGTTAACCTGGACAGCGTGTTCTATTTCACGGACGCCGTTGTCCCGGGCATGAAAGAGCGCAAACAAGGCTGGATCATCAACGTCGGCTCGACGGCCGGGATTCGGGGCGAGGCCCATCACTCCCATTATGCGGCCACAAAGGGCGCCCTCAACGCCCTGACCAAGTCGTGGGCCGTCGAGTTTGCTCCCTACAACATCCGGGTCAACCTGGTCGCTCCGGGTTGGGTGGAAACCGACATGTGCGCCGGGGTCTTCAGCGACCCGGCCTTTAGGGAGAACGTCCGGCAGTCCATCCCCCTGAAGAGGATCCCTCCGCCCGAGGACATCGCCGGACCGATCATCTTCCTTGCCTCCGACCTGGCCCGCCACATCACCGGCGCCATTATCAACGTCAACGGCGGCTCTGTTTTGTGCGGCTAGCTGGCGCGGTATTTCTTGTTGCGAAAGCGGCGGTTTTTTGCTAAGTTTGATTTCAGCATTCAGGTAGGAGGACAGGATGGAGGAAGAAATCGGCCGGGTAACGCATTATTTTTCCAAGATCGGCGTCGGCGTCGTCGAACTGACCAAGGGAGGCCTTAAGGTCGGCGAGACGATCCACATCAAAGGCCACACGACCGACCTGTACCAGAAGGTCGATTCGATGCAGATGGAGCATGCCCCCGTGGAAGCCGTCAATAAGGGCGAGTCCTTCGGTCTCCACGTCGATGCCCACGTCCGCGAGCACGACCTTGTCTTCAGGGTGACGGAGGACTGAGCGGCCCTTGCCACCGGGCGAATGACGATTTTTCTGCTGAAGAAGGGCGCCCGATTCTGACTAAACCGGCGGCCGAAAGGAGAGACCCAGGGTGAAGCAGCTACGGCAGAAAACCCCGGACATAAAGAAGGCTTATGGGAGCTGGAAAAGGAACAGGTATGGCAAAGCCATGGAAGACTGCGCGCCCGGGTCCTTTACGACCGTCTCCGGTCGCCGGATAAAAGAGCTCTATACCCCAGCTGACCTTCCGGGGTTTGACTTTTTCCGCGACCTGAATTTCCCTGGAGAGTATCCCTTCACCAGGGGGATCCATCCGACGATGCACCGGGGCCGGCTCTGGACCATGCGCCAGTTTAGCGGTTTTGGGACGGCCGAAGATACCAACAAACGCTATAAGTACCTCCTGGCCCGCGGCCAGACCGGCCTGAGCGTCGCCTTTCACCTGCCCACCCTCATGGGTGTCGATTCCGACCATCCGCTGGCCAAAGGTGAAGTGGGGAAATGCGGCGTGGCCATCGATTCGCTGGCTGATATGGAAGTCCTTTTCAGAGGTCTTCCGCTGGACAAGATCACGACATCGATGACCATCAATGCGCCCGCCGCCGTCCTCTGGGCCATGTACATCGCCGTCGCCGAAAAACAGGGCGTTTCGCCCAGAGTCATCTCGGGCACCATCCAAAACGACATCCTCAAAGAATATATCGCCCAGAAGACGTTCGTCTTTCCGCCGCGGCCATCGATGAAGCTCATCGTCGACACCTTCGAATACGGGGCTAAGGAAGTCCCGCGCTGGAACACCATCTCGATCTCCGGCTACCACATCCGCGAGGCCGGGGCGACGGCGGTCCAAGAGCTGGCCTTCACTCTCCGGGACGGGATCGAGTACGTGATCTGGGGGCTCGAGCGCGGGCTCTTGATCGACGAGTTCGCTCCGCGGCTTTCCTATTTTTTCAATTCCCACAATGACTTTTTTGAGGAGATCGCCAAGTTCCGGGCCGCCCGCAAGATCTGGGCCGAGGTCATGCGCGACCGCTTCGGCGCCCGCGATCCCCGCTCCTGGTGGCTGCGCTTCCACACCCAGACATCGGGCGTTTCGCTCATGGCTCAGCAGCCCTACAACAATGTTGTCCGGGTGGCCATCCAGGCATTGGCGGCGGTGCTCGGCGGGACGCAATCCCTGCACACCAACTCGCTGGATGAAACATATGCCCTGCCCTCCGAGGATGCCGTCACCATCGCCCTGCGGACGCAGCAGATCATCGCCCACGAGAGCGGCGCGGCCAACACCATCGATCCTCTCGGCGGGTCCTATTTCATTGAGGCCCTGACCAGGGACATGGAGAAGGAGGCGAAGTCCTATATCGGGAAGATCGATGACATGGGCGGGATGGTCCGGGCCATCGAACTCGGTTTCCCCCAGAAAGAGATCGCCGACAGCGCCTATTGGTACCAGAAAGCCGTTGATGCCAAGGAGAAGATCGTTGTCGGAGTGAATGCCTTTGAGATGGAGCATGAGCCTATCCCTCTCCTGGAGATCGACGAGACCGTAGCCCGCCAGCAACTGGACCGCCTGCGGAGAGTCAAAAAGAGCCGGGCTCTGACCGCAGTGAAAACAACCCTGGCGGACCTCAAGAAGGCCGCTCAGGATGAGCGGAATCTGATGCCCTATCTTCTGCGATGCGTCAAAGCGTATGCGACCTTGGGAGAGATCATGGCCGCCTTGAAGGACGTCTACGGAGAATACGAGGAGCCCGTGACATTTTAGGCCCTGCAGGGTGAAGGAGGACGACATGCCGGACAAGAAAATCAGGGTTCTGATCGCCAAACCCGGCCTGGACGGCCATGACCGCGGGGCCAAGGTCATTTGCCGGGCTCTCCGGGACGCCGGGATGGAGGTGATCTATACGGGGCTGCGGCGTACGCCCGAAGAGATTGTCAATGCCGCTATCCAGGAGGACGCCGACCTCATCGGCTTGAGCATCCTCTCCGGGGCCCACCCCATCCTGTTCCCTCGCATCCTGAAAATGCTAAAAGACAAAGGCGCGGCGGACATCCCCGTGATCGCCGGAGGGATCATCCCGGAAAAAGATGTCGCCCGGATGAAAAAGGCCGGGATCAGGGAGATTTTTCTTCCGGGGACTTCCACCTGGGATATCGTCGAGTGGATCCAGCAGCATGTCGGGAAGGGGCAAAAAAAACGCCGAAATTCCTTGACACATCCCTCCTAATCTGGTAATCAAGGAGGGCATCATGGCCAAGAAGTTCCTTTCCCTGATCATCGTCCCTCACTGCGCCCAGAGGTTCAAGACCATCACTCTGTCCCAGAAAACGCTCAAGCTCGCAGGCGGGATCGTTATCCTCGCTTTCGTCGCCCTGGTCGGCTTTCTGGTCGACTATTCCGTCATGAACGTGACTCGGGCAAAGTACAAGATCCTGCTCAGCGAGAGCAATCAACAGAAGCGACTTCTGGCGGAGTACGAGGAATCGATCGGCCAGCTCAGGGACACCATAAAAAGCTTCGAGAACTACGCCAAAAAGCTCAACGTCATGGCGGGCCTGCGTTCGCCCGAGGTCATGGAAGAGCTGGGCATCGGCGGGGGTGATACGACCGGTATCGAACCGGCCGATACCGGAGGCGGTCCCTCCATTCCGGCCGCCGGCCAGACTGCTTCGCTCCAGGAGGCCAGGGCGCTTGCTCAAAAGGCCGAGGATGTCGGGCGTGACTTGGACGTCTTGGCCAGCTACTTCGAATCTCAGATCATCAAGCTGGCCTCAACGCCGACCATCTGGCCGACCATCGGCTGGGTGAGTTCACCCTTCACCTTCCGAGACGACCCGTTCACGGGCAAGAGGCAGTTTCATTACGGGATTGACATCGCAACCAATTTCGGCAATCCGATCGTGACCACGGCAGATGGGATTGTCATCTCCTTAGATAATGACAAGATCGGTGGAAAGAACATCATCATCAGCCACGGAAACGGTCTGACCACCCACTACCTCCACTTGAGCAAATTCCTGGTCAAGTCTGGCCAGAAGGTCAAAAGGGGAGACGTCATCGGACTCGTAGGAAAGACTGGAAAGGCCCAGGGGCCACATCTCCACTATGAGGTCCGCCTCAATAACAAGCCGGCCAACCCCTACAACTATATTTTAGAAGAAGAGCAATAGCCCCCGTCGGCTGTCACCCGAGACGGTCCCCGATCTCGATTTTCGTCCCCCGGAGGAATTCGGCCGTCGCCATCTCTCTCCTGTTCTCCCGCTGCAACCGCTCGATCAAGTAGACGGTCCTGGCTCCGCAGCCGACGAGGAGCCCCTCTCTGCGGGCTCCGATGACCCTGCCGGGGTCCTCAGTCTGGGGGGAAGCGGCCAAAGCGCTCCCGGCATGGATGATGATCCTCTGGTCGCGCCAGGAAGTGAATGCTCCGGGCCACGGCGAAAAAGCCCTGACCATGCGGCCGATGAAAAAAGCGTCCTTGGCCCAATCGATCCGGCCTTGTTCTTTCTGAAGCCGCGGAGCCAACGAGGTCCCCGTCCGATCCTGGGGTAGGCGGGGCGTCTTGTCGATCGACTCCAAGGTCCCGACCAGAAGGTCGGCCCCGAGCCGGGACAACCGTTCCTCGAGCTCTTGCGCATTCTCCTTCGTGCCGATGGCCGTTTCCACCTGGCTCAGGATATCCCCCTCGTCCATCCGTTCATTGAGCTCAAAGATCGTCACTCCTGTCTTCTCATCGCCGTTGAGGACTGCCCACTGGACGGGAGCGGCGCCGCGATATTTGGGCAGGAGGGAGAAGTGGACGTTGACTGATTTATACCGGGGAAGGTCGATGATGGCCCGCGGGAGGATCTGTCCGTAGGCGACGACCACGATGATATCGGGGGCGATCATCTTCAGGGCGTTAAAGGCGCGCTCGTCTGTCCGGATTTTTTCCGGCTGCAGGACGGGGATCCTGTGGAGGAGCGCGGCCTCCTTGACGGGTGGAGATACCGGGGCTTTTCCCCGCCCGGCCGGTTTATCGGGCTGGGTGATGATGAGCTCAACGATGTGCCCGGCTTGGAGGAGTTTCTCGAGAGCGGGAAGAGCGGCTGCCGGACTGCCGAAAAAGACGATCCTCATTCGCCTCAGCCTGCGGCCCGCTCTTTTTTGAGCTTCTTCTTGACCAGCGCCTTTTTCAGGGGAGAGAGTCTCTCAATGAACAACCGGCCGTTGATGTGATCGATTTCGTGGCAAAACACCCTGGCCAGCTGACCCGTGGCCTCGATCACTCTCTCTTTTCCCTTGAGGTCAAGCCCCCGGAGCCGCACTCGAGCCGGCCGCTTCACATTCTCATGGATCCCGGGAACGGACAGGCAACCCTCCTCGCTGACCCCTTCACCCTCGGTCTCGATGAACTCCGGGTTGACAAGGATGATCAGGTCGTCGGGGTTCTCGCCCACGGACAGGTCGACCGTGATGACGCGCCTGCCGGCGTTGACCTGGGGTGCGGCCAGACCGATCCCCGGGGCGGCGTGCATCGTCAAGACCATGTCGCGGGCCAGGTCAAGGATTTCGTCATCGATCTCCGAGACGGGTTCGGCCACCTTCTCGAGCACGGGATGTCCGTAGGTCACAATCTTGCGTACCGGCATGTTCTATCGGTCCCTATTTTAGGGCAGAGCAGCCCTTTTTTCAATTCGATCATGGGCCAAGGCGAGGGGTATGGGTGGAGAAGGTCATCCGGAGGCGAGTGGGCAGGGTTCCTCGAAGAGGAGAGCGAGCCGAGGAAATAAGCGAATTTTCCTCGCTGGGGAAAATTCGCGGGCCTTCGAGCCTATACCCCGAGTCTTATACTACGGCTGAAGGCGGCGGCGGCTCGTCGGCCTTGCCGGCATGGCGGAGCGGGAAGTAGACAAGATAAACCCCGATCAGGACCAAGACTCCCAAGCCGACGTAATAGCTGGCGTTGGCGAAGATCTCCGGGATATCGGTGCCGAGGACCTTTTGGAAGAACAGGAACTTCCAGGTGGCGCGGACGAGCCCGGTGAGGGCTTCTCCGGCGATCAAGCCCGAGGCCAGCAAAATGCCCACGTTTTCGACGCGCGTCTTTTGAGCCGGGTTAAGCGCCCGGCGGTTGGCCACCCGGTCGACGATTCCTTTGATCATCCCGCCGCAGAAGATGGCGAAGGTCGTCTCCAAAGGCAGGTACATCCCGACCGCCACCAGCATAGGAGATTTGACCTGGACCAGGATCAAGGCAAACCCCATGAGCATCCCGACGATGACCAGAGGCCAGGCCATCTCTTTACCGACTATGCCCTGGGCCAGGGCGGCCATCAACCCGGCTTGGGGAGCGGAGAGCTCTTTGCTTCCGAACTGAAAGGCGCCGTGGAGGACGAGCAGGGGAAAATAGAGCACGAGCGAGGCCAGCAGGACGCCGAAAATGTTGCCGACCTGCATCTTCCACGGCGTACCGCCGAGGATGTGTCCGACCTTGAGGTCCTGGAGCATTTCCCCTGCGACAGCCGAGGAGACGCAGACCACAGCCGCAACGCCCAGGACCGCGGCCACTCCGCTGATCCCCGTGGCTCCCACCAGGACCATGAGGAGCGCGGCGATGATCAACGTGGACAACGTCAGCCCGGAGACGGGGTTGTTCGAGGACCCGATCTGACCGACCAGGTTCCCTGAAACGGCGGCGAAGAAGAATCCGGCTACGGCCATTACGGCCGCCGCCAGGATCGCCGAGGCAAAGGAGCCGGAGAAGATCTTGTAGACGAATACCATCATGATGGCCGTCGCGCCAAGCAGGCCGAGGACCAGCCGGATGTTCAGGTCTTTTTCGCAGCGCGATGTGACCTGCGTCTGCCCCGAGGCCTTCTTGACGTCGCTGATCGACCGTTTCATCCCGGCCGCGAGGTTCTTGCGCATACGGTAGAGAGTGTAGCCTGCACCAACCAGCATCCCGCCAACGGCGATCGGCCGGATGATGAATTTCCAGACATCAAGCATCATATCGGGCCAGGCGACGCTGGCCATGGTCACGCCGGGTCCATAGAACTTCTCGACGAGCTGAGGTCCCAGGAAGAACATGAGCAGCGGGGCGAACAGTCCCCAGGCCAGCACGCCGCCGGCGAAGTTGAGCGAGGCCAGACGGGGCCCGATGATGTAGCCGACGCCGATGTACGCGGGATAGATCCCGGGCCCGGCGACGGCGACGGTCCCCCCGGCGTCCACCTTTGGCGATTCGGCCGCCGTGCCGAGCCGGACGAAGCTGGCCCCGATATTCCCGACCTTGACGATGAACTCCTTGGTGGCGGCAAAGATCTTGACGACGCCCAGGGCGTAGATCAGCGCTCCGAGGCCCATCGCCTGAAAGAGGAACTTCGCGCCCTGGCTGCCTTTTTGACCGGCCTTGTGGATTTCCGACGCAGCCACCGATTCAGGAAAACCGAGTTCGGGGTCGGTCACCATGACCCGTCTCAGGAAAGTCACGAACATGATCCCGAGGAGGCCACCGACGAACATCAGCGCCGATGACTTGAGATAGGCATCGAGCGTGTCGAACCTGAGCCAGGCGCCGGAAATGATAAATGCCGGGATGGTGAATATCGCCCCGGCGGCGACGGACTCACCGATCGAGCCCACGGTCCGGGCCATGTTCTCCTCCAGGATGGACCCCTTCATCAGCTTCAAGATCGCCATGCCGATGACCGCCGCCGGATACGTGGCGGCGATGGTCATCCCGGCGCGGAGGCCCAGGTAGGCGTTGGCGGCGCCGAGGATAACGGTCATGATCACGCCCAGGATCAAGGCCCTGATCGTGAACTCTCTCATGTTTGTCGATTCAGGAACATAAGGTTTGTAGTCCATCCCTGGCTCCTTTCTTCTCGAAGTGCCTTAATGTATATTAGAAATCGCCTCTTCTAGTCAAGTCCAAAAGTCAGGGGTGCCCACCCGCTGACCCCTCCTCTGAAGGGCGGCACTTCCGGGGATGTCCCCGACGCTTGCAAATAAGGATTTGTCTGGAATACAATAGAGGACTCTGAAGGAAGACAATGAGCATTATCAACTGGTTCAAGGACCGATTGTTTTGTGACCTGGCTATCGACTTGGGCACGGCCAATACGCTGGTCTTTCTTAAGGGAAGAGGGATCATCGTCCAGGAACCGTCGATCGTCGTCGTCAACAAGATTTCCGGAAAGGTCGAGGCGGTGGGGGGCCGGGCCAAGGACATGCTGGGCAAGACCCCGACCTCGGTCTCGGCGATCAAGCCGATGCGGGACGGCGTCATCGCCGATTTCGAGATCGCCGAGAAAATGCTGGACTACTTCATTAAGAAAGCGACCAACAACCGCGGCTTCTGGTTGCGTCCGCGCATCGTCATCGGCATCCCCACGGGCATCACCCAGGTCGAGCGCCGCGCCGTCAAGGACGTGGCCATGCGAGCCAAGGCGTCAGAAGTCTATCTTGTGGAGCAGCCGATGACAGCCGCCGTCGGGGCGGACCTTCCCATCTCGGAGCCGACCGGCAACATGATCGTCGACATCGGCGGCGGGACCACCGATATCGCCGTTATTTCGCTCAACGGCATCGTCTTCAACCACTCCATCCGCGTCGCCGGAAATGAGATGGACGATGAGATCATCTCCCACCTGAAGAAGAAATATAACCTGCTCATCGGGGAACGGTCGGCCGAATTGCTCAAAATGCAGCTCGGTTCAGCCTACCCGTTGGATGAACCCTTGACCATGGAGATCAAAGGCCGAGACCTGAGGGAGGGGATCCCCAAGACGATCGTCGTCGATGACCAGGAGATCCGCGAGGCTCTGGAGGATGTCGTCGCCGCGATCGTCAACGCGGTGCGCATCGCTTTGGAGAAGACTCCGCCCGAGCTTTCGGCCGACATCATCGACCGGGGCATCGTCCTGACCGGAGGCGGGGCCCTCCTTAAGAATCTGGACAAGCGACTTCGCGAGGAGACGCAGCTTCCGGTCTTCGTCACGGACGATCCTTTGACCAGCGTAGTCCTCGGCGCGGGCAAACTTCTGGATGACCTTGACCTCCTGAAGAAGATCGCTCTCGACTAGCGGAGAGTGAAAGAAAAAAGACGGTTCCTGCTCTTGCTGGGGCTGGTCTTTGCCCATCTTCTGCTCATTTCCATTCAGGTGCCCAAGGGGGGGGAGCCGACGTATCTCGAACGGGCGGTCTTCACCCTGTTCACCCCTGTCGAGCACGGCGTGGTCTCCTTTTTTCAGGGCTTGCAGGATTTCTGGCGGAACTATTTTTATCTCCGGGACGTCCAGCGGCAGAACCAATCTCTGCGGGAGGAGGCCTTCCTGCTCCGCCAGGAGAACCAGGCGCTCAAGAACCTGCTGCTGAAATTCCAGGGGGGCAGGGAGATCCAAGACCTGCTGTCGACGGTCTCGCGGTCGATCCTCGTGGCCTCGGTCATCGGGATCGATCCCGGCCAGGTGTATAAAACCATCCAGCTGAACAAAGGAACGGCCGCCGGCGTGCGCAAAGACATGGTGGTCCTGGACAGAAAAGGCCATTTGGTGGGCCGCGTCGTTGAGCCTATCTCCTCGAAAGAGTCGCGCGTCCAACTCATTTCGGACGAAGACAGCGGGGTGGGGGTTGTCACCGAGCGTTTCCGGGTGGTCGGCATCCTGCAGGGAGATGCCGCGGGAAAGTGCTGGCTCAAGTATATCGTCAAGACCAACAAGGAAATCAGTGTGGACGAAGAACTCTTGACCTCGGGATTGGACGGCGTCTACCCGTCCGGCCTTCCGGTCGGGCGGATCGTCTCCATTGCCGAGGACAACGACCTGTTCAAGAAGATCATCGTCCAACCCTATTTTGACCTTTCGGACCTCGAACAGGTGGCGGTGTTCACCGCGGACTTGAGAGAATTGACCTGAGCATGTCTGGTAATGAAAAACATTATTGAGGGCGCCGTCGGGGTCGTTTTGGCCCTCGTCCTGCACACGGTCCTGGGCAAGATATCGGTAACCCTTCTCATCCTCTTCAACGCCTTTTCCTGGGTCGTTCTCTATTTCGCCCTATCCAGACATGAAGTCTTCGGAGCTATCATGGGAACGGTCTGCGGCCTCCTCCAGGATTCGCTTTCCCTGGGCGTTTTCGGAGTGGGAGGACTGACCAAGACGCTCCTCGGGTTCAGCGCGGGATACATCTCCCGTAAGATAAACGTCACCCCTTTGAACCGCACTTTCGTTTTCGCTCTGGTTATGGCTGCGGCTGAGCTCTTCCTCTGGAAGACCCTCGTCCTCTTCCTCTTTGGCGAGCGCTGGAACGCCGCCGGCGGGCTGATCTTCGTCCAGCCCCTCATGACCGCGCTTTCCGTCACCATCGTTTTTCAGGTCCGCCGAAAGGCGGAAGCCGGGAGGGCGTGAGGACCGGCTATGGAGAAAAACCGCATCTACGAAGACCTTTCCATCATCCTGCGCCGGGTGCAGGGGGTATCTGCGGTCATCGGCGCCGGCCTTCTTTTGCTCATCTTCTTTTTCTGGAAGGTCCAGGTCCTCGACCACAAGAAATACTGGGCCCTGGCCGAAGCCAATCGCACCAGGGAAAGCGTTATCGGCGCGCCCCGCGGGCTGATCACGGACAGGAACGAGATCATCCTGGCCGAAAACTCGGCCTCCTTCAAGGCCTCGATCATCCGGGAGAACTGCCAGGACTATGACCGGTCTCTTGGGGAGGTCGGCCAACTCCTGGGGATCCCCATAGAGGACCTGAAGTCACGGATCGCCAAGTTTGAATCCCTCCCGCTGTTTCGGCCGATCACGGTCAAGGACAATCTGGACTTGAAGGACGTCTCCCGCATCGAGTCCCGGCGGTTGGAGCTTCCTGAGCTCATCGTCGAGACCGACCCGCGCCGGTATTATCCGTTCGGCAGCCTGGCGGCCCACGTCATCGGCTACATGCAGGAGCTTACCGAGCAGGAGTTGAAGAGCGATGCCTATCCCGAAAGAAACCTAGGGGACATGGTCGGCCGGACGGGAGTAGAGAGGGAGTACGAATCGCTCCTCGTCGGAGTCGACGGCTGGCGCCTGGAGATCGTGGACAGCCAGGGGCGCAGCCGGGGCGAAACCTCCCGCTCAGAGCCCGCGCCCGGACGGGACATCAAGCTCAGCCTGGATTTTGACCTGCAGCAAAGAGCCACCCAGCTCCTCGAGGGCAGGGAAGGGGCCATCATCGTCCTCGACCCGCGGACCGGCGAGGTCCTGGCGCTGGCCAGCTTTCCCACGTATGATCCGAACAAATTCATCACCCGCTTCTCTCCTCAGGAATGGATGGAGCTCATCAATCGGGAAGATCATCCTTTGGAAAACAGGGCCATCCGCGGCCTTTATTCCCCCGGCTCCCTGTTCAAGCTGACTACGGCCCTCGGAGCCCTGAACGCCGGGCTGATCAGCGAGCAGACCAGTTTTTTTTGCCCCGGCAGCGCGAATTTTTACGGGCGGTCTTTTAATTGCTGGCAGCGGGGAGGGCACGGCACGCTGAGCTTGACCGACGCCATCCGGTATTCCTGCAATGTCTATTTTTACAACGTCGGCCGCCGGATGGGCATCGACCGGATCTCCCATTATGCCAAGCTGCTGGCCATCGGACAGAGGACCGGGATCGATCTCCCGGGTGAAAAGGAGGGCCTGGTTCCAAGCCAGGAATGGAGCCGGAACACTCGAAAGAGCGATTGGTATCCCGGGGAGACGATCTCTGTCTCCATCGGCCAGGGGCCCCTCGTGGTGACCCCTCTGCAGATCGCTGTCCACACGGCTCTCATCGCTAACCGCGGCCATGGGATCGTCCCCCACCTTCTCGAGCCTTCTGTCTCCGGGCAAGGGCAGCCCCCGGCAACGGCCGCGAACAGCCGGGCAGCCGAGGAGATCGGGGTGAAGGTCTTCGACACGGTGATCCGGGGCATGTGGAAGAGCGTCAACGAAGGAGGGACGGGCCGCGGGGCCAAAGTCGACGGGTTCGAAGTCTGCGGCAAGACCGGATCGACCCAGCTCATCGGCCGGGAGCGGGCACAAAGGCTCGGCAAGGTGATCAAAACCCATTCCTGGTTCACGGGCTTTGCCCCGCGGGACAATCCTCAGGTGGCGGTCACGGTGCTGGTCGAATTTGGAGGGATGGGAGGAGCCACCGCAGCTCCCTTGGCCAGAGAGCTCTTTTCCTTGTTCAAGGAAAAACATGATTGACCGGCGGCTGATCGAGAACATCGACTGGGTCCTGATCGTCCTTCTCGTGCTGAACTGCCTCCTGGGCGTCGTCATGATCTACAGCGCCTCCCACTATGTGCCGGGCAACTATCACTGGAGACAGCTGATCTTCCTGGGTGCGAGCCTCATCGCGCTTTTCATCGTTTTGCTGGTCGACTATCAAATCCTGATGACCTTTTCTTTTTATCTTTATGGCGCGGTCGTCGCCGTCCTTATGTTGATGCTTCTCTTCAGCCGGTTCATCAGCAAGGGGAGCTGGATCAAGCTGGGCATTTTTCAGGCCCAGCCCTCCGAGCTGGCCAAGATTGTCATCATCCTTGTCCTGGCCCGTCTTTTTGCTGAATATAAAAGGAGCCATGTCTCTGCCGGCGCCGCGGCGACGAGCTCCCTGCTCGTCGGCCTGCCGTTCGTGCTGGTCGCCCTGCAGCCGGACTTGGGGACGGCAATCAGCTTCCTCCCCCTTCTCCTGGGGTCCCTGATCCTGGCGGGATTGAGGAGAAAAGCGGTTATCGGGATGCTTCTTCTGGCGTTCCTGGCCGGGATCGCCGGCTGGAATTTCTACCTCAAGGATTATCAAAAGCAAAGGCTGGCCACAGTCGTCTTCCCCAGCCGGGACCCCCAGGGCGCCGGCTACCACATTCTCCAATCCAAGATCGCCATCGGCTCGGGCGGCTTTCTCGGCAAGGGCTTTGCCAAAGGGAGTCAGAGCCAGCTCAAGTTCCTTCCGGCCCGGCACACGGACTTTGTCTTCTCTGTCATCGGCGAGGAACTTGGGTTCGTCGGAGTCGTCGGAGTGTTCCTCTTATATGGCCTGTTCCTATGGAGGCTGTTCGGCACGGCCGGAAAATCAAGGGACAGGGCGGGGGTTTACATCACCTTCATGGTCAGCTTGATGTTCGCCTTCCAGCTCCTCGTCAATGTGGCCATGGTCATCGGCATTTTCCCCATTGTCGGCATCCCGCTCCCCCTCCTCAGCTATGGCGGGTCATCTCTGCTGGCCAATTGTCTTGGGGTGGGACTCGTGCTGAACGTCAAGATGAGGCGGTTTGCCAATATCTAGCTTGGAAAAAGCATGAACTCCGATGATCCGACTTTCCGCAGAGGCCGCTCTACCCGGGTGATCGCTTGAGCCGAAAAGCCAGCCTGGAAGCCGTCCTGGAGAAGGTGGAAAAGCCGGGCCGGTATATCGGCGGAGAATGGAACGCCGTCCGCAAGGACCCCGCCGGGGTCGAGACCCGGATCGCCCTGATCTTTCCCGACGTCTATGAAATCGGGATGTCCTACCTCGGGCAGAAGATCCTTTATGACATCCTCAATCGCCACCCCTCTCTGGCAGCGGAGCGCGTGTTCGCGCCTTGGCCAGATATGGAAGAGGGCCTGCGGGCCGAGGGCCTCACCCTTTCTTCCTTGGAGAGCCAGGTTCCCCTGGGCAGTTTTGATATCCTCGGATTTTCTCTCCTCTATGAGCTGAATTATTCCAACATCTTGACCGTGCTGGACCTGGGCGGCATTCCGTTGTTTTCGGCCCAGAGGGGAGAGGGGTCGCCTCTCATTCTGGCCGGAGGCCCTGCGGCCTTTAACCCGGAGCCGGTATCCGATATCTTTGATGCTTTCCTCATCGGGGACGGTGAAGACGCTTTCGTCGAGATCGCCGAAAGATATACCGCTCTCCGCAAAAGCGGGACACCGAGGGAGCAGATCCTCGAAGGCCTTTCGGGAATCCCCGGGGTCTATGTGCCCGGCCTTTATGAAAGCTATACCCCCTCCGGCTCATCCTTGATGTCCAGGAGGGCCCTGCCCGGAGCGCCGGACAGAATCAAGAAAAGGGTCAAGTCGCGTTTGGGCAGTCCTTTTTATCCCGAGGCCATCGTCGTGCCCGATATCCAGGCCGTCTTTGACCGGGTGACCATCGAAGTGGCGAGGGGTTGTCCTCAGCGCTGCCGTTTCTGTCAGGCGACGGGCATCTATTTCCCCTTTCGTGTCATGCCGCCGGGGTTGGTCCGGAGCAAGGTCCGGAGGAGCCTCGCGGCGACCGGGCTAGAAGATGTTTCCCTATCCGCCCTCTCCATCAGCGACTATCCCTATCTCGAGGGAACGGTGACCGCGCTCATGGATGAGCTGGCTGGGAAGAAGGTCTCGCTATCGCTTTCTTCAATGCGGCCCAAGGGGCTTTCCGCCTCTGTGGCCGAGAACATCCTCAAGGTCCGGAAAACCGGGTTCACTCTGGTGCCCGAGGCAGGCACGGACCGGCTCCGACGGGTCATAAACAAGGAGCTCGATAATCAGGATATCCTGGACGCCGCGGCCACGGCGTTCGGCAGGGGTTGGCGACTCCTCAAGCTCTATTTCATGGTGGGGCTTCCCACCGAGAAGGAAGAGGACCTCGAAGGGATCGTCCGTCTTGTCGAGGAGATCCTCCAATTGGGGAGGAGCGTGATGAAATCGCCACCCCGGATCAACCTCAGCTTGTCATCCTTTATCCCCAAGCCGCATACTCCGTTCCAGTGGCTTTCCATGGAAGAGGAACGGACGCTCAGAGAGAAGCAGAGGTTCGTCCGCTCGCGGCTGAGCCGTTTCCGCTCGGTCGCCATCAAGGCCCACCCGACAGAGAGCTCGGTCCTTGAAGCCGTCTTTTCCCGGGGTGATAGAAAATTGGGGCCGGCTCTGTTGCAGGCCTGGAGGAGAGGCGCCCGGTTTGACAGCTGGAAGGACCGCTTCGATTTTTCCCTTTGGGAAGAGAGCTTCCGGGATGAGAAGATCGACCCGCGGACTTACCTGGGCCCGCTGGGCAAGGACGTCGTGCTTCCTTGGGACCACATCGAGACCGGGATCAGGAAGGAGTTCCTTCTGTCCGAGTCGGCCAAGGCCATCGGGGAGGAACGAACGGCCTCCTGCCTGGAAAGCGAGTGTGCCGTCTGTCGGGGTTGCGACCTGCGTTTGCGCTTCCCCGAGGCGCGCCCGCGGGCCGTCCGGCCTGCGGCCGTCAAGCTGGCCTCTTTTGGCAAGAGGACGGAACAGGCGCTCCGCTATGAAGCCTTCTATGAGAAATCCGGCCTGGCCCGCTTCCTCTCTCATCGGGATTTGACCAGTCATCTCCAGAGGTCCCTCCGCCGGGCTGGCGTCGAGGTCGCCCATTCATCCGGCTTCCATCCAAAGATGCTCGTGTCCTATGCTCCCGCCCTCCCCTTAGGCATGGAAGCGAAACAGGAGTGTTTCGAGTTCAAGTCCTGTTATCGATATGACGTCCGAGCCCTGCTGCGACGGCTCCAGCGCTCGTCGCGCTCCGGGATCCGTTTCCTTCGCCTCTGCCGGGTTGGGGATTCCGAAGTCTCTTTGAACGAGAGGATCAAAGCAGCCGTTTATTCACTGGACCTCAGGGACGAGGAGGTCGTCGCGACCCTGGAGGCCAGGAAACACTCGCTCGAGGCCCGGACAGTCAGTGATGTCGATTTCATCCAGACCGAGATGTCCCGCTTCCTCGAACAGAATCCCGGATCCCGGGCGGCCTTCAAGGTGGACGAGAGCAGGATGAAGCTCTACCTGGAGCTTCCGGCCCTCTCCCACCGAGGCCTCCGGCCCCAGGACATCATCGGCGCGGTCATCGGACTGGAAAACGCCTCCGTCCGCTTGACTCGGGAACGACTGGTTTTTTGGCCGGAAACGGACCGGCCGTCCCTGCTCGCAGCGGATTGACTTTCGCTTCTTGTCCAGTATATAAAAGGTGGCGCGATCGTAAAATCCGGAAGAGGAGGAGAGCGTGATCGATTTCAGCTTGACCGAAGAACAACAAGCCCTGCAGGATATGGCCCGGGAGTTTGCCGTCAAGGAGATGCGTCCGAACGCAGCGAAATACGATAAGGGCAATGACTTCCCCGAAGAGATCATGAACAAGGCCTTCGAGGCCGGGTTCATCACCTGTAACATCCCCGAGGAATATGACGGCGGCGGATTGAAAGAGCTGGAGATCGCCATCATCAGCGAGGAGTTGGCCGCCGGCTGCGCCGGGATATTCACCACCATCATGGCCAGCTCTCTGGCTTTCACCCCCATCATCCTTTTCGGTACGGACGAGCAGAAGAGGAGATTCTTGACGCCCTTCACAAAGAAGATGAGCTTGGCCGCCTTCTGCCTGACGGAGCGGGAGGCAGGCTCCGACGCGGGCGCGACTAAGACGCGCGCCCTCCGCGAGGGGGACCACTATGTCATCAACGGCTCCAAGTGTTTCATAACCAACGGAGGGGTTGCCGGCCTGTACGTGGTCTTCGCTCTGACCGATCCTGATAAGGGGATCCGCGGGGTCAGCGCCATCGTCGTTCCCCGGGAAACGCCGGGGATCACGGTCGGCAAAGAAGAGGACAAGATGGGGCACAGGGCCTCCAACACGACCGAGCTCTTTTTCGAGGACGTGCGGGTGCCCGTGGACAACCTGCTGGCCAAGGAAGGCATGGGGTTCATCGTGGCCATGAAAACTCTGGACAAGACCCGGGCCTCGGTCGGCGCCGCCGGAGTCGGCGTGGCCCGCACGGCTTTGGAGTATGCCATCGACTACGCCAAGACGCGCCAGCAGTTCGGCAAGCCGATCGCCCTCTTCCAGAA